>JAESFL010000764.1_pt1 | contig 17394 bp, 14 predicted proteins | sample 9269401 | NCBI WGS metagenome assembly JAESFL01 (sample SAMN14506025, study PRJNA617098) | algae metagenome | isolation source: Gloeocapsa sp. UFS-A4-WI-NPMV-4B04 and co-occurring heterotrophs from desert... | place: USA: Utah | collected 2006-10-01 | reverse complement strand
CGATGTCTCGATGAACAGGATGCCCACGTCGCAATCCGGCCGCGTCGGCGGGTAGAGGATTGAGCCCGACATCATATCGTGGCCGCGCGGCTCGAACATCAGGCCGGTGCGGATCCAGTCGTATTCCGCCAGGAAGTGCTGGCGCCGGTCGAACATCGTGTCCCCCTTGAGCTGGGGAATGCTGCCGCCGCCGACCACGCGGACGGGGTTGCCGCAGGTATGGCCGTCGATGCAGAAGAAGGTGTGGCGCGCCATGGCCTCACTCGCTGTTCACAAGAGATGACTGTTAAGGAAGAATAGGCATGACTCCGTGCCACGCCATGCTTTATTAGGCCGCAGCTGTGAGGTCCGCACTGGGCAGCAACGGTCGTGGCTTGAAGGTGTTGTCCATGAGGGCCTCGATCTGGAACTCGCAGTTCGACTTGAACGGAATCTTGACTGGTACACTCAATCAATTTCGTTCGCCATCTAGCTCCTGTCCCTGTTATATGAAATTGAATTTCCTCAACGTAGATTGTATAAAATCATCTATGTCAAGCCACTCTTTTGTCAGTCTGCTATAGAGCCATAGGATCCATTCTTCCATAGGATCTGCAACTAACGACAGTGAAAGCTATGCCCCCTGCTAGACCCGCCCAAAAGTCACTACAGCACAGGACCATCGCCTCTGCCGTCGCAGAGGAATTGCGGCGCAGGATTGTCGATGGTGAGTTCAAATCTGGTTTCCAGCTTCGTCAAGATGCACTGGCTACAGAGTTTGGGGTTAGTCGTATCCCGGTCCGCGAGGCCCTGATGCAACTCGAAGCTGAAGGGCTGGTGAAGATCCTTCCGCATCGCGGCGCAATCGTCTCAGAGCTGTCTATGGAGGAAGTTCACGAACTCTTTGAGCTTCGAGCGCTTTTGGAACCACGTCTCCTCAAAGCCTCTGCCAAACATCTGACGGAAGCAGACTATGAGCGTCTGAGTCAGATCCTTCAGGAATACAGCTCCGAACTCCGTGCCAAGCACGTCAGGCGCTGGGGTGAGCTGAACACGGAGTTCCATAACGTGCTGTACCAGCATGCACGACAGCCGCGTGCGCAGGCAATCGTTGGAGGCCTACTTCAGGAGTGTGACAGACATACCCGGCTTCAGCTCTCGCTAACCGGCGGCATGGAGCGTGCCGAAGTCGAGCATGCTGAACTCGTGCGTCTCTGTAAGAGTGGCAAAGTCTCGGCGGCCTGCTCACTCCTGAAAATGCATATCGAAGGTGTGGGTAAATCGCTCCGCAATTACTTCGAAGAGCATACCAAGACGAGTTAGAAGTAGTCGGCGGGCGAAACGCCCGCCTTTATTGGTGTTAGTAAGCCAGCCTCAGAGCGTTGCGCCGACTTTGCGCAACTCTGCCAGAACCGGGGCCTTCGGAAGCCAAATCTTGTCATATTCGGCAATCACTGGATCCGCGTCCTTCACATCGGAGACGATGATCTTGACGGGCTGTTTTGAGAAGTTCTCCAAGAGGCCAGGCTGGTTGGCAACAATCTCATCGATCTCGGCATCAAGCGCTGCGCGGGTTACCTTGGAGATCAGCTCACGATCAGCAGCTGGCAGGGTGGTCCAGACCCGGCCGGAGACCAGCGCCACCATCGGCATGTGAACGGCATTCATCCGAAGGATGGTCTTGGAGACCCGATCGAAGCGCTGGTTCCAGGAGAAGTCGAGATCTGCCTCAAGGCCATCGACCTGACCATTGGCCATTGCATCGAACACCTGTGGAGTCGGGATCGGCGTGGGGGCAGCCCCTAGTATCTGGTAGAAGTCACGGAAGGCAGGGGTCGGGTTGATCCGCAGCTTCATGCCTTTCAGGTCGGCAACGGACGAGATGTCTTTGGCCGAGAATACAGCACGGATCGATGTGATGCCCCAGCCGAGGCCGATCGTGCCTGTCTCCTTGGGAAGATAATCGAACAGGCTGAGTGCAACCGGGTGGCGGACGAGCTTCGCGACGGCCTCCGTGGAGCGCACCACATAGGGAGCATTGATTGCCGCAATCGCTGGGACACGGGAGCCAAGCTCGGCAGCCTGGATAAAGGCCATGTCGAGGGCCCCTGATTGGAGCTGCTGCATCATGGCGCCTTCGTTCCCTAGCTGGCCGGCATGGAAAACGGTAAGCGACAGGCGGCCGCTGGTCTCAGCCTTCAGTGTCTCGCCCACCTTTAGGGCAGCGTTGTTCCAGGGATGGTTCGGAGGCGTAATAACGCCAAGACGGAACTCACGGTTTTGGGCGCGAAGCACCGTCGGGGCCGCAAGCGGCAGGGTTGCGCCAGCTGCTAAGGCGAATAGATGTCTGCGAGAAATGCTCATTGTTGGTCCTCCGTTCCTTCTTCAGGTTAGTCGACGAGGGCTAGCGAGAGGGTGGGCCATATCGAGAGAATGATCAGCATCAGGAATGCAACGATGAAGAAGGGTAGTGTCACTATAAACATCTTGCCGGGCTTGGCGCCTGTAACGGCTGCCGCGACGAAGAAGCAGAGGCCGACTGGAGGTGAGAGAAGTCCGAGCACCAGATTGATTACAACGACGACCCCAAAGTGCCTTGGGTCGATATGATAAACCTCGGTCGCGATGGGCAGGAGAATCGGTACTGTCATGATCAAACCTGGTACGCCGTCAATGACGGTGCCGATGACGATAAGGATCACGTTTACAAGGAGCATGAAGGTGACCGGATCTTTGGCGACCGACTGGATCCATCCCGCCACTTCCTGCGGAACCTTGCCGAAAATTAAAATCCAGGAAAATACTGCTGCGGCGGCTACAAGGAACAAGACGATTGCCGAGTAGATCCCGGATCGGAGCAGCATCTCCGGGACCTGAGAGAACCGGAATTCACGAGTCCAGAAGCGGCCAATCAGAGCCGCCGCAACTGCGCCCACGGCAGCCGCCTCCGTGGCATTGGCGAGGCCCGTAAGGATGGAGCCAACAATCACCACCGGGATCGACAGCGTCGGCAGCGCGCGAAGGACCGTCATCACGCGCTGGCGCGGTGTCATGCGTGCTCCAGCCGGAAAGTTGTAGACGAAGCCCATCACTGCAATGATGGCGCAGAACAGTAGCGTCAACAGAATGCCAGGGATGATGCCGGCGATCAGCATGTCAGACACAGGCACTTGAGCAATTACACTGTAGACCACGAACATCACCGACGGCGGAATGATCGGCCCGAGCATTCCCGCATACGCAGTCAGACCCGCCGCGAACGTCTTGTCATAACCCTGACGCTCCATCTCAGGCACCATGATCTGAGACATGATCGCGACTTGAGCTGTCGCTGAACCCAAGATTGAAGCGACGAACATGTTGGCTAGCACATTCACGTAAGCCAAGCCGCCCCGCAATGCACCAACGATAGCCATTGCCATTTCGACGATGCGCCGCGTGATACCACCTCCATTCATGATCTCGCCGATCAGAATGAAGAGCGGGATGGCGATAAGGCCGTAACTATCGACGCCACCGAACATTTGCAGGGGATAGGATTGAAACAGCAATGGGTTGCCTGACGCAACGATATAGACGATGCCGGCGAGGCAAAGACACAGGCCGATCGGCACGCCAGCCAGCATGATGGCAACAAAGGCAGCGGAGGTGACCATCAATTGATCCCGCTGCTGACGGTGGCGTGGAACCCCGAGAAGGGACTTCTGCCGACAAGGCCGAGGTCTTCCAGTGTGTTGGCAAGACCATGCAGCGTCATTGAGACAGCGAAGATTGGCAGGACAAGATACACGATCCAACTCGGCCAGTTCAGTGTTTGGGTGCGTTCCGTATAAAGGAAGTTGAAAGTTTCGCCTGCATAGGTCTTTGCATCAAACCCAGCGGAGGCTATGCCAACCGGGTCCATCCACAGCCAGCACATCGTAGCGAGTCCCAGGCCGAATCCAACAACCGCCAACGTAGAGATAATCCGAGCAATCTGCTGTCCTCGCGCAGAGAGCCGTTCGGTAAGCATAGTGACAGCAAAGTCGAGCCGAAGGCGAGTCATCGCCGAGGCTCCGATGAAAGTAAGCCAGACTGTCGTATAAACGGCCGACTCGTCGATCCAGTAGATTGGCAGACCCGCATATCGGGTGGTGACATTGATCAAAATCAACAGGGTCAGGATACCCATAAAGCTCATGATCGCGACACGCTCGATAGCGAGCAATCCATTGGAAACGACAATAACAGCGCGTACCGGCCAGAGAGGCATGCGGGAGCTAGGTAATGACGCACCCGCCGATAATTGGTTTGGTTCGATCACTCACATAGCTCCATTCCTGACCGCCACAAGCTTACCGTATACAATCTACGGATCAACAGGGATGTAAGGCATTTCGTGTTAGGCCGGTGCGATAAGGCCCTGCCAAACGCGGAGACGCGGCTGAACATGTCGTTGAAAGGGGATGGACTGCCACTGCAGCGCGGCCTTACCATGCGGCGCCGCCCGAAACTGAGGGCAGCCCCCTAGTCAGCGCGCAGATGGCGCAATCAAGCGGCTTCAAACCGTCTGCTTCCCCCTTAGGGATAACCAAGAGGGAAAGGCCCACGATTGAGTGGGCCTCTCACGTATCACTTAAGCAGCGTATTTCTGCACCGTACCGGACTGCCTGCTCCATTCCGCATACCACGCATCGAAGAGCTTGAGCTGCGTCTCAGCATAGCCGCGCTGACTATCGGAGAGCGCATCGGTTTCGTTGAAGTGAAGCGCGTATTCCGGGTTCCCCTTCAGCACCATCAGATGCTTGTAATACAGCACCAGATCGGGCCCCTCGTCGAAGGAGGACAGAACGTGCAGCGCCTCCTCCAGTTCCTTCGCCCGCTGGCGGGCCTCGGCATCACCCGTCGCAGCGGCCTGGGCAAGGGCGCACAGGTGCAGTACCTCGCGAGGTAGCACGTTGCCGATGCCGGTGATTGCACCGGTGGCGCCGCAGTTGACGAAGCCGTGGAACACAGCGGTATCGACACCCACCATCAGCGTCACACCGTCGTCCTGACTGGTAATGTGCTCGGCTGCATAGGTCAGCGCCTCAGCACCGCCGAATTCCTTGAAACCAATGAGGTTCGGATGCTCGGCGCGAAGGGCAAAGAACAGATCACCACGGGTCGCGAAGCCATAGTACGGACTGTTGTAGATCACCGCCGGCAGATCGGGAGCAGCGGTGAGGATAGCCTTGAAATGGTGGCGCTGTGCGGTCAGTGACGACCCGCGGGAGAGGACACGCGGGATTACCATAAGGCCTTGGGCGCCGACTTTCTGTGCGTGAGCGGCGTGGGCCACGGCTGCGCTGGTGTTGACGGCTCCGGTTCCAACGATGACTGGCACACCGGCCTTCACCAGACGCTCTACACCTTCCATGCGCTGCTCGTCAGTCAGGAGGGGCCAGTCGCCCATCGAGCCACAGTAGACAACCGCGGACATTCCGGCTCCAATCAGCTCCTTTCCTTTGCGCACCAGCGCGTCAAAATCGGGGCTGCGATCGGCCTTGCAAGGCGTCATGAGCGCCGGGATGCAGCCGGAGAAAATATTAGAAGTCATGCGGTTCTCCTTCAAAGGTCAGTCTCTCTGCCCGCATAGCCAATAGGCGCAAACTTGAAAATCCGCCGAGGATGGGGGGTCAACTGAGGATTTTATACAATCTACATTGCGCAAAGTCAACACTCGTTGGCAGGGCACGTGGCACAAGCGCCGTACGGAGGAGTGGCGTCTTTCCGCATAACGGTTTCAGCGTTCGACCAGGCGCTTTCGGACACAGCCATCGGTGACGTCCGAGGGCAGGGGAGGCATTGCAGCGATCCTCAACACGAGCGAGCGTATCAATAATGCCGCAGACTTCGCTGAGCTATAGGCTTAGTCCATTCTTAGGTGCATATGGCCATACTCAAATCCAATACTGCGCTTCGCCCTTATCCAGATTCCTATTACTGTGCAAACGATCGATGGGCTGTCATCCTCGGTCCAGATGCAACCAGCTTATTGCTCAATACCTACGCGGTCAGCCGCGGACATTACGACCTGTCACAAGCTGCGACCAAATTCCGTTACGTCGTGGGGCTCATGGGAGATAGAGCCGATTCTCTCCATCTGACACCGCACTCAGCCCAACGTTGTAGATGGAATGCGTCTACGGTTCTGGCGCGGACGGCAGATTGAGCTGAAGGAGAACGTTGTGCTGGGCGAATGCTCATTGCACATCTGTGCCTAATACCTCATCACACCAGCCAAGAGGCTGGGTGTTTCTGGCGCCTGAAAGAGTATCTGGCTGAAGAGTAATACACAATATCGCTCAAATCCTTGGCTCAGGGAAGAAGTTCCATATTGCAAATTGTATCCAATATGCGAGTGTCCTGCATGCTGATCCTAGGCGAGGACTGCCGGGCTCGGACACGAATCAACCAGGGGACTGAATAATGAAACTGAGAACAACAGCGGCAGCTATTCTCATCGGCATGCTCGCCGCCATGCCTGCCAAAGCAGACAAGCTCGACGATATTATTGCCTCGGGCACCCTGCGCTGCGCCGTGACACTCGACTTCCCGCCGATGGGGTCGCGCGACGAGAAAAACCAGCCGGTCGGCTTCGACGTCGACACCTGCAACGATCTTGCCAAGGTGCTCGGCGTGAAGGCCGAGATCGTCGAGACCCCGTTCCCGGATCGCATCCCGGCGCTCGTCTCCGACCGTGCAGACGTAGGCGTTGCCTCGACCTCCGACACGCTGGAGCGCGCCAAGACCATCGGCTTCTCGATCCCGTACTTCGCCTTCAAGATGGTCGTCCTCACCAAGGATGGAACAGGCATCGATACGTATGAGAGTCTGAAGGGCAAGAAGACCGGCTCGACTTCCGGCACCTACGAAGCGATCGCCCTCGAGAAGGACATGAAGGCATGGGGCGGCGGTTCCTTCCGTCCTTACCAAACACAGGCTGACGTGTTTCTCGCACTCTCCCAAGGCCAGATTGATGCGACCGTCGTTACCAACACGGTGGCACAAGCTACGGTCAAGTCAGGCAAATTCAAAGGCTTTGTAGTGAAGGGTGATGCCCCCTACGTGACCGACTATGTCTCCTTGATTGGGTTGCGCCAAGAGCAGGGCCTGCTCAACTACCTTAACCTGTTCGTGAACCAGCAGGTTCGGACCGGCCGCTACCAGGAGCTATACAACAAGTGGGTAGGCGGTGGTGAGGTGCCTGACCTCACCGTCAAAGGCGTCTATCGCTGATTGGCCGCTGAACGGGCGGAGGCCAACAGAGCCTCCGTTCTTCTCAGGGCACCTCAGTCGTTGGGACCGCGCTCATCATGCTTAATTACACATTTCATTGGCGCCCGGCCTTTAACGCCCTTCCCGACATGCTGTGGGGCGCTCTGGTGTCGCTCCAGATTGCCGTACTGTCGATGATGATCGGCGTCGTCCTTGCCGTGTTTCTGGCGCTCGGGCGCCAGTCGAATAACAAAGTTCTCTATGGCTTCTCGACCGGCTGGGTCGAGCTTGCGCGCAACACGCCTGCCCTGTTCCAGATCTACATGACGTACTTCGGTCTGGGTTCCTTCGGTATTCACCTGGATTCCTATGTGGCGCTTCTCGCTGGCATCGCCTTCAACAATGCAGGCTATCTAGCCGAGACGTTCCGCGGTGGTCTTCGCGCCATCCCGCAGACACAGGCCCGCGCCGCCCGCTCGCTTGGCATGACTGCATCGCAGGCCTTCCGCCTCATCGTACTACCGCAGATGTTTCGCATCGTGTTCTATCCCATGACCAACCAGATGGTTTGGGCGCTGCTGATGACCTCGCTTGGCGTGACGGTCGGCCTCAATACCGATCTCACCGGCGTCACACAGGACCTGAACGTGCGAACCTTCCGTACCTTTGAGTTCTTCGCCATCGCGGCGGTTATCTACTACCTACTGGCCAAGCTCATCACCCTCTCGTCGCGCCTCTTCGCCTGGCGTTTGTTCCGGTACTAAGGGAAGTTGCGATGTTTGGGACAAGTCTCACCTGGAACGACATTCTTTTCCTTCTTCAGGGTGCGGGAACAACGCTGACCATCACATTTTGGGCAGTGCTTGGCGGCACCATCCTGGGCATGCTCTTTGGTCTCATCCGTGCCACGTCGCCGTGGTGGGTCAACGCGCCGGTCGGGTTCGTGCTGGATATTCTGCGTTCAGTGCCCCTCCTGATCCAGTTCGTGCTCGCAAACTCGTTCAAGTCCATCCTCAAGCTCCAGGTATCTGCCTTCACGGTTGGCTGCGTGGTGCTTGCACTCTACACGGCGGCGTACTGTGCCGAGATCGTACGCGGCGGCATCCTGGCCGTTCCGCCCACCACACGACGGGCCGCCCGCTCCTTGGGTATGACCTACACGCAGGATCTGACGAACATTGTGTTTCCCATGGCCTTGCGTGTTGCGTTGCCCAGCTGGATCGGCCTCACGCTCGGCGTCATGAAGGACACAGCGCTGGTTCTCTGGATCGGCATCGTCGAATTGCTGCGGGCCTCCCAGGTGATTGTGACCCGTATCCAGGAGCCGCTGTTCGTTCTATCGATTGCGGGACTGATCTACTTCCTCATGAGCTTCCCGATTGCAAGGCTTGGGGCGCGGCTCGAAAAGCGGTGGCGCGAAAATGATTGAGTTGAAAGACGTTCGGAAAAATTTCGGCAGCCTAGAAGTGCTGAAGGGCGTCAACCTCACCGTTCAGAAGGGTGAGGTGCTCTCGGTCATCGGCGGCTCGGGCTCGGGAAAGTCCACGATGCTCATGTGCATCAACGGTCTGGAGCCAATCCAGGTCGGGCAGATCCTCGTCGACGGCACGGATGTGCATGGCCGAGGGACCGACCTCAACAAGCTGCGGCAGAAGATCGGGATCGTGTTCCAGCAGTGGAATGCCTTCCCGCACCTCACCGTGCTCGAGAACGTCATGCTCGCGCTCCGCAAGGTTTTGGGCAAGAGCAAGAAGGAAGCGGAAGACATTGCCGTCAAACAGCTCACCCACGTGGGTCTGGGCGAGAAGCTGAAGGTCTACCCCTCTAAACTCTCCGGCGGCCAGCAGCAGCGGATGGCCATTGCACGGGCGCTCGCCATGTCGCCGGACTACATGCTCTTTGACGAGGTGACCTCGGCGCTCGATCCGCAGCTTGTTGGAGAGGTGCTGGACACCCTAAAGATGCTCTCGGAAGAGGGCATGACCATGATCCTCGTCACCCACGAAATCCGCTTCGCCCGGGATGTGTCCGACCGGGTCGCCTTCTTCCATAATGGCCTGATTCATGAAATCGGCGTTCCTGAGCAGGTGATCGGAAGCCCACAGAAGCCCGAAACCATCGACTTCCTGAAATCCGTTCTCTGACGGTGCAGGGATCGACCTCGCGGAAACTCATCGTCAGACAGCCCACGACCCGGAGAGCTCAATGCGCACCTCGAAAGTTGTTCATATTGTCAGTTGTCATGCGGAAGGGGAGGTGGGCGACGTGATTGTGGGTGGGGTTGCGCCTCCACCGGGGGAGACGGTCTGGGAGCAGTCGCGGTTCATCGCCGAAGATGAAACCCTGCGCAACTTCGTGCTGAACGAGCCACGCGGCGGTGTCTTCCGGCACGTGAATCTTCTCGTGCCGCCGAAGAACCCGCGGGCACAGATGGGCTGGATCATCATGGAGCCCGCTGATACCCCGCCCATGTCGGGCTCCAACTCCATCTGTGTGTCCACCATCCTGCTCGACACCGGCATCATCCCGATGCAGGAACCGGTAACCCGGCTCACTCTCGAAGCGCCAGGCGGTCTCGTCGAGGTCACGGCAGCCTGCCGGGCCGGCAAGGCGGAGCGGATCACGGTTCGCAACGTGCCCTCCTTCGCCGACAAGCTCGACGTGAAACTCGAAGTCCAGGGCGTTGGCACGCTCACCGTGGACACGGCCTATGGCGGCGATAGCTTCGTGATCGTCGATGCGACGGCGCTCGGCTTCGCGATCCGTCCCGACGAGGCGAAGGATCTGGCGGAGATCGGAATCAGGATCACCCGAGCGGCCAACGAGCAGATCGGCTTCAGACATCCCGAGCTTCCGGGCTGGGATCACATTTCCTTCTGCCAGATCGCTGCGCCGCTCATCGACCGAGACGGCGTTCCGCACGGCGCCAATGCCGTGGTGGTGCGCCCCGGCAAGATCGACCGCTCGCCAACTGGCACGGGCTGCTCGGCCCGCATGGCGGTGCTTCATGCGCGCGGCATCCTGAAAGTCGGCGACAGCTTCGTGGGCCGCTCTATCATCGATTCTGAGTTCATCTGCCGGATCGAGGACGAGGTGACGGTGGGCGGCAGGCCCGGCATCATCCCGTCGATCTCCGGACGTGCCTGGATCACCGGCACCCATCAGCACATGCTCGATCCCGACGATCCGTGGCCTGATGGCTACCGGCTGTCGGATACCTGGCCTCAGATGTAGACCTTTCGACCCCATCTTTGGAAAGCCTCGGACACGAACGGACCTGGACGAATGAATGAAGAAGTCACCCTCCCGCTAGAGGAGGTCAGGCGGATCAGCATCGACGTTCTCAAGGCAGGCGGTCTTTCCGACGACCATGCGCATGCCATCGCCGAGATCGTCTATGCGGGCCAGCGCGACGAGTGCCATTCCCACGGCATGTACCGGCTTCTCGGCTGCGTGCGTTCCGTGAAGGAAGGCAAGGTCAACCCGAAGGCGGTGCCGGACGTGGTGGACCACGCGCCCGCGGTCGTGCGTGTCGATGCCCGTTTCGGCTTCTCTCCGCTCGCCTTCGAGTGCGGCAAGCCACTGCTCGTCGAGAAGGCCCGCCGGACGGGCCTCGCCGCCATGGCAATCAACAACTGTTATCACTTCTCCGCTCTCTGGCCGGAGGTGGAGGCGATCAGCACGGACGGGCTCGTAGCGCTCGCGATGACCCCGAGTCACAGCTGGGTTGCACCTGCGGGCGGCAGTAAGCCCGTGTTCGGCACGAACCCGATCGCGTTCGCCTGGCCGCGCCCCGATGGGCCACCCTTCGTGTTCGACTTCGCAACCAGCGCCATCGCCCGGGGCGAGATCGAGCTGCACCGGCGCGCAGGCAAGCCCATTCCCACGGGCTGGGCCGTCGACCGAGCGGGCAATCCTACGAACGATCCGGCGGCTGCTCTCGCGGGCGCCATGCTGACCTTCGGCGGCCACAAGGGCTCGGCACTCTCGGCCATGATCGAGCTGATGGCAGGTCCTCTGATCGGCGATATGATGAGTGCGGAATCCATGGCCTTCGATGAGGGCGTCGGCGCCGCCCCCTGCCACGGTGAGTTGATCCTCGCCTTCGATCCAAAGGTATTCCTTGGTGCCGATGCCGCGCAGCACGTGGCCCGGGCCGAAAGGATGTTCGAGGCGATTGTCGGCCAAGGGGCGCGCCTGCCCTCGCAGCGCCGCTATGAAGCCCGTAAGCGTAGCAAGCTCGATGGCGTGCGTATTCCCAGGGCGCTCTACGACGACCTGCAAGCTCTCCTGCCGCATCGATAACTGGAGCTGTCATGAGCGAAGTTGTCTTCTCCGGCGCCGACTTCGTGCATGGCGAGGCTTTGGGAGAAATCATCGCAAGCGATGTGGAGTTGAGCTTCTGGGGCGGCGTCGATCCATTCAGCGGTGAAGTCATTGACCGGCATCATCCGCTGAGTGGCCAGATTCTGACAGGCAAGGTTCTTGTCATTCCCGGGGGACGTGGCTCCTGCTCAGGCAGCGGGGTTATCCTGGAGCTTCTTCTCACGGGAAAGGGACCCGCAGCCATAGTGACCGAGCGTGAGGACGATATCCTCACCCTCGGCGTTGTGATCGCGGAAGAAGTCTTTGGGAAATCCATTCCCGTCCTCGCACTCAACCCAAGGGATTTCCGTCAGGTAGCCACAGCACGCTATGCACGTGTTGACGGCAATCGCGTCATATGCGGCGACGATCCTGATGCACTGCGCGAACTCCTGCTTGCCGGGGGAGAGCCGGGCAGCACTGTTTCTGATGTCAAACTGAGCAAAGCGGATCAGGCATATCTGGATGGCACCCACGGTAAGGCCGCACAGGTAGCCATGAAGGTCATTCTACGCATGGCTAACCTGCAAGGCGCCAATCAGCTGATCGACGTCACGCAGGCGCATATCGATGGCTGCGTCTATACCGGACACGGGTCGCTGAGGTTCGCGCAGCAGTTGCGGGATTGGGGCGGGAGGGTTACCGTGCCGACGACGCTGAATTCGATCTCTGTCGATTACCGCCTCTGGCGCGCACAGGGCATCGATCCAGCCTTCGGAGAACCGGCAAGTCAGTTGGGTGACGCGTATACTGATATGGGCGCGCAACCCACCTTCACTTGCGCACCTTACCTTCTCGACTCTGCACCAAGGAAAGGCGAGCAGATCGTCTGGGCAGAATCAAACGCCGTCGTCTATGCCAATAGCGTGCTCGGCGCGCGGACGATGAAGTATCCTGATTTTCTCGACATCTGCATTGCGCTCACGGGCCGCGCACCATTGGCTGGATGTCATATTGAGAGCGGCCGGAGGGCAGCTCTCCAGATCAACGTGCCGAAGCTCAAGGATTTCGACGACGCGTTTTACCCGCTGCTCGGCTACCACGTCGGCCTCGTGGCCGCGAACCGGATTCCTGTCCTGACGGGGCTTGAGCCGGCTGCGCCCTCACAGGATGACCTCAAGGCCTTTGGGGCTGCATTTGCGACCACCTCAAGTGCGCCCATGTTCCACATTCTCGGCGTGACACCCGAGGCAGTGACATTGAACGATGCAACCGGCGGGACAAGCGTTCCGACTGTAGAGATTTTCATCGAGGATCTGCTTCAGAGTTGGCGCGAACTCGACAGCGCTCCTGATCGACCAGTCGATCTCGTATCCCTTGGCAATCCGCATTTCTCTTTAAGCGAATGCGAAAAGCTAGCTGCCCTCTGCCGCAGCCGCACGAAGCATAAGGACGTAACGGTCGTCGTGACCTGCGGGCGTGCTACGCACGACAAGATACGGGCGGCCGGGATGCTGTCAGAGCTTGAGCGCTTCGGGGTTCAGTTCGTCACGGATACCTGCTGGTGTATGATCACCGAGCCGCTCATTCCACAGACGGCTGAAACGATCATGACTAACTCCGGCAAGTATGCCCACTACGGCCCGGGCCTCACTGGAAGGAGCTTCCACTTCGGAAGTCTCGCCGCTTGTGTCCAAGCGGCCTGCACTGGTGTCACAAGCGATGGATTTCCGCCTTGGCTCAGCGATCGTCCGAGGTGACATTGGCGAAGTGGTCTAGTCATTCTGCTAAAGCGAAGTGCAGATCATTGTAGAGCATAACCGGCATACCTGCTTCAGCCTCGGGCGTCCTGTGCGGTGATAGAGTTGAGGGCTGGTTTGAGTTCCGTCCCAGGGTTGCGAGGCTGCGGGCCGCTTTCGCCTTGAGCCGCTCTTTCATCTGGGCCCAGGCGTGCTCGATCGCGTTGAACTCGGGCGAATAGCGCGGCAGGCGCATCAGTCCGGTGCCGGCTTGGTCGAGCAGTTCCCGCACTTCGGCGGCGTGGTGCGGGCGCAGGTTGTCCAGTACTAGGATGGGATCCATCTTCACCTGCTGGAGTTTGGGGCCCGGCACGTCCTGCCAGTGGCGGATTTTAGCGCGGGTTCCCCGTTCAAGCTCGGAAGGCATTCTCAGGGAGCTGGTGTCCGCAGTCGCTGCAAGCCTGTTTCGGGAGTTTTCTGCGCCTGTGGTAGGGTATGCACAATTAGCTGTTCAACCTAACTCTTAGACCTATCAGCCTCCTTCGCCTGTAACAGTTCTAGGCCTGCCACCACATGGACGAAAAGAACCTCCACATCCTACGGCTTCTTCAGCAGAATGCCCGGCTCCCCCTCAAGACTCTCGCTGGCAAGGTTGGGCTGGCGCGCAGCTCCGTCCGGGAGCGGATCGCCCGTATGGAGGCTGAAGGCATCATCCTCGGGTATAAGGCGGATGTGCAAGCGGACCATCAGGGAGGAGAGGCGGTCCGGGCTTTGCTCATGATCCGGCTGAGGCGAACGCCGGCGCGGGAGACCGTTTCCCGCATCACAGCCCTTCCAGCCGTCCGCCGATGCTTTTCCGTCAGCGGCGACCTCGATCTTGTGGTGGAAATCGAGGCCGCTGCCATGTCCGGGCTCAACGCCGCCCGGGACGAGATTGCTCTCATGCCGGACATCGCAGACGTCACGACGGCGATTGTTCTCAAGGATGAGAAGCCTGCCTGAATGGTGCCGAACGATGCTCGAGCCGCCGAAACGGCGGTCGGGCAGCCATATTGGCAGGTGCAGCCGCCACTCCGTCGATGCCAGATTCTATGAAAATCACAAACCCGGAATGCTGCCGTGACCATTCTCAACGACCCTCGACCTACCTTCTCAAGCGCTGAGGCACTCGGGTATCTGCGGGCTCACTTTGGCATTGAGGGTGAGTTGACCCCTCTGCCGAGCGAGCGAGACCAGAACTTCCTTGTCGAGACGGCGGATGGGCAGAAGTTGACGTTCAAGATCATGAACGCCGCAGAGCCTCTCTCAGCCATCGAGTTTCAGACGGCTCTCCTGCGCCACTTGAGGAGTGGCGATCCGGGCCTGGCCGTCCCGAGCATCCTGCCCACGGTGAACGGGCAGGATTTCGCCCTGATCGATAGCGCGTCAGGGCGGCACGCCGTGCGTCTTGTCTCTTATCTTCCAGGATGCCCGCTCGCCGAGGAGGGAAAGACACCGGAGATCCTGAATGGGCTCGGGCGGCTCCTCGGGCAGCTCGATCGAGCACTTGCCAGCTTTGGCCACCCGGGTGCACACCGCTCCTTCGATTGGGAGATCCGGACGACGCCCTTGTCGCGGGAGCGCCTGCAAGCCGTCACCGATCCCGAGCAGCGTCGCCTCGTGGAGAAAGCTCTCGACGTCTACGATGCCCGTGTCGCGCCGGTTCTGAAGCACCTGCGCTGCGGAGTCATTCATAATGACGCCAACGACTGGAATGTCCTTGTCGCTGACGGACGCGTGAACGGCCTGATCGACTTCGGCGATGCCGTGCACTCGCCCCTCGTTGCCGAGCTCGCCGTCGCTTGCACCTATGCAATGCTTGATGAGGTCAACCCCATTGAGGCGGCTGCCCAGATTGTCTCCGGCTACCATGCCGAATATCCGCTTCAGGATGCAGAGTTTGCCGTGATCCTGGATCTAATTATGGCCCGGCTCGCCATCAGTGTCACCATGTCGGCAGCCCGCCACGCGGGCGCTGCAGACGACCCCTACCTCTTTGTCAGCGAGAAGCCCGCATGGGATTTGCTGCGAAAGCTCTCAGTCGTTGATCACCGCATCGCAACAGGCATCCTGCGCCAATCTTGTGGGCTTGAAGCTGCCCCAGGAGCTCGCCGCATTAGGGAGTGGCTCTCGGCCAACCGCCGGAACTTGGCGCCTCTTATGAACCCGCACCCGGCGCGCCAGGCAAAGCATCTCTTGAACCTCGGCAGCCTTGATGAGCCTTTGGCCGCTGCAAGCGCTGCCCAGGACAATGCCGGCGCCGACCACGCTTATGCAGAGCTCGCACAAAAGCACGGGTTCACCCTTGGAATGGGTCCCTGGGGGGAGCGGCGCGTCATCTACACTGCGCCGTTCTTCGAATCCGTGTTGGCCGCAGGCAAGCGCCGCAACGTACATCTTGGCCTTGATATCTTTGCGCCGGCCGGAACCGAGATGTTCACGCCGCTGGCTGCTACGGTCGCTGCGGCCACGATTAACCCGGAGCCGCAAGATTATGGCGGGCTCATTCTACTCGAGCACGAACCGGAGCCTGGCCTGCGCTTCTGGACCCTGTGGGGTCATCTCGATCTTGCCTCAGTCCGCGAGCGCCGTATCGGGGAGCGGCTCGATGTCGGCAGCTTCGTGGCCCGACTCGGGGATTATGCGGAAAACGGTGGCTGGGTGCCGCATGTCCACCTGCAATTGATCACGGTGCCTTACGAGGATGTCAGCATCATCCCCGGGGTTGGCGAAGAGGCGTTCGTCACCGTCTGGGAGGACCTTTACCCCCGTCCCTACGATTTTGCAGGCTTATCTCCTGAAACCTTCCTGACGCGCGGCCGCACGAGGGAGGAGCTGGTCGAAAGGAGGCGCGAGCGGCTGGGGCGCAACGTCAGCATGTCTTACAGCACCCCTCTCAAAATGGTGCGAGGCGAGGGCGTCTGGCTCTTCGATGATTCAGGACGTGCCTATCTCGACTGCTATAACAACGTCGCCCATCTCGGACACTGCCATCCGAACGTGGTGAAGGCGATCGCCCGTCAATCAGCGCTTCTCAACACCAACACGCGTTATCTCCACGATGCCATCATCGACTACACGGAGAGCCTAGCCAGAACTCTCCCGAAAGAACTCGACACGTTCTTCGTTGTGTGTACAGGCAGTGAGGCTAATGACTTGGCCTTGCGCACGGCGCGAACCGTCACGGGCCGCAACGACATGCTGGTGCTCGACTGGGCCTATCATGGCCACACGCAGGCCCTGATCGACATCAGCCCTTACAAGTACAAGAGAAAAGGAGGCGGCGGGGGGTCGGCCTTCACCCATGAGCTACCGATCCCGGAGGTCTACCGAGCGCCCATTGCCGGAACGCCGGAGGAGATAGCCCGCCATTATGCCAGTGAGGCGGAAGGGATTATTTCCAGTCTCGTCTCGAAAGGTCATGCTCCGGCAGCTTTCATCGCTGAGACGATCCCGAGTGTGGCCGGCCAGATCTTTCTTCCTCCGGGATACCTGAAGGAGGTCTATGCCCATGTTCGTCGTGCAGGCGGCGTCGTGATCGCCGACGAGGTGCAGGTCGGGTTTGGTCGTGTTGGAGGCTCCATGTGGGCTTTCGAAGAGCACGGTGTCGTTCCGGATATCGTCACGATGGGCAAGCCTATCGGCAATGGCCATCCGCTTGCGGTGGTTGCAGTCCGCCGGGACATTGCGGACGCCTTCGCCAACGGCATGGAGTACTTCAACACGTTCGGCGGAAATCCCGTCTCCTGTGCCGCGGGACTTGCGGTTCTTGACACCCTTGAGCAGGAGAACCTGCTTGCCAACGCTTCCGAGCAGGGCGCCTATCTTCTTGAGGGCATGACGGCTCTTCAGGCGAAGTATCCGGCCATAGGCGACGTGCGGGGCCGTGGCCTGTTTCTCGGGATCGAGATCGTGCGGGATCGTTCGACAAAGGAGCACGCAGGCGATCTGGCCTCCGGGATCTCTAACAGGGCAAAGGAGCTTGGTGTTCTCATGGGCACGGATGGCCCTTATGACAACGTCATCAAGCTTCGCCCCCCGATGATCTTCAAGCGCGAGCATGCGGATCTTCTGTTGCAGGTTCTGGATTGGG
>JAESFL010000763.1_pt1 | contig 17397 bp, 16 predicted proteins | sample 9269401 | NCBI WGS metagenome assembly JAESFL01 (sample SAMN14506025, study PRJNA617098) | algae metagenome | isolation source: Gloeocapsa sp. UFS-A4-WI-NPMV-4B04 and co-occurring heterotrophs from desert... | place: USA: Utah | collected 2006-10-01 | reverse complement strand
TTTTGCCACGCTTTTAATATTTTTTCTCGTAAGTCAATGGAATATGCTGCCAACTCTAATTAACCTTCTGTTTTCATCTCTTTACTTTATCTTCTTTGTGGCTAGCTTGATCTCAAATTGCTGTAACTATTTTCTATGCCAAAAGGCGATAGCTTTTTAGAATATAATTATTAAATGACAATAAGTCATCACTTGTCAAGTAAATAATGGGGTTAGTTAGGCTGCGAATTCGAGAATTTGCTGATGAGAAAGGTTGGACACTAAAGGAAGTGTCTGATCGCTCTGGCATAGTGTACAGCACTCTGCGAGCCTATGCGCGATCGCCTGGGATGGCAAGCATTGATTTCACTGCTATCCAGAAGTTAGCCCGTACCTTTGATGTGATGATTGAGGATTTGGTTGAGGTAGTGGAAGAATAAGCGATCACACTTAAGTCAAAATCTGAGTAATCATCCGGTTAGCCTGTGACTCGTAACTGCCACCGAATAAATTAAAGTGATTCAAAATGTGGTACAGGTTGTAGAGAGTTTTGCGCTTTTCGTAGCCTGAATCTAAGGGGAAAACCTCGTTATAGCCGCGATAAAAGGCTGCGGGGAAACCACCGAATAATTCCGTCATGGCGATATCAACTTCGCGATCGCCAAAATATACCGCCGGATCAAAAATTACTGGTTCCCCGCTAACTGTACAAGCTGCATTCCCTCCCCATAAATCGCCGTGTACAAGCGATCTTTGCGGCTGATGTGTCAATAGCTGGGGAATAGCCGCTAATAACTGTTTCTGTTGCGGAAAATGCCCTCCCCGCTTTTTAGCTAGTTGAAATTGATAGCCTAGCCGATATATGCTATAAAATTCTGCCCAGTCTGTTGTCCAAGTGTTAATTTGGGGCGTGGAACCAATCGTATTATTTTGCTCCCACCCCATACCGCGATCGCTAGTGTGGAAGTGCATTGCTGCTAGTTTACGCCCCAACTCCAGCCAAGATTGTGAATCACCCCTACCTAGTTCTAGCCATTCCAAAACTAGATAAGCGCTATTTTCTGCTGTACCCCAGCAAATAACTTTTGGCACACGGATAGTAGCCGTTGCTAGCATTTGCTCTAAAGCCTTAGCCTCAGCCTCAAACATCACTTCGACTAAGCTCAGTGACGGCCCAACTTGGGATGCAGAGTTGAGCTTGACGAAATAGGTGTCAGTGTCGCTACTGATTGCATAGCCTTGGTTGATACAGCCGCCACTTACAGAACGGCTGCTATTTACAAAAAACGATTTTCCTGTTATATTGGAAATATGATGGTCAATCTGTGTCCACATATATAGTGTTATTCAGGCTTAAGAACAACGACACCATAGGCATTGGGTGATAGATACTGTTTGGCAGCAGCTTGAATATCTATAGGTTCAAGAGATTGAATACTAGCTGGGTAGTTGAAAGCGGGTTCTAAGTCTCCTAGCATTGAGTGGTAATAGCCATATAAACCAGCGCGATCGCTCGGTGTTTCATTGCCGAAAACGAAGCGATTTGCAACTTGGGTGCGGACACGAGCAATTTCAGATTCTGCTACTAGATCAGTTTGGAAGGTGTGGATGTGTTGAGCGATCGCTGCTTCAACTGTCGCCAAGTTTTCAGCAGGCAATTGAGCGGAAATATAAAACGTTCCTTGAAGCCTTTGTGTCATATTGCTGGCAGAAATACTGGAAACAAGTCCGCGTTCTTCGCGTAGTTCTCGTACTAACCTTGATGTTCTACCTTGTCCGAGAATTGCTGCTAAAACATCTAAGGCATAAGTGTGATCCATTTGAGATAAGCCAGGTACACGCCAAACCATAACTAGACGTGCTTGCTGAAGGCTATTGTCAACAAATTCTTGACGGACAATTTGAGTAAAAGCCGATTCAGGATTAATTGTTGGGAGGCGATCGCTATCTGCTGGCTGCTTTGTGCTAGTAGCTTCTGTAAAGCCATCTGCGACAATTTGGATTAATTCATCTACTGGCAAATTGCCTACAGCTACAGCCGTAATTGACTGCAGTTGATACCACTTAGCATGAAAGTCTCGCATTTCCTGTGGCTTCAACTGTGATATTACTTCAAATGGGCCTAGTACAGGCCGACGGTAAGGTAGCTGATCGAACGCTGTTTCCATCGCACGTTGAAAAGTACGGCGGCGGGGATTATCATCTGAACGGCGAATTTCCTCTAAGACTACTAATCGCTCTCGTTCAAAGGCATCATCTGGAATACTGGCGTTAAGAACTACATCAATTTGCAACGGTGCTAGAGCCGCAAAATCTTTAGGGGCAGTTGTAATGTAGTATTGCGTATAGTCTTGACTGGTTGCAGCATTGGTAACAGCGCCTCGCTCTTCAATCTGACGCTCAAATTCACCGCTAATTAGTCGCTGTGTTCCCTTAAATACCATATGCTCTAAAAAGTGAGCCATACCGTTGATCGGATCGGATTCAATAGATGAACCGACATTAACCCACAAGCTGAGGTTAACAGCTTCAATTGGCATTTGCTCCGCGATGATCGTTAAACCATTCGGTAGCTGATGCACAGTAGGAGAATTTAGACGAGGTAATGTTTGCAGGGTTAAAGTCATCGGTGCTATTAAATAGGCAATACTTCTTTATTTTACCTAGTTAGCACAAAAGCGCTGAAGAGACACCATTGCTGAAGTTTGGATATAACAATTAATGTTAAAATTATGCAGCTTTTTATAAGAGTTTGCACTTTTTTCTTAGATGCTGCTAAATTTATTCAAAACATATAGGTCTATGCGTTTTAAGCATCAGGAGATATTACATAAGAGTTTAAATCGTAAACTTTTTATAGTTAAGAAGAGCAATGTATTGGTGTAGTATCCCATCCGCCATATACAATGAAAGATTTAGTTAAACCGAATAACCTTTCTTCATAAAGGTTTGCATTAGGGAAGAGAGCCATTACCTCTTTCTTACTGACTAATCTAATTGAGGTAACGGCTTCCTTAGCACGTTGCTTGTCAGTAATTTTTTTTGTCCATCCAAGATCAAAGTGAGTTATTAGCGACACCCTTAACTCTATAGGTAGAAATTGAAATAAGGGGAAAACGAAGTGAGGTTCGATCGGAAAGTAGAGATTAGGCGTTTGAACGAAATACCTTTTTCCTACTCGCCTTAGTTCATTAGCCATCTGAAGTTGATCTTTATAATCTCCTACATGTTCAATTACAGAATTTGAAAAAACAACGTCGAACTCGTTGTTTTTAAATTGCGATAGATGTCTAGCATCAGCAACTATACCTTTAATTTTTGGGTGATTTACTTCATTAACTATTCTGGGATCTAGGTTTATTAAAGTAATTTGTATATCTCTCATTTCTTGAACAAAAAAATCTGTAGTCTCCCACAATCTCTGCCTTCCACCAATATCAAGTATTCTCAACGGTCCAGGTACTGATGCGAGCAGAGATTTGAAAAAAGCAAGCCGATTTTTTCTGATGTCTGTTGATACCGAATCAGAGCGACGGTTATCGTAAAATCTACCTAAAACTTTATTCATGACACTTAATCCTCAAATTATGATGTTTCATATAACGTACCTGCACCTGCTTGTGCAAAATCGCATATTTGGCGTTAAATTTAGATGTAATAGTTAAATATTGGTTTTAATACTGTTCTAACATCTAAAATAAAATTGATAGCTTGTAAGAAATTATACCATAAAATATTAAATTAATAATAATAATTATATAAAGTTTAGTAAAGTTGAATCTAATTATCTGTAAATTTTATTTGTAATTTTAAGTAAATTTTTAATAAGTTTATAAAACTTAAGTAAAGCTAAAAAATAATAGAAGCAACTAAAGCTGTTTTTGCATAGGTAAGTTAAAGAAGCATTGCTGAATTTAAATAGAACCTACAGATCAGATAAGTTCTGCGAAGGGAAGTTAAACCTAGTTGCATTAATTTTGGGTCTAAGCAGGTAGCCTAAAAATAGGAATGCCAAAACTAGACAATCTGCCACATATGTCTAGAAGTGTGGCTTTGCAGAATAGAAGGAGGAATTAAGAGGTTTTACAATGCAGTGGTTACGCTGTAACTCCACCCATAACCGTAAGAACGTTACCAGGAAAAGTAAACAGAGATACATTTGTGCCGAGTGTCATCGTTCATTCCGCTTCAGTAGATATGCTGAAGTATTCGATTTGCTTGCTACTTCACTACCTTAAATATCGAATAGTAGCTGTGCCAAGTTAAGTTATCCCTTTATTCAGCAACGTCGCAACTAGACACTAAGAAACCGTTGGATTACTTCATTGCTAAGTTCGCTAGTAATTCCAGAAGCGACAATGCCACCTTTTTGCATCGCGTAGTAGCGATGTGCTTGTCGAACGAAGTGAAGATGTTGTTCAACTAACAATACTGATATTCCCCTAGAGGCAATAATACGCTGTACAGCAGCCTCAATTTCGAGAATAATAGAGGGTTGGATACCTTCAGTTGGTTCATCTAATACAAGTAATTGCGGTTGTCCCATTAAAGCCCTGGCGATCGCTAGTTGTTGTTGTTGTCCGCCACTTAAATCGCCCCCCATGCGCGAAAGCATCGACTTTAAGACAGGAAATAGGATAAAAATATCATCTGGAATTTCTTGTTTATAAGTATTGTTACGTCGCGCTTCTAAGCCCAATAACAAATTTTCCTTGACTGTCAACCGGGGGATAATTTCTCTCCCTTGGGGAACATAGCCAATTCCGAGTTTGGCGCGTTGATCTGGAGATTTAGCAGTTATCAGTTTACCCGCAAAAGTAATCGCACCACTACGGGGACGAAGTAAGCCCATAATTGTCTTGAGGAGAGTAGTTTTGCCTACACCATTACGTCCAATTAGACAAATCATTTCTCCGGTTGGGACATTCAAGTCTACATCGCGCAAAATATGGCTTTCACCGTAGTAAACATTTAAGCCAGAAACTTGCAGCATTTTACTTGCTGGAGAAGATGCGTTAGCTGCTTCAGCGATCGCCTTACTTGTTGAATTCATCTTCCTTCATTCTTGTTTTGAATTTAACCATTGAATGTAGCTTAAATGATCAACCTATCAGCTACAACTTGGAATTTCCAATATTAAGAGTTTCAAGTTTCTCACTTGAATGTTGAACTTCTGAGGCTGTATCTTCTAGTGGCTGTCCTAGATACACTTCGATCACGCGCGGATCGTTTTGTACTTCATCAATAGTGCCTTCCTTAAGTACCGAACCCTGATGTAAAACTGTCACCTGGCGGGCGATTTGGCGTACAAATTCCATATCATGCTCAATTACTAATATTGAATGACTCTCAGCCAATGCTAATAGCAAGTTCCCGACGTTTTCAGTTTCTTCGTCTGTCAAACCAGCAACAGGTTCATCAACCAGTAACAAATCTGGTGATTGCGCTACAAGCATTCCTATTTCTAAGCGTTGCTTTTCTCCATGAGAAAGTTTATCGGCGCGAATATCTGCATTGCTGCTTAAACCAATAGTTTCTAACAAGCCTGTTATCGTCTTACGTTCCGCACTAGAAGAATGCTTAAACAAAGTTGCAAATACGTTTTTTTGACGATTGCTACTAATTTCTAAGTTTTCACGCGGCGTTAGGTTGAGGTAGATCCGAGGAGTTTGGAATTTTCGACCGATTCCTAGACGAGAAATCTGATGTTCAGGCAAAGATTTCAAATTACGCCCTTTAAATAGCACTCGTCCTTGGGTTGGTTTAGTCTTACCAGTAATTACATCTAGAAAAGTCGTTTTCCCAGCACCATTTGGGCCAATAATTACTCGAAGTTCGCCTACATCTAGGCTGAAATTGAGATTATTTAAAGCTTTAAAACCATCAAAACTAACCGTTACGTCTTCAATTTCCAAGATTTTGTCTTTCATTCTCCACCTCAGGATCTTCTTCCAAACTGGGATAAGTAATTACTTGTTTACGTCCTAGCTGCTGAATTCCTGTATTCCTTAGCCAGCCTACTATGCCATCAGGTAGCACTGTCACAACTAGCAAAAACAGCGCTCCTTGAAAAAATAGCCAGATTTCGGCATATTCTTCGCTAAAAAAGCTTCTGGCATAGTTTACTAGCAGTGTTCCTACTACTGCTCCCACTAGACTTGCCCTGCCTCCAATTGCTACCCAAATCACCATTTCAATTGAGAAAGCAACGTCCATTGCTCTTGGTGAAACTGAACCACTTTGCAGCGTGTACATCGCCCCTGCAATTCCCGCGATCGCACCTGATACTGCAAATACAAATACTTTAAACTCCGTTGGATCGTAGCCTGAGAAACGTACCCGACTTTCATCATCTCGAATCGCCATTAGCAAGCGTCCAAAGCGTCCACTTGTCAGCCAACGGCACAAGGCATAAGTTCCGATAAGTAACAACACAGTGAGGATGTAGAAGACAACTTGTGTTGATTGAGCGCTAACATTTGCTCCTAATATAGTTGAAAAGTCTATTAACCCATTCGTACCGTTGAATAGTTTTTGTTGACCATTAAAGAAGTTAAAAAAGATAATTACCCCAGCTTGAGTAAGAATCGAAAAATATACACCTCGAATTCGGTTGCGAAATACTAAATAACCGAATAATCCTGCTAATATCGCTGGAATTATGACGACAGCAGCACTAGCAACAGGAAATAAATAAAAGGGTTTCCAAAACCAGGGCAACTCAGTTACGCCATAAAGCCCCATGAAATCTGGTAATTCGCCAGGCGGGATTTGTAGTTTCAGGTGCATCCCGATCGCGTATCCACCCAAGCCAAAGAAAATACCGTGTCCCAGACTCAGTAAACCTGTATAACCCCAAATCAAGTCAATTCCTAAACCAACAATTGCCAACGCCAAAAATCGCCCTAGTAAGTTAAGGCGAAAACTTGAAAGGACAGTTGGCATAACGAAGATCAACAGCAGTGCGATCGCTACCACAACTACCACTTCTATTAGCCGCGTCTGCCGATTACTCGCCCTAGCCCCTAGTCCCCAGCCCCCAGCGCTTTCTTTAAGCATCTACCGTGCGTCCTTTCTGTGGGAAAATTCCTCCTGGTCGCACTTGTAAAAAGGCAATAATCAGGGCGAATACCATCACCTTTGCCATACTCGTCGTCGCAAAGAATGTAAAGAAATCAGCTAATGGTTTTATTGGTGCAAATAGCAGCGCAAGTGTGCCAGAACCAATTAGGTAGTTTACTGTACCAATTGCCAATGCAGCAAAAATAGTGCCTACCAGTTTGCCTACACCGCCGACTACTACAACCATGAACGTATCTACAATATAGTTTTGACCTGTATTCGGCCCTACAGAGCCGAGAAAACTAATTGCACATCCAGCTACCCCAGCTAGCCCTGAGCCAAGCGCAAATGTGAGCGCATCAACTTTTTGAGTCGGAATACCTAGACAGGCGCTCATGCTGCGATTCTGCGTTACTGCTCGAATGCGTAATCCCCAAGGTGTGCGTTGTAGGAATACATAAATTGCCGCGACACACAGTATTGTCAGAGCAATGATAAATACTCGTGCATAAGGCATCTGAAAATTACCAATCGGCAATCCACCGCGCAGCCATTTGGGTGCTGAAACATCGAGGTTTTGAGCGCCGAACCAAGGTTGAGTAACAGCTAGTTTATAAGTTTGGCTTAAAAAATTACTTGTGGCGATCGCAATTCCCAAGCTGATAGGCAACATAACAGCCACAACCCAATTGCGAATTCGGTTTATATCTGAGCGGCGATGCAAGATCCACAACCCACCAAAAAATAACAGACAAAATATTGAGATCCCAACTACCAGCACCCAATTAACGCTTCTGACAAACTGCTGCAAAATCAAACTCACACCCCAAGTTGCCAGCAGTGTTTCTAGCGGTCGTCCATACAGATGCCGAATTACTCCTCGCTCCAGAATTAACCCCACTCCGGCTGCTACTATAAAAGCCATAATCAGGGCGAAAAAGATATAAAACTCAAACCAAGGTTCGCCTAGCTTTTTGAACCCATTTTGAACAACGAAAGTCGTATAAGCTCCCAGCATCATCAACTCACCGTGAGCCAAGTTAATCACGCCCATTAGCCCAAAGACAATCGCTAGCCCTAGCGCTGCAATTAACAAAACAGCGCCAATACTTATGCCGTTGAACAAGCCGTCAAGCAATCCTGCTAGCACACTTTCTCCACAAGCGAATGGAAAATAATTATCAGTTATTAGCGATCGCCAAACAGTTATCAGCGAACAGTCGTCACTGATAACTTGTTTGATTTAATCTCTATGCAGTCTTGTACTTGCCGCCCTTATTCGGATCAGACCAGTCACAACCATATCCCTTAGTTTCTTTCACAAATTGATTCCAGGGAAGTGGCTCAACGGCTGCATTAGTGGCATTTACAATCTCAAACATTCCGTCTTCTCTAACTTCCCCAATTCGCACAAATTTCGCTAAATGATTATTAGCATCTAGGGTAACAGTCCCCTCTGGGGCTTCAAACTTCTGACCGAAAGCCGCCGCCCGCACCTTGTCTAAATCATCTGCTGTACCAGCTTTTTCTACTGCTTGCTTCCACAGATAAACTGCAATGTAACCTGCTTCCATTGGGTCATTAGTTACCCGATCTTCGCCGTACTTTTGCTTAAAAGCGGCAACAAACTTCTGATTTGCAGGCGTATCAACAGTTTGAAAGTAGTTCCAAGCAGCGTAGTGACCTTTGAGATAATCTGGACCAATTGCCTTAACTTCTTCTTCAGCAATACTCACAGACATTGAGGGATACTTATCTGGCCCCAACCCCGCCCCTTGCAACTGTTTAAAAAATGCCACGTTGCTATCACCATTTAGGGTATTGTAAATAACACCGCCGTTGGGTAGAGCTTGTTTAATTTTGGTAATAATTGGTGTAACTTCTGTATTCCCCAATGGTAAGTAGTCCTCACCGACTGTCTTACCTCCTTTTGCTGCCAGTTGCGCTTTAATAATCGTATTCGCGGTGCGCGGAAAAACGTAGTCGGAGCCAATCAAGAAGAAATCTTTGCCCTTGTTTTGTAAAAGCCAATCAACAGATGGCTCAATTTGTTGATTTGGGGCAGCACCCGTGTAAAAGATATTTTTAGAACACTCTTGACCTTCATACTGCACTGGATACCAGAGCATATGATTTTTCTGCTCAAACACTGGCTTAACATTCTTCCGGCTGGCAGAAGTCCAACAGCCAAAAACGGCAACTACTTTATCTTCGTCAATTAGCTTAGTAGCTTTTTCCCTAAAAGTGTCCCAATTAGAAGCACCATCTTCAACAACGGCTTGAATCTGTTTGCCTAGCACTCCGCCTGCATTATTGATTTCCTCAATAGCCAGTTGTTCAGCGTCTACGACACTTTTTTCGCTAATCGCCATCGTGCCACTAAGCGAGTGCAAAATTCCGACTTTGATTGTGTCTCCACTAGCACCTGCATTCGTAGCACTCGTGTTCGATACAGGAGATGAAGCCGCCGTTGGATCGTTAGTATTTGTGTTGTTAGCACAAGCCTTTAAAAGAACACTGGTTCCTAATGTGGCGGAGCTATAGATCAGAAATTTACGTCTATTAAATCGTTTTGTCATATATAACCTACTATTTTCACTAAATTATCTGAATGCTTGATAGCTGATAATCTTAATGTTTAAATTGTGATATTAGTGTGATGCTTGTCACACAGATTGTATAATAGAATACTTTTTTTGGAGAGACTACTCTCCCATTCTGCTCAAAAAACTAATTTGCACAGTAGATAACAGCAGGGAAAAGCCTTTTTACTTGTTTGATAATGATTACGGCATCTATAATCCCGCTACTGCTTAGGTAGCTGTAGTTTGCTATGTGTCAGCGGCGTTGGCTGGTTAATTGGAAGCAAGTAATCAAAAAATTTGTCTAATCTAAGTAGATAAATACACAATTTGAATCACATAATGGTATATTAGGTAATGCAATGGCGAGCGTAGCCAAGTGGTTAAGGCAGTGGTTTGTGGTACCACCATCCGGGGGTTCAAGTCCCCTCGTTCGCCCTTTAATGCGATCGCACTTTAATTTAGTAAAGCGAGATCGCTTTTTCATTGTTGTTACTCAACAATCGCCCAGAAAATGTCTTTATCGCTTAATAAAAAATATCCCCTCCTTTATTTATCTGGGATTAACAGACATCGAAAAAGAAGAGGTAATTAAGTTATTTAATTTCTTGTAACAATTACTTGACAGATACAGCATCAATATCAACTGTCTTTGCTGTATTAGGAGTAGTATCACCTGTACTAGAAGTTGTAGTGTCTGTATTGCCCTTACGGGTTTTAACACCTTCAATCACCATCTGAGAAACCTCAGAAAGTAGCAGCGTAATCAAGAACACATCATCAATTTGACCCACAACAGGAAAAACATCGGGAAGTAGATCAATAGGGCTAACAAAATAAGCTAGCGTTCCTAAAATTGCCCACCACCGATATTTGGGGTTACGAAGCAGATTACGATACCAGTTGTATACTGCTTGGATCGAGAAATTCATAAGCTTATCCTCCAGTTACTTTTGATCTTGACAAAAAATGAGGCAAAATTCTGGTGGGAATAACCGCCCCAATTGGTCTGGAAGATTCTACTCTTGAGTGTGGGCTAGTTACTTACTCTAGATAGGTGCAATAAAAATTGAAATCGCTTATTAATCTCTACAATTGAAGTGCTTTGAGCGAGTTACAGAAGACAAAGCTTAAACATTGGGCTGAGGAATGGACGGAGGAAAGCAAACTAAGTGGATATCGTAGACATTTTTAGGAAAGGTGGCCCAGCCATGTGGCCGTTGCTAGCGTTGTCGATTCTCTCTTTGAGTGTGATTATCGAGCGCCTATGGTTCTGGTTCAAAATTTTGACGCAGGAAAGGGAGATTGTTGAGCGTGTCCTAAATGCAGCCCGTGACAACTGGGGAAGCGCTATGCAGATTGCTAGACGAGCCACAGATCAGCCAATTGGGAGGTTTTTATATGCTCCGTTACGTCTTTCTAAACCCGATCCAGAACTCTTCCGACTAGCACTGGAGGCAACGGCAGAAGACGAATTAGCATCAATGCGACAAGGCGAAAAAATTTTAGAAACGGTAGTTGCGCTTGCGCCATTATTGGGATTATTAGGCACGGTGCTAGGCTTAATTCGTTCTCTACGAAATATTCGTCTTGGCGATTTGGGAACGTCTTCGACAGCAGGAGTGACTTTAGGAATTGGGGAATCGCTGATTAGTACAGCAACGGGGCTAATTGTTGCGATCTTTAGTTTGGCGTTCTATCGCTTGTTTCAAGCTTTTGTCGTCAACCAAGTCAAAATTTTTCGCAGATCAGGGAGTGATTTGGAGTTGCTCTATCGGCAGTTTTGGCCGAATGTTCCCGTTAGCATGAGTTCACCACGCCCGGAAGCAACAGGCGAAGCTCCATTTGGATCACCCCGCAGAAGAGACAAAATTGATACGTCTGAAACGCCTGAACAGGGAAAAGTGATATTTGACAGTGCCGCAGATCAGGATTACCCTACACCACCGCGCTTAGAAACCAAAAAAGAAGGTTCAGATTCCTCAGAAATTTAGAATAGAACATGAATTTCAAAAAGATGGTATTTTTTGTTTTCTCCAACAGTTTCTCACAATGAAAATTAACCTAGATACTCCAGTTGAAGAAGTCCAAGTTCAACTGATTCCCCTGATTGATGTAATTTTTTGCATTCTGACGTTTTTTCTATTAGCGGCTTTGCAATTCACTCGTCAACAGGCGATTAATGTTGATTTACCCAAAGCCACGACAGGGACGACAGCCCAGATTAGAGATACGTTGATTGTTACAGTTGATTCTGTAGGGCAAATCTACGTCGAGCAAGAGCCAGTTACACAAGAGTTAATGTATCAAAGATTACAAGCTTATCGCGCTACAAATCCAGCTGGGATGATGATTTTAAATGCTTCTCGGACATCGAGTTACAACGATGTGGTGCAGGTATTGGATAGGATGCGGGAAGTGGGAGGCGATCGCGTTGCCTTAGCAACTTTACCCGGTACTGCCGAGCAACCAGCTGGTAATATTCCCTATATTCCCAATGCTCCTACTACACCCTTAGATCCCTTAGCCATTCCATCTGCTCCTATCGAGTCACCTTTACCTACTTCTCCGGGGCAGTTTCCCAATGGGCAAGGCAACACAATCAATCCCAGCAGTGTGCCAGCCTTCCCTACAGTACCAGCCCCCCAAGCTCCGACTTCTCCCCAAAGATAGTAATAGTTTCAGTCAATTTGTAGAGGAAAAACTCGAATTTCGTAAGTTAACTTGCTAATAGAATCAGTATTTAACAAATCGAAATTTGAGTTAAGGAGTTTACACTATGTTGGTAGATATTGCGATCGCATGGCTAGTTAGCGCCTCTAGTCTGCTACTGGTTACACAGTTGCCCATAGGAGTTGAAGTTGATAGTACGCCAAAGGCATATACTTCAGCAGCAGTTATTGGCATTGTAGCGGCTGTAGTAAATCCGATTTTAAGAGCCTTGTTTTTTATTCCAAATTTATTGACATTTGGATTACTATCTGGATTTGTCACATTTATTATTTCTGCCATAGCTCTAGGTGCTGCCGCGTCTTTGCTCCCAGGATTCCGCTTAAAGGCAGGCGTAGTCAGCGCTTTACTTGGTGCATTGGCTCTTTCAGTAGTTAGCAATTTGATTTACGGTTTTGTGTCCTAAATCAAATACATTGGTGTACGAATACCTCATATTTTTAAAGCGGTTGCCTTTGTGGTGAGCCGCTTTATTTTTGATTAAGTAGTTAGTTTATAAATTTTAAAGTGGGTAACTGAGTGCTACTACAAGATATCTCGGTTAGTAATGTTGAGTCGTCGCACCCCCCTAGCGCCCCTTAAAAAGTGGGGAATATAGCCCCATAAAAAAGGGGGTTGGGGGATCTCAAGTCTTAACCGAAAAGTATTGAGTGCTGCTACTCTGCCCACAACTAAAGTTCATTTTCTGATAGCTTAAGCCTGTTAAAACGGAATAAAAAAGAGTATTGCAACTTGAGTGTCAAAGTTAGCTGATTTGACTAGAAAAGTAGAGGATAAGTAATAAGACAAAAATTCAGAAAGATTAATAAAAGCTAATTACTAATTGCTCCTATAGGAAAAACTTTAAGCAGGAACTTCGATTTTATCGCTACCAGCAAGTTCAAAGGCAGCATGGATAGCTTGCAAGGCAGTAACCCATTGATCTTGAGCTACAACAGCGCTAATTTTAATTTCCGAAGTGGCAATCATTTGAATATTAATTTGGTGTTGAGCTAGCGCTGCAAACATCTTCGCGGCAACACCAGGTTGACCAACCATGCCTGCACCGACAATACTAACTTTAGCGATCGCACTATCAACAATAATTTCACCCCATTTTAGTTCTACTGCTGCTTGTTCCAGCGTTTTTTGTGCTGCTTCTGCATCTATCTGAGCCACAGTAAAAGCAATATCCCGCGTCGGAACGCCATCAATTACATGACAGCGCTGCGACTGAATAATCATATCAACACTGATATTGTGTTCAGCTAGTAGTCCAAACAATTTTGCTGCCATCCCTGGATGATCTGGCACTTGCCGAATCGCCAGACGAGCTTGATTGAGATCCAAGGCAACACCGCGCACTGGCTCCCCTGCTCCCCCGCTCCTCTGCTCCCCCTGACCCCTGACCCCTGACCCCTGTTCCCTAATTTCAAACGCCTGACACAGCGCCTCAATAGCGCGATCGCCATCTGTTGCATCAATTACACAGCTGACTTTCACTTCTGAGGTGGAAATCATCAAAATATTAACGCCAGCATCTGAGAGCGTAGCGAACATTTGCGCTGCTACACCAGGGCGGCCAATCATTCCCGCCCCAACAATGCTGATTTTGGCGATTTGCTGCTGTACCATCACTTCTGCTTCTCCGGGTGACGGGTTAGCAGTACGCAGCACAGGAGCGATCGCTGTTGCTACTGCTTCAGCCCGCTTCAAAATTGGTGTGGCTACGGTAAAAGCAATATCATTCGTATTGCCTTCGTGAATCGACTGAATAATCAAATCGACATCTAAATTTTGACGCGCAATTTCACCAAACAAACGTGCTGCGACACCAGGGCGATCGGGTACTCGCAACAAAGCTACCCTAGCTTGATCTGTGTCAAACTCCACCCCATCCACTGGGCGGGCAATTTCTAAATCATTTAGAGAGCGCGGCTGAGGCGTTGGCGAAATCACTCGTGTACCCGGTTCATCTGTCCAACTAGAGCGTACTACTAGCTCTACACCATAGTTACGGGCAATTTCTACAGCGCGGGGATGCAGCACTTTTGCCCCCAAACTGGCGAGTTCCAGCATTTCATCGCAGGTAATTTCCGCCATTAGTTGGGCATCTGGCACTAGGCGGGGATCAGTTGTCAAAATTCCTGGTACATCAGTGTAGATTTCGCAATAGTTAGCTTTTAAGGCAGCTGCGATCGCAACTGCTGAAGTATCAGAACCACCACGCCCTAGTGTTGTAATCTCCAATTCAGATGTACTACTGATACCCTGAAAGCCAGCTACAACAATTACTTTGCCATCCTTTAAATGCCGTTCAACTCGCTCTGGCTGGATATGCAGAATTCGCGCCCTTGTGTGTTCTGCCTCAGTCACAATTCCCACCTGTGCGCCAGTGAGCGAAATTGCTGGTTGCCCTAGTTCTTGCAATGCCATACTTAGCAGGGCAATTGTGACTTGCTCCCCAGTTGAAAGCAGCATATCCATTTCGCGGCGACTGGGATTAGTTGAGATTTGGTTAGCTAATTTGACTAATGAGTCTGTAGTTTTGCCCATTGCGGAAACTACCACTACAACTGAGTTTCCAGCTTTGACTGTTTTTAAAACGCGCTCTGCAACCGAGGCAATGCGTTCAACTGAACCAACAGACGTACCACCATATTTTTGGACAATTAACGCCATAACTCTTATCCCAACAACCGTTCCTATGAAGTTTCAACCGAAGTACAGCGTCAAATTTTAGGTACGCTGGCAAGCATTAAACATCAATTAACTTTATTTAAGTTATCAAACTGAGTTGCAACGAAACGAGTTAACTTTACATTCTGTTTTCTATTTGGCTGATCTGTCTATAGGATATGCCTTGAGCTAGTTGCTATTGTCTATTCCCGCCGTAGCTCATTTTAGGCGATCGCACTTTGAAGCTAAGGTTGAGCGATCGCCTGTGTAACACCATTATCCAACTCCAAAGGCTCACCGTTCGCCCTCAAAACGTCATTTTTCAAGCTCAAAGGTTGAGCATCCGAGTTCAGAACTCCAGCATACTCCTGCAAAGAAGCAAGCTACAAGCAAGGATCTCGAAACTTCAAGCAAGGATCTCGAAACTTCAAGATCAACACTCCCAATTTGAGCTTCACAACTGCAACGTCCGAGTTCAGAACTCCATCGTTGAAGCTTAGAACTTGACTTTTGCTGCTTTAAACTGAAGCGATCGCATCTAGCGCACATTTGCTTTATTTAGATAGTCTTCAGCCGTGACTAATTAGTCCAAATCGTCGCTATTTTACTTTACGTATATTGACATATCTCAATATATTGATGTTTGGTTATGTTGTCAGCAAATCTTTGCTCAAACTTTAAATAAAACTCTTTATTTTGACTACTACTTCATTAATTCTTTAAATTTTAACCACAAGTTTAGTTTTAATATTGATCATTAGATACAGCAAACAATTTGTATTTGTCAATCGAATTCAGTTGTTCGTTGTTATATTTGCTGTGTCTAGAAACGAAGAATTTTGGGTTTAGAAATTAATAATTGCAACGAACAATTGGATACTTATACTAACTTTTATGAGGAAAAACAACTATGGCAACCATTAATGGTATGCCTGGAAACGACAATTTAACAGGAACTGCACTTGCTGATTCCTTATTTGGTTTGGGTGGCAACGATAATTTAGTTGGGTTAGCTGGTAACGATAAACTGTTTGGTGGTGGTAGCAACGATACTCTTAGAGGTAACGAAGGCAGCGACATTCTAGAGGGTGGTAATGGTGTTGATAAGCTGTTTGGAGGTGCAGGCAACGACACGCTTAGAGGTAACGAAGGTAACGACACTCTAAATGGCGGTAATGGGAGTGATTTCTTAAACGGTGGAGGTGGTAACGATATTTTGTTTGGTGGAGATGATACAAGCAACAATACCCTCAATGGCGGGGTGGGCAACGATACCCTCAATGGTGGATTTGGTAGCGATATTCTGATTGGCGGTGATGGATTCGACTCTCTTGTTGCTGGTATTGGTAATTACTCAAACAGTGAATTTCCCTACTATTCCCGTGACTTTTCTGGCAACAATAAGCTTGATGGAGGGGCGGGTAACGATACCCTTCAGGGAGGGGTTGGTGATGATACCCTGATTGGCGGTGATGGATTCGACTCTCTTATTGCTGGTATTGGTGACTACTATGGTGGGAGCTTTTTCGCCAGGGTTTCTGGTAACAATAACCTCAATGGAGGGGCTGGCAACGACACTCTCAAGGGAGGAGCTGGCAACGATACCCTGTTTGGCGGCTCAGGCAACGACTCTCTCATTACTGGTTTTGGTAGCAGTTCCAGCGAAAGCAGCTCCTTTACCTTTTCTGGCAATGATTACTTTGATGGCGGGGCTGGCAACGATACCCTTCAGGGAGGGGCTGACAACGATACCCTGATTGGCGGTGATGGATTCGACTTGCTCGTTGCTGGTGTTGGTAGCCTAAGATTGGGCTACAGCATTGAAATCTTTTCTGGTAACAATTCCCTTAATGGAGGGGCTGGTGAAGATACTCTGGTTGAAGCGCTGAATAGCGATACCCTGATTGGTGGTAGTGGCGATGACACCCTTACTGGTGGCGCGGGTGCTGATACTTTTAGATTTTTATCTCCGTCAGAAGGTATTGATACGATTACAGACTTCTCTATTGGACAGGGGGACAAAATACAAGTTTCGGCTGCTGGGTTTGGTATTGCCGTAGGTGATACTAGCAGCTTCTCTTTCAGTGGCAATGTTCTGTATTTTGATTTTGATTCAATAGCTTTGGCAATCCTCCAGCCTAATTCAGGATTTAGCCCTAGTGCTAATATTGAGGTTGTCTAGAGATCGCGTTTCAAGTTGGGGCAATCTGATTAAGGTTGCCCTAAGCTGTTTTATGCAGTAATAATCTACGATTTATCATTTACAGCAATTTGAGATCAAACCAACTACAAAAAGAGCTATCTAATAGGCTCAAAGAAAAGCCCACAATGATTAAACCAATTGAGAGCATTTTCATCCGTAATCGCATTTACAGCCATAGTAATT
>JAESFL010000762.1_pt1 | contig 17416 bp, 16 predicted proteins | sample 9269401 | NCBI WGS metagenome assembly JAESFL01 (sample SAMN14506025, study PRJNA617098) | algae metagenome | isolation source: Gloeocapsa sp. UFS-A4-WI-NPMV-4B04 and co-occurring heterotrophs from desert... | place: USA: Utah | collected 2006-10-01 | reverse complement strand
AGCGATAAGCCCCGTCTCGGCTCGCTTGCGCTCGCCGAACGGGGCTTCAACTGCTTTTACGGCGGCGGTGCTCCATGACTCCCCCGGCACTCCGCCGTGCCCGGACCGGTCGGCGAAGGCCGACATCGCGGGGTCATTGGCGCGAATTCATTCGCCGGGCCTGGACGGATCCCCGCCACCCGGTCCGAATTCCGCCTTCCGCATCACGTTTTCTCTATCCCGCCTCACGACACCGGCGCCAGGACCGGCTCCGGCTCCCCGACGATCGGCATCTGGCCCAGGTGGACCGTCGCGCCGGCGGCGCCGATGCGGGTGGGGGGCACCACGAGCACGCTGCAGGGGGCATGGCGCAGCACCGTTTCCGCCACGGAGCCCAGCAGGAAGCGCGCGGCGCCCCGGCGGCGATGCGTCCCCAGCACCAGCAGGTCCGCAGACCACGCCCGCGCCTCGTGCACGATCGCCTCGTCCGGCACCCCGAAGCGCACGCAGGCGGCGGGGACGTGGCCATCCACCGCGTGGGCGGGAAGGAACGCCGCCAGCTCGCGGATGGCCGCGTTCACGTCGTCATCCGCCCCATCCACCGTCTGCTCCAGCGAGGCCGGCGGCACCACGTGCATCGTGCGCAGGCTGGGATGCTCCGCCGCCGCGAGGGCGCACGCCAGCCCCAGCCCCCGCTCGTGCGCGGGGACGGAGTGCGCGGACAGGTCCGTCGTGAGCAGCACGCGGTGGAACGCGGGTTCGCCGTGCAGCACGAGGACGGGGACGGTCGCGTGCCGCAGCACGTGCTCCGCCGTGGTCCCCAGCAGCGCGCCGAACAGCCGGCCCCGCCGGGTGGGCGCCAGCAGCACCGCATCCGCCCCCACCTCCGCCGCCACGCGGCACAGCACCTCCTCCGGCCGCCCCGCGTGCGCCCGGCAGAAGACGCGGGCGTCGCTGGACAGCGCGTACGCCTCGCCCTCCAGCCGCGCCTGGAGCGCATCGTCGTACAGCCTGGCGGGATCGGCGCCGGGGGAGCCCTGGTGCGCGTACCGGGCCAGCTGGTCCGGGTCCGGCGCGCAGGCGTGCACCAGGTACAGGGTGGCGCCCGTCCGCCGGGCCAGGCGCAGGGCGGGCTGCAGCACGGGGTCGCTGGGGCTCAGGGTGGCCACGCCGGCCACCAGGGTGCGCAGGGGGATGCTCATCGTCCGGACTCCTTCCTCGGGACGGCCGCGGATCCAACCAGTCCGCCGGCTTCTCATCAAGGGTAGCCGCGGAAGAGGCGCGGAAGGATCGGAAAAGGCACGCGGGCGTGTGGGGATCGTTCCCATCCGCCGGGTGGGGAGAAACGCGAACGGGCCCGCCCCGGGGAGGGACGGGCCCGACGCGTGACCGCGGAGGGGCTCAGGGCTGCACCACGAGCGCCGTGACCATTCCGAACATCCCGTTCGGCATCTCCGCGTGGGGAAGGATGTGGCAGTGGAACGCCCAGGTGCCCGGGTTGTTGCAGTTCACGATCACGTCCCACCGCTCGCCCGGCGCCACGTTGATGGTGTCGCACTTCCAGGGCTGCGGCTGCGGCCAGCCGTCCTTGTCGATGACGGTCATGTGCATGCCGTGCAGGTGCATGGGGTGAATCATCATCCCCTCGTTCATGAACCGCACGCGCAGCTTTTGCCCCAGCTTGGCCACGATGGGCTCCGTGGCGGGAAAGCCCTTGCCGTTGATGGTGTAGCCGTGGCTGCCGTCGTTGATGATCATCACGTAGTCCACGTCCACGTTCTCGATGGCCCGCTTTTCCCGGGGCTCGATGATGAACGCGCCCAGCAGCCCCTTGCCCACCTGCTCGGCGGCGTTGTGGTGCGAGTGGTACATGTGCGAGCCGGGGTTGGGCGCCGTGAACTCGTACGTGTACGTCTCGCCGGGCTTGATGGGCGGCTGCGTGATGAACGGCACGCCGTCCTGGTCGTTGGGCACCTCCACGCCGTGGAAGTGGACGGCCGTGGACTGCTCCAGGTTGTTCTTGACGACGATGCGCACGCGCTCGCCTTCCTTGACCCAGATCTGCGGGCCGGGCACCTGGCCGTTGTAGGCGAAGGCGTCCACGAACTTGCCGGGCTCCGTCTCCCACTTCTGCGCCGCGGCCGTCAGCTCGAAGACCTTGACCCCGTTCTCGATGCGCGGCTCCATCTTCTGGTTGCCCTTGCCCTGCGTCTTGGCGGGGAAGGACTTGATCCCGGCCTCGTGGTGCGCGTCCATGGCGTCGGCCGCCGCGCGCACTTGCTGCGGCGTGCGGGGATGCGCGCCGATGGTGCCGCCCGTGTGGTTGGTGTCGGGGTGCGGCATCCCGCCTGCCGCAGGGGCCGCCGCCGCCGGTGCCGCGGCGCTCTCCGCGTTCCCCGGTCCGCCGCAGGCCGCCACGGCCGCGCCCGCGGCCAGGCCGAGGGCCGAAAAGCGAAGGAAGTCGCGCCGCGAGGCCGCGACGGTTTCGGTCTGGGTATCGTGAGGTGCGCTCATGGCTCCGTGGCTTCCCGATGGAAATTCCGCTGCGCCGCGCGATTCGGTCGCCGCGGCGCCACCCGGCAGTGCGGCCCCGGGTGACGCGATGAACATACGGGCACAAGCGTTTGCGTTCTGTCGGCAGGCGCCGGATGCACGGGCGGGGCAGGCGCGGATACTTCAAGCGGGGCAAGCCACCGCGCGGGCCGGGTGGCGTGTGGGGGATGTTCTGACAGGCGGATGGGGATGGGTGGATCACGACGATTCCGGCCACGTTGCAGGATATGCGCAAGGCATTTAGATTGCACTTGTTTCACACGATGGGATTGCACACAGGTGAAACCATGCGAGCAGCAGATGGCTAAGGCTGGAGCCGGCGGGGAAAGGGCGCTGAAGGCGGTGGAAGGCGGCTCAAAGCCGGCCTCCGCCGATTCCAGCGCGTCCGGCGGAAAGCCACGCGTGGCGAGCGTCACGGTGGAGGAGGCGGCCGCGAGGCCCGGCGCGCAGGGCGAGAGTCAGACACGCGTCACGCTGGGGCTCACCCCTACGCGGCCCGCCCTCCGCGTCAGCTCCGGCATGGAAACGAGCGTCCGCTCGTCGCTCGTGGGCCGGGTGGAGCGGTGGCTTCGTCATTCGCTGGACCAGATGAGCGATGACGAGGTGCTTAAGGCCGTCGAGGCGCAGTCGCCCGCCGAGACCATCGCCGAGATCCTGGCCGCCACCCCCGAGACGCGCGCGGCGGCCGAGAACGACTGGGCCGAGCTCCTGCTGCGGGGCGCCGAATCCAAGCGCCAGATCGCGGAGCTCGTCGGGGGGCTCCTCACGTCGTCCCAGGCGGCGGAGGTGCTGCACATCAGCGTACCGGGCGTAAAGCAGCGGATGGATCGCCGCAAGCTGCTGGCGGTGCCGCTTCCGGGGGGGCAGTGGGGCTTCCCCGCGCTGCAGTTCCAGCAAGGAGGCAGCGTCCGGCCCGGCGTGGCCGAGGTGGCGAAGGCGGCGAGCCACGTCGATCCGTGGGCGCTGCTCTCCATCCTGGTGGATGACGTCGCCGATGCGTCGGGCGGGATGCTGCTGGAACGGCTGGACGAGCCGGCGGTGCTCGCGGACGTGCTCAACCGGCTCGCCACGTACGGGGAGCACGTCGCGGGCTGATGCCGATCCGGTTGCCGAAAGATCCACCGCTGGTGGACGTTCCCGTTACACAGGTGCTCTGGCGCGTGCATCCGCTCGCCTATGGCCCCGTCTGGTTCGGGCCTGCCGCGGGTGATCCGCCCAAGGGCCGGTTCGATGCGCCGGCTGGCGAATACGGCGCGTGCTACTTCGGCGCGACGCTGGGCGTGTCGATCCTGGAGACGCTGGTGCGCGGCCTGAAGGTGCCCATCATCCCGCGCAGCGAGCTGAAGCTCCGGGGCGGCTCATCCGTCGCGCTGGCGTCGCCGCTACGGATGCTGCAGCTGGAGGGGAAAGGTCTGGCGAGCTTTGGGCTGAGCGTGCACGAGGTGGCCGGGAACGACTACGCGCCGTGCCAGGACCTGGCGCGGCGCGTCCATGCAACGCTGGATGACGTGGACGGGATCCAGTTCCGCTCCCGCTGGGACACCAGCGAGCTCTGCTGGATCGTGTTCGACCGCGCGGAGGCGAAGCTCGGCGCCGTGCTCGGAACGCAGCGCCTGGACGATCCGGCGGTCGTGCGGCCGGCGCTCCTCCCCTACAGGCACGTCGCCGTTTCCTGAACGCGGTGTTTCTTTCCGCAGTTGAAGCCCCGCACGGACGCGCCAGCGGCCGGGGCGGGGCTTATGGCTGTCCCAGCGGCGGATTCATCCGCTCAGGACGGGGCTGCGCACGGGTGCCTACACCTCCTCGCCCCCCTACACCTCCTCGGCTTCCGCCACCTCCCCCGCTTCCCTACACCTCCTCCCGCCTCACCCCATCCTCCGCGCTCTTCCACGGAAGCCGCCCCTCGATCTCCACCTCCAGGGAGAAGCTGAGGAACGTGCGGATGATGACGATGAGCCCCAGCACGCCCAGGTTCTCGAACGAGGGCTCCACGGCCACCGTGCCGATGATGTCGCCGATGACGAGGAACTCCAGCCCAAGCAGGATGCCGCGCCCCAGGTTGCGCCGGTAGGCCTTGTACGCCGGCGCGAACGTGCGCTCGCGCCACCAGTCGCGAAACAGCAGCACCGTCGCGACGATGGCCGTAAGCACCAGCATCGCCACGCCGCCCACCTCGATCGCCGTCCCGATGTGCCGGATGGCGCTGTCCAGCGCCTCCGGCCGCTCCGCCCCGTGCTGTATCATCCGCCCCCTCGCATCACCGGCCCCGGATCATCCGCAATTCCTGAGTCTCTGCCGCGCAACGACGGTGCCGTGCCGGCATCCATCCATCATCCAGGAGCGCCGTTCACCTCCCCCAGGGTTTTTTGGGGGAGGTCGCGAGGAATCGAGCGGGTGGGGGCTCCCGATGGGAATCCGCCCAATGGGGAGAGTCCATCCACCCGAAAAGCCGTTCACCTCCCCCAGGGGTTTTTGGGGGAGGTCGCGAGGATTCGAGCGGGTGGGGGCGCCGCCGGGAGCTTGCTGAACGGCGGAAATCCATCCGCCCCGAAGTGCAGATCACCCATCCAGCAGCAGCCACTCTCCCTCGCGGGCACACAATTGGCAGCCCGTCCCGCCCGATGAACTTCCACGACCGACGCACCCAGCTCATTGCCGGCGGCTCCGCCGTGCTCCTTCCCGTGCTCGTGTGGGCCGCCGTGCGGCTGGCCGAGCCGTCCACGCCCGCCGAGCGCCCGCAGGCGCCCGCGGCCGCGGCCACCGCGCTCGTCCGCGGGCCGGACGTGCCGGCGGACGTGGGGCAGCTGCTGGCGCAGGAGCGGAACTGGCGCGCCGCCCGCCGCCTGCGCGAGCTCACCTCGCCCGACAGCGACCCCGAGCTGCTGCTCGTGGCCGCCAAGACGGAGGCGGGGTGGGGCGGATGGGAGAACGTCTTCGACCTGCTGGAAGGCAAGGACTGGCTGGACCGCGTGGGCGGCGGCGACGGCTGGTACCTGCTGGGCCGCGCCTGGGAGCAGGAGGGGCAGTGGGACAGGGCCGCGGCGGCGTACGGCAAGTACGTGAGCCTGCGGGCGGATACGGGGAGCGCCGCGCACCGGGGCGAGCGCGCCGTGGGCGAGCTGCGGCACGCGCTGGCCCTGCTGCGCGCCGGCCGCGTGGACGACGGCGTACGCGCGCTGGACCACGTGCGCGGCGACGTGCCCGCCGTCTCCGGCTGGGTGGCCACCCTGGCCGCCGAGGCGCTGGCGGAGCGCGGCGACACGGCCCGCGTGCGCGCCTTCGTGGCGGCGGCGGAGGACGACCTGCCGTCGCCCTCGCGCGCCCGGGCCGCCCGGCTGCGCGCGCACCTGGCCGCGCGCGACGTGGCGGGAGCCCGTGCGCTGGCGCTGGCGTACCGCGGGCAGGCGACGGAGCCGGCAGAGCGCGCGGCGCTGGACCTGGCCGCCGCGCGGGCCATGCTGGAGCTGCGCGACACGGCGTCCGCCCGCCAGCGCCTGCGCGCCGCCATGGCCGAGTCGCCGTCCGTGGACGCCGCGCGCCTGCTGACGGGCGTGGGCGGGCTGACGCCCAACGACCGGCTGGCCATCGCCACGGTGTACGACCGCGCGGGGAACAAGCAGCGCGCCATCGACGGCTACCGCGCCTCTTTGGCCGCCAACCCGGGGAACGGCGACGTGCGGCTGCGGCTGGTCCGCGCCCTCTTCGCCGCCGGGCGGTACGCGGACGTGGATGCGGCCGCGACCCCGCTGTACGCCGCGGGCGGGGCGGCGGGCGCGGAGGCCATGTACCTCACGGGCCGCGCGCAGTACCGGCGCGACCAGCGGCCGCAGGCACGCGCGACCTTCCTGCGCACGGCGGAGCGCTTTCCCGGCACCCCCTCCGCCGCGGAGGCGCTGTTCCTGGTGGGCGACATCGCGCACGACGCCAACGACCTGGCCGGCGCCCGCGCGGGGTACCAGCGCACGGCGCAGCGCGCGCCGGGCACCGAGCGGGCGGGGCTCGCCCTCATGCGGCTGGGCGGGATGGCCATGGTGTCGCGCGACTACGCCGCCGCGCAGGCCGCGTTCGACCAGGGGCGCGCCGTGGAGGCGTACTGGCCGCAGGCGACGTACTGGGCCGGCCGCGTCCGCGCCCTCCGCGGCGACAGCGCCGGGGCCGCGGCGCTGTACCGCGAGGTCCGCGCGCGCGAGCCGCTGTCGTACTACGCGCTGCAGTCCGCGGAGCGCCTGAAGCAGCCGTACTGGCCCATCCCCCTGCGCCCGGACAGCGCCACGACGGACGCGGAGGCCATGGAAACGGTGGCCGGCTGGCTGTACGGCATCGACCTGCTGCGCGCCGCCGGCCTGGACGACGAGGCCGCCGCGGAGGTCGCGCGGCGGGTCAAGCAGGCGGGCGACACCCGCGCGCTCCTGTATCCGCTGGCGGAGGGGATCAACGAGCGCGGCTACACGTCGCAGGGCATCCGCATCGCCCTGGACCTGCAGAAGAAGGGCGAGCCCGTGAGCGCCCGCTTCCTCCGCATCCTGTATCCCCTCCCCTACCGCGGCATCATCGAGGGCGAGGGGCGGGCGCGGGGGCTGGAGCCGGCGCTCGTGGCCGCGATGATCCGGCAGGAGTCGTGGTTCAACGCCAGGGCCGTCAGCGGGCCGGGCGCGCGCGGGCTCATGCAGGTGATGCCGGAGACGGGGCGCGGCGTGGCGGCGGGGCTGGGCATCCGCGACTGGAGCGCGGACCTGCTCTTCAATCCCGAGATCAACGTGGCGCTGGGCACGCGCTTCCTGGCGGACCAGATGCGCGCGTACGACGAGTCGCTGCCCAGCGTCTTCGCGGCGTACAACGCGGGGCCGGGGCGCATCCGCACCTGGAGCCAGTTTCCCGAGTACCGCGACGAGGAGTTGTTCACGGAGCGCATCCCCTTTGCCGAGACGCGCGACTACGTGAAGATCCTCACCCGCAACATGGCCCTGTACCGCGGGTTGTACTTCCCGGAGTAGGGGGATCGGGGGCGAGGTCGGGATGTGAGGGATGGGGATCGGCGCGACGCAGAGACTCGCCGCGGGCCGGGCGCCCCCCTCCCCGGCCCTCCCCCGCAAACCGCGCGGGGGAGGGAGATGAGGATCGTGCCCCGGACGCCGGCATCGTGCACGGGCGGGAGCCCCTCCGCCGGCCGGCGGACCACCGCGTACCCGACGGCACTCCCCCGTGCCGGACCTGTCGGCGAAGGCCGGGCGAAGGCCGACATCGCGGGTTCATTGCCGCGAATTCATTCGCCGGGCCTCCGCCGGATCCTCGTCCCCCTCCGTGATCCTCCCCTCCTTGCCGCCGCCCCCCGTCCCGCGCACCTTTCGGAGCCGTCCCACACTCCTCAGGCCGCCTGCCGATGAAGCTTTCCCTGGACCGTACGTTCCGCGTCATCTGGCTGGTGGTGGGCGGCCTGGTGCTCGTGTTCCTGCTCGTGGCCGGGGTGCTGGTCGCCGTGCAGTGGATCGGCAACGCGGGCGCGGCGGACGACGCGGTGCGGGTGGCGAGCGAGGCCCAGCCCGCGCGCGACGAGCCGCGCGCTGTCCGCTACCTGACGCCGCAGCGGATGCGCGGCACGGACACCCGCATCGTGCTCATGAGCTACGGCGTGGCGCACGAGCCGTCCGGGACGTCGTACGGCGTCTACGACACGCGCGCCGGCGACGGGACCCCATGGGTAAACGCCGTTTTCCTGGATGCGGACGGAGCACGGCTGCTGCTGGACCGGCCCGCATACATCCGGGACGTCCGGTATCCCGTACTTGAAGGCAGAGGCTACCCCGAGGGCGACAGCCTGCAGGCGTGGATCACGTACGTCATGGCCGTGGACGACACCGACCGCAACGGCAGGCTGGACCACCGCGACCGCGAAGGGCTGTACGTGTCGGACGTGGAGGGCCGCGGCCTTCGGCCCGTGCTGCGGCCGCCCCTGATCTACACGTCGCACCAGGCGATGGAGGGCGGGTGGATGCTGATCTACGCGCTGGAGCCGCCGGCGGGGCAGCAGGTGGAGCTGGACCGGATGCGGCAGCGCGCGTTCGTGTACGACGTGGCGTCCGGCCGGCTGTCGCCCTATGCCGCCCTGGATTCCGCCGCCGCGCGCGCCGGGCAGATCCTGGGGCGCTGAAGAACGACCAACCCGAGCACGAAAGAGGGCACGATGGCGCGAGCAACCTGGAAGGGCACCGTGATCGCCGAGAGCGACACCTACGAGGTGGTGGAGGGCAACGTGTACTTTCCGCCGGACGCCATCAACCGCGACCACGTCCGCGACAGCGCCACCCACACCGTCTGCGGATGGAAGGGAACCGCCAGCTACTACGACGTGGTGGTGGATGGCCAGACCAACGCCGACGCCGCGTGGTACTACCCCCAGCCCATGGACGCCGCGACGAACATCCGCGACCACGTGGCGTTCTGGAAGGGCGTGGAAGTGGAGAAGTAAAGTGCGTGAGTGCGGGAGTGCGAAAGTGCGAAAGTGCGAAAGTGCGAAAGTGCGAAAGTGGATGACGTGCCGGATCGGGCCGGTGGATGGTAGGCCGGGGGCCGGTGGATGGCAGGCCGGACCGGGCCGGTGATGGTCGGCCGGGGTCGGGCCGGTGGATGGCGGGCCGGTGGATGGCAGGCCGGAATCGGGGCCGGTGGATAGGCCGCCGGGATCGGGCCGGGCGAATGAATTCGCTGCAACGAATACACGAAGTCCGCCTGCGCGGACTCTCCGTCACGGGCGGGTGCCACGCCACCGGCAGGGTCTCCGTACATGCGAGCAGTTGAAGCCCTGTTCGCATCGCGCGTCAGCGCGAGACAGGGCTTATGGCTTTCCCAGCGGCGGGTTTACCCGCTCAGGGATGACTGCCCATCAAAACGACAGCGGGCGCACGGAATTCCGTGCGCCCGCTGCTGTTTTCCATCGAGGGAACCGGGCCGGGACAGCCCGCCGCTGCCAAGCTGTCCCCTGTAACCTGTAACCTGTAACCTGTAACCTGTCCCCTGCAACCCGCAGTTCCGTCAGTACCCGCGCACGGCCTTGAGCGCGTTCATCAGCCCGTAGCCCTCGCGGCTGTTCCGGCTGGGATAGTACTGCGCCGTCTGCTGCAGGCGCGCACGGACCTGATCGCGCGTCATGGTGGGGTTGCGGCTCCACACGAGCGCCGCGATGCCGCCCGCGACCGCCGTGGCGTTGCTGCTGCCGCCCATGCCGACGACGTCCGCCGTGTAGCGGCCCGTGCTGGGCACGTCCAGGTACGAGGTGAGCTCCACGTCGCTGCCGTGGTGAATGCCGCAGGGCACGCCGCCGCTGGGATACGTCACGCCCGTGACCGCCACCACCTCGGGCATGTCCGCCGGGAAGATCACGTTGCTGTCCAGGATGCCGTCCCAGCACCCGCTGGTGCCCGCGGCGCCAAAGAACAGCACCTGCCGGCCGTAGTGCCAGTACTCGATCTCGTCGGACACCTGCCACATCCAGTTCAGCGACTCCCACGCCATCACGATGACCTGCGCGCCGTTCTGGTTAGCCGTGCGGACGCTGGAGGCCGCGTCGCCGGCGTTCACCGCCGCCACGCCGCTCGCGTGCCGCACGCTCACCAGGCTGGCGCGGTAGGCGATGCCGGCTACGCTCTGCCCGTCCCACGGCGCGGCGATGATGCCGGCCATCTTGGTGCCGTGCCCGCAGTCGTCATACGCGCTGGGCTGCGACGAGATGCGCAGCAGGCTCAGCGTGCGCCCCGTGCTGGAGCCGGACGCGAACGTGCTGGTGAACTGCCCCTGGCCCGACGAGATGCCGCTGTCGATCAGGCCGATCTTGATCCCCGAGCCGCTGCTCAGGCCCCACGCGGCGGGAATGTTCATCCCCGTGAACTTCTGCGAGTACACGTCGCCCGTGGAGGTGTACTGGCGGTCGCCCGTCCACGCGCTCCCCCATCCGCACCCGCCAATGCCGGCGAACTGCGGCAGCTCCTGCTGCACGATCACCGGCTCCACGTAGTCCACGAACGGCAGCTTGCGGATGGCCGCGAGCGCCGCCTGGTCCGCCAGCCGCACCTGCAGCCGGGGCAGCAGCTCGTCCGCCGACACCAGCTGCACGCCGCGCTGCGCCAGCACGGCCGCGCGCCCCTGCGCCTTCTGGTTGCGGTCCACGAGGATCTTTCCGCGCCACGTGCCGCGCACTCCGCCCGGCGCCTTGAGCCCCACCGCCACCACGCCGTCCGACGCCTGCACGAACGACCACAGCTCCGCGTCGCTCTTTTCGATGAAGGTGCCGGGGCGCTGCTGCTGGCGGGTGGGGATGTCCCCCTGCGACTGCACGAGCGAGGGATCCAGGTCCGCGGGGCCGGCGGGGTTGCCGTCGGAGCAGGCGGCGAGCGCGGCAAGGGCGAGCACCGCGGGAGAGAAGCGACGGAAGTGCATGGGCATCCTCAACGTGATGGATCGAGAAACGGCACGGACCGAGGGAACCGGTGTGCCGAGAAGAAAAATCGCCGTCTGTTTGTGGAAGGCCTCAAGTGTAACACACCACCCCTTCCCGCCGCAACCTATGCGACATCACATCCACCCCCGCGACCCGATCGCGTCTAGAGATGCTTGTCGTAAGGAGGAACTGATCTCCACTGGCGCAATGTGGACGGATGGCGCACCGCAGGGAATCGATGTAAACTTCACTGTCCTTTTGCGTTTCTATTCGCCTACGCGAGAGCAGACGTGTGTTCGAAGCCAACATCCCATCGCTTGAGCAGGCCCACAGCCGGTATCGACGGCTGAGACGGATGGCGTACGAGGAGGCCGCGCGGGCCGCGCACGAAGCTGGCGTTCGCTCCGCTGTTCTCACGGAGATCGATGCGGCGGCACTGCATGCCTGGGGGTGGAACTGGCGAGGCCGAAAGCACTGGACGAGTGACGGTGGATTCCGCTGGGACCTTGTTTCACGCAGGTACCGTCACAAGCCTCGCTCTCTTCACCTGGCGATGTGGAGCAGCGAAGTGCTTTGCGGGATGGCCGTGGGGTGGGTGTCGAAGGCACATGAGCGGCTCACGCTGCACTTCCTGGAAAGTTCACCGGACCCCCGCCACCCGCTTCGCGGCCACATCACCTTTCTCGCATTCGCAGTCACCGAAGCGTATGGGCGCAGCGTCGGAGCCCGCGTCGTGGTTCTTCGCAATCCGATGCCCGGTGTGGTGGCCCGATACGCCATGTTTGGCTACGAGCTTGCGCGGACGGAACGAGGGAACTTATACTACCATAAGCAGTTAACCTGATCGGGAGCGCACCGCGATGCCGCCTGGACTGAAGCCTGAGCAGCGCACGCCGTTGTCGAACACGGAGTTCCAGCGGCTCCTGGATCTCGAGGTCGAGGCCGCGCGCGCGCGGATCCGCGCGGCGCCCAACCCGCTCGCGGGACTTACACCCGAGGATATCCGCCGCTCCGAAGCGTGTGCCCTGCCCGAGATCATCGGCGTCGCGCCGGGGCAGAAGCCTCGCGGCACCCGGCCGGGCTGAGCGCGGAATCCGGGCATCAAAAGCAGAGAGGGGGAGAACGCGGCGCGTTCTCCCCCTCCCTCGTTCCATCCTCCATCCGCGCTACACGGCTTCGCCGATCTCGAAGCGGCGAAGGCGGCGGATGGCGTACAGCGTCGCCAGCACGGCGACCACGGCCGCCAGCACCGCGGCCGTGCCGGGCGCCATCCGCGAGCCGATCGCGTCGCTGCTCGTCATCCCGTTGGCGAACGCCTGCGTGTAGTAGCGAATGCTCAGGGCGCGCATGCCGCCAAAGCTGGACGCCAGCAGCCCCTCCCAGAGGGCCACGTACGCCAGCCCCGCCACCAGCGCCCGCCGCGTGGCCAGGCTCAGCGTCACGAACAGGGCGCAGTACAGCGCCCCGCCCAGCGCCAGGGCCGCCGCCAGCGCCGGCACCAGCCCGCCGGGACCCATCCCCCGCAGGGCGATGAAGCCGGAAAGGAGCGTGGCGGGCACCAGCGCCGCGGCCGTCGCCAGCCCGGCGACGACGATGCGCGTGACCACCATCCGCCAGCGCGCCACGGGCTTGCCCAGCACGTAGGTGAGGGTGCCGTCCTCCACCTCGGCGCCAAAGATCCCCGTCCCCACCACCAGCGCGATGATGGGCAGCAGCACGCCCACCGTCATGGTCTGCCAGTAGATCACGTACTCGGCCACCGCGCTCTGCGCCGTGTCGGTCTTCAGGCGGATGAGCACGGCGAGCAGAACGGGCAGCGAGGCCAGGGCCACCACCCACAGCGACCGCTTGCCGGACGTGAGCTGCCGAAAGGCCAGCCCCGCCAGCGTCATCTCCACGGAGTGTCTCATCGCTTCACCAGGTAGGAGAACACGCTTTCCAGCGACTCGTCCGTGGGCTGCAGCTCGTACAGCGTCACGCCGGCGCCGCGGGCCAGCAGGGGGAGCGACCGCGCGAAGCCCGTGCGCTCCGTCGTGCGCACCGTCATCCCCTTGTCGCCCAGCTCGATGCCCTTCACGGAGGCATCGCCCATGAGCGCGGTGGCCAGGCGGCGGTCGTCGCTGGAGCGCAGGGTAAAGGTGTGCGGCCGGTCCGTCATCAGCCGGCGGATCTCGCGAAAGTGGCCCGACGCGGCCAATCGCCCCGCCACCACCACCAGGACGTTGTTGGCCAGGTGGTGCAGCTCCTCCAGGATGTGCGTGGAGATGAGGATCGTCTTTCCCTGGTCGGCCAGCTCCCGCAGCAGCTCCAGCATCTGCATCCGCTGGCCGGGGTCCATCCCGTTGAACGGCTCGTCCAGCAGCAGGATGCCGGGGCCGTGCACCAGCGCGCCGGCGATCTTGGCGCGCTGCCGCATCCCCTTGCTGTATCCCCCGATCTTGCGGTGCATGGCCGCGCGCAGGTCCACCGTGTCGATGGCCGCCTCGGCCGCCGCCTCGGGGTCCGGCAGCCCGTGCAGCCGCGCGTTCATCAGGGCGAACTGGTATCCCGTGAGGAACGGGTAGACGGCCTCGCGCTCCGGCACCAGCCCCAGCGAGCGGTACATCTGCGGGTTCATCCACGCCGGGCTGCCGTCCACCAGCACCTCGCCCGCGGACGGGGCCAGGAAGCCGGCCAGCATGTGCAGCAGCGTGCTCTTGCCGGCGCCGTTGGGCCCCAGGAGGCCCGTGATGCCGCCGTCCAGGGTGAACGACACGTCGTTGACGGCCACCACGTTGCCGTACCAGTGCGACACGTTGCGCAGCTCCACGGCCGGGGCGCGGCTCGCCGCGGGGCGAAGGGCGGCGGCCACGGGGGGTTCCAGCGTCTGCGGGCTCATGCGCTGAGCCTCCGGTAGCGGTTGAACAGGATGAGCGAGAACAGGATGCCGTACACGGCCACGCCGATGGCATACGCCTCCGGCGGCAGGTTGGCCTGCTGCAGGGGCCCGTTCGGCTTCTTGTCGAACAGCGCCAGCACGGCGCCGCCGGCCGCGAACAGGGGGTTGATGAGCACGCCGTAGGCGCCCCACCGGGCCTCCACCACCTGCATCAGGATGCCCGAGATGGGCAGCGTGAGCATGAACAGCCCCAGCACCAGGGCGCTGGCGATCCCCCGGCGCGCCATCAGCGACGCCAGGGCGATGGACGGCGTGCCGAGGGCCAGGGCGAACACGACGGGCATGAGCAGGATGGGGACGATGTTCTCCGACTCCGCCTTGAAGGCCGCCCCGAAGTCCGCCGGCAGCGCCAGCTTGCCCGCCAGGATGACCACCAGGGGCGTGAGCACCAGGATGAACACGGCCGTCCACATGGCCAGCAGCTTGGCGAAGGCGTAGTCGTGCTTGCGCAGGGCGCGGCTGAAGTACAGGGGCAGCACCCGGCTGTGCTGGTCGCGGCTCACGAGCTCCGGCGCCTGCGATGCGCAGAACAGCATCAGCAGCAGGGAAACGGGCTCCATGTAGTCGTGGTAGCTCACCAGCACGCCCTGCCCCCCGCTGATGGCCGTCACCACCACCTGCACGATGGCGGGCAGGAGCATGAAGGCGAACAGCCCCCACGGCACGATGAGCGCCTTTCCCCCGCGCCCCAGGCCGAACGCCGTGCGCAGGGAGTGGACGTACAGCGTGCGAAAGGCGTAGCCGCGGCCCAGACGCGCGCCGTCGTAGTTGCGGTAGCCGATGTCGTAGATGGTGCCGGCGGCGGCCTCAAGCGCGTGTGACATGCGCCTCCTCGGTGGTGTGTGCGCCCGCGCCCGCCGGGGTGCGGAAAAGCTCCTGCAGGGTGTGCCGGCGCCGCTCCATGCGGACGAGCCCCAGGTCCAGCTCCGCCACGGCGTCGCGCACCACGTCGTAGGGGCGGTCGTCCAGCAGGGGCACCAGCACGTGGTCGCCCTCCTCGCGCGCGTCCAGCCCCGCGGCCAGGAGCCGGGCCACGAGCCGCTCCGTCCCCTCGTCCACCTCCACGGCCAGCAGCGCCTGCTCGCCCGTGAAGTCGCCCAGGGGGGCCGCGCTCTTCAGGTGCCCGCCCTCGATGGCCACCAGGAAGTCGCTCACCCGCTCGATCTCGCCCAGCAGGTGGCTGCACACCATCACCGCGATGCCGAACTCGCGGCCCGTGCGGCGCACCAGCTCCAGCATCTCGTCGCGCCCGGCGGGGTCCAGGCCGTTGGTGGGCTCGTCCAGCAGGAGCAGACGGGGATCGTGCACGAGCGACTGGGCCAGCTTGACCCGCTGCTTCATCCCCGTGCTGTATCCGCCGATCTGCCGGTAGCGCTCCTCGTACAGCCCCACGTGGCGCAGCATCTCCGCCGTGCGCTCGCGGGCCGCGGCCTTGGGCAGGCCGGACAGGCGGCCCATGTGCGAGACGAAGTCCGTGGCCGTCATGTCCGGCGGCAGGCAGTCGTGCTCGGGCATGTAGCCCACCCGCTCGCGGATCTGCAGGCTCTGCGTGCGCACGTCCATGCCGAATACGCGCACGTCGCCGGCCGTGGGCGTGAGCAGGCCCAGGAGGATCTTGATGAAGGTGCTCTTGCCGGCGCCGTTCGCGCCGACGAACCCGATGATGCCGGGCTCCAGATCCAGGGAAAGCCCCTGGAGCGCCTTTACGCCGCCTGGATAGACGTGCGAGAGGCCGCGTACGGAGATGAGGGACATCCTGATGTGGGGCGGTTGTGGGGAAGCCGGACGCGCGGGCCTTTGCGGGGCGGGCGGATCAACGCGGTCACCGGGGGATTGGACGCGAAACGTACGACGGAAGTTTCAGCGGGGAAACAGCAGCGTCTCACGCGGACGCGGAGACGCGGAGAACTACGGAGAACCGATGAAACGGTACGCCGCGCCCGGGCATCCGATGGACCGGAGCGGACGGCGACGCAAGCGGATCCCGTGTCGGATCGGTGCCGTCGCGCGTTGTTCATCGATCGTGCGGCACCGGTCCACCCTCACGCCGTCCCGCCCATGCGCCTGCCCCTCCCTCGCCGCGTCCTGTCCGGCTCCGTGCGCCGCATTCTCCCGGCCGTGCTGCTGCTCCACGCCGGGTGGAGCGGGCGAGCGGCGGACGAGGGGATCACGGGCGTCTCCAACCCGGGCCGCGTCGTCTGCGCGCGCGACGACGCGGGACGGACGTGGTGCACGCGCGCGGACGCGGAGGGCCGCTTTCGCATCACCCGCGCGGAGAGCAAGCCGGGTACGGGCCGGGGCGCCCTCCCCGGCGCGGGCGCGTTCCGGGTCTACACGGTGGATTGCCCCGCGGCGGGGCAGACGGTGGACCGCGGCGGCAAGCGGCGCGACGGGGGCGCGTGGCTGGACGTACGCTGCGTTCCGGACGGCTGCGTCGCCGCGCCCGCCGGACTGATCGCCTGGTTCCCGTTCGACGCGCGGGAAGGCGGCACGGCGGACGACTTCGCCGGCGGCTCGCCACTGCGGCTGCGGGGCGCGGAGCACGGCACGGGGCGGGTGCTGGGCGGGCTGGCGCTCGAGGGGCGGAATGCGTACGCGGCAGGCGCGGAGGACCGGAACCTGGGCACCGGCGACTTCTCCATCGCCTTCTGGCTGCGGCTGGACGAGCCGAACGCGATCCGCTCCCGCTTCCGCAGCCTGCTGGACAAGCGCGAGTGGCAGCCCATCCGCGGATACCACGTCGCGATGCACGGAGACGATCCGCTCCTGCAGGTGGCCGACGGCGCGGGATACCACAACTACCACTCGGGGATCAGCGCGCCGCTGTCGGACGGCAAGTGGCACCATCTGGCCGTCACCGTGCAACGCGCGTCGGCGGCCGGCGTGCGGTGGTACGTGGATGGCCGCCCGGCCGGCCGCGTGGGGGACGCCCGCTATCATCCGCGCAGCCTTCGGAACGCCGTCCCGCTCTTCGTGGGCGGCCACTCCGCGAGCGGACCGAGCGAGATCGACGGCGCCATGGACGAGCTGATGATCCTGGACCGCGTCCTTTCCCCCGCGGAGATCGCCACGATCCAGTCCCGCCACGTCTGCCGCTGAACGCTCGGGCATCTCCACCGGCGGCGGGCGGGAATCCCACGTGCAGCGCGCATCCACCACCGGCATCCGGACGGCCGGCGGCCCGACGGGGCGGCAGGCAGCGTCTCCGACTCCAGCCCGCTTCGAATCGGCCGCCACTCGTGGTATGACGGAGGCGGCTGGGACGGCGCCGTGGACGATCTCCAGGTGGTGGACCGCGCGCTCATCGCGGCCGAAGTCTCGGCGCTCCACACCCGGCACACCTGCCGCTAGAGCGATTTTCGAACCGGTTTGTAGCTTCTCACCCGTGATGTCATTCTTGTGTGTTGACTCTGTGCTAGATTCACCTCGTAGGGTAAGCCCGTTCATTCTGTGGTTCGACGAAACCGTCCCTCAGCAGGGGCGCCCTACGGGAGGTGGTCGCAAGAGCTCGAACA
>JAESFL010000761.1_pt1 | contig 17429 bp, 14 predicted proteins | sample 9269401 | NCBI WGS metagenome assembly JAESFL01 (sample SAMN14506025, study PRJNA617098) | algae metagenome | isolation source: Gloeocapsa sp. UFS-A4-WI-NPMV-4B04 and co-occurring heterotrophs from desert... | place: USA: Utah | collected 2006-10-01 | reverse complement strand
GAGGCGGCGAGCTACCATGGCGCGGGGACCTGCACCTTTTACGGCACCGCCAATTCCAACCAGATGATGATGGAATTGATGGGCCTCCACATGCCTGGCGCGGCCTTCGTCAATCCCGGGACGGCGCTTCGTCAGGAACTGACTCGGGCAGCGGTTCACCAGATCGCCCGGATCGGCTGGAACGGCAATGACTATCGCCCGCTCGGCCGCTGCGTCGATGAAAAAGCAATCGTGAACGCGGCGGTGGGCCTGCTTGCCACGGGCGGGTCGACCAATCATGCAATCCACCTCCCGGCGATCGCGCGGGCTGCCGGAATCATCTTCGATTGGGAGGATCTGGATCGGCTTTCGCAGGCCGTGCCCCTGATCGCGCGCATCTATCCGAACGGCTCGCACGACGTGAACCACTTTCAGGCGGCCGGCGGTGTCGGCTTCGTGATCCGCACCTTGCTGGATAGCGGCCTCGTTCATGAGGATGTGCTCACGGTGGCAGGCGAAGGCCTCCGCAGCTATGCGGCCGAACCCATTGTCCGCGACGGTCAGCTGGCTTGGCAGGATGCGCCCGAGTCACCGCTGGACCAAAGCCTTCTTCGTAGCGCCACCGACCCATTCCAGCCGGACGGCGGCATGCGGCTGGTCCAGGGCAATCTCGGCCGGGCGACGTTCAAGACCAGTGCCGTCGATGCCTCCCGATGGACGATCGAAGCGCCAGCGAGACTTTTTTCCGACCAGGACCAGGTGCTTGCCGCTTTCAAAGCCGGCGAGCTCGACCGCGACGTCGTCGTCGTGGTTCGCTTCCAAGGCCCGCGAGCCAATGGCATGCCGGAACTTCACAAGCTCACCCCGGCTCTCGGGGTCCTGCAAGATCGGGGCTTCCGCGTTGCGCTTGTCACCGACGGCCGAATGTCAGGCGCTTCAGGAAAAGTACCCGCGGCAATCCATGTCACGCCTGAAGCCTTGGGAGGCGGACCGTTGGCCAAGCTCAGAGACGGCGACATCGTCCGGCTTTCCGCCGAATCCGGGGAATTGGCCGTGCTGGTGGACGATCTCGACACGCGGGAGCCCTGCGCTGAACCCGCCGCCGCGGTCGGCACGGGCCGCGAACTGTTCGCGCTCATGCGGAACGGGGCGAACACGGCCGAGGCAGGCGCCTCGGCGATGCTGGCGGCAATGGAGACGAGTTGGTGACTGAGATCGTAGCCGCCGATATTGGCGGAACCCACGCCCGGTTCGCGATCGCGGAAGTGCAGGATGGCCGCGTCGCGGCGCTCGGCGAGGCTATCACCCTCAAGACCGCCGAACATGCCAGCCTGCAGACGGCTTGGGAGGATTTCGGCAGCCAGCTCGGCCGGCCGCTGCCGCAGGCTGCCGGCATCGCGGTCGCCGGGCCGATCGACGGGGAAGTGCTGAAGCTCACGAACAACCCTTGGGTCATTCGCCCGGCGCGCATCCCCGAAAAGCTGGGCGCGGAACGTTTTGCGCTGGTCAACGACTTCGGCGCGGTGGCGCACGCCGTTGCTCAGCTTGACGACAGCCACCTGCGCCACGTCTGCGGCTTGGAGCGCCCCCTTCCGCGGGAGGGGATCATCAGCATCGTGGGTCCGGGCACCGGCCTTGGCGTCGCCCAATTGTTCAGGCGCGATGGGCACTATCATGTGATCGAGACCGAAGGCGGCCATATCGATTTTGCGCCCCTGGACAGCATCGAGGATCGCATTCTCAACGAACTTCGCTGCCGCTATCGCCGCGTCTCCGTTGAACGCGTGGTCTCAGGCCTCGGCCTCGCGAACATCTATGAAGTGCTGGCAGGAATCGAGAGCCGAGCGGTCGAGCATCGCGACCAGCGCGCGCTTTGGAGCGCTGCGCTCGGCAACGAAGACAGCCTCGCGGCTGCCGCGCTGGACCGTTTCTGTCTCGCGCTCGGCGCCGTGGCCGGCGACATCGCTTTGGCCCAGGGCGCTTCCGCCGTCGTGATCGCCGGCGGCCTTGGCCTTCGGCTCGCCGACCGGCTGCCGCGCTCGGGCTTTCGCGACCGCTTCATCGCCAAAGGCCGCTTCGAGCGCCGGATGGACGACATGCCGGTGAAGCTGATCACCCACCCGCAGCCGGGCCTGTTCGGCGCGGCTGCGGCTTTTGCCGAGCAATTTGGTCAATGACCGGGATCGATGCCCTTATGCGGGCGCGTCGAAATAGCCCGCGCGAAGGATGAAGTCGCCGAAACGCTCGCCCTCCCCGCGCTCTTTGGCATAACGGCCAAACGCTTCCGAGAGGATCTCGAGGATCAATGGCTCCCCGATATTTTCCCGGTACAGGCGGCCCAGCCGTTCACCGTGAAAGCCGCCGCCCAGGTAGAGGTTGTACTTTCCTGGTGCCCGGCCGGTAAAGGCGATCTCCGCGACGTAAGGGCGAGCGCAGCCATTCGGGCAGCCCGTCATTCGCATCGTAATGGGCTCATCGGTAAGGCCGTTTTGGGCGAGGATCGCCTCCAATTTGGTGATGAGTTCGGGCTGGTAGCGTTCCGCCTCAGCCATGGCGAGGGGGCAGGTTGGCATCGCCACGCAGGCCATCGAGTTGAGCCGTAACGCGCTGGTGCTGCCGTTGTTGGCGAGCCCATGTTCGGCGAGCAGGGCATCGACCGCCGCCCGTTCGTCCGGCTCGACATCCGCGATGATGAGGTTCTGGTTCGGCGTCAGGCGGAACTTGCCGCGATGCGCGTGCGCAATGGCGCGTAGCGCCTCCATCAGCGGCCGGCCCGGCCGGTCGATGATCCGGCCATTCTCGATGAAGAGGGTGTAGTTGAAGCGGCCGTTATCCGTCTCGTGCCAGCCATAGACGTCACCGTTCGAGCTAAATTCGAAAGGACGCACCGGATCGAATGGCGCCCCCATGCGGCGCTCCACCTCTGCCTTGACCCAATCCACGCCCTTGTCGTCGACCGTGTATTTGAAGCGGGCGCGAGCCCTTTCCTTGCGATTACCATAGTCGCGCTGGACACCCATGATCGCGTCGGAGGCGGCCATCAGCCGCTCTTTGGTGATGAAGCCGATCACGTCGCCGAGGCGCGGATAGGTGCGCGGCTCATTGTCGGTGCGGCCCATGCCGCCACCGATGGTGACGTTGAAGCCTTCAAGCCCTTGCGGCCCCGCAATGGCAATGAAGCCCATGTCCTGCGTGTAGACGTCGATATCGTTCGACGGCGGGATGACGAACCCGATCTTGAACTTGCGGGGAAGATAGGTGCGCCCGTAAAATGGCTCCTCATTCTCCGAGGTCGCCACCTTCTCCGCGCCATACCAAATTTCGTGATAAGCGTGGGTCTTTGGAATGACGTGATCGCTCAATTGCTTGGACAGGGCGGCGACTTCTGCGTGCAGGGCCGAATCCTGCGGGTTGGCGGTCGCCATGACCGTCCGCGCGTCGTCGCCGCAGGCCGCGATCGTGTCGAGCAGCACCTCGTGCAGACCCTGGATGGTGGGGCGGATATCCTCCTTCACGACCCAGTGGAACTGAAACGTCTGCCGCGTCGTCAGGCGGATTTGATCCCCGCCATGGGCCCGCGCCAGCGCGTCGATCTTCAGCCATTGCTCGGGGGTGCAGACGCCGCCCGGCAGCCGCACCCGAACCATGAACGTATAAGCGGGCTCCAGCTTCTGCCGGCGCCGCTCGTCGCGTATGTCGCGATCGTCCTGCTGATAAATTCCGTGGAACTTCATCAGCTTGTTTTCTTCGAACTTTACGCCGCCGGTAATCCGGTCGAGCAGGCCCTGGTCGATCGAGCCGCGAAGATAATCGCTATTGTATTTCAGCGTTTCGTCGGGCCCCAGCTTCTCGAGCGGCTGGGAGAGGTCGTTGCTGCGGTCGACATCCTGGGTGTCGCTGCTCATGTCGATTCCCATCAATAAACGTCCCGCTGGTAGCGATGATCGCTGGCGAGGTTGCGAACATAATCTTCAGCCGTGTCGCGATCGACCCGTCCCTGGTCCGCCACGATCTGAATAAGGGTTTCGTGCACGTCGCGCGCCATGTTCTTCTCGTCGCCGCACACGAAGACGTGCGCTCCTTCCTCCAGCCAGACGTAGAAGTCCTTCGCCTGCTCGAGCATGCGGTGCTGGACGTAGGTCTTGGGCCGGCCCTTGTCCCGCGAGAATGCGACGTCCATTCGGCTCAACACCCCTTCCTTCAGCCATTGCTGCCACTCGGCCTGGTAAAGAAAGTCGGAGCGGAAATTGCGTTCGCCAAAGAAGAGCCAGCTTTTTCCGCCTGTTCCCGTCGCCTCGCGCTCCTGCAGAAAGCCACGATAAGGGGCTACGCCGGTGCCCGCGCCGATCATGATGATGGGAGCATCGTTCTTAGGAAGCCCAAAATGGGGATTGTGCTGGATGTAGACCGGCATCGTGTCCCCCACCTCGATACGATCGGCGAGCTGGGACGAAGCCACGCCGCAACGCCGCTCCCCGTGAAGCTCGTAGCGTACGGGCGCCACGGTAAGATGCGCTTCGTCCGGAGCGGCCGCGAGGCTGGACGAGATGGAATAGAGCCGGGGCGCCAGCGGACGCAGGCCGGCGAGAAGGCTCTCCGGTTCGACACCGCTGAGTGGGAATTTGCGAACGATGTCGACCACGTGATGGTTGTGCAGGAACAGCATCCGATCGGCGGCATATTCCTCCGTCCGGAGCTGCTCGAGTTCCGAAGCGCCCGTGAGCTTCGCCCATTGCTCAAGGAAACGGGGGCTGGCGACGCTGACCTCGAAGCGTTTCTCCAAGGCTTCACCGAGGGGCATGCTTTCGCCCTTGATGCTGACCGGCGCTTCCGCGGCAAGGCCGATCGTGTCGAGCAGCTGCGCCACCACCGCCGGATCGTTGGCCGCCGCAATGCCGAGAGCGTCGCCAGGCTCATAAGCGAGGCCGGAGCCGGCAAGGTCGATCTCGATATGCCGGGTCTCCTTCGAGGAATGTCGGCCGACAATGGTGATGTTCTCGATCACGGTGGCCTCAAACGGATTACGCTTGTCGTAAGTCGAGGCTGCGGCGGCTGCTGGGACGGCGCTGGGTGCGAGCAGGGCCGGGGCGGCAGCGGCGGCGAGGTCCGCCGCCAGGATGTCGACGACGGCCCCGCTCCATTCGGCGGCCTGATCCTCATAGTCGATGTCGCAATCGACTCGATCCCGAATGCGTTTTGCCCCAAGCTGCTCGAGGCGCTGGTCGATGCGCTTTCCCGCCTCGCAATATTTCTCATAGGTGGAATCGCCGAGCGCGAGCACCGAGAAGCGAACATTTTCCAGCTTCGGCGCACGCTTGCCCTCGAGGAACTCGAAGAAGCCGACCGCAGGTTGCGGCGGATCGCCCTCGCCATAAGTGCTGACGATGATCAGGATGTCCTGCTCGTCCTTGAGCTGCCGGGTCTTGTAATCCGACATATCCTGGAGCTGCGGCGACAATCCGCGTTCGCTGGCGGCGGCGGCAAGCGCGTTGCCGAGATCGCGGGCGTTGCCGGTCTCGGTGCCGTAAAGGATGGTGAGGTTGCGCCCTTGCGGCGCCGGAGGCTCGGCCGGCGCCGCCTGACCGGCCCGCAGCAATCCCGCGTCTAGACCCGCAAAATAGCCACTGATCCACCGGGCCTGGGCAGGCGTGAGCGTCCGCGCCAGCGCCTCCACATGCTGCCATTGCTCGAGCGTCAGCGCGCCCTCGGCAAAAAATTGCTGTGCCGTCATCGCGCACTCGTCCTTTGAGAATCCGTCGTCGCGGACAGGCTCAGATAACCCATTCGTCCGCTCCTTCCTGGTCCCGATCCGCAGCATTTACCTGGCGGCCGGGATGAGCCTCCTCGCCGCGCGCTTCGACCGTCACCAGCACATGGACGCCGGCGGCGCTCATCAGCTTGGCGATCTCGCGCGCAACGCGGACATGCTCCACCCGGGCCGCTTCCCCCTCGCCTTCCGCGCGCGCAAGACCGGCGAGCGCGGCTTCGTCGAGCACAAAGACCGGCCGCCCCAGCGCCTTCAGCCGCTCCTCCGCCTCGGCCGCATAAGCCGACCGCGCGGCCAGTGTCGAGCTCGCAATCCAGAGAATCGTTCCCGGTGCATTGGCGGTATCGCGGCCATGCTCGGGCCGTTTGTTCGGAAAGCCGGAGACCAGACCCGCCGCCACCGTGGCGTGTGTCACCTTGTCGATCAGGATGAACCCGCCCAGCAGCCGGTTCTGGGCATAAAGGACGGCCGGGATGCGACGATCGAGGTCGATCTCGACCTGGCCGATGTCGTTGAGGCCGAGCGTCAGAGCGCGCCTCTGCTCCATGGTGTTTACATCGACGACCGGTCCCATGCCGCTGATGCTCGCCGAAAGCGTCTGGGTACCTACCTTCAGCCAATAGGATCGGTGCGGCACCATGGCCTCGTCCGACATCCAGACGAGCGTCGCCTCGACTTGCGCGACCGGATCACGCGGAGCACCGGCCGACGCGATCATGTCGCCCCGGGAGCAATCAACTTCCTCCGCGAGCGTCAGCGTGACGGATTGGCCGGCAACAGCCTCCGCCAAGTCTCCATCGAAGGTGACGATCCGCGCGACATGGGTCGGCCGGCCGGCCGGAAGCACCACCACCGCGTCGCCGACGCGAATGCGGCCGCTGGCGATGCGGCCGGCATAGCCGCGAAAATTCTGGTTGGGCCGATTGACCCACTGCACCGCCATCCTGAACGGTTCCTCGACCGGCGAATGCGCCGCAACCGGTACCGTCTCCAGATGCTCCAGCAATGCCGGTCCGCCATACCAGAGCATGGCCTCGGATCGGCTGGTGACATTGTCGCCATTCAGCCCCGACACGGGAATGGCCGTGAAGGCCTCGATCCCGACTTCGTGGGCGAAGGCGCGATATTCCTCGACGATCTCTTCGAACCGTGGCGCGCTATAGTCGACCAGATCCATCTTGTTGATGGCAAGGACGAGGTTCCGGATGCCCAGCAGGTGGACGAGATAGGAGTGCCGCCGCGTCTGCGTCAGCACGCCTTTCCGGGCGTCGATCAGGATCACGGCAAGGTCGGCGGTCGAGGCGCCGGTCACCATGTTGCGCGTATATTGTTCGTGCCCGGGCGTGTCGGCAACGATGAACTTGCGTCTGTCGGTCGAGAAGAAGCGGTAGGCGACGTCGATGGTAATGCCCTGCTCGCGCTCGGCTGCAAGGCCGTCGACGAGCAGCGCCAAATCCAGGGCCTCTCCTTGCGTGCCCGATCGCTTGCTGTCGCTCGCCAGCGCCGCCAGTTGATCCTCGAACAACATCTTGGAATCGTAGAGCAGCCGGCCGATCAGCGTCGACTTGCCGTCGTCGACGGATCCACAGGTGATGAAGCGCAGCAGCGACTTCTTCTGCGTCGCCTCGATATAGCGCTCCATCTCGGCGCGAGCCGCGTCGGCCGCGGTCACGTCCTTAAGTGCAGTGGCCATCAGAAATAGCCTTCCTGCTTCTTGCGCTCCATGCTTGCACCACCCGCGTCGCGATCGATCGCACGTCCCTGACGCTCGGAGGTGGTCGCTACGAGCATTTCCTGGATGACTTCGGCGAGCGTGGCCGCTTCGCTCTCGACAGCGCCCGTCAGCGGGTAGCAGCCGAGGGTACGGAACCGGACCGAGCGTTCGGCCGGCACTTCGCCCGCGCGCAACGGGAACCGCTCATCGTCGACCATCAAGAGAAGGCCGTCGCGTTCAACCGTCGGTCGCGGCGCCGCGAGGTAGAGTGGGACGATCGGAATGTCTTCCGCGTAGATATACTGCCAGATGTCGAGTTCGGTCCAATTGGAGAGCGGGAAAATCCGGATCGTTTCCTTTGGCCCCTTCTTGGCGTTGTAAAGGCTCCAGAGCTCCGGCCGCTGATTCTTAGGGTCCCAACGGTGACTGGCCGAGCGGAAGCTGAAGATGCGCTCCTTGGCCCGGCTCTTCTCCTCGTCCCGGCGGGCACCGCCGAATGCGGCATCGAAATTGTAAAGGTCGAGGGCCTGCTTCAAACCTTCCGTCTTCCACATGTCGGTGTGGAGGGCGCCATGATCGAACGGGTTGATGCCGCGCGCCTCCGCTTCTGGGTTTCGGTAGACGAGCAATTCCATGCCGCTCGCTTCCGCCACCCGGTCGCGAAGAGCGTACATGTCGCGAAACTTCCAGGTCGTGTCGACGTGAAGCAGAGGAAAAGGCGGCGGCGCGGGGTAAAAGGCCTTTCGGGCGAGGTGCACCATCACGGCCGAATCTTTTCCCACCGAGTAGAGCATGACCGGCCGATCCGTCTCAGCGACGACCTCGCGCATGATCTCGATACTTTCGGCCTCAAGCTGCTCCAGGTGAGTGAGGCCGCGGGTGCTGATCTTGGCAGGCGCGTTCATGACGCGATCGCCTTTCTGAACGGAAGCAGGGCGGCGGACGCTCGCACCGCGTCCCGCGCGACCCAGCCGATGATGACGGTGACCGGTGCTCCCGCAGTCAGCCCCGATGCCAGCGCTTCGATTTCGGAAATAGGACCCGCCACATGCGCCTCGTCGTCCCGGGTGGCAGACGCAATGGCGACGGCCGGGGTCGCCGGGTCGAGGCCTTTGGCGAGCGCCTTGCGCACGAACTCGCCCAACGTCTTCCTTGGCATGTAAAGCACCGTGGTTGCTTTGCGGTCGGCCATCGCGCCCCAATCGATATCGGCGGGAAGCCGGCCGTCCGCGCCGTGACCGGTAACGAACTGGATCCGCCGCGCCCGCTTGCGCTCGGTGAGCGAGAAGCCGAGCGAAGCTGCCGCGCCCTGCGCCGCGGAGATGCCGGGGACGATCGAAACTTGAACACCGGCGGCGCGGCAGGCGTCGATCTCTTCCGTCGCCCGGCCGAAGATCAGAGGATCGCCGCCCTTCAAGCGCACCACCGTCTCGCCGGCCCTGGCAAGCTCGACGATCCGGGCATTGATCTCGCTTTGGCTGCAGGCCGGCCCATGGCCGGTTTTCCCGACCGCAATCCGCTTTGCCTCGCGCCGGGCAAGCTCCAGCACGTCCGGCCCCACCAGATCGTCGTAGAGGATGATCGTCGCCGTCTGAAGCGCCCGGACCGCCTTCAACGTCAGCAGTTCCGGATCACCGGGACCCGCGCCGACCAACGTGACGCTTCCCTTCGCTTCGGGCGGAGCGGCAGCGGCAAATGTTTCGAAGTCCCTTTCCTCGGGCTGACGATCGACGTTCCGCCATGCCGCCTCGGTAAAGCGCTTCCAAAAGGCTTTTCGGGACGAGAAGTCGGCGATGCGCTGCTTGAGCCGCGGTCGCCACGCCTTGGCGGCCGCGGCCCAAGCCGAAAGGCCGAGCGGGAGGACGCTCTCGATCCGGGCGCGGATCGATTGGCCGAGCATGGGCGCCGCCCCGTCGGTCGAAATGGCGATGACGATCGGCGCACGGTTCACGATCGTCCCAAACTGAAAGTCGCACAGCTCCGTCCGGTCGACGATGTTGATGGCAATGCCGCGAGCGCGGGCGGCAGCAATGAACGCGTCGGGCTCAGGCAGGTCCGCCACCGCGAGAACGGCGTCGTCCAGGTCAACGGGCTGCCAGTCCGAGGAAAGATGAAGAACGTCTGCCCCCGCGGCGCTGAGGAGCTCGACCTTCCAAAGGGCCCCTTCCGAAGCGCCCGCGACCACCACCTTCCGCCCTTCCAGTTTGTGGAAGACGGGCAGGTTCGGCAAAGGCGCGATCCGAGCGGGCGTTGGAAGGGGAGAGCGGAGCATCATGCCGCTTTCCGCCGGACCAAACGGCCATCTGCGTCGACGTGCAGGCCGCACTCCTTGGCCGCGTCATCTTCCCACCACCAGCGCCCCGCCCGCTCGGGCTCACCGGGAAGAATGGCGCGCGTGCACGGTTCGCACCCGATCGACAAGAAGCCTTTGGCATGGAGTTCGTTGACCGGCACGCCAAGCTGCTCGCAGGCGGCCACGACTTGACCGCGCGTCCAATCGAACAGCGGCGCCACCTTCAGGAGCTGTCGCTCCTCGTCCCAGCTGGCCAAAGGAACGGCAGCGCGTTGGCCCGACTGGTCCGCTCGAAGGCCCGTCACCCAAAAAGCCGCGCCTTCGAGAGCCCGAGCGAGCGGCTCGACCTTCCGGACCGCGCAGCAGCCGATGCGGGCGTCCTTTGAATGGTAAAAACCATTGATCCCCGCATCCGCCACCATGGCAGCCACTGCCCCGGCATCCGGGTGGAAGGAGCGGATCCGAACCCCGTAGCGCTCCTCGGTTTCCTGCCACAACTTGTACGTCGAGGGAAAAAGGCGGCCGGTATCAAGCGTGACAACCTCGATGGGCAGACGCTCCGTAAAAATATGGTGCGCGATCACCTGGTCCTCGACGCCGAAGCTCGTCGTGAACACCGCCCGCCCAGCCGCTTCCGCCGTCGCGCGAAGCCGCTCTGCCGGCGTCGCCAGCGGCGAGACCTTGTCGAACATGGACACCTGCCGCATGACGCAAATCCTGAAATTAGAAGATTCTTCTCAGCCGCCGGTCCGAAGGGGTTCTGCGAAAGGAGCAGCATCCGCTTGCGAAATGGCCAAACTGCGAGGTATTGCTTGGCAGCCGCTGGATCAATGCGTCGTTGCAATAAGCAACAATGTTGCTCCGCAGCATGATGAATTTAGAAGTTTGTTCTCTTCTGAAGGGTCTCACTGGATGGATAGCACCGACCTGAAGATCCTTTCGATCCTCCAGGAAGATGCGTCGCTTCCAGTGGCCGAGATCGCGAATCGGGTTAATCTGTCCCAAACGCCCTGCTGGCGCCGCATTCAGCGGCTCGAGGAGCGCGGCGTCATTCAGAAAAGAGTGGCCCTCATCGACCCGAACGCGGTCGGACTTGGCCTCACCGTGTTCGTGGAAATCGAAACGGCTGACCATTCAAAGGAGTGGCTGGAAAGTTTCGCCGCGATGATGATCGATATGCCGGAGGTGATGGAAGTCCATCGCATGGCGGGCGACGTCGACTATCTGCTCCGCATAGCGGTGGCCAACATGGCGGCGTTCGACGCCTTTTACCGCCGGCTGATCGCCCTTCTGCCGCTCAAGAACGTCACGTCGCGTTTTGCCATGGAGCGGGTCAAGTTCACCACCGCTTATGCACTTGGGGCACATGGTGAAGGGCTTGAAGCACAATCTGGTGAATATCTCACCTGATCTTACGCTGCATTGCAGCGTATATAGCGGCATGGACGAAACACTGGTTAGAAGCCTCATCGCAGAGCATCTTGCTGTGCCGCCGGAACAGGTCACCCCTGGAGCGCTCTTCCGGCAGGATCTCGGCGCGGATTCGCTCGACATGATACAGTTGGCGATGCTGATCGAGACGAAGCTTGGCATCATTGTCGACGACCAAGAGGCCGAGTCATGCCTCACCGTCGGTGATGCGGTCCGACTCCTGCGTATTCAATATGCCGGAGCGGACGCTTGAACGGTAGGCGGCAGTTGCTCAGGCCAAGACCCCTCGCCGCACTCAGCGGCGGCGGCGGTGATCCGGCGCGAGATCTCTTGACCCAGGCAATCTCAAGCCGGAGGTGCGTGCGCGCGACCTACAACCGCGGCAGCGTCAAGCTTGCGCCGCACATATTGTATAAGCGTGACGACGCCCTCTTCCTGGACGCGGTGACGCTTGAACGTGACGGCCGCACACCGCGGGAGTTGAAACTCGGCGCGTTCAGGCTTTCCGGCCTCACCAATCTGTCCGCTACTTTCGAAAAATTCGATCCGATGCTGCCGCTCAGCGTGGAAAGCGAAAAGTATGCGGAGTTCATCGCAAGCGCCGTCTAGATAAAGGCGAGACGTTATCCGCGCTCGGGCAGCGCTGACGCGGCTCGAGGCAACCGTCGGGCCCGATTGAACGGCCGCCTCGGGACTCAAGGGCCTTTCCCCGCTTTCGGCTGCAAGCTAGGAACCAAGGCGGCACTGCCCCGGCGGGCCAGTCTGCAAACGCTAGCCCGAGGCCCGCCATGGAGGAATTCTACCGCATCCGCCGCCTGCCCCCTTATGTGTTCGCCGAGGTGAACGCGATGAAGGCGGCGGCGCGGGGCCGGGGGGAGGATGTGATCGACCTCGGGATGGGCAATCCCGATGGCGCTCCTCCGCCGCATGTCATCGAGAAGCTCGCCGAGGTGGCCCGCAACCCGCGGGCTCATGGCTACTCCGCTTCGAAGGGGATAGCCGGCCTGCGCAAGGCGCAGGCCAATTATTACGAGCGTCGCTTCGGGGTCGACTTGGATCCGGAGCGGGAGGTGGTCGTCACATTGGGCTCCAAGGAGGGGCTTGCCAACCTTGCTCAGGCGATCACCGCGCCTGGCGACGTGGTGCTGGCGCCTAACCCCAGTTATCCCATCCACCAGTTCGGCTTCATCATCGCCGGCGCGGCGATCCGATCCATTCCCGCCGCGCCGGGCCCGGATTTCTTCGTCCGCCTCAACTTCGCAATCCGCTACACGGTGCCGAAGCCGACCGTGCTGGTAATAGGATATCCCAGCAATCCCACTGCCTACGTCGCCGATCTGGCTTTTTACGAGCAGGTCGTCGCCTTCGCGCGCGAGCACGGCCTTTGGGTAATCAGCGACCTTGCTTATGCGGAAATCTATTTCGGTGACACGCCGACGCCGTCCATTCTGCAGGTGCCCGGCGCCAAGGACGTGGCGATTGAATTCACATCCATGTCCAAGACCTATTCGATGGCCGGGTGGCGGATCGGCTTCGCGGTCGGCAATCGAGCTCTGATCGGGGCGCTGACCCGCGTCAAATCCTACCTCGATTATGGCGCCTTCACCCCTATCCAGGCAGCCGCCACGGCCGCGCTGAACGGGCCTCAGGACATTGTCGACGCCAATCGGCGGCTCTATCGGTCGCGGCGCGACTGCCTTGTCCAAAGCTTCGCCCGGGCCGGCTGGGAGATCCCGCCGCCGGAGGCGAGCATGTTCGCGTGGGCCCCGATCCCTGAGCGTTATGCCGAACTGGGGTCGATGGAATTCGCCAAGCGATTGCTCGCAGTGGCGGGCGTCGCGGTGGCGCCGGGAGTCGGCTTCGGCGAGGAAGGCGAAGGGTTCGTTCGCATCGCGCTGGTGGAGAATGAACAGCGCATCCGGCAGGCCGCCCGCGGGGTGAAGAAGCTGCTCGCAGCCAGTTAATTCGATCCAACCCAGGAGCGCCGCCGGGAAGCGGCCTCCCATTCCCCCAACTCGAAAGAGCCAAAGGAGCCGGTCAACACGGGGTGCCGACCGGCCTTACCTTCAGACGCTGTAGGCGCGCTCGCCGTGCGAGCTGATGTCCAGGCCTTCGCGCTCCGCATCGGAAGTCGGACGCAGGCCGATGGTCTTGTCGATGAGCAGGAAGAGCACGGCGGACACCCCTCCGGACCATAGCAGCGTCAGGCCGACGGCCTTCAGCTGCGTCACGATTTGACCTGCCATGTCATACGTGCCCGGAACGGCAGGAAGGACCGTGTAGTCGAACCAGCCCTGCCCACCCAGCGCCGGATCGGCGACGATGCCGGTGCCGATGGCCCCGACGATGCCGCCGATGCAATGCACGCCGAAGACATCGAGCGAGTCGTCATAACCGAACTTGTTCTTCACTTTGCCGACGAAGAAAAAGCAGACGATCGCAGCGACGGCACCGAGCAGGATCGAGGTAACGGGAGCCCCGAAACCGGAGGCGGGCGTAATCGCCACCAGGCCCGCGACGGCGCCGGTGGCGCCGCCGAGAAGCGAAGGCTTCTTGTGGACGATCTGCTCCACCAACGCCCAGGTGAGGGCCGCTGCCGCGGTCGCCACGAAGGTGTTGATGAAGGCCAAGGTGGTGACGCCATTGGCTTCGAGGTTGGAGCCGGCATTGAACCCGAACCAGCCGATCCAGAGAAGGGATGCACCGATCATGGTCATGGTCAGCGAGTGCGGCGGAAGCGGCTCGGTTTTGTAGCCGATACGCTTGCCGATCATGACGCACCCGACCAGCCCGGCGATGCCCGCATTGATGTGGACGACGGTGCCGCCGGCAAAGTCCAATGCGCCCCAGCCGTACAGAAGGCCGTAGTCGCCCGGCTGGTTCGGCAGGAAGTCCGGGCCCGCCCAATACCAGACCATATGCGCAATCGGGAAATAGACGACGGTCAGCCACAGGATCACGAAGAGCATCAACGGCCAGAAGCGTATCCGCTCCGCAAAGGCGCCGACGATGAGCGCCGGCGTGATGCAGGCAAAGGTCATCTGAAAGACGACATAAGCATATTCGGGGATGTAGACGCCGTTCGAAAAGGTCGCAGCAAGCGTCGTTGCGTCGACTCCCGTGAGGAAGGCCTTGGACAGGCCGCCGATATAGGGGCTGCCTCCGGTGAAGGTGAGGCTGTAGCCCCAGCCGATCCATACCAAAGATGCGATCGCTACGATCGTGAGGACCTGCATCAGCACCGAGAGCATGTTCTTCGCCCGCACAAGGCCGCCGTAGAACAGAGCAAGGCCCGGCACGGACATCATCAGCACCAGAGCCGACGAGATCATCATCCAAGTGGTATCGCCCTTGTCGGGTACTGGCGGTGCCGCCGCCGCGGCTTGACCCCAGGCAGGCGCGGCGAGGAACACCATCAGGCCCATGGCTCCAACAGCTTGCGAAAGCTTGGCTGAAAGCTTCATGATTTCCCTTTCTTTAGAGCGCATTGTGGTCGGTCTCGCCGGTGCGGATCCGAAGCGCCTGTTCGATATCGAGGACGAATATCTTGCCGTCGCCGATGCTCCCGGTCTTCGCGATCTGACCGATCGTTTCGACCACCCGTGGGGCCAAGCCGTCGTCGATGGCTATTTCGAGCCTCACCTTCGGCACGAAATTCGTGGTGTATTCGGCTCCGCGATAAATTTCCGTCTGGCCTTTCTGGCGGCCAAAGCCTCGCACTTCGGAAACGGTCATGCCCTGCACACCTACGCCGTGCAGCGCATCGCGGACCTCGTCGAGCTTGTATGGCTTGATGATTGCGATCACGAGCTTCATGTTCCCCCCTTTCAGAATGCGACGCCGACCGACGCCACCACACCGGCCTTGCTCGCATTCCGGCCGCTGGGCGTGATGAAGTCATCGTCCGTGTCGACATAGGAAAGGCCGAAGGAGAGGTTCTTCCACGCCAAGGTCGCGCCAAGGCTCCAGTCGGTATATCCATCGCCGATGGTCAGGTAGCTCGGGCCGAAGCTGTGGCCGACATGAGCGGCCACGCTCAGCGGGGTGTCGGGGATGGCGGCGGTCAGGTCTCCCGCCAGGTAAAGATTGTTCTCGCCGCCGGCGCCGATCGATAGCGCTCGCTGCTCCGGCGCGTAAGCGGCACTGACTTTCGCGGTAACGGGCCCGACGGCGTGAGCGACGGAAACGAACGGCTCGACGAAATCGGAATCGATGCCGCCCGATCCCGGATAATAATAATATAGGATGCCGGCATCGATGGTCGTTGCGCCGAAGGTGCGGCGGTAGCCCAGGATGAAGTCGATCTCCTGGTCGGCGCCGTTATAGACATAATCGTCAATCGAAGATCCCCAAACGGTTCCATAAAGGCCCGAGGCGTGGGCGACGGTGAAGCTGCCTTGGACCGCGAACCTTTTGTCGGTTTGCGAAATGCCGCGAAATCGATAGTCCGAGACGAGCGTGGCGCTGCCACTGATCGTGATGGGAGACTCCGCATCCTGCGCCAGCGCCGGGGCGGGCGCGATGGCAATCGACAAGGCGCCAACCGATAAGCTGAGAAGACTTCTTATTCGCATCTGGATCTCCCGGATTCGGCTAGATCCTCCCCTTTGGGATCCCATCTCGTGTCACTCTTGTGCCGAGGCGGTACCGCTGAGGATGATGCACAGTCATATTGCAGCGCACAATTGAATTAGGTGCGGCGCGAATATTTCACATTTGTGTCCCGCCTGCGCTGCGTCAGACGCCCCGGGCGGTGCCGGTGGATCGATTATAACCCGGCGCCTGATCCTCTCAGGCGGCGCGCCTCACTTCCGCAGAAATGAATGCGTCGATGGCGGCGGCGCAATCGCGGCCTTCGCGTATCGCCCAAACCACCAGCGACTGGCCGCGACGCATGTCGCCGCAGGCGAAGATACGCGGGTTCGAAGTCTGCCATTTGTCAAACGCGGCTTGCACATTGCCCTGCGGCGAGAGTTCGACGCCTGAATCCGCGACGGCGCCCTCTTTGCGGGCTCCAAGAAAACCCATGGCCAGAAGGACGAGATCGGCTTGGATCTCGAACTCGGTACCCGGGACGATTTGGACAACCATCCGGCCGTCGGGCGCAGGGATCATTTCCGAGCGCGCGCAACGAATCGCGGAGACGCGGCCATTCTCGCCGATGAATTCGGTAGTCACCACAGAGAATTCCCGCTCGGCGCCCTCCTCCTGAGACGAGGAGGTGCGCATCTTCATCGGCCAATTCGGCCACGTCAGCGCCTTATTCTCCCGCAGCGGCGGGGCCGGCATGATCTCGAACTGAGTGACGGAGGCAGCGCCCTGGCGGTTCGAGGTGCCGATGCAGTCGGAGCCCGTGTCGCCGCCGCCGATCACAACGACATGCTTGCCCTCGGCGGAGATGGTCCCGTTCGGGGCCGCGCGTCCTTCGACGTCGCCGGCATTTCGCTTGTTCTGCTGGGTCAGAAAATCCATCGCGAAATGGACGCCGTCGAGGTCCCGGCCCGGCACGGCAAGGTCGCGCGGCAGCTCGGCGCCGCCGGCCAGGACAAGGATATCGTAATCGTCCATCAGGCGCTCGACCGATACGTCGACGCCGACGTTCATGCCGCAGCGGAAGATGACGCCCTCGATCTCCATCTGCTGCATCCGTCGGTCGATCTGGTGCTTTTCAAGCTTGAAGTCGGGAATGCCATAACGGAGCAGACCACCGATCCGATCGTTCTTTTCGAAGACGGTAGGCGCGTGGCCGGCGCGGGCAAGCTGCTGGGCGCAAGCCAGGCCCGCAGGGCCGGAACCGACGATGGCGATGCGCTTGCCGCTGCCGCGGCGCGCCTGCTCTGGCTTCACCCACCCTTCGCGCCAGGCATTGTCAGCGATCTCGCACTCGATCGACTTGATGGTCACCGGCGCATCGTTGATGTTCAATGTACAGGCTGCCTCGCACGGGGCGGGGCAGATGCGGCCGGTAAATTCGGGGAAGTTGTTGGTCTGGTGGAGCCGGTCGATCGCAACCTTCCAATCGTCTTTGTAAACGAGGTCGTTCCAATCGGGGATCAGATTGTTCACCGGGCAGCCGCCGTGACAGAAAGGAATGCCGCAATCCATGCAGCGCGAGGCTTGGCGCGACACTTCAGCGCGGCCGGGCTCCTCGACAAATTCGCTCCAGCTCTTCAGCCGCTCTTCGGGCGGCACGGCACCGCGCTCGCGGCGATCGACCTCAAGGAAGCCGGTCGGGTTGGCCATGT
>JAESFL010000760.1_pt1 | contig 17438 bp, 14 predicted proteins | sample 9269401 | NCBI WGS metagenome assembly JAESFL01 (sample SAMN14506025, study PRJNA617098) | algae metagenome | isolation source: Gloeocapsa sp. UFS-A4-WI-NPMV-4B04 and co-occurring heterotrophs from desert... | place: USA: Utah | collected 2006-10-01 | reverse complement strand
CCCGCGCAGGCGGGGATCCATAACCGCTGACAGTGCAAGCTGAAGTGCTGTCGTGTTTATGGATCCCGGGCTCTGCTGCGCGGCTCCGGGATGACGGTGCCGGGCTGGTTTGAACGATCCCGGATCTTCGCTGACGCTTTGTCCGGGATGACGCTGTTGTTAGGCTTGTCGAAGAGCCAGCACCTTGGGGCCCGCAGCCGTTGGGCTGCGAGCCTGAAGGTTGATCGAGGGTGGCGCGTCGGGCAGCCCGGCTCGATGATGTGTGGTGAAGTGGAAGAGCCGAACTGTCTCTTCGCGCACGGCTTGTTTAGGCGTTCAGGCGAGACCGGCCCGGTGACCGCCTCAGGCGGGGTCCGCCTGCTCGACGGGGGCCTGAGACCGATTCCGACCACCGGCCCACAGCCCGGGCCTCCTGTCGGTGCCGCTTGCGAGGCTGCACCACAGGACCGTGTCTGCTCCCACACTGCGACGCCTCGCGAGCGCGCCCCTCGACAGGAGCAGATCTATACAACGATATAGCCGAGCTTAAGGGAACTGTCAAGAACAAAATGAGAACATTTACTCATCTCCAGACCGTCATCATCGGCCTTGTGCCGGTGATCCCGCTGGATTAGAGCACCGCGCCTTTCAGCATCGGGATGGCCGGCACAAGGCCGGTGATGACGAGGAGGGTGGCAGTGTTGGGCGAGTCCCTTCCCTCACGGCCGGAGCGGAGGGAAGGGAATCGAGGGCGCAGCAGCTGGATCGTGGATCCCCTTCCCGCACTTCGCGCGCCGGGGATGACACGGCACCGCGAGGTGTCTACTCGGCCGCCACCGGCTGCGCCAAAAGCTGCCGCGCCGCGGGTCCGATATCGCCCTTGGTCCAATGGGGACGGCAGACGGACACGTAGCGCCCCTCCCCGCCGATCTCGACCACCTCGCCGGAACGAACGGCCTCGCCGTTGCGGTCGTATTTCAGGATCATCGTGGCCTTGCGGCCGCAATGGCAGAGCTGCTTGATTTCCTGGAAGTCCTGGGCAAGCGCCATCATGGCGATGATCGCGTCGCTGAACAGCGTGCCGTAGACGTTGTTCTTCAGCCCATAGGCCATGACGGGCACGTTCAGCTCGTCGACGATCCATGCGAGCTGGCGGACCTGATCGGCGGTCATGAACTGGACTTCGTCGACCAGCACCACCGTGACCGGCTTCTTCGCATGCTCGTCCGCCACGATGGCGGCGATGTCGTCGCTCTTCCTCAAGGGGATCGCATCGGCCTCAAGGCCGATGCGGGACTTCACCTTGCCGACGCCGAAACGGTCGTCGATCAGGCTCGTGAACAGCAGCACGTGGCCGCCGTTCTCGATGTAGTTGTAGCGAACCTGCAGGAGATGGGTCGTCTTGCCTGCATTCATCACCGAGTAGATGAAGTGGAGCTTTGCCATGAATCCATATTACATGTGAATGGCGCGCTTCTCCACCGCGAGCGCTGCTTCCTTCACAGCTTCCGCAAGCGTCGGGTGCGCGTGGCAGGTGCGGGCCATGTCTTCGCTTGATGCGCCGAACTCCATGGCGATCGCCGCCTCGTGGATGAGGTTGCCGGCTTCCGCGCCGACGATGTGCACGCCGAGCACCTTGTCGGTGGAGGCGTCCGCCAGGATCTTCACGAAGCCGTCGGTGGTGCGGTTGACCTTGGCGCGGCCATTGGCCGTGAAGGGGAACTTGCCCGCATTGTAGGCGATGCCGGCAGCCTTCAATTCCTCCTCGGTCCTGCCTACGGAGGCGACCTCGGGGAACGTGTAGACCACGCTCGGGATCACATCGTAGTTCACGTGGCCCGCCTTGCCGGCGATGATCTCGGCCACCGCCACGCCCTCGTCCTCGGCCTTGTGGGCGAGCATGGGGCCTGCGATCACGTCGCCGATGGCGTAGATGCCCGTGACGTTGGTGGAGAAATGTGCGTCCGTCTGAATGCGGCCGCGGTTGTCGAGCTGGACACCCACCTTGTCGAGGCCCAAGCCCTGCGTATAAGGCACGCGGCCGACCGCCACGAGCACCACATCGGCCTCGATGGTCTCGGGCGAGCCGCCGGCGGCGGGCTCGACCGTGAGCGTCGCGCCGTTGCCGGTCCTCTCGACTCCCGTGACTTTGGCGCCGAGCTTGAACGCAAAACCCTGCTTGCCGAGGATGCGCTGGAAGTTCTTGGCGACCTCGCCGTCCATGCCGGGCAGGATGCGGTCGAGATATTCCACCACGGTCACCTCGGAACCGAGTCGGCGCCACACGGAGCCGAGCTCCAGGCCGATCACGCCGGCGCCGATCACCACGAGGCGCTTCGGCACGGTCTCGAGGTCGAGCGCCCCGGTGGACGACACCACCACTGTCTCGTCGATCTCGATGCCCGGCAGGCGGGTGACGTCGGAGCCGGTGGCGATGACGATGTTCTTCGTCTCGAGCATCTGGTTCGAGCCGTCCTCGCCCGTCACCTCGACCTGCCCCGGAGCCGCAATGCGGGCGGTGCCGATGAAGGCATCGATCTTGTTCTTCTTGAGCAGGAACTCGACGCCCTTGGTGTTGCCGTCGACACCCTCCTGCTTGAAGGCGAGCATCGTCTTGAGATCCAGCGTCGGCGCACTCACGCCGATGCCCATCTCGGCGAAGTGCTGCGCGTCCTGGAACATGTGCGACGCATGCAGCAGGGCCTTGGACGGAATGCAGCCCACGTTGAGGCAGGTGCCGCCATGGGTCTTGCGCTTCTCCACCACGGCGGTCTTCAACCCGAGCTGCGCAGCCCGGATGGCGGCCACGTAGCCGCCGGGGCCGGTGCCGATGACGATGAGATCGTAGGACATCTTTTGTCTCCACTTAAACGTCATGCCCGGACTTGATCCGGGCATCCACGTCTTTGCTTTGCGTTTGAAGGCGTGGATGGCCGGGACGAGCCCGGCCATGACGCTAAAAGATCGTTGTTCTTACAGGTCGAGCACGAGGCGCGCCGGATCCTCCAAGGCCTCCTTGACCCGCACGAGGAAGGTCACGGCTTCCTTGCCGTCGACGATGCGGTGATCGTAGGAGAGTGCGAGATACATCATCGGGCGCACGACCACCTGGCCGTTGCGCACCACCGGACGGTCCTCGATGCGGTGCATGCCGAGAATGCCCGATTGCGGCGCGTTGAGGATCGGCGTCGACATGAGCGAGCCGTAGATGCCGCCGTTGGTGATGGTGAAGGTGCCGCCCTGCATCTCGTCGATGGAGAGCTTGCCGTCGCGGGCGCGCTTGCCGAAATCGGCGATCTTCTTCTCGATGCCGGCGACCGTCAGGTCGTCCGCATCGCGCACCACAGGCACCACGAGGCCCTTCTCGGTGCCGACCGCGATGCCGATGTGGTAGTAGTTCTTGTAGACGAGATCCTGGCCGTCGATCTCGGCGTTCACCGCCGGCACGTCCTTGAGCGCCTGGATCACCGCCTTGGTGAAGAAGCCCATGAAGCCGAGCTTGGTGCCGTGCTTCTTCTCGAACACGTCCTTGTACTGGCTGCGCATGTTCATCACCGCGCTCATGTCCACGTCGTTGAACGTGGTGAGCATGGCGGCGGTGTTCTGGGCGTCCTTGAGGCGGCGCGCGATGGTCTGGCGCAGCTTGGTCATCTTCACGCGCTCTTCGCGCTCCGCATCGCTCGGCGCGGAAGGCGCACGCACCTGAACCGGAGCCGCGGGAGCGGCAGCCTGGGCACCGCCCGTGGCGATGGCCGCGAGCATGTCGCCCTTGGTCACGCGACCGTCCTTGCCGGTGCCGCCGACATTCGACGGGCTGACGCCGCTTTCGGCGGCAAGACGGGCAACGGCCGGGCCGTGATCCTTGGCGGCGCCGGGAGCGGCGGCTGCAGGAGCAGGCGCGGAAGCAGGTGCTGCAGCAGGAGCCGGAGCAGGAGCAGCCTTGGGAGCCTCAGCCTTCGGAGCCGCAGCGGGAGCCGCCGCCGCGCCGCCGTCGACGATGGAGCCGAGCACCGCGCCGGGGCTCACCGTCTCGCCGTCCTTGGCGATGATGTCGCCCAGCGTGCCGCTCGTGGGCGCGTTGACCTCGAGGGTGACCTTGTCGGTCTCGAGCTCGAGCACGGGCTCATCGGCCTTCACGGGATCGCCGGGCTTCTTGAACCAGCGGCCGATGGTGGCCTCTGACACGGATTCGCCAAGGGTGGGTACGCGGATTTCGGTTGCCATGATCGTCTTTTGGTCTTTGCGGGGCTGGTTTCCCGGCCCCTCGGAATCGGGTGAGAGCTGCCGCGGGTTTTAAGCCGCGAAAGCCTCGTCGAGGAAGGCCTGCAGCTGGGCCTGATGCTTTGACATGAGGCCGGTGGCGGTGGCGGCGGAGGCGGGGCGGCCCACATAGCGCGGGCGATCCACCTTGGAGCCGGCCGTCTTGAGCACCCACTCCAGGTAGGGCTCGACGAACATCCAGGAGCCCATGTTCTTGGGCTCTTCCTGGCACCACACCACGTCGGCCTTCTTGAAGCGGGCGATCTCGGCCGCGAGCGACTTCGCCGGGAACGGATAGAGCTGCTCGACGCGCAGCAGGTAGACATCGTCGATGCCGCGTTTCTCGCGCTCCTCCAGCAGATCGTAATAGACCTTGCCGGTGCAGATCACCACGCGCCGGATCTTGTCGTCCTTCACCAGCTTGACGACGTCGCGCCCGGTTTGGGCGTCGTCCTGCAGAACCCGGTGGAAGTATGTGCCTTCCGAGATGTCCGCGAGGGTAGACGTGCAGCGCTTGTGGCGCAGGAGAGACTTCGGCGTCATCAGGATCAGCGGCTTGCGGAAGTCGCGCTTCAGCTGCCGGCGCAGGATGTGGAAGTAGTTCGACGGCGTCGAGCAGTATCCCACCTGCATGTTGTCCTCGGCGCACATCTGCAGCCAGCGCTCCAGGCGGGCGGAGGAGTGCTCCGGTCCCTGGCCTTCGTAGCCGTGCGGCAGCAGGCAGACGAGGCCCGACATGCGCAGCCACTTGCGCTCGCCCGACGACACGAACTGGTCGAAGACCACCTGCGCGCCGTTGGCGAAGTCGCCGAACTGCGCTTCCCACAGGGTCAGCGCATTCGGCTCCGAGAGCGTGTAGCCGTATTCGAAGCCGAGCACCGCCTCTTCCGAGAGCATCGAGTTGATGACCTCGTAGCGGGCCTGATCCTCGCTGATGTGGTTGAGGTTGGTGTAGCGCTCCTCGTTCTCCTGGTCGATGAGCACCGAGTGGCGCGACGAGAAGGTGCCGCGCTCCACGTCTTGGCCGGAGAGGCGCACGCGGTGGCCCTCCAACAGGAGCGAGCCGAAGGCCAGAGCCTCGGCCATGGCCCAGTCGAATCCCTCGCCGGTCTCCAACATCTTCTTGCGGTTGTCGAGGAAGCGCTGGATCGTGCGGTGAAGGTGGAAGCCCTCCGGAATCGTGGTGAGCGCCTTGCCGATCTGCTGCAGGGTCTCGACCGACACGCCGGTCTGCCCGCGGCGAGGATCGTCCTGATCCTCGCGCACGGCCTTCAGGCCCGACCAGCGGCCGTCGAGCCAGTCGGCCTTGTTGGGCTTGTAGCTGCCGGCGATGTCGAACTCGGCGTCGAGCTTGGAACGCCAGCTCGACTTCATCTCCTCGATCTCGGCCTCGGTGACGACGCCCTCGGCGACGAGCTTCTTGGAGTAGAGCTCGGTGATCGACGTGTGCGACCGGATCTTGCGGTACATGAGCGGCTGGGTGAAGGCCGGCTCGTCACCCTCGTTGTGGCCAAAGCGGCGGTAGCAGAACATGTCGATGACGACAGGCTTCTGGAACTTCTGCCGGTACTCGGCAGCAACTTTCGCGGCGAAGACCACGGCCTCGGGATCGTCGCCGTTCACGTGGAAGATCGGCGCCTCGACCATCTTGGCCACGTCCGACGGATAGGGCGAGGAGCGCGAGAAGCGCGGATCGGTGGTGAAGCCGATCTGGTTGTTGATGATGAACGAGATCCAGCCGCCGGTGCGGTGACCGCGCAGGCCGGAGAGCCCGAAGCATTCCGCCACGACGCCCTGGCCGGCGAAGGCCGCGTCGCCATGGATCAGCAGCGGCATGACGGCCGTGCGGTTGTCGGGCGTGCAGCCGTGCTGGTCCTGCTTGGCGCGCACCTTGCCGAGCACCACGGGGTTGACGATCTCCAGGTGCGACGGGTTGGCGGTGAGCGACAGGTGGACGTTGTTGCCGTCGAAGGTGCGGTCCGAGGATGCACCGAGATGGTACTTCACGTCGCCGGAGCCCTCCACGTCGTCGGGCGCGAACGAGCCGCCCTTGAACTCGTGGAACAGCGCCCGGTGCGGCTTGCCCATGACCTGGGTCAGCACATTGAGGCGGCCGCGATGGGCCATGCCGAGCACGATCTCCTTCACGCCGAGATTGCCGCCGCGCTTGATGATCTGCTCCAGCGCCGGGATCAGCGACTCGCCGCCGTCCAGGCCGAAGCGCTTGGTGCCGGTGTAGCGGACATCCAGGAATTTCTCGAAGCCTTCCGCCTCGACGAGCTTGTTGAGGATGGCGCGCTTGCCTTCCTTGGTGAAGCTGATCTCCTTGTCGGGACCCTCGATGCGCTCCTGGATCCAGGCCTTCTCGACCGGATCGGAGATGTGCATGAACTCGACGCCGAGCGTCTGGCAGTAGGTGCGGTCCAGGATCGCCACGATCTCGCGGATCGTCGCGAACTCGAGGCCGAGCACGTTGTCGAGGAAGATCTTGCGGTCCCAGTCGGCTTCCGTGAAGCCGTAATGGGACGGATGCAGCTCCTGATCGTTCGGACGCGGGTTGATCTCGAGCGGATCGAGCTTGGCGTGCAGATGGCCGCGCACGCGATAGGCGCGGATCAGCATGATGGCGCGCACGGAATCGCGGGTCGCCTGCTGCACGTCGGCCTGGCTGATCTCGGCGCCCTTGCTTTCAGCCTTCGCCTTGATCTTGTCGCCGACAGCCTTCTCGACCTGGGCCCAGTTGCCGTCGAGGGCCGAGACGAGATCGCCGTTGGAGTGGATCGGCCAGTTCGCCTTCTCCCAGGACGGGCCCTTGGCGGCTTTCTCGACAGCCTGCCTGTCGTCCTTCAAGGCGCCGAAGAAGGCCTGCCATTCAGCGTCGACCGAGGACGGATCCTGCTCGTAGCGGGCGTGAAGATCCTCGATATAGGGTGCGTTCGCCCCATAGAGGAAGGCGGTGTTGAGAAGCTTTTCGTTGGCGTCTTGGCGTGCCATGGCAATCCACAATCCAAAAAGGTGGTTGGCCGCCCCGACACCGGGACGGCCCATTCGCTATTTAACCCTTGAGAACCTCGACCAGGGTCTTGCCGAGGCGGGCCGGCGACGGCGACACGCGGATGCCCGCGGCCTCCATGGCGGCGATCTTGTCCTCTGCGCCGCCCTTGCCGCCGGAGATGATGGCGCCGGCATGGCCCATGCGGCGTCCGGGAGGCGCCGTGCGGCCGGCGATGAAGCCGACCATCGGCTTCTTGCGGCCCTTCTTGGCCTCGCGAGCGATGAAATCCGCCGCCTCTTCCTCGGCCGAGCCGCCGATCTCGCCGATCATGACGATCGACTGGGTCTTCGGGTCGGACAGGAACATGTCGAGCATCTCGATGAACTCGGTGCCCTTCACCGGGTCGCCGCCGATGCCGACCGCCGTCGTCTGGCCGAGGCCCTCGTTGGTGGTCTGGAACACGGCCTCGTAGGTCAGCGTGCCGGAGCGCGACACGATGCCGACCGAGCCGGGCTTGAAGATGTTGGCCGGCATGATGCCGATCTTCGACTCGCCCGCGGTGACAATGCCGGGGCAGTTCGGGCCGATGAGGCGCGACTTGGAGCCCTGGAGCGAGCGCTTCACGCGCACCATGTCCTGCACCGGGATGCCTTCCGTGATGCAGACGATGAGCGGGATCTCGGCCTGAATGGCCTCGCAGATCGCATCGGCCGCGCCCGGAGGCGGAACGTAGACCACCGAGGCGTCGGCGCCGGTCTTCTCCCGCGCTTCCATGACCGTGTCGAACACGGGCAGACCGAGATGGGTGGAGCCGCCTTTGCCCGGCGAGGTGCCGCCGACCATCTTGGTGCCGTAGGCGATGGCCTGCTCGGAATGGAAGGTCCCGTTCTTGCCGGTGAAGCCCTGGCAGATGACCTTGGTGTCTTTGGTGATGAGGATGGACATCGGGTCGAAACCTTACTTTCCGCCGCGCACGGCGTTCACGATCTTCTGGGCGGCGTCGTCGAGGTCGTCCGCCGGGATCACGTTGAGGCCTGACTCGCGGATGATCTGCTTGCCCTCTTCCACGTTGGTGCCCTCGAGGCGCACCACCAGCGGAACCTGCAGGCCGACGGTCTTCACTGCGGCGATGACGCCGCGGGCGATGACGTCGCACTTCATGATGCCGCCGAAGATATTGACCAGGATGCCCTTCACGTTGGGATCGGCCGTGATGATCTTGAACGCCGCCGTCACCTTCTCTTCCGATGCGCCGCCGCCGACATCGAGGAAGTTCGCCGGCTCCTCGCCGTAGAGCTTGATGATGTCGAGCGTCGCCATGGCGAGGCCCGCGCCGTTGACCATGCAGCCGATGGTGCCGTCGAGCGCGATATAGGCGAGGTCGTACTTGGAGGCCTCGATTTCCTTCTCGTCCTCTTCCGTAATGTCGCGCAGCTGCACCACGTCGGGGTGGCGGTAGAGGGCATTGCCGTCGAAGGAGATCTTGGCGTCGAGGCACTTGAGGTGCCCGTCCTTGGTAACGATGAGCGGGTTGATCTCGAGCATCTCCATGTCCTTCGCGATGAAGGCCCGGTAGAGCTTTGCGACCACGTCCTCGGCTTCCTTGGCGAGCGGGCCGGTGAGGCCCAGCGCCTTGGCGACGGTGCGGCCGTGATGGGGCATCACGCCGGTCGCGGGATCGACCGAGAAGGTCAGGATCTTTTCAGGGGTGTCGTGGGCGACCTGCTCGATGTCCATGCCGCCTTCCGTCGAGACCACGAAGGCCACGCGGCCCGTCTCGCGGTCGACGAGCATGGAGAGGTAGAACTCCTTCTCGATGTCGGAGCCGTCCTCGATATACAGGCGGTTGACCTGCTTGCCGGCTTCGCCGGTCTGGATCGTGACCAGGGTCTTGCCGAGCATCTGCTGCGCGAACTGCTTCACCTCGTCGACGGACTTGGCGAGGCGCACACCGCCCTTTTCGCCCGCATCGGCTTCCTTGAACTTGCCCTTGCCGCGGCCGCCCGCATGGATCTGGGACTTCACGACCCAGAGCGGGCCGCCGAGCTGCTTGGCGGCGGCTTCAGCCTCGTCGGCGGAGAAGATAGCGACGCCATTGGAGACGGGCAGACCGAACTCCTTCAGGACCGCCTTGCCTTGATATTCATGAATGTTCATTCGTTTTTCTCCGCAGCAGCGGTTGAAGAGGTGGATGGCCGGCACAGGGCCGGCCATGACGCGTGATGATTAAGCGAGGGCCGAATTGATCTGCTTGCAGGCGTCGACCAGACCCTGCACGGACGCCACCGACTTCTCGAACATGGCCTTCTCCTCGCCCGAGAACTCGACCTCGACGATGCGCTCGACGCCGTTCTCGCCGATCACGATCGGAACGCCCACGAACATGTCCTTCACGCCGTACTGGCCGTTGAGATAGGCCGCGCAGGGCAGGACGCGCTTCTTGTCCTTGAGGTAGCTTTCAGCCATGGCGATGGCGGAAGCGGCCGGCGCATAGAAGGCGGAACCGGTCTTGAGCAGGTTGACGATCTCGCCCCCGCCTTTACGGGTGCGCTCGACCATGGCGTCGAGCTTAGCTTGCGAGGTCCAGCCCATCTTCACGAGGTCGGGCAGCGGGACGCCGGCCACCGTGGAGTAGCGCACCAGCGGCACCATGTCGTCGCCGTGGCCGCCGAGCACGAAGGCGGTCACGTCCTCGACCGACACGTTGAACTCTTCGGCCAGGAAATGGCGGAAGCGGGCCGAGTCCAGCACGCCGGCCATGCCGACGATCTTCTCAGGGCGTACGCCGGAGAACTTCTGGAGCGCCCACACCATTGCGTCGAGCGGGTTGGTGATGCAGATGACGAAGGCGTTCGGGGCATATTGCTTGATGCCGCCGCCGACCGCTTCCATGACCTTCAGGTTGATGCCGATGAGATCGTCGCGGCTCATGCCGGGCTTGCGCGGCACGCCGGCGGTGACGATGATCACGTCGGCGCCTGCAATATCGGCGTAGTCGTTGGCGCCCTTGTACTTGGCGTCGAAACCGTCGACCGGCGCGGATTCAGCGATATCGAGACCTTTGCCCTGGGGAATGCCTTCCGCGATGTCGAAGAGGATGACGTCGCCGAGTTCCTTCAAGCCGACGAGATGGGCGAGCGTTCCGCCGATCTGGCCTGCACCGATGAGCGCGATCTTTTTCCGGGCCATGGTCTGTCCTTGGATTGTTGGCATGAGCCTTTTTGAGGTGGCGCTGTATGACACCACAAATGGGCAGCCATCAAGCGATCAAAAGGTTAACAGGCTTGGCTTTCAGCCTCGGGGAAAGTCATCACAAGCTTAACAAACAAGAAATACTTTGTAGTTACAGGAACTTGCACGCGTTAAGGCTTGACGGATTTTCCTGTTACAATTTCTGTAATTTGTAACTCGACCTAGACGCTTCCGCTCGCCAGAGCCCTGAGAACGACCCGGATCATGGTGGCGAGGCGTTGGTCGAGGATGTCCTGCGGCACCTCCGCATCGAGGCGGACCGTGAGCGGATTGATGAAGCGGTAGACCGCATCGCTGATGAAGGCATGGGCCTTCTCCCGGTCCCGGGGCTCGAACTTGCCCGTGACGATGCCCTCGTCCAGCACCCGCTCGATCAGCTGACGCATGCGGGCCCGGTGCTTGCGCACCAGCGGGCGCGAGGTCTCGGTGGCCGTGCAATAGACATCGAAGAGGTGGCGGTCTTCCTTGAGGAGATCCCGGTGAACCCGCGCCCAGGCCTGGATCAGGCGCTCGAGCTTGTCGTCGGCCGGATCGGGGGAATCCGCAATGTCGGCGATGGTCGCCTCCATCTCCCGCAGCCATTGGCCGGCAACCGCATCGATGAGGGCCGCCTTGTTGGTGAAGTAGCGGTAGACGTTCGCATGGGTCATGCCGGCCGCGTCCGCAATGCCCACCACGGTGATGTGCCTCGGCCCAAACTCCTTCAGCTGATCGGCCGCGATGGCGAGGAGCCGGGTGTCGGCCGGGGCGGAGTCCGCCGCCTTCCCCAGGCTGCCGGCCGGCCGCTTCATGTCTCGGCGAGCCCCGTCGAGTGCCCCCGGTCGGCCGAGTCCGAGCGGCCATGCGGCAGGGACAGGTATCCTTGAGAGCGCATCTCGATGAGGCGGGACACCGTGCGGTCGAACTCGAAGGCCTCACGGCCGGAATCCGCATGGTAGAGCTCGGGCACCTCGGCTTCTGCCGATGCCAAAAGCTTCACACGGGCATCGTAGAGGGCGTCGATGAGCATGATGAAGCGCTTGGCCTCGTTGCGCTGATCGAAGGTCATCCTGGGGATGTTCTCCAGGATGATCGTGTGAAACTCCTCGGCCACAGTGAGGTAATCGGCGGCCCCCAGGGGCTTCGCGCACAGATCCTCGAAGGAGAAGCGCGCCACCCCGCCCGCCGCCTGCGGCACCTCCACCGGGTGGCCCTTGACGGTCAGGGTCACGGGCCGGCCCTGGTCGCGGCCCGTGAGGCTCCTGAAGGCGCGGGTCATGGCCGCGCGGGATTGCTCATCGGCCGGGGTATAGAAGACCGGAGAGCCGGCGAGTTTTTCAAGCCTGAAGTCGGTGCGGGATTCGAGCTTCACCACCGCCATCCGCTCCTGCAGGAGGCCGATGAAGGGCAGGAAGAGCGAGCGGTTGAGGCCGCCCTCGTAGAGCCGGTCCGGCTCCACGTTGGACGTCGCCACCACCACGACCCCATGATTGAAGAGCGCCGTGAACAGGCGCCCGAGAATCATGGCGTCGGCGATGTCGGTAACGGTGAACTCGTCGAAGCACAGCACCCAGGCCTCTTCGGCCAGCGCCGCCGCCACGGGCGCGATGGGATCGTCGCCCGAGACCTCACCGCTTTTGAGCTTCTGCCGGTAGGCGTGGATGCGCTCGTGCACATCCGACAGGAAGGCATGGAAATGGACCCGCCGCTTGCGTCGTACGGGCAGCGCCTCGAAGAACAGGTCCATGAGCATGGTCTTGCCGCGCCCGACCGAACCCCAGACATAAAGCCCCTTCGGGGGCGCGGGGCTCTTCTTGCCGAAGAGCCAGCCAAGCGCGCTCGGCTTACGGGCAAGCCGGTAGGCGCCGAGAGCCTCGGCCAGAGCTTCGAGCCGCTTGAGCAGCGCCACCTGCGCCGGATCGCGCTCGATGGCGCCCGACGTGACCAGGGTGTTGTAACGGGCCGTGATGGAGCGAGGCGAGGAGAAAGAGGTGTCGTTCACAGGTTGATCGATACCCCTCTCATCGCCTCAGCGCAAACGTCTTGAGGCCGCTCTTAGCGCGAGAGCGACAACGGGGCGCCCGACTTGGCCAGAACGCCGCTCAGCGAGGCCGACGAGCCGCGAAGGCGCGCCGCGACCGCACCGCCGGTCTGGTAGAGATAGACCTCGCCGTCGCGGTAATCCCAGGCATTGACCTTGGACAGATCCTGGTTGGAGCAGCCGGAGGCCGAGGCCCGGTAGAGATCGAGCGCCGGCGAACTCGAAAGTTGGATGCGGCAGCTGCCGCCGGATGTCTGGACGCTCCAGTTGCCGACCATGGCGGTGCGGCTCGACGGCGCCGGGGCGGCTGCGGGCGCAGGCGCCGGCCCCCCAATGGTCGGAGGCGGCGGGGCAGGCGGCAGGCCGGCGATGTCGGTGCCTCCGGCGAGCGGCGCGCCCTCGACGGGCGGCAGCGGCGTGGCCTCGACAGGCCCGGACGGCACCGCCTCGACGGGAGGCGCCTCGATAATGGGGGCCGCGTTCGCGCTGCGGACCGGCGGACCGCCAAGGCGCGTCGAGGAGCACGCGCCGAGTGTCAGCGCGGAGCAGATCACAGCTATGGTCAGCCAGAGGGGCTTCGTCATCGTCGTCCTCGTATGCGGAGCCGTCCTTGAAGGACGGAGGAAGATGCAGACCAAGATATCAGGAGGAATATGAACCTAGGTCAACATTGTTCTGGCTTCGACATATGGGATCGCCAACCACAAAAAAAGGCGCCATCGGCGCCTTTTGATGAAAGTGTTGCCAGGAGGCGTCACCAAGCACGCCTCAGACGGCGCGCGCGATCATCATCTTCTTGATCTCGGCGATGGCCTTCGCCGGGTTGAGGCCCTTGGGGCAGGTGTTCGCGCAGTTCATGATCGTGTGGCAGCGGTAGAGGCGGAACGGATCGTGCAGGTTGTCGAGGCGCTCGCCCGTGGACTCGTCGCGGCTGTCGATGAGCCAGCGATAGGCCTGGAGCAGGGCTGCCGGGCCCAAGAAACGGTCGCCGTTCCACCAGTAGCTCGGGCACGAGGTGGTGCAGCAGGCGCACAGAATGCACTCGTAGAGGCCGTCGAGCTTGGAGCGCTCCTCGGGCGTCTGGCGCCACTCGGTCTCGGGCTCCGCCGTCTGCGTCTGGAGCCAGGGCTCGATGGCCGCGTGCTGGGCGAAGAAGCTCGTAAGATCCGGCACCAGATCCTTCAGCACCGGCATGTGCGGCAGCGGATAGATCTTGATGGTGTCGCTGTCGCAATCGTCGATCCCGAGCGTGCACGCGAGCGTGTTCTTGCCCATGATGTTCATGGAGCAGGACCCGCAGATGCCCTCGCGGCAGGAGCGGCGGAAGACCAGCGTCGAGTCGACGTTGTTCTTGATCCACAAAAGCGCATCGAGAACCATCGGGCCGCAATCGTCCCGGTCGACATAGAAGGTGTCGATGCGCGGGTTCTGCCCGTCGTCCGGGTTCCAGCGGTAGATGCGGAACGCCTGAAGGTTCGCCCCATCGGCCGGCTTCGGCCAGGTCTTTCCTTCGGTGTATTGGGAGTTCTTGGGAAGCGTGAACTGAGCCATCGTTTTTCGTCTTCCTTAGTACACGCGAGCCTTGGGCTCGATGTACTGGATGTCGTTCGACATGGTGTAGGTGTGCACCGGGCGGTAATCGAGGGTCACCTTGTGGGAGGTGTCGTCGAGCCACGCGAGCGTGTGCTTCATCCAGTTCTTGTCGTCGCGCCCGGAGAAGTCCTCGCGGGCGTGCGCGCCGCGGGATTCCTGACGGTTGGCCGCGCCCTCCATGGTGACGACCGCCTGTCCGATCAGGTTGTCGAACTCCAGCGTCTCCAGAAGATCGGTGTTCCAGATCAGCGAGCGGTCCGTGACCTTCACGTCGGCGGCAGCAGACCAGACCTGGTGGATGAGTTGCTTGCCCTCCTCCAGCACCTCGCCGGTGCGGAACACCGCGCAGTTGTTCTGCATGGTCTTCTGCATCTGGAGGCGCAGCTCGGCGGTCGAGGTCGAGCCGTTGGCATAACGGAACTTGTCGAGGCGCGAGAGCGCGAGCTCGTCGGCGCTCTTGTGCAGGTCCGCGTGGCGGGCATTAGGCTCCAGGATCTCGGCACAGCGCAGGCCGGCCGCGCGGCCGAACACCACGAGGTCGATAAGCGAGTTGGAGCCCAGGCGGTTGGCACCGTGCACCGACACGCAGGCCGCTTCGCCCAGAGCCATGAGGCCCGGCACCACCGTGTCCGGATTGCCGTTCTTCAGGGTCAGCACCTCGCCGTGATAGTTCGTCGGGATGCCGCCCATGTTGTAGTGCACGGTCGGCAGAACCGGGATCGGCTCCTTGGTGACATCCACGCCCGCGAAGATCTTGGCGCTCTCCGAGATGCCCGGCAGGCGCTCGTGCAGGATCTTCGGGTCGAGGTGGTCGAGGTGGAGATAGATGTGGTCCTTGTTCTTGCCCACGCCGCGGCCGGCACGGATCTCCATGGTCATGGCGCGCGAGACCACGTCACGGGACGCGAGATCCTTGGCGGAGGGCGCATAGCGCTCCATGAAGCGCTCGCCTTCCGAGTTGGTGAGATACCCGCCCTCGCCGCGCGCGCCTTCCGTGATGAGGCAGCCCGAGCCGTAGATGCCGGTGGGGTGGAACTGCACGAACTCCATGTCCTGCAGCGGCAGGCCGGCGCGCAGCACCATGGCGTTGCCGTCGCCAGTGCAGGTATGGGCCGAGGTCGCCGAGAAATACGCGCGTCCGTAGCCGCCTGTCGCCAGGATCGTCATGTGGGCGCGGAAGCGGTGGATCTCGCCGGTGGACTGGTTCAGCGCCACGACGCCGATGCAGCGGCCATCGGAATCCATCATCAGGTCGAGAGCGAAATACTCGATGAAGAAGTTGGTCTGGTTGCGCACCGCCTGTCCGTACAGGGTGTGCAGGATCGCGTGGCCCGTGCGGTCGGCGGCAGCACAGGTGCGCTGCGCCGTGCCCTTGCCGAACTCGGTGGTCATGCCGCCGAACGGGCGCTGGTAGATCTTGCCCTCGGCCGTGCGGGAGAACGGAACGCCCCAGTGCTCCAGCTCGTAGACGGCCGCGGGCGCGTTGCGCACGAGGTACTCGATGGCATCCTGGTCGCCGAGCCAGTCAGACCCTTTCACGGTATCGTACATGTGCCAGCGCCAATCGTCCGGCCCCATGTTGCCGAGGGACGCGGAGATGCCGCCCTGCGCCGCCACCGTGTGCGAGCGGGTCGGGAACACCTTGGTGATGCAGGCGGTGCGAAGGCCGGCCTGCGAGCAGCCGACGGTGGCGCGCAGACCCGCACCGCCCGCGCCCACCACCACCACGTCGAAGGTGTGGTCGATGATGTTGTAGGCCTTGCCGTTGATGGCTGCGCCGTTCGTTGCTTGAGCCATGTTTGTTGTCCTTAAACCAGGATGCGGCCGAGGCTGACCTTGAGAATGGCATACAGACAGGCCACTCCGATGATCACGGCATAGAAGTTGTTCGCGATCACGGCCGCGATCTTCAGGCCCTTGTCGTGCACGTAATCCTCGATGACGATCTGCATGCCGAGCCGCATGTGGTTCGTAACCGAGATGACCGCGAGGAGCAGGATGATCGCCACCAGCGGATGCGAGATGATGGCGATCGCCTCCTGATAGGACGGCGAGGCCGCCAGCGCCGCCACGATGATCACGAAAGCGATGATGAGCGGGATGTTGGACACCGCCGTCATGCGGTGGACCCACCAATGCTCGACCCCGTGCCCGGAGGCGCCGAGGCCCTTCACCCGGGCGAGCGGGGTGCGCATGGAAACCCGGGTGTCAGCCCTGTTGTCGGCCATGGTCCGGTCTCCTCAGAACGCGATGAAAGCCACGACCCAGATCGCCAGCGTAAGCGCGACCGAGCCGACGAGGGTGAAGCGGGCCATGTTGATGCGCTGGGCCGCCTCCATGCCATGGCCGAAATCCCACACAAGGTGGCGCACGCCGCCCAGCATGTGGTGCATGAGGATCCAGGTGTAGCCGAACAGGATCAGGTATCCGACGGGGGAGCCGAAGAACCACTGCACATTGTCGAAGGCCTCAGGCCCGGAGGCCAGGGCCACGAGCCAGATGGCGAAGAGCGCGATGCCGCCATAGAGCGCAAGACCGGTGATGCGGTGGGCGACGGACATCGCCATCGTCCAGCTCCACCGGTAGATCTGAAGATGCGGGGACAGGGGCCGCGGGGCCACTTTCGCCTCAGCCATGGGGTTCACTCCTGATCGGCGACAGGGGCGTCGCGCGTCGTTTAGAACGGTTCCTATAAGAAGCGCGGCGGCACCGCAATGCGCCTTCCGCCTGATCCGGCAACAGAGGCGCATGCTTCGTCAGCCGCGAAGATTGCCCAAGCGCCCATAGAGTGCAATCTTTAATAATTCTTATCTGCCTTCGCGAAGGACGAAGGGAACCTATGCAATTCGACCTCACTGATTTGAGCCTCTTCCGCCATGTGGTGGAGGCCGGGAGCATCACCCATGGGGCGGAGCGGGCCCACCTGGCGCTGGCCGCCGCCAGCACGCGCATCCGCAACATGGAAAAGTCCCTCGGGGCTCCCCTCCTCCTGCGCACCCGGGCCGGCGTGACCCCGACGCCTGCCGGCCGGACCCTGCTCCAGCACGCCCGGACCCTCCTGGCACAGGCCGAGCGCCTGCGGGAGGATCTGGGCTCCTATACCGGCGGCCTGACGGGCCAGATCCGGATCCTCTCCAACACCAATGCCCTGACCGAGTTCCTGCCCGAGGCGCTGAGCGCCTTTCTGGCCGGGCACCCGCAGGTCTCCATCGACCTGGAGGAGCGCCTCAGCGACGAGATCGTCGGGCTGATCGCCGAGGGTGTAGGCGATATCGGCATCGTGGCCGGCACGGTCGATACCGGGCAGCTCGAGACCTATCCGTTCCGCAGCGACCGGTT
>JAESFL010000759.1_pt1 | contig 17454 bp, 13 predicted proteins | sample 9269401 | NCBI WGS metagenome assembly JAESFL01 (sample SAMN14506025, study PRJNA617098) | algae metagenome | isolation source: Gloeocapsa sp. UFS-A4-WI-NPMV-4B04 and co-occurring heterotrophs from desert... | place: USA: Utah | collected 2006-10-01 | reverse complement strand
CGAGCCGCGGCCCGAGATCAGGATCGCGACGCGCTTTTTTCGGGTCGAAGCGCTCACAGGGCCAACTGCCCCGTGAACGTCACCGGCTCCGCTCCCCGCTCGGTGATGTGACCGAGCCGCACCGGCGCCTCGCCGGCTTCGGTCAGCGCGTCGGCCACGGCGTCGGCCGCGTCGGCGGCGGCGACCACCACCATGCCGATGCCGCAGTTGAAGGTGCGCAGCATCTCCGCTTCCGCGACGCCGCCCTCGCGCGCCAGCCAGCCGAAGACCGGCGGCACGGGAACCGCCGATAGGTCGATGTCGATGCCGACGCCGTCGGGCAGGACGCGGGGCAGGTTATCGGGGAAGCCGCCGCCGGTGATGTGGGCGAGCGCCTTGATGCCGCCGGCCCGCTTCAGGGCGGCGAGCAGCGGCTTCACGTAGATCCGGGTCGGCTCCAGCAGCGCCTCGCCCAAGGTCCGGCCCGGCGCGAACGGCGCGTCGGCGTCGTAGCCGAGCCCGGTCTTGGCCACGATCCGCCGCACCAGCGAGAAGCCGTTCGAGTGGACGCCCGAGGAGGGCAGGCCGAGCACGACGTCGCCGGGTAGGATGCCGGGGCGCGGCAGCAGTGTGCCGCGCTCGGCCGCGCCCACCGAGAAGCCGGCGAGATCGTAGTCGGACCCGTCGTAGAGGCCCGGCATCTCGGCGGTCTCGCCGCCGATCAGGGCGCAGCCCGCCTGCCGGCAGCCCTCGGCGATGCCGCGCACGATGTCGGCGCCGACCCCCGGCACGAGCTTGCCGGTGGCGTAGTAGTCGAGGAAGAACAGCGGCTCGGCGCCCTGGACGATGATGTCGTTGACGCACATCGCCACGAGGTCGATGCCGATCGTGTGGTGGCGGCCTGTCTCGATGGCGATCTTCACCTTGGTGCCGACGCCATCGTTGGCGGCGACCAGGATCGCGTCCTTGAAGCCCGCCGCCTTGAGGTCGAACAGCCCGCCGAATCCGCCGATCTCGGCATCCGCGCCCGGCCGGCGCGTGGCGCGCACCAGCGGCTTGATCGTCTCGACGAGCGCGTTGCCCGCGTCAATGTCGACGCCGGCCTGCGCGTAGGTGAGCCCGTTTCCGTTCTGCGCCGTCATCGCCGCCCCGTCGTCCGGTAATCGCTGGTCATGCCAAAACCCGCTGCCACATCGCGGCGCGATTGGCCACCGTCACCGGCGCGGAGTGGCATGTTCGGGCACAGCATCATTCTCCACCGCGGGCGAAAAGCGCCTCGAACAGGCTTGCAGAACGGTCCAGCCCCTCCGACGTGAGCTGGACCGACCGCGCCGTGTTGACGGGATCGAAGATCAGGCCCTTGGCGTGGAGGCGGCCGAGCGCGTCCCAGGAATGCTCCTTCCAGGCCCGGCCGCCGTCATGCAGCGTGAGCCGAAGCAGGGCCAGAACCGCGGCGTCGATCCGGTCGGTATCCTCGGTGTCCATGGCATCAAGTCTCCATCGAGGTCGGTCGGCTATCGAACGCCCGCGCGCCGCGCGCGGCAAGGCCCGCCTTGACCGGACGTGCCCCGCTTCCCACTGTCCGCGCCGAACGAAGTCACAGGGGACGACATCTCGATGCGTGGGCGGGCAATCATCGGGCTGTCGATCTTCGCGGTTCTCATCTTCCTGCTCTACGAGCTACGCGAGGTGATGCTGCCCTTCGTGGCGGGGCTGGCGCTCGCCTACCTGCTCGATCCGCTCGCCGACCGGCTGGAGCGGCTCGGCCTCGGTCGGCTCGCCGCGACGCTGCTGATCCTGTCGGGCTTCGTGGTCGGGTTCGTGGTGCTGCTCATCATCGTGGTGCCGCTGGCCGCCGGGCAGATCGCTTCGCTCGTCAATTCTCTGCCGAACATGGTCGGGCGCCTGCAGAGCATCCTCGTGGAGCGGGCAGGGCCGCTGCTCCAGCGCGTCGGCGGCACGGAGGTCGTCAACGAGCTGCAATCCTCCGTCGGGACGCTGGTGGGGCAGGGCGGGGCGTGGTTCCTGGCCTTCCTCAAGTCGCTCTGGACCGGCAGTCAGGCGCTCGTCTCCATCGCCTCGCTGCTCGTCGTCACGCCGGTCGTCGCCTTCTACGTGCTGCACGACTGGGACCGGATGATCGCCACCCTCGACGGCTGGGTGCCCCCGCGCCACCGCCCGACGGCGCGCCGGCTCGCAGGCGAGATCGACGGGGCGGTGACCGGCTTCGTGCGCGGGCAGAGCCTCGTCTGCCTGATCCTCGGCTCGTTCTACGCGGTCGGCCTGTTCTTCGTCGGGCTGAACTTCGGCGTGCTGATCGGGATGATCTCAGGGTTTCTCACCTTCATCCCCTATGTCGGCACGCTCACCGGCTTCATGCTCTCCGTCGGCGTCGCCCTGGTGCAGTGGTGGCCCTCGGGCGACTGGCTGCATATCGGCCTCACCGTCGGCGTGTTCCTCGTCGGGCAATTCCTCGAAGGCAACGTGATCTCGCCCAAGCTCGTGGGCGATTCGGTCGGCCTCCACCCGGTCTGGCTGATGTTCGCGCTGCTGGCCTTCGGCTCGCTGTTCGGCTTCCTCGGGCTGCTGCTCGCCGTTCCGGTCGCCGCCTCCATCGGCGTCGTCGTGCGCTTCGGCATCGAGCGGTATCTCGAGAGCCGGCTCTATCGCGGCGAGGAGCCTGTGCTGATCATGGACCGGGACAAGTAAGCCCTGTCCCGCTCCGACCCGAACCGTTTTCAAGGCGGGAGCCAACCATGCGCCCTGAATTGGCAGATCCGTTTCCCGACGCGCTGCGCCTGAGGCGCGCGATCCGTGCCGCAGGCGATCTCTACGCCCGGCACGAGGCGGGGCAGCCGACTCGCGAGGCGTTGGAGGCCTTCTCCCGGATCGTGGGCGTGACAGTCGACGCCGCCGATCTCGACGGGGCCTTCGGATCGGTCGATCCGGACACCTTCGCCAAGCGGCCCATGCTTTCGCCCGACCGCGTTTGCGGCGACCTCGACCGGGACGAAATGGTGGAACTCGTCGAGCGGATCATGACGGCGGAGGGTGGGGAGTTCGAGCTGGAATACTGGATCGCCTGCGTCGCCCGCAGCAGCGGCAATCCCGACATCGCCGCGCTCATCTTCTCTCGGGCAGGCGAATCGGCCGGCGCGGCCGTGATCGTCACCCAGGCGATCCGAGAGGCGGGAGCAGCCGTCATCGCGCTCCCGCCCCCGCGCGGCTGAGGCGCGGTTCCCCATCGATCCGCAAGGACGCGGCCGTGCCTCCCCGTGTATGCTGGCCCCCATGCGCGACAACGCCCCCCCGAAGCAGCTCGCCTTCGACCTACCGCTCGACCCGCGCTACGGCGCCGAGGATTTTCTGGTCAGCCCCTCGAATGAGGAGGCCTATGGCCTGATCGAGGCATGGCCGGACTGGCCGGACACCGTGTTCCTGCTGCGCGGCCCGCCCGGCAGCGGCAAGAGCCATCTCGCCTCGATCTGGGCGACGCGGGCACAGGCCTGGACCGTCACCGCTGCGGATGTCTCGATGGAGCGAGTCTCTCATCTCATCTCCAACGGCGCCCTCGTGATCGAGGATGTAGACCGTGAGACCGGCCGCGACGAGGCGGCCCTGTTCCACCTGCTCAACCTCGCGCGCGAACGGCGCTTTCCGGTGCTGCTCACGGCCTGCGGCTCGGTGGACGGCTTCGGCCTGCGGGTTGCCGACCTGCGCTCGCGGCTGCGGCTCGCGCCCGGCGCCGAGATCGGCCCGCCCGACGACGCGCTGCTGAAGGCGGTGATCGTCAAGCTGTTCGCCGACCGGCAACTCGGGATCGACACCTCCGTGGTCGATGCCCTGGCCCTGCGCATCGACCGCTCGCTGGCCCGCGTCCGCGAAGTCGTGGCCGAGCTCGACCGCGATGCGCTCGGCCGCCGCCGCCGCATCACCCGTCCGTTGGCGCTCGCCGTCCTCGACCGGATGGAGGCCGCCGGGGGCGGTGGGGCGTCCGACGAGGAGGCGGAGGAGGACAGAGACGAGGCGGGCGAGGCCGGCACCGATACGGGAGCGTCGTGAACCGCCGGCCGTTGTCATGAAACCGTCAAACCAGGTCCGGTTGCCCCGTGCTAGAGCGCTTGCCGATGAAGCGGATGCCGGTTCATTGAAAGAATGCGCGTCACCACGAGAACCTTGAGCCGGGCCGGATCGAAGCCGAAGGGAGCCAGCGCGTTGTCGGAAGTGGAGTCGGATGTCGTCGCCCGGGATGCGGAGACGACGGAGGCCGAAGAGACGAGTCTCGCCACCGAACGGGGCGTGCGCAGCGAATCCGCCCGCGCCCGCACCGCCCGCGCCGCCCGCATCCTCGCCGCGGAGAAGGCCGCGGAGAAGCCGGCCGAGCCCGATGCGGAGCGGGAGGGCGCCGCGGCCGAGGCCGCCCGCGAGCCTGTGCTGGAGGCCGGCCGCTCGCTGCGCCACTCGCCCGAGCGCTTCGTGAACCGTGAATTGTCCTGGCTCCAGTTCAACCGCCGGGTGCTGGAGGAATCCGCCAACCCGAACCACCCGCTGCTGGAGCAGCTCCGCTTCCTCTCGATCTCGGCCAACAACCTCGACGAATTCTTCATGGTGCGCGTGGCCGGCCTGCACGATCAGGTCCGCGCCGGCCTCGTCGTACCCTCGCAGGACGGCCTGACCCCCTCGGAGCAATTGTCGCGCATCGGCAACGAGGTCTCTCGGCTGGCCCTCGACCAGCAGGAGCGCTGGCGGGCGCTGCGGGAGGAGCTGAACGCCAACGGCATCCACCTCGCCGAGCCGTCCGAACTCTCGGACGAGCATCTCGCCTGGCTCGACGATTACTTCCTGTCCTACATCTTCCCGGTGCTGACGCCCCTCGCCATCGACCCGGCGCACCCCTTCCCGTTCATCCCCAATCTCGGCTTCACCGTCGCGCTGATGATGGTGCGGCCCCGCGACGGGCGCACCCTGCGCGCGCTGATCCGCCTGCCCTCCCTGCTCGACCGCTTCGTGCGCCTGCCCGACGTGGCCGGCGACGGCACCGCCCGCTTCATCGCCATCGAGCAGGTGATCGCGAAATACGCGAGCCGGCTCTTCCCCGGCTACTCGCTCAAAGGTCAGGGCGCCTTCCGCGTCGTGCGCGATTCCGATCTGGAGATCGAGGAAGAGGCGGAAGACCTCGTCCTGCACTTCGAATCGGCGATCAAGCGCCGCCGCCGCGGCGTCGTCATCCGCCTCGAGATCGAGGCGGGCATGACGGAGGAGCTGCGCGCCTTCGTCGCCGACGAGCTGGAGATCGCGCCCGATTCGATCTTCGTGGTCGAGGGCATGCTGGCGCTCAACGAGCTGTCGCAGATCGTCGGGATCGACCGGCCCGACCTCAAGTTCAAGCCCTACAATCCGCGCTTCCCCGAGCGCATCCGCGAGTCGGGCGGCGACGTCTTCGCCGCGATCCGGCAGAAGGACTTCATCGTCCACCACCCCTACGAGTCGTTCGACTCGGTGGTGCAGTTTCTGGCGCAGGCCGCCCGCGACCCGAACGTGGTGGCGATCAAGCAGACGCTCTACCGCACCTCCTCCAACTCGCCGATCGTCGCCGCGCTGGCCGAGGCCGCGGAGGCCGGCAAGTCGGTCACCGCGCTGGTCGAGCTGAAGGCCCGCTTCGACGAGGAGGCCAACATCCGCTGGGCGCGCAACCTCGAGAAGGCGGGCGCGCAGGTGGTGTTCGGCTTCGTCGAGCTGAAGACCCACGCCAAGCTGTCGATGGTGGTGCGCCGCGAGGGCGACCGACTCGTCACCTACTGCCATGTCGGCACCGGCAACTATCACCCGATCACCGCGCGCATCTACACGGACCTGTCCTTCTTCACCGCCGACCCGGCCATCGCCCGGGACGTCTCGCGCATCTTCAACTTCATCACCGGCTATGCCGAGCCGGCGGAATTGGAGCGCATGGCGGTCTCCCCGCTGACCCTGAAGCCGCGCCTCTTGCAGCATATCGAGGAGGAGATCGCCCACGCCCGGTCCGGGCGCCCGGCGGCGATCTGGATCAAGTGCAACTCGCTGGTCGATCCCCAGATCATCGATGCGCTCTACGACGCGAGCCAGGAGGGCGTGCAGATCGACTGCATCGTGCGCGGCATCTGCTGCCTGCGGCCGGGCATTCCGGGCCTGTCCGACACGATCCGGGTCAAATCGATCGTCGGACGCTTCCTCGAACACGAGCGCGTCTACGCCTTCGGCAACGGCGCTGGGCTGCCGCACCCGAAGGCCACCGTCTACATCTCCTCGGCCGACCTGATGCAGCGCAACCTCGATCGGCGCGTCGAGGCACTGCTTCCGATCACCAACGCGACTGTGCATCAGCAGGTGCTCGACCAGATCATGCTGGCCAACCTTCTCGACAACCGGCAGAGCTGGCGTGTACTGGCGTCAGGTGCCAGTGAGCGGATCAGCCCCGCGGAGGGGGAGGAACCGTTCAACGCGCACAAGTATTTCATGACGAATCCGAGCCTGTCCGGGCGCGGCAAGTCGTCGAAGAAATCGAGTCCGCGGGCGCTCAGCCGCCGCGCCCAGCGGTCCTGACCACGGCTTGCGCCGGGCCGGTATCCGGCCCGGTCCTATCGTGAGTGTTCGGCCGGTTTCCGGCCCGGCACCATCGTGCTCTCATCCGGGAGCACCTCCCTGAGAGGGGCTGCATGGGTCCGACTCGTCCTCACCTGACGCTCGCCCACTCTGCCGAATCGCCGGCTCCGATGATGACTGGCATGACGTTCGAACCTGTCGCGATCATCGATATCGGCTCGAACTCGGTGCGGCTCGTCGCCTATGACGGGCTCCAGCGCGCCTCGACGCCGCTCTACAACGAGAAGGTTCTGTGCGGTCTCGGCCGCAGCGTCTTCTCCACCGGCCGCCTCAACGAGGATTCGGTGCAACGGGCGCTCACCGCGCTCCGCCGCTTCCGCGTCCTGTGCGACACGATGCGGGTCTCACGCATCTTCGTCCTGGCCACTGCCGCCGCGCGGGATGCCGCCAACGGCCCGGCCTTCCTGGAGGCGGCGCGCGAGGCGCTCGGCCAGGAGATCCAGCTCCTGTCCGGCCGGCGCGAGGCGGAACTGTCGGCGCTCGGCGTCGTCTCCGGCTTCTACGCCCCCGACGGTGTGGTCGGCGATCTCGGCGGCGGATCGCTGGAACTGGTCGATGTCCGGGGCACTACGGTGGGCCAGGGCGTGACCATGCCGCTTGGCGGGCTGGCGCTTCAGGATCTCTCGGAAGGCTCACTCAAGAAAGCGCGCAAGCTCGCCCGGGACCATCTGAAGAAGGCCGAGCCGCAACTCGATACCCTGCGCGGCCGCACCTTCTACGCGGTCGGCGGCACATGGCGGGCGCTCGCCCGTCTGCATCAAGCGGCCCGCGACTATCCGCTTCACGTTATGCACGGCTACGCGGTCGAGCCTTCGGACGAGTTGAGCTTCCTCGAAATGGTCGAGGCGAGCGACGCCGCCATCCTGCAGGAGGTCGAGACGATCTCCGAGGCGCGCCGGCCGCTGCTCGCCTTCGGTGCCGTGGTGCTCGAAGAGATCATCCGGCTGGGCCGGCCCCGCGAGATCGCAATCTCCGCCTTTGGCGTGCGCGAGGGGCTGCTGTTCGAACAGCTCGACCGCGAGACGCGCCTCACCGACCCGCTGATCGCGTCGGCTCAGGAGTTGAACCTGCAGCGCGCCCGCTCCCCCGGCCACGGTGAGGAATTGCGCGACTGGACCGACCATTTCATTACCACCCTCGACGGTCCGGAGACCGCGGGCGAGCGCCGCCTGCGCCACGCCGCCTGCCTGCTCTCGGACATCGGCTGGCGAGCCCACCCCGATTACCGCGGGGAGCAGAGCCTCAACGTGCTCGCCAACGCCGCCTTCGCCGGCATCGACCATCCCGGCCGCGCCTACCTCGCGCTGTCGGGCTATTTCCGCCACGAGGGCATCGCGCCGGAAAAGGCGAGCCCGACCCTGCGCATGCTCGCCGGCCCGCGTCTGTTCGACCGCGCCCGCCTCGTCGGCGCACTGATGCGCGTTGCTTTCCCGGTCTCGGCCGGCATGGCCGGGCCGCTCAAGCGGATGCCGGTGACGGTGGAAGACGGCAAGGTGGTGCTGCGCCTGCCCGCCGACTGGGCCGACCTCAACGGCGAGCGGCTGCTGAGCCGCGTGCGCGGGCTGGGCCGCGTCGTCAGCCTCGACGGACGGGTCGAGGTCGCCTGAGTTCTTGTGAGATCCCGGCGAAGAGACCGGCTCCAAACGGTTTCCCAGCCTTCGCCTCGTCCTCAGGGGCGTCCTCGGGAGAGGATCGACGAGGTCGGCCAGCGCGCCGCGTTCCAGCAACGTGTTCGCTGTCGACCTCGTATATCCGTTCAGGCGTCTCGCTCCGATTTCGGTTGCCTCCGACCGGGCTGCACCCTGAGCTTCATCGGTGGGATCGCGCGACGCCGGAGGACGCCGGACGCAATCGAAGCCTTTTCAGCCCGACAGGCGGGTGTGGGCGATCGCGATCTCGCGCTCGGCATCGGCCGTCAGATAAGCGAGGCGTGCCCCGTCGAGATTGGCGTCCGCGAGGCGCTGGCGCAGGTCGGCCTCGTACTTCTTCTCCTCGGCGCGACGCGGCGGCGGCAGCAGGCGCAGCAGCATCGGGCTGGCGATCTCGCTGCGAACGAGGCCGCGGTGGTTGGCCAGCCGCCGCAGGCTGTTGGCGAGGTCTTCCAGCTTGGATTCCGGCAGGTACTGGCGAGCGGAAACGCGGGCTCTACCGGATTGAGACATGGTGCAACCTTTCTGAGACAACGCGCAGAATGGTTGCATGGGTCTGGTTGGTTTTCCCTTGCGAAAGACCGTTAACGGCGCTTGCGCCATCCTTGGGAATACCGTTCCCGATCCGGGCTGGAGCCCGGATCGGAGAGGCGGGGAATCGGGTGGGCCATGCGCCGAAATCGCGGTTCCTGTTCCCCGCGCTTCCGACACACCTGCAGCCGCTCGGCCCACTGAGCGTCACAGGAACGGCACAGAGAACTGGTCCGCACCGCCCCGTCACTGCCGGCCCCGCCGCCACGCAGGCCCGAGAGGGCTCGCGAAACCATCAGGCGCATCGGCCGCGGGGAGGGCCGATGTAGAGGTCCGCGTCGCCGCGGGCAACCGCGCCCTGACGCCGCTGCCCTTCCGGCGATGCAAGGCCGCAAGGCCGACGTGTCGCTTACCGCAGCGAGCCGCAGAAACGCTGGATACGCCGGCAGGCCTCCTCAAGCGTCGTGTTGGAGGTCGCGTAGGAGATGCGCAGGTTCGGGCCGAGGCCGAAGGCCGAGCCGTGGACCGCCGCCACGCCCTCGGCCTGGAGCAGTTCGGTGACGAAATCCTCGTCCGTGGCGATGGTCTTGCCGGTCTCGGTGGTCTTGCCGATCAGATCGGCGCAGGACGGATAGACGTAGAACGCGCCCTCCGGCACCGGGCATTTGAGGCCGTTCGACTGGTTCAGCATCGAGACCACGAGGTCGCGCCGCTCCTGGAACGCCGCCTTGAAGCGGGCGAGGTGCTCCTGCGTGCCGTCGAGCGCGGCCACCGCCGCCCATTGCGAGATCGAGGAGGCGCCCGAAGTCTGTTGGCCCTGGACGAAGTCCATCGCCTTGATGAGCGGCTCGGGACCCGCGGCGTAGCCGATGCGCCAGCCGGTCATGGCGTAGGCCTTCGAGACGCCGTTCATGGTGAGCGTGCGCTCGTAGAGGCCGGGCTCGACCTGAGCCGGGGTGACGAACTCGAAATCGCCGTAGGTCAGGTGCTCGTACATGTCGTCGGTGAGCACCCAGACCTGCGGATGGCGCATCAGCACGTCGGTGATCTTCTTCATCTCGTCGCGCGTGTAGGCGGCGCCCGAGGGGTTCGACGGCGAGTTGAGGATGATCCACTTGGTCTTGGACGTGATGACCCGCTCCAGCTCCTCCGGCTGAAGCTTGAAGTCGTGCGCCATGTCGGTGTCGGCGAAGACCGGCGTGCCACCGCACAGGATCACCATCTCCGGGTAGGAGACCCAGTAGGGGCGGGGGATCACCACCTCGTCGCCGGGGTTCAGGGTCGCCAGCAGCGCGTTGTAGATGACGTGCTTGCCGCCGGTGCCGACGATGGTCTGCGAGACCTTGTAGTCGAGCCCGTTCTCGCGCTTGAACTTCTTGACGATCGCCTCGCGCAGCGGGTTGATGCCGGAAACCGGCGGGTACTTGGTCTCGCCGCGCCGGATCGCATCGATCGCCGCCTCCTTGATGTGGTCGGGCGTATCGAAATCCGGCTCGCCGACCGAGAGGCTGATGACGTCGACGCCGGAGGCTTTCAGCTCACGCGCCTTCTGGGTCATCGCGATGGTCGCGGACGGCTTCACCCGCGAGAGGGCGTCGGCGAGAAAGCCCATGGCAGATCTCCGAAAGGTCTTCGAGTGTCGGTGGGCCCGAAAGACGTTTCCGGGCATCGGGGTCCTCGTAATCATGCGCTGCGGCACGGGCAAGCGCCGCGGCTCAAGCAAGCGCCGCGGCTCAGGCAAGCGCCGCGGCTCAGGCAGGCGCAGCGAGCGGGAGTCTGCCTCCCGGCTCCGGCTCTGAACCGTCCGCTGCATCGACCCTTGGCCGGTGGCCGGGCGGTCTGCAATTTTTCTCAAGCTGGAACGAAGAGTTTTTCAGGCGTAAGCTACTGCGGTCTTCGGTTATTGTGACAGACAAGATGTGAAGTTTATTGCAGTGCGTCAGCATATCGATGCGCTGCAATGAGCATTGCATGCAGAATTCAAACGGGCCGATGGGGGCGGAGCTGATCCGCTTCTCTTGGGCCGGGCGACAATACTACAGGCGGACGCGGCAAGAGGCGGGCGGTACCGCCCGGCCGGGTCAGGCAAGCGGAGGACGGCGGCGCCTATGAAGAAGAACAAGGTCATCACGGCCGAGGAGGCGATCGCCCTCATCCGCGAGAACGACGTTCTGACGACCACGGGTTTCGTCCAGAGCTGCATCCCGGAGGCGCTGCACGCTGCCCTGGAGAAGCGCTTCGTCGAGACCGGGAGCCCACGCGGTCTCACCCTGATCATGACCGCGGGGGCGGGCGACTCGAAGGGGCTGGGCACCGGCCGCCTGCACCATGACGGGCTGCTCTCGCGGGTCATCGCCGCCAATTTCGGGCGCATGCCCAAGGTGGCGCAGGCGGCGCAGGCCAATCTGATCCGCGGCTACAACCTGCCGCAAGGGGTGATCTCGCAGCTCTACCGCGCCTGCGCTGCCGGCCAGCCGGGGCTGTTCTCGAAGGTGGGACTGAAGACCTACGTCGATCCGCGCCACGGAGGCGCCAAGGTCAACGATCTGACGACGGAAGACATCGTCAAGCTCGTCGAGGTCGATGGCGAGGAGTGGCTGTTCTACACCGCCACCAAGATCGACGTGGCCTTCATCCGCGCCACCTCTGCCGACCCGTCGGGCAACCTCTCCTTCGAGAAGGAGGCGCTGACTCTCGACTGCCTCGCCCAGGCCATGGCCGCCCGCAACAACGGAGGCATTGTCATCGCCCAGGTCGAGCGCATCGTCGATGACGGCTACTTGCTGCCCAAGGACGTGCGCGTACCGGGCATCCTCGTCGACGGCGTCGTCGTGGCCGAGCCCGAGATGCACCGCATGAATTACGGCGTGATGTACGACGCCGCGCTCGCGGGCGAGATCCGCGTACCCGTCACCGGCATCAAGCGGATGCCGCTCAACGAGCGCAAGATCATCGCCCGCCGCGCCGCCTTCGAACTGCCGCCCAACGGCGTGGTCAATCTCGGAGTCGGCGCGCCCGAGGGTATCTCCGCGGTCGCCCACGCGGAGAAGATCACCCCCTACATCACGCTCACCACGGAAGCGGGCGCGGTCGGCGGGGTGCTGGCCTCGGGCTCGAGCTTCGGCGCGGCCACGAATGCCGACTGCATCATCGACCAGAACCAGATGTTCGATTTCTACGACGGCGGCGGCCTCGACATGACCTGCCTCGGCATGGCCGAGTGCGACAGCGCCGGCAACGTCAACACCTCGAAGTTCGGGGGCAAGCTCAACGGCTGCGGCGGCTTCATCAACATCTCGCAGAACGCCCGCTCGGTCGTCTTCGCCGGCACCTTCACCGCGGGCGGCCTGGAGATCGCGGTGCAGGACGGTCAGGTGAAGATCGTCCAAGAGGGCCGGGCCCGGAAGTTCGTCACCCAGGTGCAGCAGAACACCTTCTCCGGCCCCTACGCGGTCGAGCGCTCGCAGCCGGTGATCTACGTGACCGAGCGCTGCGTCTTCCAACTCACCAAGGAGGGGCTCGAACTGATCGAGGTGGCGCCCGGCATCGACATCGAGCGCGACATCCTCGCCCACATGGATTTCGCCCCCGTGGTGCGCAATCCGGTGACGATGGACGCGCGCATCTTCCGCGACGAGCCGATGGATCTGATCTCGGACCTGCTCAACCTCGACCTGAAGTCGCGGGTCAGCCTGGATGCCGAGCGCAATATCCTCTTCATCAACCTGGAAGGCTGGTACTGCCGGGTGAAGAGCGACATGGACGAATTGCGCATGACCATCGTCGAGGCCTGCCGCAAGGCCGGCCAGCGGGTCAACGCCGTGATCAACCACGACGGATTCCGGCTCAACGAGAACCTCTACGACGACTATGCCGGGATGATCCAATATCTCCAGGCCAACTACTACGCGACGACGACCCGCTATGCGACCAGCGCCTTCCTCCGCCTGAAGATGGAGGAGGCCCTGACCAAGCGCGGCGTCGCGCCCCACGTCTTCGAGCGCAAGGAGGAGGCCCAGGCCTTCCTCGGCAGCACCGAGGACAAGAAGGCGCGCAAGATGATCTCGCCGGCGGTGGCGTCGGCGGCTTGAGGACGGCGGCCCCTGGTGGCCGTACAGGCCGGCCCAGAGGCCTCCGATGTCCTCTCTGTCGCCGTGCCGGCGACAGCCGGCGCTTGATTGCTTCAGAGAAAGATCTGACCTGTCGGCCCCTGTGGTCCGGCGGGTCCTTGAGCCCCGGCCGGCCCCTGTGGACCTGCCGGTCCCTGTGCGCCGGTGGCACCCGTCGCTCCCTGGGCTCCGGTTGCGCCGACCGGCCCCTGCGGACCTGCGGGACCCTGCGCGCCGGCCGCTCCCGGTACCCCGGCAACGCCCTGGGACCCGGTCGGTCCTTGTGCTCCAGTGGCGCCCGTCGCTCCCTGTGCCCCGGCTGGTCCCTGCGGTCCGGCCAATCCTTGTGCGCCGGTCGCACCGGTCGGCCCCTGCGGCCCTGTCAATCCTGGTGCGCCGGTCGGCCCCTGCGCGCCGGCCACTCCCTGTGGCCCCGCCGGTCCCTGAACCCCTGCCAATCCCGGCGCCCCCGCCGGACCCTGTGCTCCTGTGGCTCCCTGAGCCCCTGCCGCTCCCTGCGGCCCGGCCGGACCTTGCGGGCCGACCGCCGGAACGACGCGAAACCCGTTCGGCCGCGCGGCGAAAGGATCGACCAAGCGAACCTTGAGGGTATCCTCGCGCTGCCGCCGCAGCAGCGACTTGTCTTCCTGGCCGAAATAGACGCGAAGCCCGCCGAGGCCGGCACGGTAATCGCGTTCGCCGATCCGCCCCTCGGCAAAGACCGAGATGCCGACGGGGCTCAGCAGCGGGAGCAGATACTCCGCCCCGGCGGCGACGGCATGGATCCGGTTCTCGTAGCGGTGGCCGACGCTGAAGCGGAGGTCGTCGGTCGCGTACCAGGACAGGTCGATCTGGTCGAAGAAATGCTGCGCGCGATCCCCCATCTGCCAGCCGGCGATGCCGTCCACGGTGAAGCGATCGAGGAACAGGGCGCCCTCGCCGGCGATGCGCCCCATCGTCGTGCCGACATCCTGAAGGCCGTAGCTCCGGATGGACGTGGCGTAATCGACGGAGCCGTAGAGGCCGATCAGGCCCTTGGTCGGGTCGCGCAGGAAGGCATGCCCGGCCGCTCCCAGGCCGAGGTCGCCCCCGTTCGCGATCGCCGCGAGATCCGCCTGGAAGCCGAAGGACCGCCCGATGGGAAAGGCCAGAGAGCCCGCGGCATAGGCACCGTTTCCGGCCCGGAAGCCGCCGGCGCCGCCTTCGATCGCACCGACGACGCCCGAGACGGCGCGCAGGGGCGGCAAAGGGGGAAGCGGTTCTGATATGGGCACCGGCTCGGCGATGGACGCCTTGCGCGAAGGCGACGGGCGCGAGACGGCCTGGAGATCGCGAAGCCGCCGCCGCGCCTCGACAAGCTCGGCTTTGGCTTCCTGGTTCTCACGTCTCAGCCGCTCCTGCTCGGCCTGAACCGAGCGCAGCATCTGGTAAAGTTCTTCATTCGTCGGAGCGGCCTGGACAGGCGTTGTCAGTGCAGCCGCCAGCATTCCGGTCGCGCCCGACCGGGTCCAGCGCCACAGACGCCCCGTCGATACATGGCCCCGCATGTTGCTCCTCGCTTCAGCTCTGTACAAAGGTGTCGATACGAACTTTACGTTGGAATATTTGTGCAGATAAACGGTTTTATTTGCGAAAATCGTCAGATTTTTCTGTGAGATATATTTCTATTATCAAATGGATCTCCAGTGCGGCTCGGGTCATAGGGTGAAAGATCGGGCTGTGCTGTAGCGGGATCGCAACAAATGTGAATCCGGACGTCAGATGAGACGCTTTGTGCTGTCTTTTCGACGGGAGGCCTGTTGTCCCGGCGAGGCGAGCGTCCGGAGAGCGGAAATGTCGGGCATGGCGTGCCTGCTTGATCGACCAAGCTGCGACGAGGCCGTCATACGGACGATGGCGAGCGTCGGCAGGCACGCCGCCTTGCCATCCCGTCCCGTCTCTGCTAACGCCCCGCCCATTCCACACGCGGAGCCGGCCCCATGCCTGAATGGGGCGTTTCCGGTGGCCGGCCGATTGGCCAGCTACTCCTCCGCGGCGGTATCAACCGGAGAGAACAAAAGTCATGGCCGTCGATTTCTCTATGCGCCAGCTCCTCGAGGCCGGCGCCCATTTCGGGCACCAGTCGCACCGCTGGAACCCGAAGATGCAGCCCTACATCTTCGGCACCCGTAACAACATCCACATCATCGACCTCGCCCAGACGGTGCCGGCGCTGCACGCCGCCCTCCAGGCGGTGAGCGATACCGTCGCCCGCGGCGGTCGCGTGCTGTTCGTCGGCACCAAGCGTCAGGCCGCGGATGCCATCGCCGAGGCCGCCAAGCGCTCGGCCCAGTACTACGTCAACTCCCGCTGGCTCGGCGGCATGCTGACCAACTGGAAGACCATCTCCGGCTCGATCCAGCGCCTGCGCAAGGTCGACGAGACGCTCGAAGGCGGGGCCGTCGGCCTCACCAAGAAAGAGCGCCTCATGCTGACCCGCGAGAAGGACAAGCTCGAGAAGGCGCTCGGCGGCATCAAGGACATGGGCGGCGTGCCCGACCTGCTGTTCGTGATCGACACCAACAAGGAGCAGCTCGCGATCAAGGAGGCCCAGCGCCTCGGCATCCCGGTGGCCGCCATCGTCGACACGAACTGCAACCCGGACGGTATTTCCTACATCGTCCCGGCCAACGACGACGCCGGCCGCGCCATCGCGCTGTACTGCGACCTGATCGCCCGCGCGGCGATCGAGGGCATCGGCCGCGGCCAGGGCGCGCTCGGCATCGATGTCGGCGCCTCCGAGGAGCCGACCGCTGAGGAGCTGCCGGCCAACGACGACGTGGTGGGTTCGGACTCGGTGGCCTCCGTGGCCTCCGACGCGATCGCCCCGGCCGATGTCGCCGCGCTCGCCGAGTCGACCGAGCATTTCGAGCAACTCGCCGCGCCCCGCGGCGCGCCCGACGACCTGACCAAGCTCACCGGCGTCGGCCCGCAGCTCGTGCAGAAGCTCAACGATGCCGGCGTGTGGCACTACTGGCAGATCGCCGCCATGCAGCCCGAGGACGTGGCCAAGCTCGATGCCGACCTGAAGCTCAACGGCCGGATCGACCGTGACGGCTGGATCGCGCAGTCCCGCGGCTTCGTCGAGGCTGCCGCCGCGTAAGTTGCAACGCTCGCCGCCGGGTTCTCGCCCGGCGGCCCGATCGTCATCTTTCTGCAAAGCCCGGTGCTTTCAACGAGCGCCGGGCTCATTCGCTTCAAGACCCGCAATTCCAGACCCCGAGAGGATCGCCATGGCCAACATCACCGCCGCACTCGTGAAGGAGCTTCGCGAAAAGACCGGCGCCGGCATGATGGATTGCAAGGGCGCGCTCAACGAGACCAACGGCGACCTCGAAGCGGCGGTGGACTGGCTGCGCAAGAAGGGTCTCGCCAAGGCCGCCAAGAAGGCCGGCCGCGTCGCCGCCGAGGGCCTCGTCGCCGTCGAGTCCGCCGGCCGTCACGCCGCCATCGTCGAGGTGAACTCCGAGACCGACTTCGTCGCCCGCAACGACGGCTTCCAGGCCTTCGCCCGCGAGGCCGCCAAGCTCGCGCTCAACACCGACGGCACCCTTGAGGGCCTCCAGGCCGCGACTTTCCCCGGCTCGTCCGAGACGGTGCAGGAGAAGCTCTCGAACCTGATCGCCACCATCGGCGAGAACATGACCCTGCGCCGCGTCGAGAAGCTCGAAGTGAGCAAGGGCGTGATCGCCTCCTACGTCCACGGCCAGATCAGCGAGGGCCTCGGCAAGATCGGTGTGCTCGTCGCGCTCGAATCCGAGGGTGACGTCGAGGTCCTCTCGTCGCTCGGCCGCCAGATCGCCATGCACATCGCCGCCACCAGCCCGGTGGCGCTCGACGCCTCCGGCGTCGATCAGGCCGTGGTCGAGCGCGAGTCGAACATCCTGCGCGAGAAGAACGCTGGCAAGCCGGACCACGTGATGGCCAAGATCGTCGAGAGCGGCCTGAAGAGCTACTACAAGGAGGTCACCCTCCTGGAGCAGCCCTTCGTCCACGACAGCTCCAAGACCATCACCCAGGTGCTCAAGGAAGCCGCGGGCAAGGCCGGCGGCGAGGTCGCGATCAAGGGCTTCGTCCGCTACGCGCTCGGCGAGGGCATCGAGAAGGAAGAGGGCCCGGACTTCGCCGCCGAAGTCGCGAGCATGTCGCGCTAAACACTCTCGCCGAAGGGAAGCCGGATCGGCCTGAGAGGGCGCGGTCCGGCAAGGTGTGAGAGCCGGTACACGGCGCGCATCATCACCGATCCTCACAGGTCGTCTCGAGGGGCGGCGGCAGGAATGCCGCCGCCCCTCGACGTTCGGGCTCCCGTGTTGCTAGAAGCCGCGGCGCGACCAGCCCGAGCCGACGAGGATCCGATGCCGGAGACGACGCCCTACCGCCGAGTCCTCGTGAAGCTGTCCGGCGAGGCGCTCGCCGCCCCCGACGGCTACTGGCTCCATCCGCCGATGCTCGCGGGTCTGGCCGAGGACATCGCCGCCACGGTCGCGCGCGGGGTCCAGATCGCG
>JAESFL010000758.1_pt1 | contig 17464 bp, 20 predicted proteins | sample 9269401 | NCBI WGS metagenome assembly JAESFL01 (sample SAMN14506025, study PRJNA617098) | algae metagenome | isolation source: Gloeocapsa sp. UFS-A4-WI-NPMV-4B04 and co-occurring heterotrophs from desert... | place: USA: Utah | collected 2006-10-01 | reverse complement strand
GCGCCAGCGCCGAAAGCGGGCCAACATCGCCGCCAGGGCGAAACCTATCCGCGGGGTGGAGCAGCCCGGTAGCTCGTCAGGCTCATAACCTGAAGGTCGTTGGTTCAAATCCAACCCCCGCAACCACCGACAGCAGCAGCCCCGAAGCGCCAGGCTCCGGAGCTTTTTTGTTGCCGCCCGCTGCCTCACAGAACGTCAGGATGTTGGCCAGATCGCCATAGAGGATGGCATCGAGGCCGGTGCCATCCTCTGCCGGCCGCAGTTCAACCTTCTCGACCAGTTGCCGCAGCAGACCGGCCGCTTCAGAGCGGACTTCCGGGTCGTTCAGCGCCTGCTCGAGCCCGGCGACCTTCTCTGCATAAACCTCGCCCAGCCGCGGATGCAGGCGGACGAGTTCAGCGCCTGCTCGAGCCCGGCGACCTTCTCTGCATAAACCTCGCCCAGCCGCGGATGCAGGCGGACGACCGGCTCAGGTCCGGAGAGATCAAGCGCCCTGAGCTGTTCGCGTTCTGCCTCGAGGCTAGCGAGCCGGTCGGCCAACGCACTGCTGTAACGGCCCTCCTCGATCACTGTCACTAGAGCCGCGATTCTGCGATCAGTCCCCCGGAGGCGCTGCTTTGCTGCGGCGCGCTCCTGCTCCGGCGATCCGGCCAGCCGGTTTGCCTCCGTTTGAAAGGCCTCGACGAATTCGCGCACCAGCTCCGGAGCCATCAGGCGTGTCTTAAGGCCGGAGAAAACGCGTGCCTCGATCTCGTGCTGCCGGATTAACAGGCTGTTGCTGCAGGTGCCCTTCGCACGCCGCGTAGCGCAGCCGTAGTGGTCACGACCAGTCGCGATAAAGCGACCGCCGCAAACACTGCACCTCAACAGCCCGGCCAGCAGCGATCGTGGCCGGTGCGCACGGCTGAGTGCGTTCGCGCCTTCCTTGCTCTTTATGTCATGTCGGATTGCCTGCTGCCTTTCTCTGGTCGCATCCCAGAGCGCATCGTCGATGATCCGCAATTCCGGGACTTCAGCGATCTCCCAGGCTGCACGGGGGTTCGGTCGCGCCAAACGTCTGCCTGTGCTCGGGTCCTTTACATACGAGCAGCGGTTCCATTCCAGTCGGCCGACGTACAGTGAGTTGTTTAGAATGCCTGTGCCGCGGTCCACCTGTCCCCGGATTGTGGTATCGCGCCATTCACGTCCGCCCGGACCGGGGACTTTCTCCACGTTCAGACACCTGGCGATTGCCCGGGGAGAGTGGCCGGCCGCGAACTCGCGGAAGATGCGCTCCACAATCGCGGCCTCATTCGGCTTGATCCGCCGCTCGCCAGATTGGCCCTCAACCAGAGCATATCCATAAGCTTGCCCGCCGGGGATCTTGCCCGCCAGTGCGCGGCCCAGCTGTCCGCGCTTCGTCTTCTCCTTCAGATCGGACAGGTAAAGCTGAGCCATCGTGCCGAGCAGTCCTACGTGCAACGTCGTGATCTCGCCCAGCTTGACGGCATGCAGAGGAATTCCACGGAATTGCACCCTGTCATGAAGGTCGGCGACGTCCGAAAGCTTCCTACCGATCCGGTCGAGGGCCTCGCAGACGATCACATCAAAGCGGCCCGCCTCCGCGTCCGCGATCATTTGCTGGAACTGCGGACTGTGCCGCGATGCTCCGGAAATTGCCCGGTCTGCATACACCTTTGCTAGGTGCCAGCTTCGTCCATCGATATACCTCCGGCAAACCTCCACCTGGTCATCAATCGACGCCTCCCGCTGGTTCTCGGAGGAATACCGGGCATAGACCACAGCGCGCATCGGGGTGAACATTAAAGAGGGCAACCTTCTGGACTTTAACATCACCCAGCCGCCCGTCCATCAGCCCTCCTCGGATCTGCAGCAGACGATCCCCTGCTTAGTCCGCTGTGCGCCCATTCCAGCCATAAAGGCCAGTGAAGTCGCTTCAAAAAAGCAGACGTTCGCTTAGGCGAGTTATCTCTGAGTACCGCCCGACGCGAACGCCGGGCATTACGGCCTATCCGCGCGCCGGCTATGTTCGCAACCGGCCGAAAGGGTGACCGGGCCAACAACCCACCTGCCGCTGAAACCCGCCCCGGAGGAAGTTAATGGCAGTGCGCGTCCGGAACCATCGGAGAAAAACCCACGTTCAGACTCGTCCGTACAAGGCAACCCAGATTGCGGCTGTCAGTCGATTTGTCGGAGCGAAGGTGAGGAGGTCAGGATGAAACTGAGCCATCTAGCGGTCGCGTTGATTGGCCTGGCCCTTCTCGCATCCCCCGCATACGCCCAATCGGAGTCCGAACCCGTGATGTGCCCCCGCGGGCCGCTTGAGCTAAACATTACGACACCGCTTTCCGAAGGTTGGTCTTCCGCCGCGGTCAGCGTCCAGCTCAATGCATCCGAAGTGAGATCAGACGGGGACGCGGTCGTGCTCCTCTGCTTGTATGCCCCTGCTGGCGCGATAGCGCGGGAAATGCCGGACGTTTTCGAAGATTGCGCGCCCGCACCCGGCGGCTTTGCCTGCACCCCGATCGAGCCTAGCCGCCTGGTTGCGCGGGGTCCGGCCACTTTAACCGTGAGGGCGGGATTTGATCTCGACACCGGCACCCAACAAGCGGACCGACGGCTGAACGACGTTTGGTTCACCGGCACCACTGAGGGGCGACCGGTGCTGGAAGCGTTCAACAACACTACGTTCTCCGTCGTGCCGCCCAACAGGCCTGCTCGACTTCGCGTCTGCGAAGAAGGCCGCTACGAACTGACGCGCGTCGTGGTAGACGCAGATGTGCGTGTCGGCGGGAGCGTCTGTTACCAAACCGACGAGGGTCGATTTGGCATGTTCACGGTCGTCAGGGGTGACGAGCAGCAGCTGAGAATCCGCTTTCGGACAATCCGCTGAGGGCCCGGCGAGTTCGCTCAACGCGCAGTGCGCCGCAATGCCCGGCAAAGTTAGGATGGCTGATCGCGTCGCTAATCCGGGAAATCTGCCTGATCCCGATTGCGGATGGTGAGCGCAGCTGTCCGACACAAGCGTGCGGACAGCGGTCCGAGCCCGACGGGGTCTTTCTCACAACCTCACTTAGAGCCCTGAACCGGGGCTGCACAGCGAGCTAGGGTCAACGAAGGGCCTTATCCCGGAACCGCCTCCCCAGGTCACGGACCTCGCTGGCACGCCCGAGAAACCTGACTGAGCGGCACCACATTGTAATTCTCGCCCACCCGTAGCCTGGACAGCAGGTCGTCCAGCGCGGCGAGTGCGCTTGGCGCTAAGCTCTTATCCGGCCTTACAAAGTCCTGCGGATGAAGCATTACAACTGCGAAGCCGTACTCGGCGGTGGCCATGCGGATTTCGGCCAGCACGGCTCCCGGCTCTGCAGATCCTTTCCCCGGCGATGGCTCCCACTGCGTGGAAGCCCCAACGGGCAAATGGACCAGGCCGTAGTGATCGGGATGGGTGCACGACTTCTGCCCTGAGTAGCCGCAAGGGTCCTCGCAGACCGAACTCCTGTCCAGATGCCAGTAGCAGGCGGATGAAATGTATCCGAAACGCAATGAACTGAGCGCTTCCATAACGTCAGAATCGAACTGATTCTTGTGCGGAATAAAAACGGTCGGAGGGACGCCCAGCAGGTTTTCTATCTTTTCGCTGGACGCCCTTATCTGCCTTTCGATCAAATCAGTGCTCTGCGATAGCAGGATGCTTTTTCCGTCTCGGCTGTTCTTCGCGTGAAAGCCATGGTTGGCTATCTCGATATGCTCTAAACGCGCTTTTATTTCATTCACGAGAGCGCGGTCCTCGCCGAAGAAGCCGCCGATGATCCCCAATGTGAGAGGCAGACGGTCCTCCGAGAACAACCGAATGACGGCTTTCTGGGAATTGGACAGCCAGTGGTCCTGAATGTCATCGAGGCGGAAGGCTACGTTCGGTTTGGAGCACACCGGGGCCGCACTCGCGTGAGCCCCGAGATGCAGAACACTCAAGAGCGCAGTGAGAACCAGAGCTTTTTTGGGAAAGCTCACGTCAGGTCGAGCAACACGCTCTTTACCTGCGGAGATGCGATGAAGGCTGAGAACCGACGGTAATCGGCTACAAGGTAGCAGGCCAACAGCTTCTACGCCGCGATGTGAGGAAGCGCCAGCACCAGGGTTGATGCTGTCGTGAGACCAACAAAAGCTACCATTCTAAGCAGGAGATACCGAAGCATGAGGCGATTCCGCACGTCAGAACTGGACAATGCGTGAGGATCAACTTGGTTTCGTATCCGTTGAACGAAACCCGGTGGGCGGGTGTTCAGATCCGGTGCTGGGCGGTCCTCCGGGCAGTCCCGCTTTGTGGGAAATGATTTGGGCGCGAGTGGCTTCGCAGGACAGGAGAAGCAGGATGTCGAAACTGAGCGCCGAAGAACGCAACGAACTGGCAGCCGACAAATTCGCCTTTCCGACCCAGCGGAAGGCGCCGATCGAAGACGCGGGCCACGTCCGCGCAGCGATAGCGCGGTTCAACCAAGTTGATGGCGTCAGCGACGGGGAACGCGACGAGGCCTGGAAACGCATCCTGCGCGCTGCCAAGCAATATGGTGTGGATGTGCAGGAGAAGAGCTGGCGGGAACTGAAAGACTGAAGGCAATCTTAGACGCCCATCGGGCGTCGCGTCCAACGCCGCTCGTATCGGCGGATATCCCCTGGCCAAACGTGCGCGCATCAAACTCTCGCCGACTGCGACGATCGTGTCCAGCAGCAGAGTTGACCCTACTTCCAGGACTCTCCGCTGACCCGGGTCACGTTGCCGGCCGCGTCCGTGGCTTTCACTGTGACTTTGTAAGGACCGTCCGTCAGAGGCTCGTCCGGAGTAACGCTCCAATCGGTCCCGCTTAGGCTTGGCGCAAGCACAACATCGGGCGAACTGTCACTCGTTAGGATCACCTCGACGGTGCTTCCGGCTTCCGCCGTCCCGGACAGCATCGGCGTGTTGTCGTTTGTGAGACCACCGGCAGCTACAACGGCGCCCACGGCGTCGTTTTGCACCCTTGAGAGCGCCGCGGACGGTGCGCGGGTATCGACCGCAACCGCCAAGGCGTCCGAAGCCGGGCCGACGTTGCCCGCCGCGTCCGAACTGGTCGTGGTGAAAGAATAAGCGCCCTCTGCCATGACGCCCGTGGAGAAGCTCCACGCCCCCGAAGGGTCCGCCGGGGCCGTCCCAAGTTCCCTGTTGCCGTCGCGAATTGTTACCGTGCTGCCCGGTTCCGCGGTGCCCGTCAGAACCAGTTCAGTGTGGTTCGTCAGTCCATCACCAGAGACCCCGCTGTCCGGGGCAAAGCCAAGGACTTTCGGCGGCTCGGGCGGGCTCGTGTCCACGATGAAGTTCGGCGATGATCCCTCGGAGCTAACTTCACGCTCATCGCTGTCAGATCCAGCGCCCTTCGTCGACGTGCCAGCAGCTTCCGGGGTGCCGGCAGAAGCGTCGCCTAGAAACTCAGTAGCCATCCAGCCGGTTTGGCCATCCTGCGCAATGACATAGGACCACGCACCTTCTTTCCGGCCCACTTTCAATTCTTTGCCGCTGGAGAAGACGCCCAGTATCGGGGCCGACAGGCTCGGCTTCCGCCGCAATCGGACCGCCTCACCCTGCACCCTTCGCAGTTCGACACCCTCCTTCGGTCGGTGCGCCTGCTGCGACTGCAACTCTCCTTCCGGCTCTTCAGAAGCCATGACCTCGACTGGATCCGTGGGCCTGTCCCCTCCGGGCAGATCACCAGCAACTAGCAAGGCGTTGTTATTGGGCGCAGCCTCACCAGGCGTCGGGGCTTCTCGCCAAGGCACGATGGGCGCCGGCCCGACCTGGCGTTCGGCCCCGACGACTCCTGGTCTGCCTGCCGGCGATGTGGCCTCCAAGCTATCGTTCACATCGACGGTGGCTGGACTGTCCTCAGAGGCGACCGAAGCGCCATCGTTGCCAGCAGGAGGCCCCGATTCTACGAGCTTGGCACTGTCCAGCTCGCCTGGCCGTGCGCTGGCCTCTGGTCGCACGAGGGCTGGTGGCCCCACCAGGCCGTCAGCTCGTGCCATCAACGGTGCAGGCCCCAGAGACAGGGCGACCACCCTTTCCTGCGGATCGAGGCTGGCCGGGCTGTCCATGGTAGCAACCGAGCCGCCATCGCTGCCATCCGGACGCTCCAATTCGTGGAGGATGCGAACCCCTGGCGCGCTTTCTGCCGGAAACGGGAAGTGCGGCGGGACGCGCGCTTGCAGCTGGACCTCATGTCCTGCCCGGCCATTTACGGACTCCGTCCCTAGCGACAGGACGCTAACCGTTTCTTGGAAAGCTCTCGCCGGCTTGTCGTCATCAGCAATCCAAGCATTACCTTCGCGAACGGCGGGCTGCATAACGAAGAGCTGAGGCACGCGCGGCTCGCTTTGAGTGACATCGGGCCGCTGTTCCTGCGCGGCCAGGTGTACTGGCGTTTCAGCGCTTGCCCGCTCTTCGCGATTTTCAGGTTCCGCTGGCTTGTCCGGAGCGATCGTAGGAGGTGCTTGCACTACCACCGGATCGTCGATCCTATCGCTCCGGCTGTCCCCGTGTACAGAGTTTGTGATCTCAGGAGCTTTGACTACCGCGGGTTCCACTGGCTCGTGTGCCGCTACCGTTTCCGCGATTTGAAGGTCACGCCGCTGACCGTCAGATACCGCGTGTTCCGGCCGGATCCGCTCCAAGCGGATCTCCGCTTCGTTGAAGTTTCGCTCATGAACATAGAGGGCCAAAGCGAGCCAACCTGCAGCAACGAGTGCACCGGCGCCGATCAGGCGACCTCGCTTCAGCATGTTGTATCTGACGGAACTTGATCTGCCCACCACTGGAGAAAGCGGCAGCTGATCAGGCGCTTGGGGCGCTACGACTGGCACCCCTTCGGCGTCGGCCTGAACCCTGGCCCGGGCGGCATTTATAATCCGGGTCCAGCGCATGATTCCTAGGCTGCTACCCAAACGTGCCGCATCCTGCCGAGCCTTCAGGGCGTGTAAGAAAAGGCTACCGGTTTCATAGGATGCTTCGGCGCACGCAGCCACAAGATTTGGCACTTCGCTGTCGCCTGAGTCGGCAAGGTGCCGCTGAGGGATTTCGGAGAGTTCTCTGGCAAGAGCCACATGGACCTGCCTTGCTCGAGCGCGGAGCTCCTCAGCCGCAAGTTTGTCGAGACCGGACGAGGCGCGGCCCGCGGCCAGCAGCTGCATGCTGGAACTTCTCGTCCCCAGGGTGTCGTCCCTATCCTGCGCCAGCTTCAGCAAGCCTCGCGATGTCTGGTGGCGAGGAGATACGCGTACTCTTTGGACCGTTAGCCTAGCAGAAAGCGGGGAAGCATCTCAGCCCCCAATTTGACCATCCCTCGACCGGGATTGAATAACGCGGTACGGGCCAACAGCATGGCCGATAGAGTCGCTCTTTTGCGCTCCAGATGTCCACTTCCACCATCTCTTTGCTCAGAGCGGACATTGCGATTTCGGCCAGACCACGACATGACTGCTTCGCGCCCATCTTCGCCATTCAGTTCGATTTCCCCGTGTCCCGAAAGCGGACATCTCGCCAGAAAAGCCCCCAGATAATTGGTACGCATTTACGGCGTTCGACTCAGGCGGGAGCTGTGAAAGCGATCTCATGGAATTCCGCCGATACAGGGCCGGTCAGCGGTGGTGTTAGTGCCTCTTCCTGCGCCCTCCGGCCAAGCTACGAACACGCTTGGTCTCCGCCTGTTCATTATCGGCGCTTTCGCCTATCAGCTTGCGCCAGCGATCGAGCCGTTCGGGCTTGATGATCCCGGCGACCATGGCTTCCTGAACGGCGCATCCAGGCTCGTGCGCATGCGTGCAGTCGCGAAAATGACAGAGCGGTGCGCGCTCCACAATCTCCGCGAACAGCATGTCGAGACCCTCGGCGACGTCGCTGACCTGGAGGGTCCGCATTCCCGGCGTGTCGATCACCCAACCTCCGCCAGCGATGGCATGCAGCGAACGCGCCGTCGTGGTGTGCCGTCCTTTCGCATCCTGTTCGCGGATGGTGCCGGTCTGCTGCGTCGTTTCGGTCGCGCCAGCCAGTGTGTTCACAAGGGTCGATTTGCCGACACCGGACGAACCGACCAGCGCCACCGTCTGTCCTCGTCCGCACCATCGAGCCAAGGACAGCGCCGCCTCGCTGGACTTGGGATTGATGGGCACCACGTCGAGCCCGCGCTGCAGGGCGGCGGCTTGGCGGTGATAGGACTGCGGATCGCCCACGAGATCGGCTTTCGTCAAGAGAATGACGGGCTCCGTTCCCGCTTGATTGGCCAGGGCCAGATAGCGCTCGAGCCGCGCCGGATTGAAATCCGCATTGCACGAAGTGACGATGAACAGCGTGTCGATGTTGGCGCCGGCAAGCTGCGGGATCCTGGCACCCGAGACCCGACGCTCGATCACCGACCGGCGCTCGAGGCGGCGATGGACTTGGAGCGTTTCCGGATGGACCAGCACGAAGTCGCCAACTGCGAACTGACCCGTTCCGACGTCCGCCGGCAACAGCGGCTTGATCGGCCCCTGCGATGATAAAGCAGTCATGCGGGAGCGATGAACCCTTGCAATGCGCACCGGCTGAAGGCCCACATCCTTCGATGTGAGTTGCTCTGCAAAGAACGCCGACCATCCCAGATCGGACAACCGATCGTCTGGGGCGGCCTCGACTGGATCGATCATGAGAGTGCCCGTTGCAACAGGACCGCGTTGATCGTCCGCACTCGATCTGCAACTGGCAGATCATCGATTGCGGTTAGGCCGAAACGCATCAGATGGACGAGCCCGTCAGGCCTCTGGCTTTGGCGACTCATTGACGGCGTCCTGCTCCTCCTTCTTGGCGGCCTTCGCCCCGCTTTTGGCGGCCTTCTTGGCAGCCTTTGCCTTGTCGCGTTCCTGGCGCTCGAAACCGAAATTGGGCTTTCTCGCCATCATGGCTCCTTCTTAGAGGTTGTAACCTCGCTGCCTGTTTGACCCGCCCCCGGACATCGATCCGGCGGTGACTAGCGTCGGCGGTGTCGGCAATATCCCGGTGGCGGGCCGGCACGCCCAGAATCTCGCGAACGAGATCGGGACCCTGTTCCGGATCGCCCCGGATGGGCATTCCTCGTAGACTCGCCGGGTCGCGGCGGTCATCCAAGCACCGTGTCTTTTTTGGCTCTCCGCCTTGCCTATAGCTTTCCGTGGGTCTGCCCGCGGGCACCAATGCCTACTTCAACAACAACACTCTTGATGACCCCTGGCGCGAAAGTACGTTGGCAGTCACATCGTTCCCGTATCGATGCAGGCGAATGTTGAGACACGACGGCGCAAGCTGCAGGTTTTCGATTGTAACCTCGTCCAGGAAATCGGGCATGACCGGGTCTCGAAAGCGGATCTCATTCTGCTGATGGTCGAGCTCCAGCCCCAGGCAAGCCGCGAGAAGGCCGAAGGTCGCTGTGGCAGCCCAAGCTTGAGGTGAGCATGCCACGGGATAAGGCGTCGGACCGCGATGTGGTCGGCGGATGAAGCCACAGAACAGCTCGGGCAATCGACGAAGCTCTTGGTGGGTGGCGGCTTCAAAAAGGCCGTCGAAAACCTTCGCCGCCTCGGTTTTCAGCCCGTAACGGGCGAAGCCCATTGCGATCAGGGCATTGTCATGCGGCCAGACAGAGCCATTGTGGTACGACATCGGATTGTAGCGAGGCTCGCCGCGCGCCAGCGTTCGAATACCCCATCCGCTGAAGCTGTCTGTGCCGAGGAGTGTCTCGGCGACTTTTCGAGCCCTCTCTGGTGCAGCAATTCCGGCGAATAAAGCGTGACCGGAATTGGACGATCGGACCCGGCATGGCCGCTTGGCGCCATCCAACGCGAGCGCATAGGTTCCAATATCGTCGCACCAGAACACCGCTTCGAAGCGGCGCCGCAAGCTCTCGGCCTGGCCAGAAAGCGCCGAGGCAATCTCGTTTAGGCCGAGATCGGCCGCAATCCTCGACGCCGCCTGCTTGGCCCCGAAAACATATGCCTGGACTTCGCAGAGCGCGATTGGGCCTTCTGCACCCGTCCCGTCTGCGTGGAAAATAGCGTCGTGCGAGTCCTTCCATCCCTGGTTCGCCAGGCCGCTCTCCGACGCTCGAAAATATTCGACGAAACCGTCCCCGTCTAGGTCGCCGAAATCGTCCATCCAACGTAGTGCCGCCTGAATATTCGGCCAGATGTCCAGAATTGTTTCCCGATCTCCTGTTCGATGGAGATACATCCCTGCAAGAATTACAAAAAGAGGGGTAGCATCTACGGTGCCGTAGTACCGCTGGAAGGGAACCTCGCCGAGATTTGCCATCTCGCCGTGCCGGGTCTCGTGCAGGATCTTACCGGGTTGAGCATCGGATTTCGGGTCGAACGTAGTCGCCTGTGTGGCGGCGAGCATACGCAGGACGCCACGAGCCACAGAGGCGTCCATCCAGAGCATCAGCATTGCGGTGATGATGCCGTCGCGACCGAATATGGTGTTAAACCACGGAATGCCAGCATACGGATAAGGACCGAGATCAGTCCTGGTCATCAACGTGTAGACATCGGAGGTGGCGCGACATAGGACTTCGTCGAACAGCTCGCTTGAGCTTTTCACAGTGGCGATGTTGGCTGTCGACGCGCGCCGCGCGCGGCGTGTGTTCCGGTAGGCAGGGAAAAAGTCGGTTACGGCAGCAGCTGCATCCTCCTCGCAGGACACTGTTACGAAGAGGGAACTCCGCTCGGCCGGCCCGAGCTCCACGCTGATTGTCGCCCTACTGGGTTCGAGCCGAATTGGCACCGGGCTGAACTGGAGCACGGTTCGTCTTTCGATCCCATCAAGCCCTTCGTAGGTGTAGGCCACCCGATCGGGGCTGAGCACCTCAGCCGTCTGCCGGCCCCGGTGCGGGCGCTTAGTTCCGCGCACCTCAAACATGTCCTGAAAGTCAGCGCCGAATAGGAAATCGAGGCGAACGCGCCTGCTCGCAGGCGCGTAGTTCTTGATGCTCAATCGTTCAAAGCTGACGCCCTCCCAGAGAAACTTGGTCCGCTCCAGGAATAACGTGTCGCGCGCGAGCTTCTCGCCATGGATCGTCAAGTCGGGGTTAGTGAGCTCCACGGACAGGGCCGCTTTGTCCTCGTGCACCACCGAGCTCAGCAACAGGGGCCGCTGTCCTTCCAGCCTCAGCTCGAAATGCGAAAGGAAGCGGGTATCTCGGTAGAACAGGCCCTCGGCGGTATCGCCGACTGTGCCGATATCGCCGAAACTGTCGAGCACTGCAAAAGCATCGCCGTGCTTGAGATTGCGCAGGGCCCGGTCAACAAGGGAGGTCTTCGCCTCGATCTCATATTCAGACCAAACATTCCCAACGGTGTTTCCCAGATCAGCGGCAGGCGGCAGTTTGCGAGCTGAGCTCGTCATATGCCAACCACCTTTTTCATAGGTGACTGCTCCCCAGTGACTGCGAAGCCGCTGTTAGCTCCGTGCAGGTGCTCTGAAGCGAGCACGGGAGACCCAGAGGCAACCATGAGGCGTCGTCCAGGAGTTGGCCGCAAATGCCTGAATCCGCGATCGGACAGCACTCGCCGGTATGCTTCCAGATGGTGCTCGGTCATCTTTGCCGCCGTGAAACGAGCCTCGAACTGATTCCGGACTAAACTCCGCGGCAAAGTCCGTACGCGCTCGACCGCAGCCACGGCGTCCTCCAGCGAGTCCACGACGAAGCCGCTCACCCCTTCGTCGATCACCTCGGGCACCGACCCTCTACGCCACGCGATCACCGGGGTGCCGGTGGCCATAGCCTCGATCATGACGAGCCCAAACGGTTCCGGCCAATCGATTGGAAACAGGAGTGCGAGGGCATTGCCCAGAAAATCGCTTTTCTGCCCATCTCCTATCTCGCCGATGAATTCGACAAGCGGATGATCGAGCTGCGGCCTGATCACGTGCTTGAAATAGTCCTTGTCAGCGGGATCGACCTTTGCGGCGATTCTGATCGGTATTCCGGCCCGTTTCGCGATCTCGACCGCAAGATCGGGCCGCTTTTCCGGTGCAATACGGCCGAGAAAGGCCAGGTAGTCGCCGCCCCTAGGATTGAACGAGCATAGCGCTGGTGGCATCCCGTGATGGACGGTTGCGATCCAATTGGTATGCGGCGGCATGGGACCGCGCTGGTTGTCTGAGATGGAGATGAGGGGCATGTGCGGAAAAGCACGGTAGACAGGATGGAAATCCGGCAGGTCGAGGCGGCCGTGAAGGGTCGTCACGCACTTATGCGCGAGCTGCTGGAACATGGGAAACTGCAATAAATCCACATGGAAATGTATGATGTCGAATTCGTGGGCTCGACGTTTGATCTCCTCGAGCATAACGAGGAGACTTGCTGTATGATCCCGAACGCCGGAGAGCCGAAGACCCTCAGGAACGGAGGGGACGAGCACTGCCGAAGTTATTGAATCACCGCTGGCGAACAAAGTGACATGATGCCCTTGTCGAACCAGTTCTTCCGTAAGCCAGGAGACTACTCGCTCAGTGCCGCCGTAGAGTTTCGGGGGGACCGATTCAGCTAAAGGCGCAACCTGAGCTATCCGCATCATTCTTCCTATCTTGGAAATGCCGCCGTAGCGGCTGCGCAATGGCTTTGGTGCTCGATTTGCGATAAGGCGCGGGCGGGCTTCGTCGGTGACGCTTGAACCGAGGCCGTTACCCGGCCGGCGGACGGGGCGGGGCCCCGTCCGCTAATGTACCTTCTGGGCTAGTAATCCATTCCGCCCATTCCCCCCATGCCCCCGCCCGGCATTCCGCCTGCGCCGGAGTCCTTCTTCGGATGATCGGCGACCATCGCTTCAGTGGTTACCAGCAGGCCCGCAACCGACGCCGCGTCCTGCAAGGCGACGCGAACCACCTTGGCTGGGTCGATGATGCCGGCCTCCACCAGATCCTTGTATTCCTCGAGCTGGGCGTCAAATCCGTACGTGGCCGACTCGTTGTCGAGGATCTTCCCGACGACGACCGAGCCGTCCACGCCTGAGTTCTGGGCGATTTGGCGTATCGGTGACTCGAGCGCCTTAAGCACGATCTTGATGCCGGCTTGAACGTCGGCGTTCTCCGACGTCAGACCCTGGACAACCTTCTTGGCGCGCAGCAGAGCCACTCCGCCGCCCGGCACGATCCCTTCCTCAACAGCCGCGCGAGTTGCGTGAAGAGCGTCATCGACGCGATCTTTTCGCTCCTTCAGCTCAACCTCGCTGCCGCCGCCCACTCGAATGACCGCGACACCGCCGGACAGTTTTGCCAGCCGCTCCTGGAGCTTCTCCTTGTCATAGTCGGACGTGGTCTCCTCGACCTGCGCCTTAATCTGAGCGACACGACCTTGGATTTCCGACTTGTCGCCAGCGCCGTCGACGATGGTGGTGTCTTCCTTCGAGATGGAAACCTTCTTGGCTCGGCCCAGCATGTCCAGCGTGACGCTCTCAAGCTTGATGCCGAGATCCTCGGAGATCACCTGGCCGCCTGTGAGAACGGCAATGTCCTGCAGCATGGCCTTGCGCCGGTCACCAAAGCCGGGAGCCTTGACGGCCGCCACTTTCAGGCCGCCGCGCAGCTTGTTGACCACGAGCGTGGCAAGGGTTTCGCCCTCTACGTCCTCTGCGATGATCAGCAGTGGCTTGCCGGCCTGAACGATGGCCTCAAGCAGGGGCAGCATGGCCTGCAGGTTGGGAAGCTTCTTCTCGTGCAGAAGGATGTATGGATCCTCCAGGTCGGCGACCATTTTCTCCGGATTGGTGATGAAGTACGGGGAGATGTAGCCGCGGTCGAACTGCATGCCCTCCACCACCTCGAGTTCGGTTTCGAACGACTTGGCCTCCTCGATCGTGATGACGCCTTCGTTTCCGACCTTGTCCATCGCTTCCGCGATCATCCGGCCGATCTCTGCCTCGCCATTGGCAGCGATGGTGCCGATCTGCTCGATCTCAGCCGAAGACTTGACCTTCTTGGCCTGGCTCGCGATCTGCTTCACTACCTCGGTAACGGCCAGGTCGATGCCCCGCTTCAGGTCCATCGGGTTCATGCCCGCAGCAACCATCTTGGCGCCCTCCCGCACGATCGCCTGAGCAAGGACGGTCGCAGTAGTGGTCCCGTCACCGGCGATGTCATTCGTCTTGGAAGCCACCTCGCGCACCATTTGCGCGCCCATGTTCTCGAACTTGTCCTCAAGCTCGATCTCCTTGGCGACAGTGACGCCGTCCTTGGTAATTCGGGGCGCGCCATAGCTCTTGTCGAGCACTACATTGCGGCCCTTGGGGCCGAGCGTCACCTTAACGGCATTGGCGAGGATATCGACACCGCGCAGCATCTTGTCGCGAGCGTCAGTGGAAAATCTTACGTCTTTCGAAGCCATGGTCGTTGTCCTTGTGTGATTGATGGAACGGCCGAGGCCCCTAAGCGGCCTTGCGCGCTGCTTGGGTGATCTCCAGTACGCCCATGATGTCGGACTCCTTCATGATGAGGAGTTCTTCGCCATCAATCTTGACCTCAGTGCCCGACCATTTGCCGAACAGCACCCGATCGCCTGCACTGAGCTCAATTGCGACGACCTTGCCGGCTTCGTCGCGGGCACCAGGGCCGACTGCGACCACCTCCCCCTCCTGGGGCTTCTCCTTGGCCGTATCAGGTATGATGATGCCGCCCTTGGTCTTGTCTTCGCCCTCGATGCGGCGGATCACGACTCGGTCGTGCAGCGGACGGAATTTCATGGGTGTTCCTCTCGGGAATCGGCCTGCTCGGATCGAGCGGCTGGCACTCGCTTAGGCAGAGTGCTAAGTGACATAGCTAAGCGTATGGCCTAGATAAAACAAGCCTGCCAGACAAAACTCGACGGGCTGGCCGAAAATCGAAATTAGAGATAAAAGGACATTGCGAAAAACGTGCCTATTACCAGTGCCATACTGAAAGCAACGATCAACGTGTTGAGACCCTTGTGAGGCATCGGCACTGGCTGAGAACGTGACATAAGGGAGCCTCCGAATGAGCAATTATTATTTTTTGCTCAGTTACGGAGCTGGCGATGCGCCGAACGACCTACAAGCCTCATATTTATTTTGACCCCTAGCCGCCGCCGACCGGGAGCAGTGGGTCCGACCGCGTGGTTATCGTTCACACCTCTTCGGCACAGCCATTGACGGTGCGGGCAATCCAAAAGCACGGACCCAAACAAGGAAGCTGTTATGAGCAAGAAAACGATCGGTGCCGCGTCGGGCAATTCTGAGGCGATCCGCATTTACGAGGCGATGGAGCAGGAAAGGAAGCGCAAGCTGGAAGCGAAGGCCCTTGCCGCAAAGCCCGCGAAGGTGACCCTGCCTCGGCTGAAGTTCCTCGATCAAGAGTAGCTGTCTGACCAGGAGATACGAGCGCTGCCGCGACTGCGCTTTGACCTCGAGCCCGTTGCCTGGACAAGGACGCAGTACTCGTGTTGGCAGCCTCGTAGTAAAGCGTGGATATTTTCGGGCCATTTCCACGCTTTCCGCTCACATCGAGGCTGCATCGTAAGATGGAAGGACTGCCGCCTGCAGTGCGAAAATCAAACAAGACGTTCCCAGCAAATTCGTTTACGCTGTGGCAATGGCAATCGAGTTTCCGAACCAAAGTCGAAGCTACGATCCCAGCCACCGCCGGGTGCGGTTTTGGGGTCACGACGACTCGCGGGAGGTCTCCTTCCTTGTGGAAGCCGAAGCGCTCCGCAGCATCGATGCCCAGGCTGGCGATGAAGAAGCGCTTCTGGAGACTTTCGACGCAAACTGGGAGCGGATCCAGGCCGCTGCCCGCAAAGCCTATTCGCGGCGCGGCAACGGCTTCTACGTTCTTGCTGCTCCCGACATTTAGTCGTCGGCACATCCGGCCCAGCACTTGGTTGGATGAAAATAACTTCTGACACCCGGCATCCCGCGGCCGCCTTCCAGAATGGTCGGCTTGGCCCCAGAGAGGCGCTTCATGCCTGCGACCTACTTTATCGCCCAAAGCTTCCGCCTGGAAGGAAGGCGGCTCGTCGCCGATCACCCGCAGAAAATGCGATCGGCGGACTCGGAACTCGCCACGGCGCAGCGAATGGCGCGCACGAAATCAGGCTCGGTCGCCTACTCCATTACGGGCGGCATTGAAGCCGACGTCATGGACGATCCCATCATACTGTTGCGGGCTGGGGTGCTCCCTTCCGAACTGCGCGACGGTGCTGAATAGGCCCTGTCCAAAGCACCATCTTCGTCCAATCCGCTCTGTTCAGTGCGGACGTAGCGGACTGAGACGGCGTTCACTCATTTGCCATCGGACCCAAGGACACGCGCAATGGCGGGCATCGAGTTTTCGAACGGAACGTTCATGACGATAAAGGGCAGCCGCGTTTCTAATCGCGAAAAAGGGTCCGCAGTGGATTACAAGTACCAGTCCAACCCCCGCGACAAGCAGGATTCTGTTGATCCAGCGAAGCCCGTCGCGAGCGCCGCTCAGATCCTCCGAAGTATCGCGTTGAACCTTTCCACGGGGCCTACCGAGTTGCCTGCAAACAAGCGCCGGAGATCCTGACCGCGCAGCCTGACGCGTCCGCCGAACTGAGCTGATTCCATCTGCTGAGCGGCCTCTAACTACGGAACCGGACCTTGATGACCAAATTGCACAAACGGATCGCCATCGGTGCGGTGGGGACCGGCCTTCTTCTGCTCTGCGCCCCTAGTGCCTCGGCCTCGGTCGGGATTACCATCATGGCGCTGTCGCTTCTCTCGGCCGCCGTTTTGCTGGCCCTGACTCTATCGGACGCCCTTTAAACAAAGGTCTGGCGCTACCCACATCATCGCGTGGCCGCGAGATCGCCCCCATTGGTGCGGCAAACTTAGCTGGAGAGACGAACATGAAAGAAAGCAAAGGTAAGTCGAAGAAGCCGGAAGCGCCCAAGGCGAACGCGTCGCAACCGAGCCTCAAGGGGGACGCTCCGCCGGCAAAGAAGCCTAAGAAGTAAAGGGGGTCGCAAAGCCACGAGCGGTCGGAAACCCTGCCCTTTGAAACTAACGAGACCGCGTTTGGCCGCAGCGGCGGACTCCCCAGTCCAAGGGAAAGCTCGATGACGCCAAGGATCTGGCCCCGGTGATCGAGGGCGAAGAAGCTGATGACTGGCGTGCGCATGTCGGCGAGCCGGACGACCCTCGATCAGTTGATCTTGCCCGAGCGCGAGAGCCCGGGCGCGGGCGCGAGGCAACCACTCCAGAACAGATCCCGCCGCGGGGATGGAAAGACATCCTGTGGCGGGTCCTGTGGTCGGTCTCAGAAGATCGGATTCTGTCCACCTCTGGCGGCGTGGCGTTCTTCGCGCTCCTCGCCGTCTTTCCTGGGATTGCGGCGATAGTCTCGCTTTACGGTCTGTTCGCGGACTCGAGCACCATTGGCGATCACCTCACC
>JAESFL010000757.1_pt1 | contig 17496 bp, 16 predicted proteins | sample 9269401 | NCBI WGS metagenome assembly JAESFL01 (sample SAMN14506025, study PRJNA617098) | algae metagenome | isolation source: Gloeocapsa sp. UFS-A4-WI-NPMV-4B04 and co-occurring heterotrophs from desert... | place: USA: Utah | collected 2006-10-01 | reverse complement strand
TTACATCGACGGCTTCTACAATCCTGTCCGGCGTCATTCGACGCTCGACTACGTCAGTCCCGTTCAGTTCGAGAGGTTGGCGGCGTAGAGTGCACAATGCTCTCCACTAAAGCGAAGCAAGACCAGGTCGGGCTACAAGGTACACGTGACCGAGACCTGTGGTGAGGATGCCGCACACCTGGTCACGCATGTCTTGACCTGCCCCGCGATGCAACCCGACATGGCGAGCACGGCCGACATCCACAAAGGCCTGGCCGCCAAAGGTTTGTTGCCTGTCGAGCACTTCGTGGACGTGGGCTATGTCGACGCAGGCTTGCTCGTGAGTAGTCAGCGCGACCACGGCATCTCGCTGGAAGGGCCCGTCCGAGCCATGCCGTATCGGCCGACCGAGGCGGAACAAGCCTACGAGCAGCGCCACTTTGCCATCAACTGGGAGCGCCAACAGGTCACCTGTCCACAAGGCAAGACGTCGGTGACCTGGCGTGCCGGCTGCGACGAGGTCGGCGCCCCGCGCATCACAGCTGTGTTCAGCCGCACCGATTGCGGGGCCTGCGCGGTCCGGGATCTGTGTACGACCGCAAGAGAGGCGCGTCGGTCCGTCTACTTCCATCCGCGTCCGGAATACGAAGCGCTGAATGCGGCGCGAACCCGGATGCACGATCCCGCCTGGAAGGAACGCTACCGTGCGCGCGCCGGCATCGAGGGCACGCTGTCGCAAGGCGTGCGCGCGTTCGGGATGCGCCGAAACCGCTACATCGGCCTAGCCAAGACTGGGCTGCAGCAGGCCTGCACGGCGGCCGCCATGAACGCCTCGCGTGCGGTGCAGTGGCTGGCCGGGACAACACGTGCCAGGACCCGCGTAACCCGCTTTGCCGCCCTCGCCCACGCTGCCTGACTTCGCCAACAGTATCTAGGTGATGTCCATTGCCCACACCGGGTTCGGCCGCCTCACCGCGAGCTTTCGCATCAGCTGCGGGACCGCCTTGTGACGAGGCTCCAGCTTCGAGGTGTTCGGGCGATGACAGAGCGCTTCGCTCCCCATCTTGCGCATCAGCGTGGCGACGTGCAGCTGCCCCGCACAACAACCTTCGAGCAGCAGCAAGCCCTGGAGCATGCGGCTTCCCGCGAAGGGGAACTTGAGATGCAGTTCGTCGATCCGCCGCATCAGCGTCAGATCAGCGTCCCTCTTGGCGCGCAGCAGATAGTAGACGCTGCCCCGGCTGATGCCAAGAACTGCGGCTTGACCGCTCACCGGCACATCATGGCTCTGGTCGATCATCGCTTTGCGCTCGCGAGGGCCCACCTTCGCGAGCGCGCTAGACAAAAGTCGTTCTCCAGCGCGAGCTGCCCAATCCTGGCGTGAAGGTCCTTGAGATCGATGGCAGTCTCAGGCTTCGCCGCCGCGTCGCTATCGGAGAAGCCGGCGGCTCCTTGCAGCAGCTGATCCTTCAACCGCTTGATCTCGGCCGGATGCACGTCGAACTGCCGCGCCCGCTCAACCATCGTCTTCTCTCCCTCGATAGCCTCCAGCGCCACTTTCGCCTTGAGGGCTGGCGTGAGTTTCCGCCTCACTCGCCTCGCCATGGTCTCTCCTGTTCTCGGCCAGCATAGGCCGCGCTCGGATGACAACCCACCTATCGGCGCTGTTCAGGATCCTGGCGCCACTTCTCCCCGCGGCGTCGCTCACCTGTGGTCATACTCGCACCAGGGATCCCCACAAAGGTTGAGGTAGAGTTCGCCCAAAATGATCGGCAGAAGATCGACCTCGCACGGCACCAGTGACAGGAGCGCGGTGCCCGATGTCTGGCGACGTCACAGCGACGGCAGGAGCGGCCGCGGACGCCAACGTCCACACGTTTCGTCCGATTGCACTTCGGGCCGTGACGATCGACTCCGCAAAGGTTCGGGGTCGACAATCACTTCGGGTCCACCTTCTCCGCCACGTTCGTCATGTCGGCCGCTTTCAGATCTGGTGGGTCCTTCTCGTGTGAGATCGGCGTTCGCGATCACTACGCCAATCGGGTAAACCGGTTTGGAGCCGCGACAAAAAGAGCATGTCGGATGTCTGCACATAGCTGGCTTACGCCATTTGTTGCTTAATACTACTGCGCCTTTGAACATGTACATTTTTGGTCATATCTTCGAATTGCTGGTTAGAAAAGCCAGCGCTTTCAGGTCCGGAGGACATCATGAGCGGGAATCACGACGGTAACGAATTTGAATTCGAGAAGGAAGTTGATATTGACGTCAAAGCTGAGCTCGAGATCGATGTTGATGTGGATGTGGACATCGATAAAGATATCGACGTTAAGGTCGAGACCAAGGTCGAGACGGATATCGAGGACAACACGGCACAGTTCAACATCGACGTGGAAGCGATCGGCGAGAACACCTTCGTTGAACTCGACGTGTTCGTCCTGACGACGGACCAAATGTCGATGATCACGGCGACTGGCCTGTCCGTGAGTGACGACGGTTACTAACTTAAGCTCTGTTACAGCACCTGGAGCCGCAGCCATGGGCCTGCGGCTCCTTACTTGCCACGGCACCCACGTCCTGAGCAAGGCGAGACGAGGTAGCTCTCCGGGGCACTGCCCGACGCCCCTCAGCTGAACCGCCACAGTTCCCGCCTTCAACCTCAAAGTGCTCCGCGATGCCTACCAGCGCATCGGTCGTCATCGGCGCTAATGAGCTGGCGCGTTCATCGAGCCTCTGACGCACTGCTCTCCGGTAGGAAGCGAGCTGCCCCGCCTGCATCCGGTCTTCCTCCAAGAGGGCGGCGCAAGCTGCGGCGCTCAGAGCCCGGCTTCCGGCAGGAGCGAGCACGACATTCTGGCGTATGTCTCTGCCGATGCAACCGCCGCCCAGGGCAGCCGATACACCTTTCGGGCATCTCCCACCCCCTCCTATACCAAAGGTGCTGCACCGACCGCGCTGTTGTGTTCTCGATGTGTGTTTCTACGATGGCTAGGTGATTGGGTTAACAGGTCAATAAGTCTTGCGCTTACGGAAAGACCAAGCTCATGGCATCTTATACTAATGTCCGCAACCTAACCTCTGGCAACGATATTCTACGGATTACGACAGCCGGAAGTTATCGCATTAATGGTTTGGCCGGGAACGACACCATCACGATTTCAGGTCTTTCGACTAGGTCCGACCAGCCAGATTACCTGGACGGCGGCGCAGGTAACGATATTCTTGGAGGTGGCGGCACCAGCGACATCCTTGTCGGCGGCGCCGATAGCGACTCCCTCAGGGGCAACGACGGCGATGACGTGATCTTTGGTGACACCGTTATCGACACCAACAATGACAACGTCCCAGATGATGCAGATGCCGACGGCATTCCCGACGGTGTCAACACCAGCCAGGGCGGCGACGATCTGCTGGATGGTGGTAACGGTAACGACTCGCTTTACGGCGGCGGTGGAAAAGACACCCTTCTCGGCGGCTTCGGTATCGACAATCTCTTTGGTGGACTCGGCGATGATCTGCTCAACGGAGGCGATGGCAGCGATCTCCTTGACGGTGGGGAGGGCATAGATCAACTCATCGGGGGTTTTGGGGATGACACGATGCGCGGCGGAGGGGGCAATGATGATCTCATTGCCTCCAGCGGCCATGATCAACTATTCGGCGGCGAAGGTGACGACAACCTCAACGCTGGCGAAGGAAATGACCTGCTGAGCGGGGACACCGGCAGTGACACACTCATCGGATCGGTCGGCACCGATACCCTAAACGGCGGGGACGGGAATGATAATCTCGACGGTGGCGATGATAGTGACATTCTGGCGGGCGGTGCCGGCGACGACAGGCTGGTCGGTGGCGCTGGCGGAGACACGATCGATGGCGGCGACGGCATCGATACGGCAGACTACTCAACGTCCGGCATACCCGTTGGAATTGACCTGGACACGGGGGGGGTGTCTGGTGGAGCCACGGGTGATGTTCTGACCAACATCGAGAACCTCATCGGCTCCAACGCAAGCGATGCCCTAGGCGGCAACTCCTCAGACAACAGGATCGAAGGCCGCAACGGCGACGATACGATCGACGGCGCCGGCGGCAACGACACATTGATCGGCGGTGCCGGCGCAGACTTTCTCGTCGGTAACGGCGGATTTGATATCGCGGATTACTCAGGATCGTCATCCGCAATCACGATTCAGCTTGGCGGCACACCCGACAATCCGCTCGTCGAGGGGCTAGGCACCGCCGGCGATGCGGCGGGCGATCGGCTTCTCCTGGTTGAGAAAATTGTGGGATCCGCATTCGCGGACACCATGACTGGCGGCGGTCTTAACGACGTGTTTGAAGGCGGTGCAGGTGCGGACAGCCTCACGGGAGGCGACGGCACTGACACGGCAGACTATGCGACATCATCGGCCTCCGTCAGCGTCGACCTGGGCGCAGGTACGGCAGCCGGAGGCGACGCGCAAGGCGACGTGCTCACCACGATTGAGAACCTGATCGGATCGGCCTTGAACGACTCCCTGACCGGTGACGCATTCGACAACCGCTTGGACGGAGGTGGTGGCGATGACGCTCTCCGCGGTGCGGGCGGAGCGGATCGCCTGATCGGTGGAGCCGGTATCGATACTGTCGATTATTCGGGATCCGCTGTAGGCGTGACCGTTGGTCTCGTGGTCAGCGACAACCCGGACGCCGTGACGGTTGGCAGCGGAGGAGACGCGCAGGGCGATCGCCTCAGCGAAATTGAGAACTTGATTGGATCAGGCTTTAGCGACGTGTTGATCGGAAGCACGGCAGTAAACGTGCTGGACGGTGCAGCTGGCAGCGACGTCCTGAGAGGAGGGGGCGGCGCCGACTGGATCCTTGGAGGTGACGGAAGCGACACGGCCGATTATGCAACATCCGCAACCGCCGTCAGCATTGCGCTTGATGATGCGGGCTCCGCTATTGGCTCGGGTGGCGACGCCCAGGGCGATCAGCTGACATCGATCGAGAACCTCACGGGCTCGAACCACAATGATACATTGATCGGCAATTCCGGCACGAATACCTTGACGGGAGGAAATGGGGATGACTTCCTGCGAGGTGGGGCCGGGGCCGACACGATCTCAGGTGGCGTAGGGATCGATACGCTTGACTACTCGAACTCGTCAGCAGCCGTGCAAATCAGTGGAGTACAAGCAACCTTCATAGTCACGCAACCGAGCTCTACCGGCGATTCTTCGGGTGATAGGATCAGCGGCATCGAAAATCTGATCGGCTCGGCCTTCGCGGACACGATCGTCGTCGACAATGCCTCTGCAAGCGCGCCCATGACCAACAACAGGCTCGATGGAGGGGGCGGTAACGATACTCTCAGCAGCGGCGGGGGTGACGACATGCTGATTGGCGGAGCGGGAAGCGATACACTTACCGGTGGTGCCGGGATCGACACCGTCGATTACTCGGGGTCCACGGGAGCAGTCGGGGTTTCGATTCAGGTGGGTTTTATTGGCCAAGGACAAGGCGCGGACGCGCAGGGAGATCGGCTCAGCAGCATTGAGAACCTCATCGGCAGCAATTTCAGTGACACCCTGCTCGCAGACGAACTCAATTCCTCGATGCCGGGGTCGGCCAACCAGGTCGACGGCGGCAGCGGGAACGACATTATCCGTACCGGTTCCGGCAACGATATCCTCATTGGCGGCGCTGGGAATGACACCCTTACAAGCGGCGCTGATCTCGACACTCTGGTTTTCAGGGGCAATTGGGGGAACGATACGGTCAGAGATTATCTCGACGGATCGGACAAACTCGATATCAGCGGCAATGGGCTGACATTCTCGGCCTTGAGCATCACGTCGGCCGATCGAGATGCTGACGGTTCAGCTGACGACGTCCTGATCCAGGCGAACGGCCAGTCAGTGAGTCTCCTCAACAGCGCAGTCGGCGCGATCGATCCGAGCGACTTCTTATTCTGATTCCGGCAGGCTCGGGCGAATGAGAATACTGAGCCTGTCTGATTCCTCCGATGGAGAGCTCCATTGGCTGCATACCTCATGTCCGTTACTCGATGGGGCCCGGGCTCTGACGTGAGAGCGAGGAGAACTCGGCCCGAACGCAGAGTCATTCTGGCCAGGGCAGAGCGTCAACGATGAGACACAGGAACATCACTGGTCGTCCACGTCGCCGGACGAACGAGTTGCACCAAGCTATCTCGGCTTGCCGGTCCACGGCCTGGGTCGTGATCGCGTTCAGCTTGATTATCAACCTGTTGCTTCTCGTTCCTCCCATCTACATGGTCCAGGTCTACGATCGCGTGCTGACGACAGGGCGCGTCGAAACGCTCGTGATGCTTACCGGTCTTGCTGCTGTGGCGCTGCTTGTTCTCGGCGCCCTCGATACCTTGCGCACCTTCGTCATGGTTCGGATCGGAGGATGGCTCTATGGGCGGCTTGGTCCAATTTACCTCGCGGCCGGCGTGCGAGCTCGCCTTCAGGGTGACGGAGCCGGTGCGCAGCCTCTGCGGGATCTCAACCAGATCCAGACTTTCATCGCAGGCCAGGGTCTTTCGGCCTTCATTGACGCTCCGTGGGTAGTCATTTTCCTCGTTCTCATCTGGTTCTTGCATCCGAGCCTCGGAGCGCTGGCAGTCTCGGCCACCGGCGTTCTCCTCATGTTGGGAGTTGCCAACGAGCTTGCGACACGCAAGCTGACGACCATTGCAAACAACGCCCAGATCGCGGCCACCCAGCAGGCGGACACCACGATCCGCAACGCCGAGGTGGTTCGAGCCATGGGCATGCTGCCCGCAATGATCGATCGCTGGCATAGGACGAATGATGTCGCAGTTGAATCAGCAGGACAAGCGTCGGAGCGGGCTGGTGCGATCATCGGGACGACTAAGTTCATCCGCTTTTTTGTGCAGATGGCGATCCTTGGTCTTGGAGCGTGGCTCGTACTGCGTGGCGAGCTCACACCAGGTGCGATGATCGCAGCCTCGACCCTCCTCGGCCGTGCACTCACGCCCGTCGAGCAGGCCATGGGGGCTTGGCGGCAGTTCATGATCTCCCGCATCGCTTATAATAGGCTCAAAGCGCGGCTGCAGTCGTTTCCGGCCGAGATTGACAGGATCCGTCTCCCTGCTCCCAAAGGATATCTCACTCTCGAAAATGTCACTTATGGCCCGTCGGGAGCGAAGCATCCCGTCCTTCAGAATATCTCCTTTTCGGTCGCGCCTGGCGAGGCCCTCGCCGTCGTAGGGCCGTCAGCCGGTGGAAAGAGCACCCTTTGCCGGCTGCTCGTCGGGCTCGCGCATCCGAACTCGGGCCAAGTCCGGCTCGACGGCTCGGAGCTCTCCCACTGGGATCCCGACGACCTCGGTCCTCACATCGGCTATCTGCCGCAAGACGTTGAGCTTTTTGCAGGGTCGGTCCGGGAAAACATCGCACGCATGGGCGAGGTGGATGACGATGCCGTGATCGCTGGAGCAAACCTAGCCCATGCCCACGACATGATCCAGCGCCTGCCTCAAAGCTATGAGACGCAGATCGGGGACGGTGGCGCCAGGCTGTCAGGAGGACAGCGCCAGCGCATTGGTCTCGCGCGGGCAGTGTATGGCAAGCCGCGGTTGATTGTTCTCGACGAGCCCAACGCCAACCTGGATCAAACCGGTGAGGCTGCGTTGGCTGCTGCAGTGAATGATCTAAAGGAGGGAGGAGCAGCTCTCATCATCGTCGGTCATCGGCCTTCCACCCTGGCTCAGGCTGACAAGATCCTGCTTCTCAAGGACGGTCGCGTCGAGATGTTTGGCCCGCGTGATGAAGTGCTGCAACGCCTGCGTCAGTCCGCATCGGGCGGCAGGAAGCCGGGTGCGGTCCCAATGCACAAGCCCGCCACGGCTGTGAGCCCTACAATATCGTCTTCCGGCAGATCCGACGACCTGTTGTCCACACACGTGTCTGAGGCGGCGACCCAGCGTGAGGCGAACGCGTCATGACCGACACCCTGCTCCCGACCGTCGTCGATACCCGGCGGCCGATCGTTCGCAGCTCGAGCCAATCGGAAGATTTCATCACGCTCAGGGCGACCGTCCGTCGTCCGGCCCGCACGGGTCTCCTGATCGGCATCGCCTTCGTCGCGGTGTTTGGAGGGTGGGCACTGTGTGCGCCGCTCGCCGGCGGGGCAGTCGCCCCCGGGGTCATCAGTCCCGACGGCAGCCGAAAGACCGTTCAACACCTCGAAGGTGGAATCATAAACCAGCTGCATGCGCGCGACGGCGATACGGTCAAGGTCGGTCAGCCGCTGCTCACCCTAGAGAGTGTTCAACCACGCACAACGTATGAAGCATTGGCCAATCAGCACTCGACCCTCCTCGCGACGCGGGCTCGGCTGCAGGCGGAGCAGGCAGACCGGTCCGAGCTCGAATTTCCGGCGGAACTCAAGAAGGCCGCGGAAGACGGCGCTCTGCAGGCTGTCGTTCAGGGCCAAAGGCAAATGTTCGAAACGCGACGTGCATCTCACGCAGCACGAAAGCGTGTGCTCCGACAAAGGATCGAACAGTTCCAGGAGCAGATCAAGGCGTATGATGCGCAGGTCAAGAGCGCATCCGTGCAGCTCTCGCTGATAGCAGATGAGCTTGTGGGAAAGGAGCAGCTGCGGCAGAAGCAGATCATCACAAAGCCAGAGATTCTTCGGTTGCAGCGCGTTCAGGCTGAGCTCGCTGGACAGCAGGGTGAGTACGTCGGGTCGATCTCGCGGATTCGTCAGCAGATCGGGGAGACCGAGATTCAGCTTCTCGCCCTCGAAGCGGACAGGGCTGATCAGATTGCTACGCAGCTAGATCAGGTGCGTAGTGAGCTTGCCGCAATCAAGGAGCGCCTTGCTGCAAGCGAGGACATTCTAAAGCGGACGGTCGTGACGGCGCCCGTCAACGGCAAGGTTGTCAACCTCCGCTTCAAGACAGAAAAGGGCGTCGTTGGACGGGGAGAGCCGATTCTCGACATCGTGCCCGGCGACGATCCGCTTCTGATCGATGCCCGGGTTGCACCTACCGACATCGACGTTGTTCATGTTGGCCTGTCGGCCTTGGTGCATCTGTCCGCTTACTCGAACCGGGCTGTCGGACGCATCGACGGCATTGTCCGGTCTGTGTCGGCAGATCGAATCGTGGATCAACAGACGGGGATGCCATATTACCTCGCCCGGATTGAGGTCGACCGTGCCCAGTTGAAGCGGATCAGTCCCGACATTGAACTCGTGGCGGGGATGCCCGCGGATGTATTGATCACCACGGGCGAGCGGACGTTGATGGAATATTTTCTTGAACCGTTCCTTAATGCATTCCGGCGGAGTTTTCGTGAGGTTTGATCTCGCAAGGAGTCCGACTATGGCCAATCCACCTCACTTCCGGCTGGTCCCGCTTTGTCGTTCATGATGTTCCATATTCTCGGAGGTGACACCATGGTCGCCGGGAGCACAGTTTTCGAAATGTCCGCTGACAACGTTGGAACCAAGCTCTTCCGATACGGTCTCGTTGATGGCGTCAGAACCCTCAAGGATTCGCAACTCGGCCAAGTCTTCAATCGCGCCAAGGAGGAAGGATTGCTAAGCTGGGTCATGTACAGCGAAAATGTGGATGAGATGACGGTGAAAGGATTTGCCGATTACTACAAAGATGACTCTCGGATGCTTTTTTTGATTTTTTTTCGCGGCAAGCTTGCCGGCTGGATCTGGCTTGATGACTTCGGGCATCGGACAGCTCGAATACATTTTGGGTTTTTCCGATGGCTCGCAAAAGAAAGGCTCACTGTCAGAGTGGCGCGAGAGACTTTGTTGGAGGTCTTGAATATGAGGTTTAGAGGAGGGACATCGCTGCGCGTGATTCGCGGTGAAACACCGGCTTTCAACGCGCCGGCGGTTCACTTTCTCCGCAAAATTGGAATGAAGATCGTCGGAGAGACACCTCTTGCCGCTTACAGGTACGCGACGGATTCATCGAGCTCCATGATTCACTCCTACATCACGAAGGACATGCTGAAGGATGCCATGGCATCTCGCACTGCAGACGCCGATGCCGCTGATGCCTCTGGGGTGAAGGAGCCGAACTCCCTGGTGCATGAGGGACGTCGGGAGGCCGTCAGTCTCGGGTAAATCAAACGGACTGTGACCTGACCGGGATTTTGGACCGGGTTCATCAGTGAGACTACGGCATGATGCAGGTGTGGGTAGTGGCCGTACGGATGGGCTGCAGGGTGACAGGTGCAGGTGGTCGGTCGCCCAAGGAGGAGTGCGGCCGGACACAATTGTAGTGATCGCGCCACGCTCCGATCACGACCTGTGCCTCTCGTAAGCTGTAGAAGATCTCGAGCTTCAGGCACTCGTCCTGGAGCTCTGCTCGGAGATCTCCGCCTCCTAAGCTGAGCCAGCGCCAGGCTCTTGCCTTACGCGATCTGGATCTCGATCTGCCGCAGCTTGGCGACGATCTGCTCCGCCCTCCAGTTCCTGCGTCTCGCCATCTCAGGCTCCTTTGGGTCGGGTCAACTCTCTCACTCAACTCGGTCCAATTCGAGCTAGTCAGGTTACCGTCATCTGACCATAAGACCCGTCGGATCAAGGCACGCTTTAGGCGTATGGAAAGAGGCTCACGGCCGATTGTCGGCGGTCGTGTAATCAATAGGTGTATCCATTATTGTGCCTATTCTCCTTTGAAGGAATGTTTGACTTCATTTGGACACAACCGTTCCTGTAGGGCCCTCAAGATGTCGGTCCGTGTGTATGGCAAAAGCGAGTGTCTAACGTTCATTCCTGGATGGCGTGGGTCTGTTCTCGGGAGGAAGGCTATGCAACAAGACGCGACAGAAGATCATAGAGCCGCATCAGTCACGATCATCGACGCGATGAAGCTCCGTCGCGCAGCCATCTCAAGCTTCGTGCACGAATGGGCGGCGTCCAATTTATTGAACGTTCTGGCCCTTGATCTGGACTGCGTGAACTCCGATGCGCAGCGAACTTCCTTCAAGATAGTTATCTTGAGCATTGGGAGTTCGTCTGTCGACAGCCCTGCAACCAGGCAAATGATCGATTACGTCCTCGCTTTCAGCCCACGTATTCCGCTCGTAATCCTGGCCGACAATGACGATCCTGAGCAGGTCATTTCGGCCTTCCGCGCCGGCGTCTGCGGCTTCATCCCGACCAAGATGGAACCCTCGTTGGCCCTCAAAGCTCTGTCGTTCATTTTGAGCGGAGGAACGTTCTTCCCGCCGAGCGCACTTGCCTGTTCAGTGCAGCTATCTAGCCGGGAGCACGAGAGAGCCCCGCACGTCACCTTGGCGGAGGATCTAAACGAATGCATCGCCCCGGTTGCCTTAACGCAACGACAGCAGGAGGTTCTCCAACTTCTCCGTCTGGGAAAGTCAAACAAGGCTATCGCTCAGGAACTTGGAATGCACGAACCGACTGTCAAAGTCCATGTTCGTCAGATCATGCGAAAATTCGATGCAGTCAATCGAACAGAGGTGGCCATTCGGGTTAGTCAGCAAGTCAAACCTGCCTCGGCACCCGTCAGGGACGTGGCCACGCCGCTTCACGTCCGTCCCTCCTTGATTGGTTCAATCTCGAGCGAACCGAATTAGCTCGCCGCGAGGACATTCACCGTACCCCTCATTCTAAGGCCGAAGTGGCGAGGTCTGACCTGCCGGGGTACGACACAAACCGACCCAGGGCATAAATCGTGAGCTTCACCACTCGCGCCGCCAGCGATCTTCAAGCGTTCGAACCTACTTCGTGACTACTGTAGAGGGTCGGGCGGGAGTCCTCGCCTAGGGCTGCAGTGATCGACAGATGGGATGTCGCAGCTGGGTGCTGCCTGTGATCAGACGCTGTGGTGTGCTCTGACCGGGACGTGCAGGCTGTTGGCCCCATTAGGAGGGTAGCTATGACGCGTTGCGCTGGTCTGGATGTAGCAGTCCGTTACACGAGCATCTGCATCATTGACCAAGCCGGTAAGGTCGTTCGGGAGATGCGTGTCCTCAGCGAGCCTGCCATCATCATTGCAGTCTTTACCGATGCCGCTCTGTCCTTTCGTCGCATTGGTCTTGAGGCCGGCCCTCTATCCCAATGGCTGTTCGGCGCACTGGTTGAGGCGGGGCTCCCGGCCATCGGTACCGAAACGCGGCATCTGAAGGCCGCTCTGGCCGCACAGGTGAACAAGGCAGACCGCAACGACGCTCGCGGGATCGCGCAGATGATGTGGGTCGGGCTCTACCGACCAGTTCACGTCGAAACCCGCGCGAGTCAGAAGAGGCGGACGCTGCTGACCAGTCGAAAGGTCATTCAGAAGCAAATCCGGGTGGTCGAAAACCATGTACGGGGCTCATTACGGACCTTTGGGCTCAAGGTCGGGCCTACGAGCGTGGGAGGATTCGATGCTCAGGTGCAGGACTGGCTCCGGAGCTATGCTCTCTTGTCTGAGATCATCCTACCGCTCCCCGCCACCCGAGAGGTCCTCAGGGCTCAATTTGCTGTTCCTCACCGCAAGCTATTAGCTCTGGTTCACTCAGATCCGGTCTGCACCCATTTCATGAGCGTGCCGGGCGTAGGCTTGAATATTGCTCCGAACTTCCAATCGCGAGCCCCGCGGGGATGAGGAAGTCCAAGGAGACGCTATTGAGCGCTTGATCGGAAACGCCTCGACAGAGAAGGCCAATCGGCCAAGACCACCGAGATAAATGGGACTCAGGGCTCCGATACGACCAGAAAGGTCATCCTCCGACAGGCGCAACACGAGGGGGCAGTAGCGGCAGGTGAGGGTGGGCACTGACTGGTGTGGCCCCTCCCAAAGCTCCAGCCGGACGGTCTACGCCCAATTACGTAGGCGCATCCCAGCTCTTATTGACGCCGGCTGGCTTCGAATAGCAGCGGGACTGGCCAACTAACCCTCCGCGCGCCTCGTCCGCAGATTGCACGATGGATGAGATACGACTTTTTTGTAGAACTTCCAGTCTCCGACATTCATCCCCTAACCTTTTGGTGCAGTTGTTCAGATCGATGCCGTGGAAGTAACATGAGCCAAGCGTCGTGAGCGTCCATATCGAGCAGTTTCGCCGTAAACTCTTGATGCGGAGAATGGTGATGAGCCTCCAGGGAGCAGTGCGGGGCAACCCGTCAGAATACGATAGTTGCCTGGATAGTTTCAACGCTGCCGTTACGGTTCTTCGGCGGCTTGCTGCGGATCCAGCGGTTCCGGGAGCTCACGAACTTGCCTATGTGCAGAATGCGAACTGCAACATCGATGATTTGGAAGAATGCCTCGTCCGTTTCGAGCGTGGTGAGATTAATCTTTGTGCAGCCTCCGACGGGGAAAGCGGGGAACGGGTGCTGACTGATGATCCGGTCGGGGCTTCATTGTGTGAGAATGAGGCGCACTTCCAGGTTAGTAGAAAAGGTGAGGCTGCGACCACGCACCCGGCCCGAGGTTCTTCAGTTGCGCGACTCGGAGTCTTGGTCATCGTGGGTGAATTGTCGATTGCTGCCGCCGTTGCGGGAATACTGGCTCCCCTGGTGCTTGCGCAATCGACTGGACAGGCGCTCGACGGCGGGCCGAATACGAAGGTAGAGCGTCTTGCACCAGGCTTTGATCGACAGAGGATTTCGGGAAGCTACCTCGAGACGTTCACAGTGGCGTCGTGGTTCGATCGGCGTCTTGTTGCTGATCGCTCCCACCAAACCGCTCTGGATGCGGTGGTGAGCATGGGGGATGGGGCACTGCCGCCCGCATCTCAGGGTCTTGCAGGAACGAAATCGGCTGACGCGGCGGCCAAAGAAGTGCGGACTCCACAAGTATTGGAGGTCCATCAAACGGCGCCTTCGCCCGCAACGGCCGAGGCCAGCACCGAGGTTCCTGATCCGTCGGCTGGCCCGCAGCGCTCCAGCGCCACGCCGGCGCTGTCAAGACCAGCGGAGGAAAACGCCAGACAAACAGAGATGGCAGAAACGGCAGCCACGGAGCGGGACGAGGATGCAGCGGCCATGCATCGCCCCACGATACCGTCGGTCAAGATAAACGCGAGCGATGGCCACATCGAGCCTGCATCGGCGTTACCCTCCCCGATTCTCCAAAACTCGGATGGCGGCGAAACGATGCGTCGTGCTGGACTGGAAAAGCCGGCGGTCGCGGCCCCAGTGCCCGCTGAGGCGAGTGGCCCGAGCGACCCGCGGAAGGAGGACGGCGACAGTCCGAGCGGGGTGTCGCCCAGCGTGGTTGGGTCAGTTCCATCTTGGAACGACCAGGCCGTGGAGGCCGTGACAGTCGTGTCATCTCCGGTCAGTGGGCAACTTGATCATCTGCATAGTGAGGAAGCCCAGATAGTTCTGGACCTTCCCGAACGAGCTGGAAGTGACACGGGTACCGCGCGGATCGGGGAAACCGGCTTTATGGAAGCTGAGCAAGGCTTTCCAGCTTCTCCGACAAGCCCTGCTGCCACAGCGCCCGCACCTACCGCTTTATTCGAGCAGCGCCTTCAAGCGCGGGCAGAGGCTCTCCTCAAGAATGGCGATATCAGCGGGGCTCGCTTGCTGTTGGAGTGGGGAGTCAAGGCCGGTAGCGCCCGCGGCGCGTTTCTCTTGGCGCAGACTTATGACCCGGCTCGGCTTGCCCAGTGGCACGTTGTGGGGATCCGTGGAGACCATGACAGGTCCAGGGAGCTCTACGAGAGAGCTCACGCAGCTGGAATCAAGGAGGCAGGAGACGCACTTACAGCGCGGAGATCCCGGGTCCCTACGCCTGGAACAGGACGATAGATAGGAAGCGTGATAGGCGTCCCTGGAACGGGTGCTGTTCAGATGAGCGACGGTATTCTCACGCAGCCGGAGCATCGTGGGGGAAAGCAATGTCGGTTTCCCCCCGATGCCTTGGCAATGATCTCCCGAAGTGGGGTGTATTGGATCGGGCCGAAGTGTTCGGGTCGGTCCGATGCGCGAAGAATTGAGCTGCCGTGCCGTACTCGCAATTGCGGTCACGGCGAAGTGTCGCTGTTCGTTTCCGGCAGTGCCAACCGACTTTGGATGCATGAGACTAGGTCGAGAGCTCCGCCGTCACGTCCCTTGAAGCAGCGGGAAAAGATCGAGTTTTAGACGCCAAATCTCCGTCACGCCAGATTAAATATGAACCTGCTCCGTAACTCGGAAGACGGCGATACGTTTAACAACGCACGTGGCAACAAAGCCTGCCACGCCTGAAGATGGAAGCACGCATCCAACGAATGCCTTGTTGGTACGACCCGCAATGCCGAGCCCGGTATGGTCACCCGCCTCCGCCGTCTGGTAGAGGCATCGCAGCAGGAGAGATACATGAAGGTGGAGGCGATCTCGGACTGGCAGACACTTTCTGAACTCAGACACCATTGGGACCGCGTGTACGCGGCTGACCCGGAGGCGCACTTCTTTCTCTCTTCGACATGGATGTTCGACCACTTAAAATACCTCGGGAAAAAGTGGTTTGTCCTGGCCTTGAAGACTGGCACCGGTGCCCCCGTGTATGTCGCCTTCCTTCCGTTGTGTGTTGAACGGGTAAAGAGCGGAGACCGCGCTTATAACCAGATCAGGATGGCCGGCAGTCCTGTCGGTGACTGTACGGGATTTCTCTGCATGCCCGAATACCAAGCGATAGCAATGCCGGCGTTCGCAGAATGTCTGAAGCGATTGAAGGGATCATTGGACTGGCAAAACCTCAACTTGAGAAACATACGGGGATCGGACGATCGGGTCAGACTTTTCTTGAGAGGCTTTGCTGGGGGATCTTTTGAGTTGCAGATGAAATCGGAGAGGAACAAGGATGGGATTGACAACTCGGTATGCCCATGCATCGACCTTCCTGAGACTTGGAGCGAGTATCTTGAAAGATCCATTAGTCCAAATATGCGTCAGAAGCTTAGGCGGTTTTTGAGGCAGGTCGAACATTCATCCGCATTTCAGGTTACGCAGGCGACGTCAGACACTGTCGAAAGAGACTTAAAGACACTTTTACGGCTTTGGGAGATTCAGTGGGGAGGCCGAAAACGTGACACTCTAGAAAAAATCAAAAGCCAAACCTTCACAATGCTCATGAACTGCTACATGGCAGGATCGCTTCTCGTCCCAACGTTATGGCGGGACGGTGTTCCTATCGGAGCCCTCGCTATCCTGGTAGATATCCAGAAGAAGACGTTGCTTTTCTACATGGGAGGGCGCGATCCCAGCGTCAGCACTCCGCCTCCAGGACTCGCTCTGCACGCGTTGAGCATCCGAAAAGGTATCCAGGACGGCTTTGCGCAGTATGACTTTTTGAGAGGCGACGAGCCGTACAAGTTTTCCTTTGGTGCTAAACCGAGCCGGATGAGGTCGATCCTCGCAAGAACGAACGCGAGCATGAGCGTGGTGGGATTTTCACACTCTTCAAGTGCAGTGCTCGAGCCGTCCTCCTAGCACCCTTCAAGGGTGACCTCGGGAAGGGGGCAAGATGGTTCGGACTGTGACGAGGCTCGGGTGGGGCAGAAGAATAAGATCACTCGGCGCTGGGCCACCAAGCGGGGCACCCGCCCGACTGCACCCAAGGACCAGAGAACCCAGTCGGCTTACATCTTTGGCGCGATCTGCCCGGCTGAAGGAGAAGGGGCTGGTGTCGATCGCAATGCCCGACACGGTCTGCGCGAACCGGCGAAAGACGAGATCCATGGAGCGCTGGCAGCAGGTGCAATTCGCGCGTTGTGATCCATCCCGTGGGAGAATGTCGCCGAGGTGCATAGCCTTCTGCTCTGGTTGAGCAGATCGCGTCCCGTCTTCCGGACCGGCGCAATCGGCAGAATCGAGATGTCGAGCGCTTTGTCGCTCATGATGGCCTTGCCTCCCACCAGTCCGGCCACTGCACTTTGTGCGGGGTTCGTGTGGCGCGCACCACCGTCTCCTGCTCCTCCCGTGTGAGCCGCCGCTCGCCAAGCCGCGCCAGGGCCGCCTCCACCAGCCAGGGCTCCAGCATCATGCGAGCCGTCTCGCGATACCGGTCGAGCTTGCTGGCCATGCGCGCAAGAGTGAAGGAAATATTCCGTGATCTGCCACCTCCTGGGAGTGTCTGAAAGCCTGCCCTCGTGACCGCACCTCGGCGCTGCGGCCGTTGATGGATCGCTCGATCTCGAACAGCACGTCGATGCGCTTCACCGCCTCCAGGGCGACCGGCGAGATCGCCGATGCCTTCTTGCCGCGCCGAGCGTTCGCGGCGATGTCGGCTACTTACAGTCCGTCCCGAAACTCCGGAGGGGGCTCCTTCCAACGAGACCAGGGCCGATTGACGGCTCTCTCTGGTCTTCAGGATCAATGGAACGAGCCTGAAAAGTTGCCGCCCGACTCCCCTGGATCGGACAGTCACGAGAGTTTCGGGACGGGCTCTTAGCTGGAGTTTGGCCATTTCAGGCGGGGAAGCATGCGGCCTCGATGAGGCGGTTGAGCAGAGCACGAGGGATTTTCACCACGTCTCGGACCTGCTGGGACGTTTCAAAACTGGCGCCC
>JAESFL010000756.1_pt1 | contig 17537 bp, 21 predicted proteins | sample 9269401 | NCBI WGS metagenome assembly JAESFL01 (sample SAMN14506025, study PRJNA617098) | algae metagenome | isolation source: Gloeocapsa sp. UFS-A4-WI-NPMV-4B04 and co-occurring heterotrophs from desert... | place: USA: Utah | collected 2006-10-01 | reverse complement strand
ATGAGCATAAGAAAGGCAAATGCTTCAAGATTTGTAATTCCACATCCATTGCTCTACCTACCTTATAGAGTTTTATCCTTCACTTATTTTATCTATTATATTCCGGAATCTGACATAAGAGGGATAACCGAGCCAGAAGTCCACAACTTGCTGCAAGCGATTTCCAACCTAGCGGTAGCTGGTAGTCAGTTAGGCTTGGACTTAATCAATACTAAATCTATAGAGTATGAACCTTATCGGGGACATTTCCGCTCTGGGTTTGACAATCCAGAAGCGCTCTTGGCTGAATATGGCTGGGAAGCGGAGGTAATTCAGCCAGGAGAGGAGGGAGCTAATTTTGGTCGTTACCCCTATCAACTACCGTCCCGCGACATTCCCAATGTGGGACGCGCATTTTTAATCAAAGCAAAAAAGAAAGGTTAGATTACCTAAGAATCTATTACAGCCGCAGTTTCATGGTAGGCAGAGCGTTTAGTTTTGCACTTAGGCTGATACCAGCTAGCTCTAGTTATGCAATCGCTTCTGTGGATGACATTCGACCTCGCTTTCGGCACGACTTTGGCACGAAGATTACTCGTAAAGGGGTAGACCTGTTGTCTGGCAAGGAACTGATGCGCATAAACAGCGATAAAGTCTACTGCCGCTACACATAAGGAGCGCTGAAACTTACGGCGGCTAAACGAAACGTAATGGAACGCACAAGAGATTTATGCTCATTTATTAGCCTACAACTTACTGCGAACTGTGATGTGGGAGGCAGGAATGCGCTGCATAAAGTTGACCCGTTGCGCTTATCTATTCAAGGAACTCGCCAGCATTTAGACACTTTTATCCCACAGCTAGCCTTTACTTCAAATCGAAAACGAGTTCAACTGATATCTTGTTTTACTCAAGATAATCGTTCATAAACTGGTGCTGGAACGTCGCCCCAAAGCTTACCCTTTAATGACGAAACCCCCTCAAATCCTGCGCCAGGATTGTTTCGCCGAAGAGCGCTTTTCGTTAACATAGTGCCATTCGCTTTAAACTCATCTCGTCTAGCTTATATTTTGAGTCAGTTAGCAGCAGCTATCAAAATTAAGAGTACAGAATGATACTGTTGGCAAGTTCTTTCACCCCCTCGCACTCGCTATTATGACGAGCATTTCTCCAGTACAAGCCCAAATTAAAGTACATAGAGAGCAATTTCCAGCCTTAGCAAATAAGACTTATTTTAACTACGGCGGCCAAGGGCCGATGCCTCAAGCAGCAATGGAGGCAACAATTAATGCCCAAGAATATATGCAGCTACGGGGCCCCTTTTCAACAGAGGTTAATGCGTGGATCGCCCAAGAAGTTGAGGAAACTAGAATTGCGATCGCATCTGTTTTAAATGCCCCGCCTGAAACAATTACTCTAACCGAAGATGTCACGGTTGGCTGCAATATCGCTATGTGGGGCATCGACTGGCAAAGCGGGGATCATCTGTTGTTATCAGATTGCGAACACCCAGGCATCGTAGCAACAGCACAAGAAATTAAGCGCAGATTTGGGGTAGAAATTTCGATATGTCCGCTCATGGCTACTTTAAACGATGGCGATCCTGTTGATGCGATCGCCCAGCACCTAAAACCAAATACTCGCCTAGTGGTAGTAAGTCATATTCTCTGGAACACTGGTCAAGTTTTGCCACTAGCTGAAATTGTCAAAGTATGTAGGCAACACAATAGCTCTAAGCCAGTAAGAATTTTAGTAGATGCTGCTCAATCTGTTGGCTTATTACCCTTGAATTTAACTCAATTAGGGGCAGATTTCTACGCCTTCACGGGTCATAAATGGTGGTGCGGCCCCCCTGGTGTAGGTGGTTTGTATGTACGTCCAGAAGCACGAGAAAGCTTGCAGCCTACATTTATTGGTTGGCGTAGCATTATTACTGATCCTGAAGGTAAACCTGGAGGTTGGCAACCAGACGGGCGACGTTATGAAGTCGCTACTTCAGCTTTTGGACAGTATGCAGGATTACGGGCTGCGATCGCAACTCATCAGCAATGGGGAACCTCTGAGGAACGTTACCAGCATATATGTCAATTAAGTCAGTACCTGTGGCAACGCTTAAATGGGCTAGCTGACATCAGTTGTCTACGAATTGCCCCACCACAAGCAGGGCTTGTCTCTTTCCAAATAACCAATAACAAGCCACAATCCAGCCGTAACCTAGTGCAATTTTTGGAGAAACAGGGCTTGCTAACAAGAACAATTCTCGCTCCAGACTGTGTAAGAGCCTGCGTTCATTACTTTACTTTAGAGTCTGAGATTGACCACTTAGTAGAGGAAATTCAAAAATTTTGCCAAATGTAGAGATTTTAGGTTTTAGTAGTGGTCTAAACATCCAAAATCAAAATGGCAAATCGACCAATTTTATATGTAGCTATCACTAATCACGGCTTTGGTCATGCTACCCGGACTGCATCTGTCGCCGCAACTATTCAGCAACTTTGTCCAGAAATACTGCTGATTATGGTAACAACCGCACCGCGTTGGTTGCTAGAGTCGTACATTACAGGAGATTTTATCCATCGTCCGCGTGCTTTTGATCTAGGCGTAATCCAGGCAGATAGCTTGACAATGGATAAAGCCGCCACACTGGAAAAACTACAACAAATTCGTACTCAGCAGCGATCGCTTGTCGCCGGGGAAGTCAACTTTATCCGTCAAAACCGTGTTGGGTTAATTTTGGCAGATATCCCGCCTTTGGCAGCAGTTATCGGCAAAACATCAGGCGTTCCCTGTTGGATGATGAGTAACTTTGGCTGGGACTTTATCTATCAAGCTTGGGATGATGAATTCGGTGAAATTGCCGATTGGATCGGTGATTGTTACAGCCAATGTGATCGCCTATTTCGTCTGCCTTTCCACGAACCGATGAGTAGTTTCAAAGATATTACAGATGTTGGTTTACCTGGCGGTTCTCCTCGCTACAGTGTGGACAATCTACGCTCCAACTGGGGTATAACTACACCCATCGCTCAAACTGTGTTGCTTACTTTCGGCGGTTTGGGTTTGCAGCAAATTCCCTATAACAATTTGAGATACTTTCCCGATTGGCAATTCATTACTTTTGACCGCATTGCCCCCGATTTACCCAATTTAGTCAAAATTACTGATCACAAATACCGCCCAGTAGATTTCATGCCTATATGTGGGCGTATAGTTTCCAAGCCTGGTTTTAGTACGTTTGCTGAAGCTGTCAAACTGGGAGTGCCGATCGTTTCTATGACACGCGATGACTTTGCGGAATCTACTTTTTTAATCGAAGGTATTACCAATTACAGCCAGCATCAAATTGTTACATCAACCGAATTTTTCCAGGGTAACTGGGATTTTCTAAATCAATCACCACAACTGCCACAACAATCACAATCAATTGCTATAGATGGAAATGAAGCGATCGCTGATGCTGTAATTAAATACTTCCAAGCTTATTGATATATGCACTACCAACAGCTACTCAAAATTTCTACAACTGGCAAATCTTTGTACAAAATCACTCCTAAGATAGAAGCGATAGTTACCCAGTCCGGAGTCGAAACAGGGCTTTGTACTTTGTTTTTACGTCACACTTCAGCGAGTCTAATTATTCAAGAAAATGCCGATCCTGATGTACTGAAGGATTTAGCTAACTTTATGGCAAAACTTGTGCCAGAGTCAGATCGCTATATTCATAGTGCCGAAGGAGCAGATGATATGCCAGCTCACATCCGTACAGTTCTTACCCACACTTCAGAGCAAATCCCCATTGCTCAAGGTCAACTTGTGTTAGGAACTTGGCAAGGAATTTACATTTGGGAACATAGACAGCGAAGTCAATTTAGAGAACTTGTTGTGCATATTGCGGGTAATTAATATCAAGTCTAAGGCACACCGTTGCGGTTTTTTGCGGACAATGAACAATTAACAGTTTATAGCCTAACAGCACATACTTCAGCGGACGGATTTACACTTTGAATCATAACCCTAGCGTATCGCTCCGTTCCGTTGCAAGCCATTAATAGGCATAAGCTTAATAACGTTACCTAAACAACCAAAGCCTTAATATTTTCTTGAATATCTGGCTCTACTTTTTGCCAACTTCTGGCAGTGTTAAAGCCCATATTGGTTTTAGCAATTTCTAATAACGAGTCATCAATTGAGTACGTCTTGTTTTCTCGTAACCAAATTAGGATCTCTGCTAAGTGCCAAATAGAAGGTGTACCTTTATAAATAGGTATTGGAGGTCCTAGCTCACTTTTTACAATGAGATTCCTAATATTTTGTCGAGTACATCCAAGAATTTTAGCTGCATCTGTCAAACCGACCAAATCTGGCGTTGCTTCAATCAAAGTAGCATGCGGAATAACTTTTTTTACATCAGTAATAGCGCTCTTAATAGCTTCGTAAGCTGACGAGGCCTGACGAATAAAATTCAGTGCAATGCGCCCTTTCTCCCCAACTCCAATTAAGGCATCATCACACCCACTTTCATGTAGTTGCTCAACATAATCATTAGGATCAGTCTGGGAGTTTTGGAGATTAAACTTTAAAGTAAAGTCATACTCGTTCATTGCTCATTCCTCCTCTTCGCAAGGATTATCTACGTTGTTGTGCTTTGTACAGTTATCTACTATTCGACGAATCTGCTTGGCGTGATTCCCTGAGCTTTTTGGGGTACTCCAGATACTAGATATACAAAAATTCCCACACCTACACTCTTTATCGTTGTAAGGGCAATAGATTTTACCCCAAGCATGTGCCCCACCAACATCAACGCGCCATCCATTTTGTTCAGCATACTTCAATGCCGGCTCAATCTCTGGCTTTGAGTGAGATCGTCTTGCTATAACAACCTTTATTTATACAGGCTAGATCCATAAATGAGTGATTGTCAAGTGACAACCATTTAGAAATGTCATTAAAGGAGAATACGCTAATGGTTCCCTGATACAAAATATCTAGTCTAAAAATTGCAGTCTAAAATGAGTATTCAAGCCGACGTAATATAAAGAAATGAAAATTGCGGATTTAATTACCTGGTTTGAAAATTGGGCAAATCCGGCTTGGCAAGAAAGCTGGGATAACTGTGGCTGGCAAATTGAACCAGGAGTGTTAGAACAACCAGCGCGGGTGTTGATTTGTTTAACGCCGACGTTGGCAGTGATCCATGAAGCGATCGCTCTTCAAAATTCCGGTACTCCAGTCAATCTAATTTTTGCCCACCATCCTCTAATATTTAGCCCATTGAAATCGCTACGCACTGGCAATGCGATCGCCGAAATAACTAGGCTAGCTTTCACGCACAATATTGGTATTTATACGGCTCACACCAACTTTGACCAAGTGCAAGATGGTACAGCTGACGTGCTAGCAAGTTTGTTAGAACTAAAACAAGTAACTCCGATTGTGCCAACTCAAGCAGGAGTGGGATATGGTCGTGTCGGGAAATTAAACCCTAGTTTGACGCTACAAGAGTTACTAACTCAAATCCAAACTAAGCTTGCTCCACCTAATTTAATCTTCTCTCCCACAGAAAATTTACAGCAAAGAATTAATCGAGTAGCAGTTCTAGGCGGATCAGGAGCTAGCTTTATCTCAGACGTTGTGAAAACAGGCGCTCAAGCTTATCTGACTTCTGATTGTAAATTTCATCAATTTCAGGAAAGTCGCGATCGCGGTTTAATATTAATTGATGCTGGACATTACGCCACCGAACGCCCCGCTTGCGATCACTTGGTAGCAAAGTTCAATTCTCTAGACGTGGATTGGGTACAATTAAGTCAAAAGGATGAGGATTTCCGCCAGTTTCACTTTAAAGATTAACGAGTAAATCTAAATCTAGAAAGATGAAGAGCCGAAAGAGAATGAGTTAAGATTAAATGTATAAATACATCAAGCCAAAAGTAGAGTCCCTAGACTCTAAACCAATGCTACTCAAAATGGGTAGGCAAACTAGCTAGATGCATTGCAGGGCAAGAGTAGGAGGTTTAAAAATTCAGGCAATGGCTAAAAATCGATAGCAATTAATGGCTTGGTCTAGGCGAACGTCCACATCCCTGTCGTCGATAACTTAAATTTTTCCTGTATTTTTCGTAAAATGGTTGTCTTACACTCAGAACTAACCAACAGCTAGCGACTCAGAAATTAAATGAACCTGAAAACGCCAAAAAAGTTGCTAGCTGGAATTTTACCACACGCCCTAAAACGTGAGGTAAATTTAATCACAACGAGTGATATGTACTGGGGTCAAGCTCAGGAATCCACAGAATTAAAACTACATTTAAAAGGGCAGAAACAATACATGCTACACCGCAAGATTTATCAACTGTGTGGCGACGGGCGTGAGGTATGTGTGTTCTTGCGGGACCAGCAACGCTGGATTGAACGCGCCCGCATCATTGATGTTGAAGGGGATTTAGTCACCTTACGCTATGAAACAGATGAAGAAGACGAAATGTGTTCTTGGGAAGAGATGGTTCGTTTAGAAAGCATTGGTGCTGTGACTCAGAAATTAGCTTCAGTGCCACGAGGCAATGTTGAACCTCTTGTTTCTGAAGATTGCCCAGAAGCCGAGCGAATTCGTCATCGTCCTACAGACTCGAACCCAGATTAAGGACATTCAGGACTAGGGGTTAGGAAAGACAATTTGCTCTTCTTCCCCTGTCCTATTTAATAATGAATTAAGTAGCATGGGGATCAGGGTCGCTAAGGCGTTCAAAAGCAGGACAGTAGCCTTCAGGTGTAACCTTAAAGTTAAATAAAGGAGAAGCGGGGTTTCCACAGCGTTGCCCTCGTTGGAAACGACAAGTGCCGCAGCACTTCATATCAGCCCAAATCAGGCGATCGCTACTTTGATTTAGTAACTCTCTTTGTGACAAACCCCGCAATACTAATTCCTGTCCTTGCCAACGCGCTTCTACTAAACCAGTATCAGCAAAGGAGCGCCACCGGGGATCAGCAATAATCGCTTCAGGTAGAGCAATTGTTACAACCGCCCCTAACTCATTTAATTCACCTTCATAATTAGTCTCTGGTGGTGCTGGTTGGAGGAATGTCTCTCCAATCGGTAGTTCTACCAATGTTCCAGCCTGGGGAGAATGCAAATGATAGCGATTTTGCAACTCTTCTAGGCTGGTGAGATCTGCTAGGTAAGTGGGGGAACCATGAACAAAAATAACGTGCTGTGGTCGCAAGTTATGGATTAGCTGAGTAATACCAGAACCGTCACTATGCTGGGCGAGGAGATAGGTTTCAACGTTGGTGAGTCCAAAATTATCAATTTCAATTGGCTGACCAGGTTTTTCCGGCAGTAAAATAACCCAAGGACCAGTTTCTGGTTGACAGTATTCATTTAAATCAACTGTTTCATCCGTGACGATAATGCAGGGATGTCCGACATTATTTCGCTGATCAGGCTGCAAACGGCGCATCCGAGGACGTACTCGCTCATCCCAAAATAAGGGTTGGTGTTTGGCAAAGTTCTGTACGGAGGCGGGCAGGTGCGGTAATAATTCTAGGTAAGCATCGCAGCCCATAGCGACAGTACCATCAACCCATATATCGAGATCTCGACCTGTAAAGTTGTGATGACTCCGTAGCAGCATGATAATTTCTTGTCCTAGTCCCAAGGTAGGTGTGGGAATTAGGACAGAGTGGGAATTAGCGATCGCGCGATTAATGCGCTCTACGAGTTGATTCTCTTGGGTACGGCGGTGCGGATGACGAGTTGTGCCATAACTGCCCTCAATAATCAGTACATCGGGTTCCAAGCCCCGCAATTCCTCTAAAGGTAAACCCTCTGCTAACCGTGAGTTTGACAAGAAAAAATCACCCGTATACAACAGCGTATAATTTCGCTGCGATGTGGTATACGTCAATAAAATCGCTGTAGCTCCCGGTAGATGTCCGGCAGAAAATAATTCAGCACTCAAGCCATCTTGAAATTCGACAGGCGATCGCAACGGTAAAGCCTGACAAAATTGGGGAATGTTTTTAAAGTCTACTTCTGGCCAATTGAGCGATAGTAACTGAGTTGTTACTTCACTAGCATATATAGGTAACTGCGGAAAAGCTTGATGGAGTGCCAGTAAGCCTCTAGCATGATCTGAATGGGCATGGGTACACAGCACTATATCTGCTGGTAATGGTTGTTTTAACTGTTGCAACAGTGAAATATCTGCTAACCCACAATCAAGTAAAATCCGGTGTGGCCCCATCCGCACCAGCAAACACACACCTTCATCAACATGGTGGACACCATAAGGCAAACATTCAAGTTCTGAATTTGTCTCCTCTACCTTGATGCGGGAGGATACCGCCCGATCATCACTCATGCTTTCCTCCCCTTAAACCATATGCTGGTTAAGGGCAATCTGCAAATTGACACTCCCTACACTAATGCAAGGGCATTTTTGCATCTAGATACTTGCTCGAATCGCCTCTGCTTCAGTGGGCAGAACCATTACCGTGATAGTTTTCTGAATCGTAAAATCCATTTTTAGTGCCAAAAAATAGACACAATACAGTAAAAATGGCCGTTAATCCCACTAAAATTAATTTTACATCCATGTTTGTGTTACTCCTTCTCAAAATTTCAGATTCTGGCAACTTCTACTGCTGATTTTTAATTCAGACAGTTATCACATTACCAGATACTACTTTGTCTTAATTTTGCTAAATTGCTTCTGTGAATTCAACTACATTTAGTCAGATTGTAGAACCGAACTGGCTAGCGCGTCCATCTACCTCAGTTGCCCCCGATTTACTCGGTTGTACACTTGTGCGCCTGCTACCTAATGGAGAAATTATTAGAGGGTTGATTGTGGAAACCGAAGCCTATGCGCCAGGTGATCCAGCGTTTCATGCCTACCGACGACGCACAAACCGTAACGATGTATTATTTGGTCTAGCTGGCAGAAGTTACATTTATTTGATTTATGGCATATATCATTGTTTTAACATTGTGACAGATCAAGACGGGATTCCGAGCGCAGTTTTGATTCGAGCTTTGCAGCTGTTATCATTACCCGCAGGAATTGACCTTGATTTAAACCAAAACCTAGCTAAAAAAATTGCTGCTGGGCCTGGGAAGCTGTGCCGTGTGATGCAAATTGACCGCAGTTTAAATGGTAGCGTTCTGCAACCTGGTGCATTGTGGCTAGAGCATCGTAGCTCGGAATTTCAACAGCAGCTTGATAGTCAGGCAATTACCTTTGTCCAAACTACTAGAATTGGTCTAACGCAAGGTATAGATTTACCCTGGCGGTGGTACATCAGCGACTGCCCTGCTGTTTCTAGACCTTGAAAACTAAATAATGAAACTTCGACCCCGTAAGCAATTCGCTCAACATTGGCTCAAAAGCGATAAAGCGCTGAATCAAATAATTCAGGCAGCAGAAATTACTAAGAACGATCAAGTATTGGAAATTGGTCCCGGAACAGGCATTTTAACTCGTCGCTTATTGCCGCTTGCCCAGTCTGTTCTTGCCGTTGAAATTGATCGCGATTTGTGCCAATTGTTAACTAAACAACTAAGACAAGTTGAAAATTTTTTACTACTACAAGGTGATTTTTTAACGCTAGATTTGTCTGCTTGTCTGGCTTCATTTCCAGCCTTTCAAAAGCCTAATAAAGTTGTTGCTAATATTCCTTACAACATCACTGGGCCAATTCTAGAGAAACTGTTAGGCAGGATTTCCAACCCAGCAGCAGAACCATATGATTTGATCGTGCTATTGGTACAAACAGAAGTAGCAGAAAGACTGTACGCTAAACCAAGCTCAAGAGCTTTTGGAGCGCTATCGGTACGGGTACAATATTTGGCAGAATGTGAGCTAATCTGCACTGTGCCAGCGAGTTCTTTCTCGCCTCCACCAAAGGTAGATTCAGCCATCGTGCGGTTACGTCCGCTTAAATCTTCAACAGCAGCACTTGATCCTCAGTATTTAGAGACTTTGGTAAAGTTGGGGTTTGCCGCTAAACGCAAAATGTTACGAAATAATTTGCACTCAATAGTAGACCGCGATCGCCTTAGCCAATTGCTGGAACAATTAGAAGTAAATCCTCAAGCCCGCGCTGAAGACCTCAGCGTAGCTCAATGGGTAGCTTTAAGTAATAGGCTAGACGAGGTTACAGGTGAAAGAAACGATCTTTCTGACCCCTAGCCCCTAGCCCCTAGCCCCTAGCCCCTAAAAATGCGTTCTTACTCCTTGATTGCTCCTGCCAAAATCAATTTATATCTAGAGATACTTGGCGATCGCTCGGATGGTTATCATGAGCTTGTAATGGTGCTGCAAAGCATTGATTTAGCAGATCGGGTAGATTTACGTGCATCTAGCACTGACACTATCCGCGTTCGCTGTGATTATCCTGATGTGCCTCAAGACAAAAGCAACCTTGCTCATCAAGCTGCCCAGTTAATGGCAACACAATTTCCTGATGCTTTTGCTCAGTATGGTGGTGTAGAAATTACTATCCACAAGCGGATTCCTGTAGGCGCTGGGTTAGCCGGGGGATCTAGCAACGCCGCCGCAGTTTTAGTGGGGCTAGATTTAATGTGGAAGTTGGGATTAACGCAGTCAGAAATCCAAGAATTAGCAGCCCAACTCGGTGCAGATGTGCCTTTTTGTATAGCGGGTGGAACTGCGATCGCAACTGGTAGGGGCGATCAACTCTCTCCTCTACCCAGTTTAGATAACTTATATCTAGTGCTAGGGAAATATCGCAATGTTGCAGTTTCTACAGTTTGGGCTTATCAAACTTATCGGCAGCAGTTTGGCAATTCCTACGTTGCTGATAGCCAGAGTCTAGAATCTCGTGCTTCAGCAGTACATTCTGGGCCAATGGTGAAAGCTATTATCCATGAAGATGGAGTCCAAATTGGTCAAAGACTTTACAACGATTTAGAGCGAGTAGTATTGCCAGAGTACCCCCAAGTGCTGCAACTGCGGCAGGTATTTCAAAATGCTGGCGTTTTGGGAACCATGATGTCTGGCTCTGGTTCAACAGTGTTTGCGCTATGTGAATCTTACAACAACGCCCAACAAGTTCAGCAACAGGTAAGAGCGGCAATTCCTGACCCTAATTTAGACTTATGGTTAGCTCAATTTACCAGTACGGGTATTCAAGTTGCCTCTACAAGTAAAAATTAAAGCCAAGTGTTTTAACAAAGTAATACACAATCAATTTTTAACTCTGGAAAATAATTATGAATAACCAAACACAGAGTGACACAGCTATTAAGCCAGCTAAGAAGGCTGAAACAAGTCCTTTGCGCTGTTTAACGGGAGCGGTGATTGCGGGAGCGCTGACAACCGGACTTTACTCTCTCACAATGTCTATTGCTAAAAGTTTTGCTGCTAAACCTATTCACTCTGACAATGAAATTGTCGTCAGGCTTAGTATTGCTATTCGTACTTTGGTTGTTGGAGTAAGTACGATGGCTACTGGTATTTTTGGCTTAGTCGCTGTTGCTCTAGTGGCTCTTGCTATTCAAATTTTTGTGCAGCAGCTAACACAAAAACAAACTCCACCTTCGGATGTAAATTAATTTAGAGCGTCTAGCCGCTACTCTAGCGAGCGCCTTCAGCAACCTAACGTGGAATGCCAAAGACGATCGCGCATTCTCACATAAAATCTTGCTGTGAGCGGTCTTCTTGTGATTTTTGAGGCTCAATTTTTAATTGCTTAGTAATTCTTATTTTTAGCTAAATTTTTCCCCATTCATTCCCCATCGTTTCCACAGGACAGTTGATCTTTTCCACAGAAGCATAGACGTTTTCCACAAGCTGCAACGGTAGGTAATGGTTTATGCGTCTAGCTGTGGATATTTATTTAGCTTACTTAGGGGTTCAGAACTACGCAGATTTTGTAAAGATATGTAACAAATATCTAGATGAAATGCTGATTCTCTCGTAAGCATTTCGTTTCAGGTAAGTCTGTTGTAACATTTTGCAACATTGACAAGGCAGGGCAGGAAGCAGACAATAATTCGACTTACCTATTCAGGTGGTTCAAGGGTTTACTTGAAATAGGGAAAACAGGAGGACTGCCTTAGTCAAGCGCCCAAAGGTATGTAATTTGAAGAGTGGAATTTATTGTTACCTTGTTATTTACTTGTCTTAGAGGAGATTCTGTATGAACACCACCGTTAGTATTTTGACCGAGATTCCTGAAGAATTACACGAATCACTCAAAAGCTACTTAGAAACACATCCTGACTGGGATCAAGATCGAGTGTTTACAGCAGCGCTGTCATTGTTTTTGCTTCAAAATGGCAATGGCGATCGCCGTGCAGTGAGAGTTTATTTAGAAAGCTTGTTCCACAGAGTTACTTAAATGAGCCGAAAATCAAGTTTAAAGCAAGAAACTAGCGGTGTTGGGTAATCCTAAAATTAATCAAAATCGACACCCCTAATTCTTTTTATCCCCCTCAAACAATATGTACTACCAATTGAGAGTTAACATTTAAAGTTTGAGGCATTTTTGATGCTAAGTTGCTTTCAGATATCCCAAAGTAATGGCTCGTTACACATCTGAACGCAACTTGCTATCAATACACAAGCTTTGAGCACTAAACGAGTACAAGTGAAGCAAAGTCTAAAACAGCTACCCTGTCTCTAATGCAGTAACTAAATTAATATTTTACTGCTAGGTTTGATCAGGAGCTTCAAACTTATAGCCCACCCCACGCACTGTCTGAATCAAAATTGGCTGAGTTACATCAATTTCAATCTTTTTACGGATTTGACCAATATGAACATCTACAACCCTCTGATCGCCGACATATTCGTAGTCCCACACTTCTTGAATTAACTCTGATCGCCGCCAAACCCGACCTGGATGGCTAGCTAAAAAGCGTAAAAGATCGAATTCAAGAGCAGTTAAAGGTATCAGCTGGTTATTGAGTGTCACTTCCCGCCGCTCTGGATCAATCATCAGCTTCTCAAAGGTCAGACGTTGCTTTTCTACTGTACTGACAGATCGCTGACGCTTTAAAATAGCTCCGACTCGGACTTCTAATTCCGCCAGACTAAATGGCTTAGTTAAATAGTCATCTGCACCTTGAGAAAAGCCGCGAATTTTATCTGCTTCGTCAGATCGACTCGTGAGCATGAGGACAAAAACTTTAGTCATCGTTTGCATTTGTTCGCACAGATTGTAGCCGAGCGCGTCTGGTAAATTTACGTCTAGAATTACTAAATCTGGGTTAAATTGCTCAAACACTGCAAGGGCAGTCTTTCCGTCTTCGGCAGACTCTACTTGATAGTTCTGCTTAGACAAAAAGCGTTGGATTAAATTCCGAATTGCAGGATCGTCATCAACGACAAGAATTTTGGCAAGAGCCATAGCCATCACATTGCACAACAAATGAAAAGGATTAACAAGCTGATCAGAAAGGCGTTAGAGTTGGGGGCTAACAATATCTACAAGGCTAAGGCAATATATTCCTGATTACCCTGATGATAAATTATTCAGCATCTTAGACAATTATCAGCTTAGAACGAGGGAATGCCAATAACTCTTACTCGTTTATGTATTTATGGAGTTGCTACTACTATTTAATTTTTGTCACTCACCTTTATAGAACAAGGGGAAGGGGAGACAAGGGGAAAAAGAAAAACTCCCCGTGGTCATTCGGTTTTTGTTGCTCCCGACTAAAGCCAGTGGAGAAAAAAATTGTTTCCAGACACGTAATGTGAAAGACAATACGCCCTTGCGAGAAAAGCCCCTATCTTTAAATATGGGTTTTCACCTTGTCCCCTTTTCCTCTGCTGCACCCTCTCCACTCACGACTCGCTACTATTTTGTCAGCTTCTACTGTTGAAGATAAAACACGGGAGTTGTTGGCATATGTTAAATTGGCTATGGGTAACAGTAGCCAGTCGTTAAATTAACTAAGTTAGAACTTGATAAGGGAAGACAATTTAATTTTACAAGTCATTTCGATTAGCCTAGAACCTAAAATCATTATTCCTTTTCCACTGGCTGCCTCTGACTGAGGCTAAGACTAGAGAGTCACATGAGCGATCAAACTAACTACGAAAAGCTTGGTGTAACAGAAGACGCTACATTCGACGAGATTCAGGAAGCTCGTAGTCGCCTCCTACAGCAATATAGTGGCGATCGCAAGCATCTAGAAACCGTTGAAGCGGCTTACGATGCGATTTTGATGGAGCGCTTACGGATGCGCCAAGAAGGTAAAATTAAAGTGCCAGAAGGTATCCGTTTTGCCGAACGCCTGTCGCAAATTCCTCCTAAAGAAAGCAAAACTCCCGCTAAACAATCACCTGCGTGGCTCCAAAATCTCCGCGATACGCCGAGCTTAACAGACGTTGTATTGCCTGGCAGTTTGTTTTTGGGCTTGAGTGCGCTAAGTGTATTTTACACTGCTGCTAGTATGCAAATTTTGCAGCTGGAGTTAATTGTTGGTGTTGGCTTGAGCGTTTACTTTATCAATCGCAAGGAGCAGAAGTTAGGTCGAGCAGTGCTGTTAACTGTCTTAGGCTTAATCACAGGATTAGTTGCAGGTGGGCTAGTTGGTAGCTTACTTCAAGATCAATTAGCTAGTCTCACGTTGACAGTTGAGCAGTTTTCTACTGTTTTAACGTTTATTTTGTTTTGGCTAATTAGTAGCTTTTTGCGGTGAGTGCGTATTGCTTAACTAATTTGGCTAACAGAGGAACGTATGACTAAATCTACTGCTTCGCTAAGGTCTTCAACTATTAAGTCTGGTTGATATTGTTCAAGTTGAGTGCGATCGCGAATCCCACACAAAACTGCCATCACCTTGACTGAGTGATTTTTGGCAGTAATAATATCTGCTTCAGTATCCCCCACCATCCATGTATCATCGGCGGGGGAAAGTTCTACTAGCGCCCGTTCCATTAACAGTGGTTTGTCATCAATATCACGAGTTTTCTGATAATCGTTAGCTAGACAGAAACAATACTCTTTAGGAAAAAATTTGCCTAAATCATGTTGGTTAAAAGCATAGTCTAGCTCTCGCTCACGACGCATCGTCATTACCGCTAGATCAATTCCAGCTTGCTGGACTTTTTCAAGTGCTGCTACTGCGCCATCAGTAAGACAGTCATATTTGAAGTAGGGTGGTGTATGGACAGTTTCGCGGCGTAACTGAGAAAATGCTTGTGCTTGCGTTTCATCAAGCCCAGAAATAATCCCAATTTTTTTTTCGGGAACACGCGATCGCTTTAATTGCCAGAATTCTTCTTTACTCAGTTGCTGCACTGACTGCTCTTGATATCGCGTCTTTTCTAGACAATATTCGTAAACTTTGTAATACCGCTCTGAAACATCAATAATCGGGCCATCAAAATCTGTAATAAGTCTTAACATTTAAAATAATGTAACCTTTATTTACACAATATCTTAGGTGTTGCCTGAGTGTAGTTTTAAATTTTTAATCAATCAGGTTTAAATTACTAATCTAAGAACTAATCTTGCAGGCTACCGCGCTTAATTTGTTCACGTTCAATCGCCTCGAACAAAGCGCGAAAGTTGCCTTCACCGAAACCGGGTGCTTGCGCTCTACGTTCAATTAACTCAAAGAAAAAGGTAGGCTGGCCAAAAATGGGCTGAGTGAAAGTTTGCAGTAGCAGCGCATGAGAATTAATGTCTTGCCAGTCAACTAAAATTTGCTGAGTGGTAATTTCTGCGAGTTCTGCCGCCGATAGTGGTACTTGGCGTTCCTGTAACTGAGTGTAATAAGTGCTAGGAACTGGCAAGAACGATACACCTCGCAAACGGAAAAGTGCGATCGCCTCAACAATATTATGCGTTTGCAAAGCAATATGTTGAATGCCTGGCCCACGATTCACATCTAAAAATTCTTGAATTTGGGAATTGGGCGATGCTGGTTGATTGACTGGTAATTGTACTTCACTATTGAACGAAACCATGACTTGGCTATCCAAGGCGGAACGCTCAGTTTGAATTTTAAATGTCTGTTTGGAGCGAAAATTCAAAGTGTTTTGATACCAAGCGACGGCAGACTCCAAGTCACCAGTAGCAACGTTCAGCACTAGATGATCAATGCCAGTAAAGGTATTGGCTGAGGCTATTGAAGTATGTACTTGCCACTCGCTACTTGCCACTCGCCACTCACCACTCGCTGCTTGCCTTTCTATCAACGTATGAGTTAGAGAACCCCAAGCAGCAATTTTCCCCCACTTTGGGGAATCTTTATGCTGTTGATGCTGAATTGGTTGTAAAACTTTAGCACCGTGCGCTACAGCTCTAGTCATTACCGCTTCTACATCTTCAACGACAAAAGCGATGTCGGCAACGCCAGGCGGGTGCTGACTTAGGAACTGCGCTACTGGACTTAAGGGCGTAAGCGGTGAAGATAAGACAAAGTAGACTGGACCATTTTTGACTACTTCAGTACAAGTATGAACATTAATACTACTAGCTACTGCTTCAAAACCAAGTCGACCTACAAACCAATTGCGCGATGCTGGGGCATCTTCGACATAAAAGTGAACATGAGCAATCTTCATAAACTCTGAAAATCCGGTTTTTCAGCTTATTTTGCTGTAAAGTTTAGCTGTTTTGCTGGATTTGCAAACATTACTCCTAGAAAAATAGGTGACTTTCTGGCTGAATATTAATTTCCATTGGCACTGCTTCCGGTGCAGCGCTAAGAGCATATACAATTGCATCGGCAGCGGTTTCAGGACTAAGCATTTTTTTTCGGTCTACCTTAAGCTGTACGTTGTCCCATAAAGGGGAATTAACCCCACCAAAGTAGAATAGCGTGAACTTGATCCCAAAACGCTTTAGTTCCTCTGCCATGCACTTAGTAAACCCAACAACACCAAACTTTGAGGCACAGTAAGCCGCCGCCATCGACATTGAGTGCTTGCCCAAAATCCCGACAACATTACAAATGTGACCAGATTTTCGCTCTTGCATCAGTTCAGCTGCTGCTTGACTTGTGTAGAAGCTGCCTTTTAAGTTGACATCCAGCATTGCTTCTAAATCAGCTGGTTCGAGATTACTATACGGCTTCATAACTAATGCCCCAGCTAGATTAACTAAAGCGTCGATTTGACCAAACTGGGCAATAGCCTTTTCCATCAGTACGTCTACTTGTTGACGCTCAGTAATATCTGTAGGAACAGTTAAAATTTTGTCGCTTACAGGTAACTCTGTAGCTAGGTTAGTAATGGCACTGCTATCTCTTGCCGCTAGTACCAGGCTTGCTCCTTTTGAGGCAAGTTTGCGAGTTAACACTGAACCAATGCCACCAGTCGCACCAACAACTACAACAACTTTGTCCTGCATGGTTCTTCACATTTCTTTACACCTGTTTCTATAATACTGGGTTGAGGGTTAATCCTGGTTGACTGACAAAACTAGAAGGAAAGGGAGGCTCGGTCCCTGGTTGACTGACAAAACTCAAGGGACAAAGCTGTAGGATCTGACTATAAATTCACGCTGCAACTGGTTTTGTAACTGCTTTTTTGAAGCGAAAGCTGGGTCTGGATCGAGTTGCCCTTGTAAAG
>JAESFL010000755.1_pt1 | contig 17586 bp, 16 predicted proteins | sample 9269401 | NCBI WGS metagenome assembly JAESFL01 (sample SAMN14506025, study PRJNA617098) | algae metagenome | isolation source: Gloeocapsa sp. UFS-A4-WI-NPMV-4B04 and co-occurring heterotrophs from desert... | place: USA: Utah | collected 2006-10-01 | reverse complement strand
GTACAGTACCTGATTCCACCACAGGTGAGATCCATGAGAATTCTTTGAGATGCATTCCTACTCAGTACGCTCAGGGGATAATCTTCGATATTTTACTTGCTTTTACGCTTAACCGAACCGTATTGGGTTGTAAGTGATGGAAAGCGGGGTGTACTGATGCAGTGCTACCAAGATCACGGTAGTAACCGGAAATACTCCCAAAACACGCCAAACCTAATTAGTGTTTTTACCAAAACATCTAGTTGTGGCTGCGCTGTCTGATGAACTAATAACAAAATAAGCTCATTCCAAGAAAAATCACCTTTATTTTCTAATCTTACTATTATCAGAGTTGCAAATACTAGTAAAGGTATCACTCCTATTAATAGCATTAATAAAGAACACCGACAGTCAGCAAATAAATTCTAAAAAAACTTATGAACAGTTGAATAAGTTTCCAAAAATTAAATTTAATAAACTCAGATTTATCTATTTATTACTACCTATAATTAAGGTTTAGTCCTAATTAAAATATAAGTTAAGCTTTCATATTTTGAGTTGACTACTGTTTTTTACCAAATCAGCAAGTCTCGTTGTCCCCACAGCATCCATATACCACCAATTACCATTGTCGCCAGAACTAACTGGCGAAACTGTTGGTCATTCAGATGGTTATTAAGAATGTACTTACCTACAAGATTAGCTGGAATAGCTACTAGGCCAATTATTAATCCAGCACCAATTTCCTGTGTTGATATTGCTCCAAAGGCACTATAAGTAATTATTTTTATCAAGTGAATAATCACTACATGGGTAGCTTTAGTAGCAAGTAATTGTTCTTTAACTAAACCGTAACTGAGATAAAAAGGATTCAATACTGGTCCTGTAGCGCCGACTAATCCAGAGATAAAAGCCTTGAGGAACCCAGCAGGTAAGATATACCAAGCTTTAACTTTAAATGTGGTTTCTTTTTGTTCTAATCCAAAGCCAAAAACACTAATTATGAGGAAAATTCCAATTAGTAACTGTAACCAATCTAGATGAATTTGGGTAAAAGTATAAGCTCCTAAAATTGCCCCAATAATAGCGCCAGGTGCACACCACATTGTTAATTTCCAGTCAACATCGCGCCAGAAAAGCATAATCCGATGTGCATTTCCCAAAAACATCCCGATAGTAATCACGGGAGGGACAGATGCTGCTCCTAGCAGAAGGTTCACTAGGGGGATCAGTATGAATGGACTACCACCGCCAGCAAGCGTACTAACTATCCAAGCAAAAAAGCTGACTAAGGCTAAATAAAAAATTAGCATTGAGGCTGTAATAAAGGTATCTCCATGCCATTTTAATTAGAATTACACTACTCTAAGCTGTGGTAGGGCGTGGGGAATACTTGTAATTTAAAAACAGCTAGACAAATAATCAAACTAAGACCATTATTTCGGCGGCAGTAGTATTTAAATGGAGAATGCCACTAATCTAATAACGCAATTGATGCTCTATTGAATATGAAAGTATGAACAGGTTACTGGTGTTACTCAGGTAGGAAAGGACTTGTTGGACTCAAAGGCGCTGTAAAGACAAAATAGATTACTCCAGCTCCCAAGAGGGTGACAGCAAGGCTGAAAAGAATTACCCAGCGATCGCCTGGTTCGTAGGTATCCTCGTCAATATCCCAACGAACAGCGAAGTAATGCTGAGTCGAGAGTAACACCGTTACTAGACCAATCACAGAAAAAGCTAACCCCAACTTCCAGCCATTACCAGGATGTGGAACAAGAGGCGCATGGAAGACACGCAGACGCACGATCACAACGCCAAAGCCCATCAGGGCGATCGCAGTCCGCATCCATGCTAAGTAGGTGCGCTCGTTCGCTAGGTGTTCCCGTACGCGATCTGCACTCCGCTTCTTCGTTTTCTCCTTTTCTGCCCCTACCTTGGCGGGTTTAAAGAATAACTGCATCTATACAACCTGTACTTTCAGCCTAAGTACATCAACAAAACAAACTTTATAGCCTCAAACGCCCTCTCAGTTAAATCTTCAAGAGAGTTTAAAAGGGCTATTAATCATAGTATGACATTAGTAGTCTACATACTGTAGCTTGTCATACTTTGTTTACCCTACTATCCTACAGATAGGAAATATCCGAAACACTAGGTTTTAGAGGCATAGAGTTTTAGTCATCGCTCGGTGCATTAGGCTTTTGCGAGTCAATATTATCTTACGCAAAATTGGGAACATTTGAAAAGTATAGCAATCCTACCTGAGTTGTGAAAAATATTTTTTTAACGAACCGCCAAGTCACATAGACGCGCTAGCGGCTTGCCGCAGGCTAGAACGCCAAAAAAGAAAGAAGAAGAGAATTTTATAAATCATTTAGGACTGCTATAGTTAATAATAATTTTATAGCTTTTACCCCCTAATCTTTTTAGCAAATTACTTTATCGTTTCTACTTTATTAAAAGTAGTATATAAAAACCATCTACTATATGAGTTTTAAAAAGCAAGGAATAAACTATAGGTTTTACTATCAATTATAATAAAAATTCCCAAACCAACTAATACAAACGGAGTAATAATTTGAGCATAATGAGTTAAAAAATGAACAGTAGCAGAGTGACGAGTAAGTAAATAAGCAATATAGCACCAAACTCCTATAAGTACAAAAAAAACACTTAAAATTATTACCAGACTAGCAAGGTCATTACTAGCAAATAATGGTACATAGATGCCGATATTATCTCCACCATTAGCGAACGTTATTGCGGCAACTTTATAACTTTGGGGACTGAAAAAAGTTGCTAATGTTGATCTTACAGAATTATTCATTTTTGAGTAGTTAAATTCATCTGATACTATTTGTACTTCGCTCTCCTCTTTTTCTCGATTCACCAATTGGCTAACACCGATCGCTATTGGAACTAAACCTAAAATACCAATCCAAGCTTTTGGGACAATTAATCCACCAAAGAAACCAGGCAAACTAGCGATGATAAGTGCTGTAAAACCCAAATACTGTCCAATAACAATATGCCGATGACGGAATGTAGCGTTTACCTGTGAAAAGAAGAGCGTCAAAATGATAATGTCATCAATGTTAGTTGCTACAAAAGATGTGAACCCAGCAATAATCGTGCCAAAACTGTTCATGGCGCTATCTTATTCACCCACTTCAATTTTCTTCTACTTTAAGCGATCGCCCGTTAATCCTGATTAAACAAAGGCAACTCGCAACCAAAGCTAGGAAATGCAAAGATTCACTTTCTAGAACGATAAAAACGCCTAATCAAATTAAGAAAAAAAAGTAATACTGTAACGAGTTATTATATCTGCGAGCGTTTGGCGAATTTATCGGTGATGTAACACCAGCCTCCTTAAAGTAGCAAGCAGACAGTTATAATTACTAAAAATCGGCATTACTACTGGCAAACAAAAACACATAAATGCTAACGTTGTCACCTCCATTCCCAAATATTACGGCTGCAACACTCTAAATTTGCCGAGAAAGAAAACTGCTAAATCAGGACTCAGACTGTTTTGTTTCTTCCTCAACATAATTCTTTTCAGGATTAAGTAATAAACTTAGACTAATAGTAATTGGTACTAAACCAAGGCGATAAATTCAGTATTGTGGTATGAGCAAGCCACCAAAGAGACCACGTAGGCTGGCAATTACTAAGGCTCTAAAAGATGAAACGTTTTGTAATGGTTGTAGGTATCTTTTTTGTTTTCTTCGCTTCAGGTGGATCTCCTGGTTATACTTACCCAGACAAAAAAACCTCAGTTGTAGGATTTTAACCAAGTTAATCCACAAGTCTTTGTCAAGTGGAAATAGAAAATTCTCAATTTCTGACCGCCAATGTGGTCATTTAAAGTGATTAGTGAGTAGTGGTGAGTGAGTAGTGAACCCATGCCTTAAGGCATGGGATTGAAGCAAGGACGCTTTGTACCTCGTACTTCGTATTTGGTACAATTCCTGATTTTTAGTAGGCTTGTGACGCACAACTGAAGTTTTTTTGCACTCTTTCTACTCACTGCTCACCACTAACTACTCACTCTTTTTGTCAATAGAGCCATAAAGTTATAAACTCAAAAAGGAGGGGGAATAATTAATTCTCGCTTTCCATCTAAATTCTGGTAACGTAAGCCTTTGTATACTGTAAAAAAGGTGTGCCAGATATATTGCTTAGACTTTTAGAGTGACTACCCTAATCTAATCTTCAGCAGCCTTAACAACAAATTTATAACACTACCCATTTAACCTTGAAGAAACTCCAATGCGGATTGCAAATGATGTTACCCAGTTAGTTGGACGCACTCCTCTTGTCCGATTAAACAAAATCCCTCAATCAGAGGGGGCGCTTGCTCAGATTGTAATGAAGTTAGAGGGCATGAATCCAGCCGCGTCAGTCAAAGACCGGATTGGAGTAAGTATGGTTGAAGCAGCAGAAGCAGCAGGCTTGATTCAGCCTGGAAAAACTGTTTTAGTAGAACCAACCTCTGGTAATACAGGTATTGCCTTAGCAATGGTGGCGGCTGTCAAGAGCTACGATTTGATTCTAACAATGCCAGATACGATGAGCCAGGAACGACAGGCAATGCTGAAGGCGTACGGCGCTAAACTACAGTTAACGCCAGGAGACAAAGGGCTAAAAGGAGCGATCGCACTAGCAGAAGAAATTGTAGCTAAAACTGAGAATGCCTATATGTTGCAGCAGTTCCGCAACCCTGCTAATACCAAAATTCATCGCGAAACCACTGCGGAAGAAATCTGGGCAGATACAGATGGTCAGGTAGACATTATGGTTGCTGGAATCGGTACAGGTGGCACAATTACAGGTGTGTCTGAGGTGATTAAGCAACGCAAGCCAAGCTTTCAAGCGATCGGCGTTGAACCAGCCTATAGCCCAGTGCTATCAGAGGGTCACGCTGGAATGCACAGAATTCAGGGCATTGGTGCTGGATTTGTACCAGAAATTTATCACTCGGAGTTAGTTGATGAAGTTATTGCAGTGACTGATGAACAGGCTATTGTCTACGGTCGTCAGCTAGCAAAAGAAGAAGGACTGCTGTCAGGCATATCTACTGGGGCGGCGCTATATGCTGCTATCCAAGTTGCCAAGCGTCCAGAAAATGCAGGTCGCTTAATTGTGGTGGTGCAGCCCAGCTTTGGCGAACGCTACCTCAGCACCTCGATGTTCAAAGAGGCGGCTATTGAGTGGTTAGACGTAGTTTGACTTGTGTTTCATAACCCTGTAACTGAAGGCGTTTCGGCGATACGACGTTACTAATTCACAAGACTTACCTTAGCCCTGTACAAAAGCTTGTCGCCTTGGCGGTAGCCTGTATAGCGTACCTTGACTATTTCTCCTGGTTGAACCGTGCCTTCCATAAGTTGGTGCAGGATCGGGTCATAAGGCAATTCTGATCCTACAGGTGCGATCGCTTCTACTCCCCACTGTTGCAACAGCTGTTCCATCGGTCGCAGTAACGGCAATAATTTCACCGCCGCTAGCTGAGGATTTTCCTGGGCTTTTTGGGCAGCTGTTGGCCATTGCAACAACCACGACTCCAGCACCCCAATACTACTTTGCTGAAATTCCTGCCAAAGTGTTTGTCGCTGTTGTTCTAGCTGCGTTTGCAAGCGTTGGTACTCTCGCTTTAAATCAGCAATTTGCTGTGATTCCCCCATAGATACTGCATTTTCATGCAGTTGTTCCTCGGCTGGCGACGGCAGAAAAGTTTGTGTTCCATTAAGTTCTACGGGGGAAAAAGTTGTTACTAAATCTGTTAATGACACCTGTAGCGCCTGACTTAGCTGGATCAGAACATTAACCCGTATTTGCTGCACCTCGCCGCGCCGTAATTTGAGCAATTGCCGCTCGGAAACGCCAGAAGAACGCGCTAAAGCTTTAAAACTAGGCACACCCACCCGTTGCATTAAATCTTGCAACTGATGAGTGAAATCTGGCTGAGACACTTGGGGCATTATTCTTCCAGCAAACTTCTTAGCATCCAAGCGTTCTTCTCGTGTAATTGCATTCGCTGAGTCAATAGATCCGCAGTGGGTTCATCGTTGGCCTGATCAACAACTGGAAATACAGACCGAGCGGTTCGTGCTACGGCTTCTTGATCTTCCACCAACATGCGGATCATTTCGTTAGCTTTAGGTACTCCCATCGTTTCTGGAATCGAACTCAGCTTGGCAAAATCGCCGTAAGTTCCAGGAGCCGGATAACCAAGCGCTCTAATCCGTTCAGCGATTAGATCAACAGCTGTGGCTAGCTCTGTATACTGCGTCTCAAACATCAAATGCAACGTTTGGAACATTGGACCTGTAACGTTCCAGTGGAAGTTATGAGTTTTAAGATACAACGAATAGGTGTCTGCAAGTAAACGAGATAACCCTTCAGCAATTTGTTTTCTATTTTCCTCGCTAATGCCGATATTGACAGGCATAACTTTGTCTTGAGCTTGCATAAAATTCTCCTAATTTTGATCAAAACGTTTGTGCAAGTAAATGATGAATTTTACATTCAGCACAGCGCGCATTCATCATTTTTGAAACTTCCTCATGCCAAATGCATCTTAAGCACAGCACGGGGAGCTTTGCGGACTCTAGCTAAGATTGTTTCTTTTCCCAGACGCTGGCAAGCCTCAAAGCGATGGCAGCCAGAAAACCCGTAATACTTGCCATCAACTTCTAATACATCAATCGGTTCTTGCTGGCCGATCGCGCTTATAGATTCCATCAAGGCTAACACCTTAACCGGGTCGTTCTGTCGTGGTAGAGGTCGGTTAATTTGCTGTAGGGGAATTTCTTGTACCTTTGTCATCAGGTTTGTTGTTACCTCCCTTTTTTTCCTTCTTGCTAAATCATACTCGTTATGAGTTTAAGTTGCAAGTTTTTAAGGAACTTAAATTGAATCTGTTGCCTGATCGTTAGGTAGACAAGCATAGCCTGACCAGAAGAGGAGGGGGAGCATTCTTAGCAGGGGAGCAGAGAAGTAGCGACTAAATTCCCCTTGTCCCCTTCGCTGACCACATATTTAAATAAAGTGTCAAAATTTCTCTAACTGCTACTAGGACCATGTAATACAATTTGTGATACAGAAAGTTAGTGCTTATTTATTTTTTGGCAACACAAGCCTAGCCTAATACAAGTTATCCAGTATTTCTTTTGCTTCAACTGTGATGCTAATGAAATTCAACACCTTTGTAGATACGCCTTAAAATGCGATCGCTACTTACTTTGCTATGCCATTTTTCATTTTTTGGCTGGTAGCTGGAGAACGCTTGAGTGCAACTGGTGTTGAAAAGGCTGGACTACCTGGAGACAATTGTTGTACTTTATCTAACGCTTGTAGACTGTCGAACACTGCTGCTCTGATTATGCTTTCCTGCTCCTTACTCAATAGCAACCGCAAGTATTCAGCAACGGTTTTATGTTGAACAGAGTCACGAGTACGGGTTACTAAGCGTGTCAGATGTCGCACAGCAATCAGACGCTTGAGGGGATCTATATCAGTCAAGTCTGTTAGCAAATCATTTATCTGCACTTCCTCGCGGCTTTTTTGCCAACTGACGATTTGCCAAATCAATAAAATTAAAGTTGCGATCGTTCCCAAGCCTTGCAGAATCGTACCAGCAGCTATCCAATGACTGTTAGAGTCAACCCAGATTGAAGCTGTCATGTAGGTGATGAACGTTGCAATGCCACCACTGCCAACAGCTAGAGTTAATTGCAGATTCGAGCTGTGCAGAAATGAGCGAATATCCGACCAAGGTACTTCCCAGTCCCATTCATGCATCCAGTAGACCAACGCCATCACAAACACTCCAACACAGGTAGCAACTAATAGCTTCCAGTTCCAAAACAGCATAGCTACAGCGATAGTTAAGCTTAGAAGCCAGCCTCCTGGCCCTTGAAATCTATACAAAAATTGTGGCTTGAGGGCTTTTGTTGGGAACGCCGGAAGCGACCAGCGTTGCGTTTTAGTGTTGATGAGTTGCTGCCAAGACCTCGACTGTGCCACGTTGCTTACCTACTTAAGTGAGAAATTGTCTACTGAATACGTTTCCATATATTTGGGGTTGGGTTATTGATAGAGACTCTCTATCAGAAGAACGGATATGTGCCATCCTCTGATCAATTATTAACGGTCATCCTCAATTTTGGTAGGAGGTTTGCATACTTTGGATTTTACTTCCGCAGATAACGTGGGACAGCACAAGTTTAAACCTTAATCAAGCTTCATCAATTGATTAAACATGACTAAACAGTATTTGTTCATGGCACGAGTAGTGAGTAGATCAATCTAAAACCAATTAACAGGTATTATCGCTAGAAATCATAGCAGAAGTGAGGGTGTAGGCGGTAGGTATATTTTTAGGGATGTTCAGTACAAAGCTCTCAGCAGGAATTGTACCTAATCAATATTTTTTGCTCCAGTTTAAACCTACTCTTGAAGATAGCAAGAGCCACTTGTCAAAATTAGACAAGTGGCTTGTACTGCGATCGCGGGCGATTATTTTCTAGTAGTTAGGTATATAGCGATCGCGACATTGATTTGAGCGAAGCAACAGTTAAAAGATTAATGGATTTGACCCCGTACAGCGCCACCCGGAAATCTCACGGTATGAACGTTGACATAGTAGTTTAGCGGATCAACATTGATGTCAATCGCTCTTGCCAGAGGCACATCAACACAGCCACTACTGGCATTTGTACCCGTTGCAGGGGCTTGAAGCTCTACCACAATTGGGCCGTTAACACCAGCAATTCCTTCATGAATGTGAGCAGCAACCGGGGTATCAAGACCAGAAACAGTTATTCCATAGCAAAGCCTGGCTTCGGTATCGCTTATTCTGGTTGTCTTAATGGTTGCTGAACCAACGCCATCAGGATCGCCAGCATTGGCCTTACCTGTTACTGCATCTACCTCGTTGCCTCCTAGAAGCAGTGCGCTAAGGGGAGGTCGCCGTGCGCTCTCTACTGAGCTATTAAAGGCAATAAAGCTAGATAACCCGACGATGGAAGCGATAGTAAGACGATAAAGCTGACGCATGAATAATTCCTCTTAATTTATACACCGTTACCAGTAGTTTTGTTTACGCAACTGAGAACCCTGGTAGAGCTATTAGCTAATGTTTCCATTTAACTAAACTCTATATCAATCTCAGTAAAAAAACTTAAACAATTTTAAATGTAAACTACACTGAGAATATGAAAAATTACGTTTACCAGGTATCTATCCAAGGTATGCTTTTCCAAAGCAATCAATTATAAATTGCTCAGATCAGCGCTTAACCATTGATTAACCTTTCATTTACTTGGCACACAAAGTCCTGCATCTAATTTTTCAGATTAACTGCGCTCCTCGATATTTTGCTAGAGCAGGATTTATCAACGTCTTGAGAGCGCCAAACTACTTATTAGAAAGTTATGTATAAATTATCACTTTTAAATTCTTTACAAACTTAGAAAGTTGAATCAAAACCAGTTAATAGTTACCAAATAATCTCAGCAATATCACGTTAAATTTTGGGGGGTGATAGCTGGACTGTCATAAGTAAGTAGTGAAACCTCTTACATTCAAGTATGGTTTAGAAATTAGAATATCTATGTCTCGTGCTACGGTATCTCAACATAATTTTTTAGAGCTATCTATGCCCTACTTTGTAGTATGACTATAATTTTTAGGGCAGGTTTTCCACTATTTACTACTCACGGACTCAAAAGAGCTTGAGCAGAATCTGTACTGAGTAAAACTAAAGTGTAGTTCTGAAGCGATCGCCAATTACTAACCTGGCAAGAAATCTATCTATAGTGAATCAATAGTTTTAAAAAGCCACTACGTTATGGCAAAAATAAAGTTTCCCCGTCCTAGTATAATCAAATCGCGTGTTGATTACTCTTACGATCAACCCGGTACTCTACCTGGAACCCTGCTTATTGATGCAGACGCTCCACCACCAAACATTGTGTTGTATGACTACAACGCAACTGATTTCACCTCCAAACAAGTGGCAATACCCGAAGAATGTGCTTCGTATCTAGATACTGAGTCAGTTACTTGGGTTGATGTGCAAGGATTAGGTTGTGAAGACATCCTACAACGGCTGGGTCGAGTGTTTAACTTGCATCCGCTCGTCTTGGAAGATGTAGTTAATGTTCCCCAACGTCCCAAAGTAGAAGACTACGAAGATCAACTGATGATTATTGCCCGCATGGTAATACCTAAAGAAACAGTTGGCTTTTATGTTGAGCAAGTGAGCTTCGTTTTAGGGAAACATTATCTGCTCACAGTCCAAGAGGAGCCAGAGCATGATTGCTTTGAACAAGTGCGGCTGCGGATTCGCAATAATAAAGGCACGCTCCGTAAGCAGCAACCAGATTATTTAGCCTACACGCTTTTAGATGCTATAGTAGATGGTTTTTTCCCTGTGCTGGAAGACTACGGGGAGGAAATTGAGGATTTAGAAGAGGAAGTAGTAACTAACCCGACACGCCAGACTTTAGCAAAAATATATCGAGTCAGGCGAGAGTTACTGACACTACGCCGTTCAATATGGCCACAGCGAGATGCGATTAATTGCTTGATTCGAGACGAAAGTGATCTCATTAGTGACAATGTGCGACTTTATCTGCGAGACTGTTACGATCACGCAGTTCAAGTCTTAGATATGGTGGAAACATACCGAGAATTGACTTCTGGGTTAATGGATGTCTACTTATCGGCTGTCGGTAACAAAATGAATGAAATTATGAAACTGCTGACGGTGATTTCCTCAATTTTCATTCCCTTGACTTTTATTGCTGGGGTGTATGGAATGAACTTTAATACAGAAAAATCGCCCTGGAATATGCCTGAGTTGAATTGGTACTGGGGTTATCCAGCTTGTTTAGCAGGCATGAGCGCGATCGCAGTTGGGTTGGTGTTCTTTTTCTGGCGGCGCGGCTGGTTCGAGAATTTTTCAACGATTAAGGATGATTCAAGCACAGTTAACACTACGGCTACAAGCATTAAGCGATCGCGTAACCTTAGTCGAGTGCGATCGCGCAGCATTTCTTAGGTATTTGCCTGATAAATTATTGAAATTACAAAAAGTCATTATTGGTTCAGTAACGATGCTATCCAAGACTACACTAAAGCTAGGGAAAGAGTAGGCGCAGGTGGTTGCAGATTAGTCTTAGACTGATCTGAGGAAAGTCCGGGCTCCCGAAAGACCAAACTTGCTGGGTAACGCCCAGTGCGGGTGACCGTGAGGAGAGTGCCACAGAAACATACCGCCTTCGCAAGCAAGAGGCACGAGGCACGAGGTAAGAGGCTGAAATAATTCTCTCGCCTCTCGTCAGATCGCCCCTCGCTGGAGGTAAGGGTGCAAAGGTGCGGTAAGAGCGCACCAGCAGCGTCGAGAGGCGCTGGCTCGGTAAACCCCGGTTGGGAGCAAGGTCAAAGGAACTACGGTTGGTTCTTTTACCAGTTCCAAGAACAGAGCCGCTAGAGGCGTTTGGTAACAAGCGTCCCAGATAGATAACCGCCCTCAAACGTGGCAATGCCACGCTTGAGAACAGAACCCGGCTTATGTCCAACTCTTTCCTCCACAATCAAGCTAGAAGGCAAACACCGCTTTCTAGCTTTTTAATTTGTACGGAATTTGTACAATAAGTAACGCCGATAAACACGGATACTAAACAACTTGCCGCATAGAGAACTTAAAGACAGCAACTTACGCCTAGTTTTTAGCAGCCAGTTTGCTTATTTATTTGGTAAGTCTTGAGGTATAATTCACAGGGTTTGTCCTGGATTAATAAATTAATCACAAAACTGGAACGTAGTAGAGGCGCTTGTGCTGGGTAAGAAATTCAAATTTCCTTAGCGATGATAACTTTGATCCAACTCTAGAGAAGTACGGGTTATGCAAGCCTAAGTAAGTGGTATTAGAACCGCTAATTAACAATAGTGATTTATGATAAATTTGTGACTACTACAACCACACCAAAAATTAGTTATCAGCTAATACATTTAAAAAACTAAAAAAATATTGAATAAACGTATTGCTGGTAAAACTTCCTTAGCTAATAGGAAGTGGTGATTATAAAATAAGCTACACGACACTAAGCTATTACATATCTAACTTGCTAATTTTGACGGTATAAGAAAACTCTTAGAGTAATTAATCCTTATTTGTGATGACAAAAAAATATAATTTGAATTTAAATCAGCTTATTATGGAAAGATTACCTACTTTTAGCAAACACTAATCTTAATCCTCTGTTAAGTTACTTCAGAAATTATGTGAAATTTTCAAGAATACTTAAAACCACAATAATAGTTAATAGCTGATTTACAGCTTCAATTTAATAATAAATAACCCGTGCTATCAATGAGCTTTAAACCTATATAAAAAATATCCCCTCTAACCCCTTCTTTTCACATGACCCTAAGTTACCCACGTCGTCAAAAGCAGCTCGAAAGTTTAGTCCAAAAGTTAGGGCTACTTCACACCGCACCTATAAAGTGGGATTTGCTTGACTTGGCGCTTACTCATCCGAGTGTCTCAACGCAAGCAAATTACGAACAGTTGGAATTTATTGGGGATGCTGTAGTGCGGTTGGTAGCAGCAGAGGTTTTATGGGAAACTTATCCAGACTGCCCAGTTGGGGAGTTTGCCTCTGTTCGTTCTGTATTAGTAAGCGATCGCATTTTAGCAATTTTGGCAACAGAATACGGCTTAGAGCTATACCTGCTGGTTGCTGGCAGCGCTATTAATAATCGCTCAGGTGAAGATTCTCGGCTAGCAGATGCCTTTGAAGCCGTCCTGGGCGCGTTATACCTGAGTACACATACTTTGGAACTGGTACGTCCTTGGCTAGACCCTCATTTCAAAAGATTAGCAACAGAAATTCGCTCTGATCCGGCAAGACTTAACTATAAAGCAGCCTTACAAGAATGGACTCAAGGTCACTTCAAAGTTTTGCCAGAGTATCGGGTTCAAGAAACTGCTCAACCGCACGGCAATCCTGAGCGTTTCATGGCTGAAGTCTGGGTTCAAGGTCGGTGTTTAGGCAAGGGTGCGGGACGTTCAATCAAAGCTGCTGAACAAGCCGCAGCTCAGGTTGCTTTTTTAGCACTTAGCACTGATGGACAAAAAACGTCAGAACAGCAAAAGTAACCAGCTTATAAGCAAGAAAAAATTAAAGATTAAACCTGAAAAACTTTTGATTATTTTGCCTGTTTAGTTTAAATTTTCCCCCGAAATTGCCGAAACGGAAACCGCCCTCTTTGACGACGACGCGCCCTCCGATTTTTATTAATCTGCTCTCTTTGGCGGTTAGCGTCAGCTTGCCCTAAATCTTCCAAAATAGCTATAGCAACTGCTTGACCAGTTTCACAGCCGCCTTCCATATAACCTTGATATTCTAGAGAAGTATGTTCGCCAGCAAAAAAGAGATTGCCCACGCGCTCTCCTTCTACGCCATACATCTGAGTCCATTGCCCCACTAGATAGCAGGCATAAGAGCCACGAGTGTATTGTTCACTTGGCCAGTGAATTTGGTTGACTTTATTTTGGAGCCGAACGCCTCTAATTCCAGGGAAAACTTGCTCTAACTGCGAAACGAGTTTTTGAGCGTGAATTTCTGACGTTGCAGTTCCCAACACTAAACCTTGACGACCTCCGGTGTAGTTAGCGATCAAACCTGCTCCAGGGCTGTAGCGACTTTGACTACACTCCCAGGTATTTTGAAAGCCTAAGTCTGTGTAAACATTGGCAGTGGAACCATAGCGCGTCCGCCAGATTTTTTCTTGATAGCTAGTGATCAATTTGGCGTTAGTGCCATAACCTAAAGTTTTGATTGCTAATCTTTTAATGACGGGCAAATCGACATCAAGCTCAATTTTCCGCAGTACGCTAAACGGTACAGTTAACAAAACACGCTCATAATTGCGCTCAAAAGTTTTTTCTCCAGACCGTAAACTTACACGGTAGCGTTTGTCTGAAAGGCTTTTGAGTGACTCTAAAACTGTCCCAGTTTGAATAGAATCTGCTAATAATTGTGCTAGTAGACGCGGAACTTGGTCATTACCGCCATCAATGTAAAAACGCTCATCACTGGTTCCAAAGATACTAAATTCACCAGGTTCAGTGCCGATTAAAAACAATAGATTTAGACAAGATTGTTCTTCTGCATCTCGACCATATTCAATTGTGTAAGCAACTTTAATCAGTTCCCGGATCATCGGTGTCGCCGGAATGCGATCTAAATACTCGGTAATTGAGAGACGGTCTAACCTGGCTGTAGGTCGATCAAATACTCTATAGCTTTCAAAATTTGCGATCGCTTCTAAATCTATATCAATTTGTTGGGCAACAGGCGCAAAGTCCTAATAACTTCTTCAATAGAAACTTTACGCCCCTCAAAAAAGTAAGTGTCTTTTACTAATCCCTGTTCAGCAGCTAGTAAGTCAACAATTTTTAAGCCAAGTTCTGTAGCCAAACTCCTTAAACAAGTGTGATCACTGTCGATAAATTCTCCTCCCAGTTCTGCCGTGATCTGAGTTCCTGCTGCATTAGCCAAACTCCGCATCCGACCACCTACTCTGTTTCTCGCCTCAATAATATCAACGCGAACACCAGCTTGCCGCAAGCGATAAGCAGCCGTCAGTCCAGCAATACCAGCACCTACCACTAAAATTGAGCTTCCTCCACTGGCAACAGCACTAGATTCTCGCTTGAAAGTAGTGGCTGCGGCGGCTGATGCTAATGCCAGACCTCCTTGCAACAGACGGCGGCGGGATATTCTTTCGTTAATGCTGCCAAGGACTTCTAATGAAGGAATATTACTTGTTCTTGCTATTTGAGCAACTTTATAAGCTTGACGGAGGATTTTAACTAAGGGCGATCTAGCCATTATTGATTGATTCCAACTAGCTGAAGGGACAATTATGAGAACGCGAACAGACTTACGCAGTTACTATACGTATAGCTGTTATCGTTAGGATGCCCACTGCAATCGTAAATCTCACACCTGATATAGATATATCTGGAATTTAGATAAACTATTGATGGAATAAAAATTTATGCAACATTTACGTACCAGTTGGGTTAAGGTCGGAATTTCTTGCCGCTATCTCAACGCCTAGTAGCTAGTTTCAGTAATAAGTTAGTGTTGAGTAATCAGTGGTGAAAGCTAAAAAATATACCCAAAAAATATCTAATTTTACCTTTTAGTATTTGTATTTTGATCAGTGATCGCACCAGCCATGTAGCTAGTTCTATTGAACACTAGCGATTCTCCAACAACAGAATCTGAGCGCAACGGCGAGACATTGAGTATAGGCATAGCGATCGCTACCGTTGTCCCCTGACCACTTCCAGCACTACACAGCATAATACTTCCACCCATTAATTCAATTAAGTTTCGCGAGATAGCAAGCCCTAAGCCAGTACCACCAAAATTGCGTGTTGTTGTACCATCGACCATTACAAAAGGTCTAAACAGTTTGTGCTGTTGATCAGGTGCAACTCCCACTCCAGTATCTTGTACGGTTACAACTACCCTTGAGATACTAGGACTATTATCTTGGGCTGCCACCGATTCAATGATCGTTTTAATAGTGATGCTTCCCTCGTGGGTAAACTTAACTGCATTACCAATCACGTTAATTAGCACCTGCTTGAGCTTTGCTGGATCTGCTTGCACCAAAATAGCTTCTTGCCAATCGGGAACTATCAGCTGCAAACCTTTTTGTTGAATCTGAACACTTTGTAAATTAATTACTTCTTTAAGCACATCACACAGATCAATCGGTTCCATGACGACGGAAAGCTTGCCTGCTTCAATTTTGGCAACGTCGAGTAAGTCATTAATAATCCCAAGTAAGTGAATCGCTGCAACATCCGCCCGTTCTAGAAATTCCATTTCTTCTTCACGGTCGTCGCAGCAGCCATCTCGGACAAGGCGAACACAGCCAATAATCGCGTTTAGAGGTGTTCTTAATTCATGAGAAGTAGTAGCCAAAAACTCGTTTTTGAGATCATTAGCAGCCTGCGCTTCTTCCCAGGCCTTTTCAATTTCGTCAGCCCACGCTTTCAGCCGTTCTACCATGTTATCGAGTGCCTCTGCTAGTTGCTGGAACTCTCTGATTTTGAAGTTGTGCGGAACTCGCTCTGCTGCATGGTGGCTTTGGAGATTTAGGGCGTAATCTCGTAATTCTTCTACAGGTCGCGCGAGATCACGAGCTAGATACAGCGTTGCTAACAAACTTGCTCCTAACAAACCAATTGTCAGTACGAACAAGATCAGTTTAATTTCCCGCAGAGCAAACAAAACATTGTCAAGGCGGGTAACGGCTAATATGATCCAGCGTTGATTTGGGTTGTTGGAAATTGGACTTGCGATCGCGGTATAACCAGCTAAGAATTCTACGCCATTTTGTGCAAACGATAAGTGCGTAAAATCTTGTTGCTCGGCAATTGGCTTGTTGACAATACTTTGTAGTTCAATTGCCGCTACCTCTTGCTGAATATTACGCCCAACACGCTCTGCTATTGGATGCACTAAAATTGTGCCATTTTGATAGATTACTAAGGTAGAGCCTGCAAGTGATCCTGGAGAATACCACCAAGGGCGGCTTACCTGTGATTCACGCTTTTTATGCTGTAAAGCAGACTCAAAACTTAAAGCGTAGCGTAGCTGACGGGCATTGTTGTAAACAGGAGCAGATAACACTAATTGCAGTTGACATTGTGAACGGGTAATTTTTGTTTTGTCAACGTGCCGTTCTAACAGAGGCTTAATGTGAATCTGTGGCGTTATAAATTGCGCTTGTTGCTGAGGCCAAGCATCATACTCTCTGTTTGAAATTATGCGATTATTTCTACAAGTGCTGGCAACAATATTATTAGTTTGAATATCTGTAAGTTGAATACACTGAATAATTTTTGGCTGTTGTGCTGCTAACTGGTTTAAAAATTGTTGAGCGTTTTTTGCTGTACCTGTTTGTAAAACACTTGTTTGACTTGCCATCAGCAAAGTAGCTTTTAAACTTGCGATCGCCTCACTAATACTCTCTCCTTTTCTGACAGCGCTTTCAGTTAAGTTTTGTTGGGCGGTTTCCAGCAGGCTAGAACGTGCCTTTCTAAATGTTATCGCTTCGCCTATCAATAAAACTGGTACGCTGACAAGCAAGATTCTCGACAGCAGAATGCGGCGAAACGATGATTGATTCAGTCTAGCCATAGGAAGTCCCTCATGGAATATGCAACCAACAGCAATGAGCGGCAAACATACTTACTAGCTCAAACATTTGTTCAGTACTATGAAAATTACATTTAATTTTTGCCTAATTTAGCGACTGTAATCTTAAATATTTAGAGGGTTACTAATAATTTACCAATCTGATCTCTTTCCTTTAAGGTGAAATTTTATCACTTCCACATCTAGCTTTTAACGAACAAAACACATTTTTGCTAGTCGGGTAGGTGAGGGGTATTACTACGCCCTTGCCCCCTCAGAACCGAGCGTGCAAGATTCCAAGCACTCGGCTCAAGCAAGTCATAAAGCTACCATTACAGGTTGCACATTATCAATTGAATCC
>JAESFL010000754.1_pt1 | contig 17595 bp, 25 predicted proteins | sample 9269401 | NCBI WGS metagenome assembly JAESFL01 (sample SAMN14506025, study PRJNA617098) | algae metagenome | isolation source: Gloeocapsa sp. UFS-A4-WI-NPMV-4B04 and co-occurring heterotrophs from desert... | place: USA: Utah | collected 2006-10-01 | reverse complement strand
GAAAAACATGCTTGGCGATATCCAACCCGATTGTAGTAACCTGCTCCATGGACGCCTCCCTCAAGTGAAGTCTGACACCTCACCTTGGCACATCGATGCCGTCGGGGGGCGTCCACCCCATCACCCAAAGCGGACATTCACCATCTGCGATCAGCCCTTAAGGCTAACCAAAGTTTGCCAGTATCGCCGCGAATGCGAGCGTTAGCGCGGCGATCAGAACGATGTCGCGGGACACGGTGACTTCCTGGTTAGGCAAAGCAACGAACGTGGCTCGCTTATCCGCTGCTGGTTTCCGAAGTGTGACCTCCCGCACGGTAGCGCCAGAAAAGCGGAGGCCCCGCTCTCAGGGGCAAGAGCGGGGCCGATCAGGGAGTGTTCGCTTCGACAGCGGCGGGGTTAGTTCCGCTGTTGAGATCAGTTTATCGCGGCACGCTGTCGCAGAGCTATGTCGGCATGCAGGAAAGTTGTCGCGAACTGTCGCGCCAGCCGGCACGTCGCGCTAATCACAAGGTACCTCACTCCTAGGGATGACGAAATGTTGGAGGTTGCCAACCCGACCGAGGGCAAGCCGCCCTATGGCGCACCCTTACCAGACATTCGGCGCGCGATTATCCTAAACGTCCATCAACCAGCCATTGCAGAAGCTGACGGCGAGCTTTGGGCTAGGTCTCGTGATCAGGATGTTGGCGGCTCGATTGCCGTATTGCGGCTACAGCCTTTGCTCCCAAGCCTGCTTCGGTAGTTTCGTCTTGCGCATTATCGTTTAGCTCGAACCACCATGGGACGCGGGCTTCCACTCCTGCTTGTTCCTTGGGCGGGAAAGCTGCGGGATTGTCCAGAGAACCCATTGTCAGATTGGTGCGCCCGCTGCCGTCAGCTCGGAAAAAGAGCGGTGTTCCACACGCTGCACAGAAGCCGCGTTCCACATGATTAGAGCTGCGGAAGGTGGCCGGCTCCCCGCGCGTAAATGACAGTGCATCATTGGGAGCTGCGACAAGCGCGGCGAACAGCCCGCCCACAGCTTTCTGACACATGCGGCAATGGCAAAGGTGTGCGTTGTCCAGCACGGCGGTGGCCCGATAGCGAACCAGGCCGCACTGGCATCCGCCGGCCACTTCGATGTCAAACCGCTTCATGCGAGGCTCCCTGACTTATCTGCAAGGTGGGCAAACAGTTGCAGCCTCCAACATCAGGTTTCCACGCATTGCCAACACTCGACGCACCCTCGAGTACTCCATTCCTGATCTTGCCATGGACCCTGCCGCCGTAGCACATTCTGTGTGCTGGTCGTGCTGTCGGAGGAACGCGGATGAAGCTGATCGCTGAAATAGTCGCGACAGTCGCCGCCGCTGCTGCAGTCTCCGCGCCAGCCGCGCCCGTGTCGACTCGGCCGCAGACCGCGCTACCTCGTCAGGCATCCCAGCTCGCCGAGTTCGACGATTTTCTGCAGGGCTTTCGGAAGAAGAACTCGATTCCAGCTCTGACAGCGGTGATCGTCGCCGGCGGTGCCGTTCTCTGGCAGAAGGCCTACGGCTTCTCGGACGACGAAGGCGAGATCCCGGCCACGATGGACACAACCTTCAGCATCGCCTCCGTAACTAAGCCGATTGCGGCCATCGCGATATTAGCGGAAGTTGAAGCAGGTCGCACCAGCCTGGACGTCGCTATGACGGCGGACCCCGATTGGACAGAAACCTGCCAGTGGCTGGCGAGCTCCTCCATTTCCTTTGGAGGGGGAGGAAAAGACGAGCATGGCGTCGCCATCCCAAAGGTGGACTGCGGCAGGGAGCTCACGCTCCGAGATATCCTAAATATGCGGGTGAACGGCCCTCGCGGCAGCGGGTTCGTGTACAATCCAATCAGCTTCGCGAGAATTGATCGGATGATAGAAGGCGCCGGAGGGCGGCCCCTCCGCCGGATCGTCCGTGAGAACGTGATTGCCCCCGCGGAGATGCAAGATGTCGCGCTTGGCTGGCGCGATCCTGATGGCGGAGCTGCTCTTCGCCTGCTCGCCTTTCCGTTCATCGTGAAGGACGGCAAGCCTGCTGTTAACGCCTTTGGGGACGACGACTTTCGCGCAGCCGGAGGCATTAAGGCGAGCGCTCGACAGCTCGCTACTTTCGATATCGCGTTTGACCTTGGCAGGCTCCTGTCGCCGGCATGGCAGAAGCGCGTATGGGCTGGAGACCTGCCTGGGGAACTTGGCGATTATCGCTGGGGCTGGTTCGTGCAGAACTGGAAGGGGCGCCGGCTCATGTGGCACTCGGGTTGGGACGAGGGGCGATACTCAGCGATCTACCTCAAGGTGCCTGATCAGAGACTGACGCTCATCGTGCTCGCGAACACCGAGGCGCTCTGGTGGGGTAACTCTCTCGTTCGTGCCGAGATCGATAGAAGCCCTATTGCGGCCAGGTTCCTCGACCTATTCGTCGATCGATGAGGTCCTCTTCCCACCCGTTGCGGACATTCGCACTTGCCACTCGAATCCGCAGCTCAGTAATAAGTGGGCGCTTTGCAGCCCGCGACCCTCACTAGTCCTTCTATGTTTGGGAGAAAGCATTAGGCTCGCGTGATGGCCGCAGCGAGCGAGGAAGTTGGTGGCGACAATCATTTCAGCCCAGGCAGGCAAAGCCCTAGCACCTAAGGCTCTCACGTTCGGACTCGTGCTGATCACAGCTTCATTGGTCGCAGTGGCGTATGCGACGCAATGGACACTCTCGGCTGGCCATTGGGACCGTGAGCTTTGGCACCATAAGTTAGGTGTAGCGCTTACTGACTGGTGGATTTGGGTTGCTCTCTCCCCTCTCGTTGTAGGTTTCGCAAGTCAGCGGCGACTCGGCACAGCGGCTCGGGTCCTTCAGCTTGGCCAGTATGTGGGAGTGGGTCTTGTCGCGATTGTGGCGCAGATACTCCTTCTCGCAGCGACAGAAATCCTGCTGGGAAGGTCCTCCGAGCCGCTCATCCCAACTGCTTTGAATCTCGGCTCTCGGAAGCTCGGCGTCAGCCTTTTGGCCGTGGCCTTCTTATTCGCTGCTGGACACGTCGAGCGTCTTGCACGTGACCGTAGGGGAGTTCGAGGCGAAGCTGTCGACACAGCTGCCTCCGCGCTCATCAAGAAAGGCATTCCACACACGACCCGCCGCGAACCGATCACAATACGAGCAGCAGATGGCGTCAATCTCGTGCATCCCAACACCGTCGATTGGATCGAGGCGGCCGGCAACTACATCGTGATCCATGTCGGCGAGCACAGGCATGTGGCGCGCTCAACCTTGACCGGCATCCTAGAGCTTCTCGGAGGCGATTTCGTGAAGGTCAGCCGATCGGCAGCGGTGAACTTAGAGAGAGTGTGCGGAACGCATGGTCGCACTGCTCATGGTGATCTGTGCGTGCGTCTCACCACTGGTGCGTCGGTGAAAGTGTCGCGAACCCACCGACAAGCGCTTCTTCTAAGGTTGCCCAAGCCACTCTAACCGCCTCGTCCCGCGGTGCCTCCAGATCATCACTAATAGGTCGGTTCAAACACCTGCCTCCCTTAGCCAGACCTTGTCGCGAGGAAGCGATCGTGAGGAAGTGGCGGAGGTAAGGGTGGCATTTGCACGAAGGGACGTTTTAGCGTTTGGAGTTGCGGCTGGTATGACGGCCGCCGCCACTGCCAGCCTCGAAGGCCGCACAGTCGCCGCTCAAATTCGCCGACCGAGTCTCAAGATACTAATACTCGGGGGGACAAACTTCGTAGGTCCAGCTTTGGTGCGAAGCGCATTGGCGCGCGGTCACGAAATCTCGATTTTCAATCGGCAGCGAACAAAGCCTTGGCTTTTCGAGGGAGTTCAGCGGCTGAAGGGCGATCGATTCCTGGAGATTGCAGAGGGGTTGAACGCTCTTGCTATAGGCAGATGGGACGCCGTGATCGATGTTACCGCATACTATCCGAGGCTCGTTGAGGCGACTTGCTCGCTTCTACGCGGACGGGTTGGGCACTACATTGTAATGTCGAGCGTGTCCGCATACGCGAGCTTCAAGACAGCGGGCTTAACCGAGGACGCGGCTACTAGAGAGCTGCGCGCTAGCTTTGAGGAGTTTAAAGACCTCGCGGAGAATGATTGGGCTACCTACGGGGGGCGGAAGGCGCTGTGCGAGGCGGTGGCTGCTCGTCACTTCCCTAAAAGCTGGACGTCCATTCGCGCGACGCACATCCACGGCTCAGGAAACGCCGACGGGTCCGGATCCTACTGGCCGACTCGATTTCGCCACGGAGGAGACATCCTTGCTCCAGGGGATGGTCTCGATCCGATCCAGTACATCGACGTTTCAGACGTGGCAGACTTCATTATTTTGGCGGCCGAAAAGAAGCTCCTGGGTATCTACAACGCAGCGGGCCCCGGTACTCCGACGACACTCAGGCAATACCTCGAGGCAGTGAAGGGAGCCGTCGACGGCACAGGAAAGGTCGTTTGGTATGGGTCGCATGATGACGCTTTTCGCTCCATGCCACTCTACGCGCCACGTCTGACAGTGCCTGGGTTTCACACCTTCAGCACTGCAAAGGCGAGGTCCGCAGGCCTCGTTACGCGGCCCATAGAGGAGACCGTTCGATCCGACTGGCTAAGCCATTTGGAGAGAAGAGGACCAGGCTTTGATTTTCAGTCTGAGGGTACTGGCTTATCTGTAGAAAAAGAGAACGCCATGCTCGCTAACATTCGTCGAGCAAAGCGGTCAGCAAGCTAAGGCGACGCAAAGGTCCAATGCCAATGCACAATCGCAAACGTTGGCAGCTCACCCGTTGCGACGTCTGCGAACGACCCATTGCGCAGGCTCAATCTAGAGCATGACCGCTCTGTCATCAGGAGCCTAATACCGGGAGCATCTACCTGGCCGCGCCTAGTCCGCCAGCACCATGCCACGCGGCGGATTGTAGCCGCCCGCAATCATATCCGAGATCGCAGCCAGGCCTTTCTGGCGATCGGTATGGTGAGGGTGCCGCGCTGCTGAAGTGGGTTGCGGAAGGCGCCTTTTTTCTGCCCGAGACCTCACGCTCACTGGGCCGCACGCAGGAGGCGGTCCGCTGCCGAGCCAATGAGCTTCGTATCCCGGTTCGATCGAGTGGCAATCGCAGCAACTTCAGGCGAGATCGCTCCGGCGAAACTCAGCATGTGTAATCGCCCGACCTGACTCTTCGTCTGCGCCCTACTTGGGTGACTTCGAGGTATGCCTCTTCTGCCGATGTGTCGTCTCCCATTCAGCAGACACTTGTTGCCCCCGCGCTTCCGCCGCCGCATCGAGCAGTCGGTCGGAAGTGGTCAGCGCGGCGTCGGGGGTGAGTGCGACATCCACCCCATCCGGTCCATCAAGGACAACGTCGCCATGCTTCGCCGTTACCTTGGTCGCTTCGTCGAACAGTTCGGGCATTTATACCTCCGGCCGTGGGGCGGTTAAACGCCTCACGCTCATCTAAGTGCCCAGCGTTTTGTGGCCCGATGGCATCAGCTGCTCTGCCGGGCGAGCATGCGGACGCTGACTCGACGTCCGCAATCCACCCATAGCGGACATTCGCCAGGCTTCCGGTCAAGCGTCTGCAAAAGCCCGACAGGCAGACGGAGGTCGCCATCGCCGCCCGTTCGCGGCCGTAGAAGAGCCCCACCCAGTTCTCGCTGAATGGGGCTGTTCGGCAATCACGCGTACGTTAGATTGGCCTTGCGGCACCGGAAGACTGCCCCGACGAATGCGTGCCCGCCGATCAGGACCAGGGTGTCCGTATTCACCCGACGCGACGCTGCTTCTTGGTATACTCCCGGGAGACCGATCGCAGGCCGTTTAGCGCCGACGCTTTGATGGTTGCGCGTGCAGCGTGACCATCTGCTCGCTGGAAAAGAACAGGATTAACAGCCGTCCATACCCAGATTTGTCTCATCGGACTTATGGTGCTTATCGAAGGTTCCTTCGCGAAAGCCGGGTCGCGACAGGTCCTGCGCGGAGGGCCCTTCTGATCCCAACAGCAGCAAGCTGAACAGCGCTAAGCCGGCATCATCAGTAACAGTGAGTGTCCATTCTCGTGCATCCCAAAATTCGACCGCAGAGTTGCAGACGACTGACGCAGCAAACTTCATGGCCTCACACTTAGCTTCTGCTAGATCCTTGAGCTCCACTCCGGTGCGGTTGCTGTTGTTCGCTAAGTCGTTCAATTTGAAATTATAAGTGGGCATGATGACTCCTGAATGCGCAAAACCCTAAGTCTCGCAAGGGAGCAGGAAGTCCAACCATTTTGCTCATGACGCTTGAGAAACCGGTTGAGCGTAACAGCAGCGGCGGTAACACTTTCACTCCAGCAGGCGCGGCCAGCCCAATGCCTCGGAAGCCATGCCAGCGGCAAACCTCTCCTCCAAGCCGATCGTTTCCCCATCGCTTGTTCGGAAGAGCCAACACACGCGAGCCCAACGCGGACTTAGGTTCCGGGCGGATTATCATATTCGAAAGGAGCTCACCCTACGCCGCAGTAACCAGCATCGAGAGAGCGGCGATTTGCGCTCTCGTGTTTGCAGCACTTCGGGAGACAGCTCGTGAGCGAGATCAACAAGGACGAGAAGGTCGTTGTAGCCAAGAGCGAGTTTAACTTCGCCAACGTCATCGCAGCCGTCGCGCTGCTGGCGCTGGTGTTAGGATTACTCAAATACCTCGGTGTATCTCCGATTTGAGCTGAACGGCTAAAGCTTTCGCCCGACTTATTTCGGAATATCCGGATCTCAGCAGCTGCTCGCCAGGTCGCGCTGGGCTCCCGAGCCCTCGGCCATGCGCTAGTGAACGAGGGGTCGCGTAACGGCCCTTGCTCTGGTGAGCCAATCCTAGAGTCAGTTTTTGGAACGGCTCAGCTACTTTCGTGCCTTACGGGCCGCATAACGTGCATCCCTAGCGGCCTTCATCTCTTCTGCACTCGGAGGCTTCAAGCGCGCAGCCTTCAGTGCCGCTGCAGCCTCTGCTTCCGCAAGGGCGGCAGCCTTAGCTTCGAGCCGGGCAGCCTTGTCGGCGGCCCTTTCAGCAACCTTGGCCGCACGCTCGTCAGCTAGCAACTGCTCGCGCGCTTCGTACGCCTGCCGGCGCTCCGCCAAGACGGCTTCGTCAATGCGGGGCTTCGCCTTGAGTTGGTCGAGGGCCTTCTGCTTGGTCTTCGTGGCCAATGTCACGCGATCTTGGAACGAAGGATCTTTGAACGAAGCCACTGCCTATCCTAGTGTCAGATGAACGAGGCGCTGCCGCTTACAGGAAGTGGTCGCGCTTTCAAGCTTGGCGGGGGAGCTCCACCGAGAGGGGAGCCCCACTCTGCTTTTCCGATCACTGGCCGTGGTCAGGTTATTTTCTGCTTCCGTGGCGGCTCGGGTTAGCCGGCCCCGCTACTGACGGCATCGATCGCACTCACGACCTGTTCCGGCACCGCGTAGTGGAAGAGATGACCCTGGCCCGGCACTACGCGTAGCTCCGCCCCGCGGATGTCGCCGGCAAGCCGCTCCGCGTGCTTTCCGACATGCGTAATCAAGTCACCTTCACCGGCCATGATAATCACTGGCAACCGCAGTTCGGCGTAGCGGCCGCTCAGCGACAGGGCGCCTGGTACCATCATTGCGGTGTCAGCTGCCGTCGCGCGCACCTGAGACGGACGCAGTCCCATCGCGATCGGAAAGTCACCGAACTTTTCCGAGACGGGAGCGGGCGCGAAGCTTGCCTTGACCGCGATGGGACCACTCAGGAGACCAGTGAGCGGAGCTATTGTGCTGGCGACTACATCACCTAGCAAGGGAATCGCAGGTATGGAGAGTGGCACGACGTCGGGACGCGCCGAGCCGTAGTAATAGCCAGAGAGCAGGACGAGCCCGCTCACCGCGTCTGCATGATCAAGCGCCATGGCAAGAGCCACCAAGGTGCCCCAGCTGTGGCCAACAACGACCGCACGGGCCACGCCAATCTGCTTAAGCGCGTTCGCAAGCAATGCGGCCTGCGCCGCCGGCGTCCACAACGTGGTGCGAGGACGGTCGCTGTATCCGAACCCGGGCCGATCAAACGCGATTACACGATGATGCTCAGCTGCAAGCCCAAGCACCCCGCTCACTTCGAAATCCTGCAGCATCACTCCATTGCCATGCAGAAGGACCACGGCGGGGCCTTCACCGCGATCAACATAGTGAAGGCGCACACCGTCCACATCGACAAACTTGCCGGCAGGAGGGGTTTCCGCTTCGGCGCGCCGCGCGTTGGCACGGTTCAGCCATGCTGCTCCAGTTAAGGCGGCCCCAGTCACACCGGCAACGAGCCAAGCCTTGTTATGCCTGATCGACATCCGCCAGGAGGGCGATGAGCCAGAGGCGCTCGTGCTGGCCGAGTGAGCTTTGTGATTTGGTTTTTGTGTCATGGCCGCCTGAACATTGTGCAGCGCACAAAGTTTCATGGCATCACGAGCCTCAAGGCTCGTACTCTACTCGCGTGGATCCTCCTCGTGACCCTCACCGTCGGCAATAATCTTCCGTGCTGCCGCCTCGTCCTGACGCGTTTTCGACTTGGCAGCCACGTGCTCGTCGCGCTTCGCCAGAGCGTCATACGCATCTGCGGAGCGCAGTTCGCGTTCGCGAACGTTTGGCAGCTCCGCAGACGCTGCAGCCGTTCGCGCATCATTTGCGCTTTCCCTGTGAGACTTGGAGACCAACAGTTCCTCCTTGTTCCTCTCGGCTCCTCCGAGCCTAGCACCTAATGAAACCGTGCTCTCATCTAGTTTCCGCGCGGCAGCCCTCAGTCCAGGGAGCGGCCACCTCGATGGCGCCTCCGGCTACGCTAACAGTCACCGGAGTCCTTGCGGAGATTTCACCGTCTACCGAGATCTTCAGGCGAGGACGTGTGTAGAGCTTCATGCTCCTTCCGCGAAACTCGGGCGTAGTGCCGTGGCGCGCACGCAGTTTGAGGATCGTCGCCAGCCAACTCCAAGCAAGTCCCCATATGCTTTTCCCTGTCACTGCCTGGATGACGATTTCACCGCTGTCGAGCTCTTGGCTTTCAACCAACTCGACACCGCCATGATGGGTGCCGTTGGCAATCCGTACCTCTGTCGCCCAGAGTCGAGCGCGGCGCCCATCCTCATGCTCAACCGTCACCTGGAAAGGGCGGAACCTCAAAGCACACCACGAGGCCCAGATGACGTAGCCCAACATCCCGAGGTGGCGTTTCAGTTTATGCGGGACCGTCTCCGCGATCATGGGTGAGAGGCCCATCGCTGCCGCGTTGACGAAATAGTCCCCATCAATGCGTCCCAGGTCGATCCGCTTTCGCGTCCCATTGGCAATGACGTCGATTGCGCCGTCTATGTCCTTGGGTATCCCGAGCGTGCCAGCAAAGCTGTTGGCGGTGCCCAGAGGCACAACCGCGAACACTGTGTCGCGGCCGACAAACAATCTAATGTTTGTCGAAAGCGAGCCATCGCCTCCACCGACGATGACCATTGGCGCGCGCGCAATAGCATCGCGGATCGCCGGCTCCATTTTGTCCGGATCCTGAATGGCGTGCGCTTCAGCCAGCTCGACCCCTGCCGCGGTCAGCTTGCTTTGCACTTCGTCGAATGCCTCCGCCCCCGTGCGGCTCATAGCATTGACGATCAGAATGGCTCGACTGGGAAGCGGACGCATGTCCGACCTGATTGGCATGCCGAGATCTGTCTCACCAGCTATTCCGAGTTCCTGCGCATGAAAGGCAACTTCGTTCAGACCGTCAGGCGGCTAACACGCTCTGCAGAAAACCGCAGTCGGTCGTACTGAGCATTCACGAGGAACTCTTGCTGCCCCCTCGCGAATGGGCGAAGTCGGCGCGTGCGCGGGCAACAAGCAAGCGGAAGGACGAAGCGGCCTCGGCTCGAAAACTCGACTCCCTTCACTCGGAACTGTTTCACCTCCGAAAGAGTCTGGTGACTGCTGCACGTGATTGCAGCTCTCTTGGAGGGCAATATGGGTCTGATCATCATTCTGATCGTGGGCGCTCTGGTCGGCTGGGTAGCCAGCATGATCATGCGCACAGGTGGCAGCATCTTCTTCGACATCGCCATCGGCATCGTAGGCGCTTTGCTGGCTGGCTTTCTGTTCGGTGGTGGCGCTTCGATCTTGAACTCGCCCCTGAATATCACCTCCATCCTTTACTCGCTTCTTGGAGCCATAATCCTCTTGGCGATCGTAAAGCTGATCCGACGCGGTTCTCGCGGGCGCTTCTAGCTCCAGGCAGCAACCGCCGGTCTGCCGCGCATATGGCGAGGAAGGGGAGCTGGGCCATCGACCGCCGGGCCGCTGTGCACTCCTGTTCGTTCCCACTGAAGATGAACGCGCAGGGACTCAAGGCGATGAATCAGATGGATGTACAGGCGAACCTCTCGCGAATACTTGAACTCGCGACCGATGTGCTGGGTAGCGAGCAAGCGGCCAGCGATTGGATCGACAAGCGATCTGCCACTCTCGGCTCCACACCGCGGGAGCTATGCGCGACGCCCGAAGGCAGGGATCGAGTTGTGCTGCACCTGAACAGCATCTCGCGGCACCGTTTCGCATGATTTGATCGTCGGAGACGAGCGTTAGTCGCGGTCCGCTTTCGCCGCAGCGTTCACCAGCGCCTTGGCAGCCGTAAACTCGATCTTCTCGGCCATTGCCTCCCAGGCCTCTGCGGACCTGAGATGCTGTTCGCGTCGGTTCGGAAGGTTCGTGACCTCCGCAGCTGCACGTTCTGCTTCAGCGCGCTTGCGGTAAGTTTCTGGCTTGTTGATGTGGATCAGTGCACTGGAATTCGTTCAGGCGAGCGCATTGGATTGGGCCGATCAAACCCGATGAAAGTTTTTCTGGATTTTGAAGCGTCGTCGTTGTCGGATCGCAGCTACCCAATCGAGATTGCCTGGGTATTCGAGAACGGACGGTCAGAGTCCCACCTGATCGCGCGGGCGCCCGGCTGGAACGACTGGGACGATGTCTCCGAGTCCATTCACGGGATCAGCCGCGCGATGCTCGAAGCTGAGGGGGAGCCCCATGACTTGGTCGCGACGCGGATGGTGGAAGCGTTAGCCGGCCACGATCTTTTCGCCAGCGCGCCGTCCTGGGATGGTAAGTGGTTGAGCGTCCTGTTGCGAGAAGCCGCCTTGCCCCGCAATCTTCTGAGGCTCCGCGACACTGATCAAGCCATCAGGGAGACTGTTGAAGAGATCCTACGGCCGGTGCTTTCGCGGGACCGGCTCGAGATCGAGATACACGATGTCGTCGCGACCGCAGCCGCTTCGCAGGGTTGCCAACCGCAGCATCGCGCCCTGGCTGACGCTCTCGGCGAGTACGACATATGGCTTCGCGCCAGAAAGGCTGCTCGCGAGTGGAAATCAGATGAAGGGGAAACTCGAGGAGCGACAGCACCCTCCGGGGAGGGCAGCGACTAAGACTCACAAGCCGACATTCACGTCCTTTTTGCAGCTCCCCTGGCCGGACATTCGTCCATTCATGCACCTCGTCACACAGACGGCGCTCGGAACGGATGCCCATGCAGTAGCCGATGATCAGCATCCGGATCATCAGCTCCGGATCAATCGAGGGCCGGCCGGTGTCGCTATAGTAGGGCCTCAGCTGCTCGCGGATGCCCCCGAGATCGACGAACCGGTCGATCGACCGCAGCAGGTGATCCGTCGGCACGTGCCGCTCCAGGCTGAACCCGTAGAACAACTCCGGCTGATCCGTCTGGCGCTCGCCCATCATCGGCCCGGCTCCCATTGCCCAGCCGGAGTGAATCAGAGGCTCAGGACCAACGCAACCGAGAGTTTTTCAACACTATCGGTGAAAAGCGGACAAAGAGCACCGCGGATCTTTCGGCTGGCGGCGCTCCTTTCACTCGAAAGTCTATAGTTCAGGCGAAGATGACAGCGGTACGGATGCGCCGACGCACCGCTGCGCCTGCCATTCCGAAGCCGCCGATCATCAAAGCCCAGGTGGTCGGTTCCGGAACCGGAGCTACGGCGTCAGCTACGGATAGAGACACATCATCAAGAACCGCTCCGACGTTGTCGTTGCTGGTGGTCGAGAAGTCGAATCTCACCTGGCCGGCCTGGCTGCTCCTGAAGAACAACGTGAACTGACCAAAACTGGCCACGGAAGCCGTTCCGATCGGCAGGGTCAGCGTATCGGCAGTGCTCGGGCCTTGGTCGATCACGCTACCGTTGTGCGTGTAGCCCGTGCTGGTGAGGAGTTGCGGGCTGGAGAGACGCAAGGCCGCGACTGTGTCGTCAATCCCAAAGATCTGGCTGCCACTGAGCGCGAAAGAAAGAGTCACCCGCTGATTGGCGCCGAAAGCAAATACATTGGTGCTAGCTAGGACGCCGCTATTGCTGCTGCTGCCATCCAGATCGACACACAAACCGCCGGCCGGGCTGCATGTGATACCAAACGAGCCACCGACCAAGTCGACCGTTCCGTCGCTGACCGTCAGACCGTTGAAGCTGTTGTAATTTAGGGCGCCGGCACCGCCATTCTCACTTTCGAAATTGTTCGAATAAACAACTGCCGCTTGGGCAGGCGCAGCGACCACTGCAGCGAGCACAATCAACCCGAGATACTTCATTATACGAACCCCTGTTGAGTCGCCCCACTCCCAGGAAGGGTTAACATTCAAGATCTCGCGCCGCAACGACACAGATGTGACGAGAGGGGGAGGGAGCGGAACAAGTAAAACTTAGCAATCTGCTGGAGGAATGGTTTGAGAAATGAAGGGGTGCCCAGCGACTATCAACTGAGGAGCGATCATGTCGGCAATGGGTCGGAGGCGAACATCCGAGCGAGCTGCAATTAGGTGACGCTGGCACTTCGCCCAACGGGCCGGAGTGCTGCACAAGGCACCCCTCAAGCGTCGCGCCACCCACGTGGGGTGGATGGTTCGCGATGCGCCTGTCTCGGTCGGACTTGGGGCAAGCACCTCTTTCGACCGGCTACGCTATAGACGCAGCACCGCGTGTTCGACATCCGGCTGCCACTGCTCCGGCTTATCGGGAGTAGTATGCGGCGAGCGATTCCCGTGGGCACCGCTGGCAGTTCAACTTACCCCCTGGATGCCGGCGGATCGTCGCCACATCGCCGAATTGAAAAGCGCCGCCAGTGTTTCCACTAGCGACGCTTTGGGCCTAAGTCTTTTTGCTTAGGCGTAAGTAACCGAACTGCGGAGCCGGCGGCGCGAAGCGGCGCCAATAAGGCCGAAGCCGCCGATCATCATTGCCCAGGCCGCCGGCTCAGGAACGGCAGTGATCGAAAGCGAAGTGAAATCGCTCGAATCATACCCCTGTCCCGACACGTTCAGGAAAACCGAGTTGCCACTGAACGAGAACCCGGTTGGAGTTTTGCCACCAAGGAAGCTCACGCTGGCGATCGCGCGATCGAAATCTACCCGGAAGCCGTTGAAAGACGCAGTGGAATAAACCGCACCGACGTTGGCGAAGTAGGTCAGAGTGTTCGTACCGATGTCCAACGAGCCCTGCGCTGGTGAGAACGTGCCTTGCTCGAATTCGATGCCGCCGCCAACCGTTGCAGTCGCTGGACCCGCGTAGGTGGTGCTGGTGTCCGGAAAGAGAAGCGAAGCAGTAACGCTGGTGCCGGTGAAATCAGTCGCGGCCATAACCGGAGAAGCGACAGCTGCAAGCAGCGCCGCGATCAGAAAACGTGACATGGTAAACCCCCAATCAACTAACTCGAGGGCGCCCATTCGCACATCGGGGGCACCCAGGAAAGGGGAATATCGGGAGTAGGCCACTTGGCGTACCGCTATGAACGTCTTGGATGGGGACAGACGAACTACTCTTCGCGTTGTCAAGGTTTGGGATGGTCACGGCTCGAAATCTGCAGTGCGTGTAGCCGAACTGGAATTTGGCCGCATTGGCGGACCGCAAGTAAAAATGCGCCGCCGTAGCGCGGATCTTGAAGCCGCACGGCCGGTCGATGTCCGCAAAGGGTGGATTGCGGACATAGAATACGCCCCCAGCATTTTCGCCGCCGGCGCTTCCACGAAAACGGTTCAAGTGGTCAGGCGTAGGTAGCAGATGCGCGCGTGCGACGCCGCGATGCTGCACCAAGCAGGGCGAAGCCGCCGAGCATCATCGCCCAGGCGGATGTCTCCGGCACGGGGGCGCCGAAGGTCAATGTGACGGTATCGGCCGGCAGACTATAAACGTAGGTGCCTGCTGTGAGACCGAGGTCCGCAAATGTCCTGCCAGCAAACGTAGTTGTAGCGGATAAGGCGGCGCCTGAGACATAGCCGACCGGCACGCCCACAACCTGCTGGGAGCCATTTATAGCGAAGAAGCTGCCACTGCCGGACGATGCGAGCTCCAAGCCTCCTGGTCCGAAGCTGCTCGGGCCAGCGGCCGTCGAGTATAAGTCACCCGTGCCGGCGCTGGCGACCAAGAGTGCCACATCCGCGCGAATACCAGCCAAGCTCGTCCCCTGTAGAACAAATGATAAGCCGCTCAGGTCGATGCTTCCTGAGGTCGTGGCAACGACGTCTGGCCCCACTTCCTGGAAGTTGATCACCACGGCGCCATTCGCGGCCCCCGGAAGCGCTATCGCAAGTGCAGCTAGCAATAAGTTCCGCATCACTACTCTCCCTGTTCGAACGACCTAAGCACGAGGACGCCCAACTCGATAGGATGGAAGCGACACCTCTGCCGTTCGTCGAACTGCCAAACTAATAACAGTTCCAAGCTCATCGTGCGGCCAATCGGAGGAGACAGCCACTAGGCCGGAAGCCTATGCTGTGCCAGGTCGGGGCAGCCGCAAGAGCTTCTGTTCGCGCTCGGATCGATAGCGAAGCTCCGGCTCTTGCACACGAGCGTCCGCAATGGGTGGGAGGCGGACATCCCGCGCAGCAGAATGCCAGAAGTTTTGCGAGCTGCTGGCAGCGTAGCGGCGTCGTGAGGAGAACACGACTGATTGCAGGCAGATGGAGCGCAGGAACCTACAGGGCAAATGCCTTCTGAACGCCTGCAGGCTCTCGTTGTCGAGCAGTTAGGAGAAGCTGCGAGGTAGCTCTTCGATCTTTTGGCAGTGCCTCGTTACAGCTGGCGGGGTGATGCCAAGCTCTTCAGCGATGTGAGACTTCTTGTAGCCTCGAGCGAGGAGTTCAGCCAGGCGACGTCGACCATCGGGGGTGAGGTTACCCTTCTCAGTCTTATATCCCTGCGATAGCGCTTCACCGAAGGCTGCTTCTAGCTCGCCAAACTGTTTGGTCACATCGAGCAGCAACTCTCGGACGGCGTTTAGCCGGGCTGACAGATCCGACACAGACGCCAAACCAATCTTGACGGATGTCACTTAGTCCCCTCGCAATCCAAATGAGCAGCTGGGCTAGTCGAACTTACGACTAGCCCAGCTCTGTGCGTCAGCGCTTAGGCGAGGACGCTTGTCACCCGGTTGCGACGACGCATAGAGGCGCCGAGCAGACCGAAGCCGCCGAGCATCATCGCCCAGGTCGCGGGCTCAGGAATAGCATCCGGGAAGTTCCCGGTGCCCGGAACTGTCGCCGAGCCCAAGGTAAAGACCGGCGTGTTTGCGCCGCCCGGTGCACCATTGGGGTTGTTCTTCGTCGTCCGCGTAAAGAACGCATCGACAGCGCGGCCGCCAAACGTCGATCGAGCGCTCAACCCTTCGAAGTTGAATGGTTCGAAGGGTCCGCCGGTGTTGCGGAAGTCCGGGCCGACATAGGTGAACACCAGATTTGCAACCGCCGCATCATCAGTGAACCCTGGGGTCACGATAGCTGTCGGGCTGGCAAACTCCACGGAAGCCACGAGGTTCGGCGACGCCGAAGAGATGGACCCGCCGATATAGCCTGCGAAGTCGAAGATCACGAAGCGATCGCCGCTGCGAAGGCCCTCATCGGGGCCAAGCGTGCTTTCGTAGGTGAAGGTGAAGTTGTTTGCGCCATTGGCGCTGACCGTGTCCAGAGTGATGACGGCCGCGTTCGCGGAGCCCGCCAATCCGATCGCCGCCGCTGCGGCGAAAACCCACTTTTTCATGTTACGCTACTCCCTGCGCGTAGTCCGGAGGACCCTCTCTGAAAGGGATTCAGAGGCTCCGATCGCAGCCGCTAAACACGAGCGCGGCGATCCGGTTGCATCGCAGTTAAGATTATCTTCACCACGATGTTGCGTTCCGGTCGCCAACTAACAGGGCGGCACGAGAATTGTCGCGATCGTCAGATGCTTACAGGCAGCCACGCACGCAGCTAGCAGAGGTGCGATCTCGAAGGGCAAACGCGTCGGCGGGCGCTGCGCGACAATCAGCGACAACTTTCCTTCGTTGCCGACATAGCTCTGCGACAGTCCGCCACGATAAGCTGATCTCAACAGCGGACCTAACCCCGCCGCTGCGGAAGCGAACACTCCCTGATCGGCCCCGCTCCTGACCCCTGGGAGCGGGGCCTTCGCTTTTCTAGAGTCATGGTGCACTCGGTCACACCTTGGAAATGTGCAGAGTCTAGGCGGCGACGTTCGTTACATTGCTTAACACAGGAAATCATCGTGTCCCGCGACGTCGTTGTCATCGCTGCCCTAACGCTGGCATTCGCCGCGATGCTGGCGAACTTCGGTTAGCTCAGGCGGCCTCCAGCTCACTTCCGGTTCGCGGTAGTTGCTCGGATCAGGGGCGGCGACGTCCCCGCCAGTAGCGATCCCAGCGCACGACAGTGCCGGTGCTGAGCATCGCGAAGGAATGATCGCCCGATCTTGGCGCCGAGCACCAGGCTTCCGTACGTGCCCCTCTGGCCGATCCATTCGACTGGTACTGAAGCACCGGTCCTTTCACCAGATTGCAGTTGCCGTCGATTTGACGAGTGGCAATGCCAGCAGGCCGGACGCGGGGTCCTTCGGCGCACCAGATCGGGCCATCAGTCTCCACCGGCATCGGCGTGCAGGTGAAGGCGACTGCTTGCCTTCGCACCTGGTGCGGAGGGAGCCTTATCTCGACCTCCGACCTCCGTTTCAGTTTGCTTTGACAACACCTGACAGCACCCTCAGGCTCGAAGAAGCTCTTTAGGCTGACCATGTGAACTCATTCGATTCATCCGAGAATCTCTGAGGATGGGCTTTGACAGTCCTCATTGCGGCGAGCATGTCTGCGCAAGGGTGAGCAGCTGCGACTATCGATTCGTGAAGTGACCTAGCGTCGCTCGCGGCGCATCGGCGGCACTCTACAGCAGCAGGGGGCTGAAGAGCATGAAGGTCGGGCGAGCAGCGTGTGGAGCCTATTCTTTGCAGAAGGTGCGGCCGCGCCTGCTGCAAGCTTCGTTCCTGCTTCCATTTGCAGCAACGGTCATGGCGACGGAAGCCCCGTCTCGGGCCGCTTCACCTGTCGAAGTCTGCAACAACGATTCGCCCTTGCCAGGCGCGTCTGCCGACCGGCTGCGGACCTTGATTGCCGGTGCCGGAGCGACATTGGCGAGCGGGTCCGCCGATCGCGGTGATCGTGCGTTGAAGGATCTCGCCGGAGCCACACCGGGCCCCAACGGAGCGGCAGCAACTCCTTCGCTACTCGCCGAATATTGCCTGACGGCGGGGCGTGCGATGCGCGT
>JAESFL010000753.1_pt1 | contig 17608 bp, 14 predicted proteins | sample 9269401 | NCBI WGS metagenome assembly JAESFL01 (sample SAMN14506025, study PRJNA617098) | algae metagenome | isolation source: Gloeocapsa sp. UFS-A4-WI-NPMV-4B04 and co-occurring heterotrophs from desert... | place: USA: Utah | collected 2006-10-01 | reverse complement strand
GGCGGTGACGCGGCCGTGGAAGGCGCTGCCGTACCAGGAAGCGAGGCCCTCGCGCACGTAGCCGCGGGCATCCTCGCGGGGCACGTAGGTCTTGCCCGCCACCACGTAGGGCTTGCCCGAGAAGCGGCGTCCGCCGCCTTTCGGGATCACGTCGCCCTCGTTGTAGAGGCGGCGGCTTGCCTTCACGCCGTATTTCGGATCGATCTCGCTGCCCGACGAGGAGGCGGCGCCCGCGAGCTTGGCCGGATTGTTGGCGCAGTTGGCGGTCGTCAGCGCGACCGCGCAGACCGCCAGCAAGTGCAGGGCCGGCCGCAGGACCGGCCGCGCATTTCGCGCCGGATCCTCCGGGGTCTTCCCGCCCCGTGCCCAATCCCGTGGCATGACATGGGTCATGTCGCCCGCCCGCTCCCCGCCTACGCCACAGGCTCCCGCGAGACCGCGGAAAGCTGGGTCTCAGGGGATCGCGCCTCACTCCGGCCGGAAGACGTCCGGCCGTCCCCAGAGGATCGTCCAGACGCGGTAAAGGAAGGCTGAACGGCGCGCCGACCCAATGCAGAAGCGGACACGACGCGCGAGCAAAGCCTCGCAAGCGGTTCTGAAATCGGTGAAAAAGACTGCCGTATTTTCCGGTGGAGCGGCCTGCCTTACTCGGCAGAAGCGGCGCACAAGCCTCGACCCGAGAAGCGGCAATGCGGGCGGGCAACCCTCGGCGCCTCGTGTCCTATCCCCAATCGGGGCGGGCCGGCGTGGTGCGGATGTCTCCGCACCCCATTTGTTCATCGTGCCGTGAAGGCGGCGTTAAGCGTGCCTTGCACGAGGCCCGATCTGAGCGCGACTCAGCGCGGGTTCTCGCCCAGCACCTGCTCGATCGAGCGGGCGCCGCGCTGCTTGAACAGCAGATCGAGCGCTTCGAGCATCAGGGCGTGCATCTTGGTGCGCTCGGCGTAAGCCAGATCCCGCAACTGGTCGTAGACCGGCGGTTCCAGATAGACCGACATCTGCTTGGCGCGCTCCTTCAACGTCCCGGCGCGGGCCGGGGCCGGATCCGAGGGCGCGAGGTCGAGGCGGACGACCTCCGCGCCCGTCGGCGCGTTGGCCTTCGCAGCCGATCGGGCGCCGGCCTTGCGCGGCCTGCCGGCCGGGCCGGCGGCGGCGACGATCGAGGCGAGGTCGAGCTTAGGCGGCCTTGACATGCTTTCTCACGTCCTTGCCCGCGGCCTTGACCGGCCGCTGCACCGCCGCCTGCATGCGGCGCTCGATCCAGCTCCACAGCCGGCGGATCTCGCCCGCGGCCTGACCCTTCGGGTTGAACTCGGTGACGCCCTGGCCGACGCCGATGGCGTCCTGATGATCGTTGCGGGCCACGATGTTGACGTCGGGCAGGATGCCGAGCACCGCAAGCCCGTCGGCGGCATCGCGGATGCGGTAGGAGCGCGGCGGGGTCTGATTCAGGACGAAGGCGAACTTCTTCTCGAGGCGGTAGACGGCGGCGAGCGTCGGCTTGAAGGCGCGCAGATCGGCGGGGGTCGGCCGGCAGGGAATGATGCACAGATCGGCCGCACGGATGGCCGAGAGCGTGCCGTTGGAATCGACGCCGGGAGTGTCGATGAACACGTAGTCGTAGGAGGATTCGGCGAGCCGCTCCATCACGAGGTCGATCTGCGTGGCGTCGATCTGCGCCACCTCGGGGCCGTCGGCGGTGCGGTGGTCAAGCCAGTCGGTGATCGTGGCCTGCCGGTCCATTTCCAGGATGCAGACGGCGTGTCCGGCTTCCTGCGCCGCGACCGCGAGCGAGATGCACAGCGTGCTCTTGCCGCTGCCTCCCTTCTGCGTGACGAACGTGATCGCTTTCATGCCGGCCACCCCACCGTTTTCGGTTTTTTGCAGGCTGTCCGGTCCTGTGATGCCGGGATGCCCAGATCCCGGATTTCGCCGATCATGGTTAACCGGCCGTTAAAGGGTGGGCGTCCCCGACTCGCGCAGAGTTTTCACCTGAGGTTGGTTTTTTCCTTTAATGCTACCTGAGCTCTTTACGCGTCGTGGCTCTGCGGATTAACATACCTTAAGGGCAGGGCGGCGCAGGAAGTCACCTGAGGTTGCGTCGGCGATCCGGTTCTGCTGCAAGCGCCGCCCTGCTCGGGTGAAGCCGTGGCTTGCTGGCGAGCCGCCGGTTGCAGCCGTTCGTGCCCGGAGACGACGTGCCAAGTTCCGAGATGACGGCTTTCGAACCTGACCTTCCTTCCGCCTTCGCGAGTTCCGCCTGCCTGGGCGCCTGGGCCCACAATCCGGGTTCCGACCGGCTTGCCCTGTCGCCGATTCTGGCGCGGCTGCTGGCGGTTCCCGAGGACGCCGCGGCGGGAGCGCCCCTGACGCTGGCGCTGGCGACGGTGGAGGCTGAGGACGCCGTCCGCCTCGAGAGCGTCTTGCGGGCGGCGGGAGAGGATGGCCGCCCCTTCGAGGCGGAGTTCCGCACGCGCGCAGGACCCGGCGGTGCGCGCTGGCTGCGCCTGATGGGGCGATGCCGCCGTGATCCCGGCACCGGCGCGCGCACGACGCAGGGGCTCGCCTTCGATTTGACGGAGGAGCGCCGCTCCGTCGGCTCGGAAACGGACCAAGCGCAGCGGCAGGCCAATCGTCTCGCCGACCATGCGGCCGCGATGAAGGGGTTGGTTGCCGGCTTGCGCAATCCGCCGCTGGCCCGCCTCGTCGATGAGGTGGCCGTCGAGATCGGTCACGAACTCGCCCGCCGTCTTCGCGGCACCGGAGAACGGCAGATGCACTGAGGGCGCGGGCCTCAAGCGATCATTGCGGCAGGGCGGAGGCTTCCAGCGCCGGGCGAGCCCGTGTCGGCGCTGTGGGGAACAGGAGCGGGCGCAGGGCTTTGGCCGCCTCAGGCACCGGCCGGGACAGGGCCGCGGCGAAGGCTTTACGAAGGGCCGTGCAGCCGCGTCTTCGAATCGGCCCCGGCGATGCCGCCTCAGCCGCGAGGGGCCCGGCCCGATCCTCTCCGCGCACGCCTCGAGGGGCCTCCGTCTCATCAACGGCCCGCAATCCGAGGGCGCGCGCCAGGATCGTCCGGCCGGCGGCGAGCTGCGTTCGGTCGGGCCGCGGCCGGGTCAGTACGGCCCCCGCCCCCTCCCTGGCCGCCGCGCAGACGCGTGTCCTGCCCGGCTGCGAGCGATGCATCGCCTGAAACATCATCCGGCCGAGTTCGACCAGCGTTTCCGGATCGGCCTCGCCGAGGCTTCGCGCCAGGGCCTGGGCGGCCATGCGGCGGACGCCGTCCACCGCCTCCCCTTCCGGGCGTCCCCTCTGGTAGCCGTCGAGATACCACGCGGCGATCGGCGCGATCGTTCCCGGTGCGCCCGCCTCCACCGCATCGAGCAGCGGCACGTCGTGCAGCACCACGGCTCGGGCCCGCTCCGGGTCGGCGCCGTCGTCGAGACTGGAATCGGGGAAGCGATCGGCATCGACAATGCTGGTGGCGACACCGGCCTCCACCAGGGTGCCGGTATCGGGAATCATCAGATCGTCCGGGCGGACCTCGAGGGCGGCATCGACGAACTCGGCCTGAACGCCCGCGGCGAGATAGGCGGCGCGCTCGGGGGCGCTGTCGACCGCGATCTCGACACCGACCGGATCGGTTTCGTAGGGCGCGTGAAAGCCGAGCCGCGCATCCGCTCGGACGAGCCGCTGACGTCCGCGCACGAAGGCCAGGGTGCAGGCGGAGACGCAGTAATCCGGCACGTAGGTGACGAGGCCGCGTGCCGCGATCAGCGCACCGATGGCCGCGCCCTCATCGACCAAGCCGCCCTCGCTGGTGAGATGGATGCGCTCGATCCCGCGATGGATGTCGAGGAGCCGGGTGAGACGTTCGGCGGCCCCTTCGGTCAACTCGCCCGACAGGCGCACGTCGCGCCCCTCCGGCCCGAGGACGATGCGGGTCGGCCGCTCCTCCGGCGCGGGCGCCTGTGGGGCGGGTGCTGCGCCGGCCGGGTCGAGGGCCGCGCGCGGACCCGCCGACCGATCGTGAACCGGCACCAGGACTGCCGCCATCAGGGCGGCTGCCAGCCCGATCGAAGCGCAAGCCACACTGTGCACGGCCCGCCGCGAGCCAGCCGCCATATCTCGCCCCCAAAGGATGGTCCGGATTCTCGTCGACCCGCGAAGTGTCCCTCGCGGCAGCGGCGAAGCAAGGCCCCGGCCAGAACGAAAAACAAGGCCTCTGCCAGGACGAATTGGCGGCCGGAAATGCTCTTGTCGGCACGCGTGGAAACGACGGAAGAAAACCGATCCGCGCGGTGTCGGCCGTGGGAGACGCTCCCTCGCCCCGACACGATGCCGCAGTGCGAAAGCGGCCCGGTCGCGGGCTCAGGCCGCCGGTTTCAGCAGCAGATAGATGTCCATGATCCAGCCGTGACGGGCACGAGCCTCGGCGCGCACCCGGCGGATCTCCTCAGCCACGTCGCCGAGCCGGCCGGCGACGAGCAGCTCGTCCGGCGTGCCGAGATAGGCGCCCCAGTGGATCGTCAGATCCGGGTCGAGTCCCTCGAAACGCGGGTCGCCGTCGAGCATCACCACGGTGGCGCCGGGTGCGTCGCCCAAACCGTCGCGTAGCCGGCGGCCGGTGGTGATCTGCACCGGCTCGCCGATGCGGTGGAGCGGGATGCGGTGGGCGGCCGCGAGCGCCTGCACGGAGGTGATGCCGGGAATGACGTCGTGGGTGAAGCCGACACGCCCGCGGACGAGCACGCGCTCCAGGATGCGCAGGGTGCTGTCGTAGAGGGACGGGTCACCCCAGACGAGGAAGGCGCCGCGCTCGTCCTCGCGCAGATGCTCGACGATCAGCCCCTCGTAGAGGGCCGCACGGGCGGCGTGCCAATCATCCACCGCCACGCCGTAATCCGCGGGCCGGCGGTCGCGCTCGGGGTCGGACGCCTCGATGAAGCGGTAGGGCCGGCCCTCGATATAGCGGTCGCAGATCTGCCGGCGCAGGCTAAGAAGCCCGGCCTTGGCCTCCCCCTTGTCGAGGGCGAAGACGGCGTCGGTTGCCTGCAGTGCGCGGATGCCCTGAATCGTCAGGTGCTCCGGATTGCCGGTTCCGATGCCGATGACGTGGATGTGTCGCAAGGTTCACGCTTCCGGCCGGGCTGGGTCCCGGCGACATCCCGCGAGGGGGGAGAGAGGGAAGCGGCTTCTTAACGGATCCGGGCCATAAGGGGAGCGTCCGGATCGAACGAGCGTCAGCCGACCAGCGCCGTCAGGCAGGTGCCGAAAAGGGTGACGAAGGTCATCGTCGCCATGAACTTGATGTCTTCGATGCGCTGGCTCATCGCCTGAACTCCGTCGCGGCTCCTTCGTGGCCGCCTCGATCCGTTAAATAACCCCTAACCTTGTGCAGGGGGATTGCGCGGTGCGTTTCGTCACCGTTGCTCACGCAATCCCGCCGACAGGCGGGCGAAACATCCTTAACGACAACTTGGCCGTTGACTGTTGCCGACCGGATGATCTCGGACATGCTGAACGCGGAGTGACGCCCATGGTTGCAAGGACCGGCAACCCGTTCCGCACCTGAAAAGGAAAGCCCCGCCGTGGCGACCACGGCGGGGCTCATTTCTGAAGACGGTTCGCGCGGAGGGCTTACTTCGGCGCGGCGCTGGCGGCCGGAGCGGCGGGAGCCGGGGCGGCGCCGGCCGAGCCCTGCTGCTCCAGCTTCTTGCGCATCTCTTCGCTGCGCTTCTCCATCTCGGACTGGAGCTTCTTCTGCTGCTCTTCCAGCACCTTCGGGTCGATGGCCGGACCGTCGAAGGCCTTGCCGAAGCCGGCGAGCGGTACCGCGAACACCACCTCGCGCTGGGTCTGGTTCTGGACCCGGACGTTGAGGGTGGTGCCCTTCTTGAAGCCGTTGAGCAGCTCGTTCGAGACGCCGCCGGCCTCGGCGAAGCAGCCGTTCGGGAAGCAGACCGCGAACTTGCCGCCGGTCACTTCCTTGCCGTCGACATCGAAGCGCATGCCGGGCGCAAGCATCAGGCCGAGCGGCAGCAGGAAGCGGACGACCTTCACCTCCTGCTTCGTGGCGGCGTTCTTCATGTCGTAGAGCGCGACCGCGAGAACCGGCTGGCCGGAATCCGACACGAAGTCGCGGGTGGTGTAGCAGACATCGGTGCCCGAGCCCTGATCCTTGCCGCAGACCTTGGTCCAGTCGGCCTGGCTCGGTTCGGACTTCACGTTGATGAGCTGCGGGCCGGCACCCTGAGCCTGCTGCTGGGCGGGGGCCGCGGGCTGGGCCTGCGCGGGAGCCGGCGTCGGGGCGGCCGGCTTCTTCGCCTGGGCGAAGGCGGTCCCGCCCAGGCCGGCGCCCAGCCCCGCCATGGCGAGGAACGCGGCCACGCGCAGCGGGCGCGCGGAAGGCTTGGCCATGGAAGACTTGGCAAGGAACATCGGCGTTATGACCCCTTCAACGGATGGCGCGTAAATCTCTGACGCGGTGCTCATTCGGGCCGCCGCAGCCCCGCGGGATGGCAGGCCCGGCCGGTCGGTCCGAGGCGCGGCCTTCCTGGCGCGGTGCGCCGGATCACCGTGCGCTGCCTCGGGCGCAGCACGATTGCAGAACGATCCCTGCCCGAACGAGACGGCGGCCTGCTTCCCCGTGGAATGCAGCGAAAGCATGACGCCTGCGCCGTACACCCCTGCATGCGATGCCTCAAGTCGTTTGCTCAATTCGCGGAACGATGATCGCGCGACAGGCGGCGAACGCGTTCAATCCAGATCGCGCAGGTGCCGCGCCGCGACCGCCGAGGCCGCGGTGCGGTTCTCGACGCCGAGCTTGGCGTAGATCCCTTCCAGATGTTTCGTCACCGTGCGCGGGCTGAGACCCAAGATCTCGCCGATGTCGCGGCTCGACTTGCCGCGGGAGAGCCAGAGCAGCACCTCCGCCTCGCGGCCGGTGATCGGCAGGTGCGCGCGCAGGCGTTCCAGGCCGGCAGCGGTGGGATCGCCCGACAGCCGCAGCAGGATCTCGGGGCCGGTGCGGCCGATGAAGCTGAGCGCGTGGGCGCGGCCCTCCGCATCGGTGAGAGCCAGCGGCGCGGTGGTGCTGCCGGCGAGGCATTTGCGCAGCCAGTCGCGCCCGCTCGGCGGCAAGCTCAACGGTTCGGGCCCGCCGAGCGCCGCCAGCACCCGCGCGGCCTGCGGCGTGCACCACAGGACCGAACCGGCGGCGTCCACGGCGAACAGCGTGCGCCCTGCGGTGTCGAGGGCGGCCCGCGCGCTCTGGGCCGAGCGGGCGTTGGCCAGGTGCACGCGGATCCGAGCGAGGATCTCGTCGGGGGCGATCGGCTTGGTGACGTAGTCGATCCCGCCCGCTTCCAACCCCTTCACGATGTGCTCGGTCTCGGACAGGCCGGTCATGAAGATGACGGGGACATGGGCGAGCCGGCCCTTGGCCTTGAGGCGGCGGCAGGTCTCGAACCCGTCCATGCCCGGCATCACCGCATCGAGCAGGATGATGTCGGGGGTGATCTCCTCGACGAGGTCGAGGGCGAGGTCGCCGCCCACCGCCACCAGCACGGTGGCGCCCGAGCGCTCGATCGCCTCCGTGAGGAAGCTGAGGGTGTCGGGGGAATCATCGACGACGAGGACGATGTCGCGCTGCGTCTCAGGCATCGCGGGCGAGCCCCTCCAGCACGCCGACATAGCGGCGCATGTCGTAGGCCGCCACCAATCCTCGCATCCGCGCGACGAAGGCCGGCGGCACGGCGGCGTCGCTCTCCAGTTCGGTGAGCTTGGCCTCGATGCCGCGCACGTGGCCGATGCGGCCGAGGCGCAGCAAGGCGGCGATGTGCTCCGCCGGCACCGTCGCGCCGCTCGCGGCCGCTCCGTTCGGGGTGTCTCCCGCCGGGGCATCGGCCGGGCGGTCGGGCCGCACGATCGGGCGGGCTTCCAGGCCGGGCAGCGGGCGGGCGGTGCCGAGAAGCCCCGTGATCCTCTCCAAAAGATCCTGCATGTCGAACGGCTTGGCGATGATGTCGTCGTGCGGCGCGTCCGCCCCGCGAGTCGGACTGATCTCGTGGACGTTGGCCGACATTATCGCGATCCGGGCGGTGAAGCCGGTCTCACGCAACGTCCGCGCCACCTCCCAGCCGGTCATGCCCGGCATGGCGATGTCGAGCAGGATCAACACCGGCTCGCATTCCCGTGCCAGGGCGAGGCAGGCGGGGCCGTCCGGCGCCTCGGCCACCGCGAAGCCGAGGGGTTCCAGGATCTCGCGCATCAGGGCGCGGTGCGCCGGGTCGTCGTCGGCGACGAGGACCGTGCAGCCGGGCCCGGCCAAGGCGGGCCGGGCCAGTGCCGCCGGGGCCGGCATCGCCGCGGGCGCCGGGCGGTTCACCGAGGCCAGCATCAGACGCACCCGGAAGCAGGTGCCCTCCCCGACCCGGCTCTCGACGGTGATCTCGCCGCCCATCACCTGCGCCAAGAGACCCGCGATGGTGAGCCCGAGTCCGGTGCCTGGCGCCGCGCGGGCGGCGGGCATCGAGCCGCGCTCGAACGGCTCGAAGATCCGGCCGAGATCGGCCTCGGGGATGCCGAGACCGGTGTCGCGGATCGTGAAGACCGCGACCTGACCGCGATAGGTCATCTCCAGCGCGACCTCGCCCTTCGCCGTGAACTTGATGGCGTTGGAGAGGAGGTTGAGCAAAATCTGGCGCAGGCGCTTCTCGTCGGTCGCCACCACCGCCGGCAGGATCTCGGGCCGCGTGAAGCGGAAGCTCAGGCCGGCGCCCTCCGCCTGCAGGCGCACCATGTCCACGATCTGCGTCAGGAAGTCGGCGAGCCGGATCTCGTTGCGATGGGTCTGGAGCCGGCCGGCCTCCATCCGCGAGATGTCGAGCAGGCCGTCGATCAGGCCGGAGAGGTGCTGGGCGCTGCGGCGGATCACCCGGATGCCGTTGCGGCGCGGCTCGGGAATCGTTGGATCGCCCTCAAGCAACTGCGCGTAGCCGAGCACGGCGTTGAGCGGCGTGCGCAATTCGTGGCTGATGCCGACGACGTAGCGGCTCTTGGCGAGGTTGGCGGCCTCCGCGGTTTCCTTCGCCTGCTGCAGCTTGGCATCAGTGACCTTGTGGGCGGCGATCTCGGCCTCGTAGAGGGCGGTCTGGCGGGCGGTCTCCTCCTGCGCCACCCGGCGGCTCTCCTGCGCCAGCACGAACAGCCACGCCACCACGCCGAGGATGACGATCAGGATGAAGAACAGGCTGGTGAGCGCGGCCCGCAGCGTCTCCGCATGCTCCGGATGCCCGGCGGCGGCGCTGGCATGGACGATGGCCAGGATCAGCCCGATCACCGTGACGAGCGTCAGCATCAGGGCGAGGTAGCGGCCGAGCGGCGCGCCGATCCAGGCGGCGGTGCGGGCGGGCAGGACGCGGGCAAGGGTCTCGCGGGCTTGGTTCTCCAGGCGTCCGTGCGGCTTGCACAGATCGCCGCAGCGGGCGTCCAGCGAGCAGCAGAGCGAGCAGATCGGCCCGGAATAGGCCGGGCAATGGGCCATGTCCTCGGCCTCGAACGGGTGCTCGCAGACACGGCAGGTGATTTCCGGCCGGTCCCAGGCGGCCTGCGGTTCGCGGGCGAGATAGCGCTTGCCCCCGGTCGCCCAGGCGATGGCGGGCGCTGCGGCAAAGGCAGTGGCGAGCGCCAGCATCGGCGCGAAGGGCTGGAGCGCTTGCCCGCACAGGCCGGCATGGATCAGGCCGCCGGCGACGAGCGAGAGCACCATCGCCCCGGTGCCGACGGGGTTGATGGCGTAGAGATGCGCCCGCTTGAACTCGATGCCCGGCGGCGACAGCCCGAGCGGCTTGTTGACGGCCAGATCCGCGGCCAGCGCCCCGACCCAGGCCGAGACCACGCAGGCATAGAGCGGCAGGGTGCTCTCGATGGTCTTGTCGATGCCGAGTTCCATCAGCAGCAGGGCGATGGCGACGTTGAACACGAGCCAGACCACCCGCCCCGGATGGCTGTGGGTGAGGCGCGAGAAGAAGTTCGACCACGCGATCGAGCCGGCATAGGCGTTGGTCACGTTGATCTTGAGCTGTGAGATCACCACGAACAGGCCGGTCAGCGCCAGCGCGACGCCGGGCGAGCCCGAGACGTAGCCGAAGGCGACGGCGTACATCTGCGTCGGCTCGGCGGCACGCTCCGGCGAGACGCCGTGGCCGAGGGCCAGTACCGTGAGGAAGGCGCCGAGCAGGATCTTCAGCATCCCCGGCACGATCCAGCCGGCGCCGGCCGAGAGCACGCCGGTCCACCAGCGCCAGTCGCCCTTGCCGCGGGGGGGCGGCATGAAGCGCAGGAAGTCGACCTGCTCGCCGACCTGGGCCAGCAGCGCCAGCAGGATGCCGGAGGCGAGTCCGAACAGGCGCAGATCGAAGCCCGCGCTCGCGGCTTCCAGGCCGGGATAGCCGGTGAAGGCTTCGAACGGCACCGGGCCCGAGAGCCAGATGTAGACGAGCGGCAGCAGGTTGAGGCCGATCCAGAGCGGCTGCGTCCAGAGCTGGAATCGACTGATCAGACGGATGCCGTAGATCACGAGCGGGATCACCGCCCCCGCGCTGACGATATAGCCGATCCAGAGCGGCAGGCCGAAGCAGAGCTGCAGCGCCAGCGCCATGATCGCGGCTTCGATGGCGAAGAACAGGAAGGTGAAGCCTGCATAGACCAGCGAGGTGATCGTCGAGCCGAGATAGCCGAAGCCTGCCCCGCGGGTCAGGAGATCGATATCGACCCCGTAGCGCGCGGCGTAGATCGTGATCGGCGCGGCGGTGGCGAAGATGATGAGCCCGACGACGAGCACGGCGGCAAACGTGTTGGTGAAGCCGGTGGCGAGCACCAGCGTCCCGCCGATGGCCTCCAGCGCCAGGAACGACAGCGAGCCGAGCGCCGTCTGCGCGATGCGGAAGGGAGACCAGCGCCGCGCCTTCTTGGCGGTGAAGCGCAGGGCGTAGTCTTCCAGCGTCTCGTCGGCGACGAGGCGGTTGTAGTCGCGACGGATCGGGATGATGGACCGGGCGCTCAGGGGGCCGTCCTCACGATGAGCGGATCACCGGCTTGCAACGGATGTGCCGGCCCTGTCTCTCAGTGCGCGGCACAAGACATCCCTAAACGTCGATGCTCACGGAATCGAGAGCGTCACGCTACGAGCCGGGCTGCCCGGCGGACATACGCAAAACAGCGTATGGGTGCGCCGCATCATCAAGCCTAGCCTCCTCTCCTGTTCGAGCACGGCCGCCGACCGGCAGAGCCGCGCCGACACCAGATCAGGGGTTCAGGCACGATGGCGGACGATAAGGGCAAGGATCGCGAGAAGGGCCTGGAATCGGCCCTGCGGCGCAAGCTTCTCATGGGCCTGGCGGGCCTTCCCGCCCTGGCGATGATGCCGCGAGGGGCGTTCGCCGCCGCTCCGACGTCTGCCGTCAACACGACCGGGCTGGCGGTGACCGACACGGAAGTCACGGTCGGCATCCTGCACTCGGCGACCGGTACCATGGCGATCTCCGAGACCGGCTCGATCCAGGCCGAGAAGCTCGCCATCGCCCAGATCAACGAGATGGGCGGCGTGCTCGGCCGCAAGATCAAGGTGATCCAAGAGGACGGCGCCTCCGACTGGCCGACCTTTGCCGAGAAGGCCAAGAAGCTCCTCGTCAACGATCACTGCGCCGCGGTGATGGGCTGCTGGACCTCCGCCTCGCGCAAGGCGGCGCTGCCGGTCTTCGAGCAGTATAACGGCCTGCTGTACTACCCGACCTTCTACGAGGGCCTGGAGCAGTCCAAGAACGTCATCTACACCGGCCAAGAGGCGACACAGCAGATCCTCGCCTCGCTCGACTGGGTGGCCAAGGAGAAGGGCGCGAAGTCGTTCTTCATGGTCGGCTCGGATTACATCTGGCCGCGCACCTCGAACAAGATCGCCCGCAAGCACATCGAGAACGTGCTTAAGGGGACCGTCTCTGGCGAGGAATACTTCCCGCTCGGCCACACCCAGTTCAACTCGGTCATCAACAAGATCAAGCTGAAGAAGCCGGACGTGATCTTCGCCGACGTGGTCGGCGGCTCGAACGTCGCCTTCTACAAGCAGCTCAAGGCGGCCGGCATCGACCTCTCGAAGCAGACCCTGCTGACGATCTCGGTCACCGAGGACGAGATCGACGGCATCGGCGGCGACAACATCGCCGGCGCCTATTCCTGCATGAAGTACTTCCAGTCGCTGAAGAACCCGAACAACGAGAAGTTCGTCGCCGCCTTCAAGAAGATGTGGGGCGACAAGACCGTGATCGGCGACGTGACCCAGGCCGCCTATCTCGGGCCGTTCCTGTGGAAGATGGCGGTCGAGAAGGCCGGCTCCTTCGATGTCGACAAGGTCGCCGCGGCGTCCGCCGAGATCGAGTTCAAGGAGGCGCCGGAAGGCTACGTGAAGATCCACCCGAACCATCACCTCTGGTCGAAGACCCGCGTCGCCAAGGCCCTCCCGACCGGTCAGTTCGAGGTGGTCTACGAGAGCCCCGAGCTGATCGAGCCGAACCCCTTCCCGAAGGGCTACCAGTAGTCGCGGACGCTCCGGTCCCCTCCCCTCGCGGGAGGGGATGCCCGCGAAAGACGGGCGTGGCCCGACACTTGCTGCGCCCTCCCAGACAATTCCGCCGGGGACCACCACCATGTTCGGCGACTATTCGCTCGCAGACCTCAGCTCGATCTTCGTGATGCAGGGCTTTGCCGGTCTGATCCTGTTTTCCGTCTACGTCCTGATGGCGCTGGGACTGGCGATCATCTTCGGCCAGATGGGCGTCATCAACATGGCCCACGGCGAGTTCATGATCCTGGGCGCCTACGTCACCTATCTCTGCTCGAGTTTCTTCCAGACCTATCTGCCCTCGCTCTTCGGCGCCTACTTTTTCGTCGCCATGGCGTTGGCGTTCCTGGCCTCCGGGGCGATGGGGATGCTGGTGGAATGGGCGCTGATCCGCCACCTCTACAGGCGCCCGCTCGACACGCTGCTCGCTACCTGGGGCCTCTCGCTGATCCTGCAGCAGGCCTACCGCACCATCTTCGGCCCGCGCGAGGTCGGCGTCGAACTGCCCTCGTGGATGATGGGCTCGATCCCCGTCACCGACTCGATCGAGGTGCAGATCAACGGCCTGTTCGTGATCGCGGTCACCGCCGTCATCACCGTGGGCGTCGCGGTGCTGATGTACCGCTCGCGCTTCGGCGCGCAGATCCGCGCCGTGATGAGCAACCGCCCGATGGCGGGCGCGGTCGGCATCGATACCGAGAAGGTCGACCGCACCACCTTCGGCCTCGGCTGCGGCATCGCCGGCATCGCCGGCTCGGCCTTCACCATGATCGGCTCCACCGGACCGACCTCGGGCCAGCTCTACATCGTCGACACCTTCCTGATCGTGGTTTTTGGGGGCGCGGCGAGCCTGCTCGGCACCATCGCCTCGGCCTTCTCGATCTCGCAGACCCAGTCGACCCTCGAATTCTTCCTCTCCGGCTCGATGGCCAAGGTGCTCACCCTGCTCGCGGTGGTGGCGATCCTGATGCTGCGGCCGCAGGGCCTGTTCACCCTCAAGGTCCGTCGCTGAGGAGCGCGCCCCGATGACGAGCCAGAAGACAAGTCCGATGCAGTCCCTGTCGAAGGCGGTCACCGTCAACGACAACCCCTTCATGAAGCCGGTCGAGTGGGTCAGCCTCGCGCTGCTGGCCGGCGTGATCCTGATCGTCCTGCCGCTGATGCTCGACGGCTTTCGCCTCAACCTGGTCGGCAAGTATCTCACCTACGCCTTCGTCGCGCTCGGCCTCGTCATCTGCTGGGGCTATGCCGGCATCCTCTCGCTGGGCCAGGGCGTGTTCTTCGGGCTGGGCGGCTACTGCATGGCGATGTACTTGAAGCTGGAGGCGTCCAGCGTCGAGAACACGAAGATCCAGTCGACGCCGGGCATTCCCGACTTCATGGACTGGAACCAGATCACGGCACTCCCCTGGTTCTGGCACCCGTTCCAGAGCCTGCCGCTGACGCTTCTCCTCGTCGTCGCGGTGCCGGTGGCCTTCGCCTTCATCATCTCGGTGGCGATGTTCAAGCGCCGCGTCGGCGGCACCTACTTCGCCATCATCACCCAGGCGATCGCCGCCATCCTGACGATCCTGATCGTCGGCCAGCAGGGCTATACCGGCGGCATCAACGGCATCACCGACCTGCGCACCCTCCACGGCTGGGACATCCGCACCGACCACGCGAAGTTCATCCTCTACTTCGTCAACGGCGGGCTTCTCATCGGCTGCATCCTGATGGCGCAGTACGTGAAGAAGTCGAAGCTCGGGCGCATCCTGGTCGCCATGCGCGAGAAGGAGGACCGGGTCCGGTTCTCGGGCTACTCGGTGGCGGGCTTCAAGGTGTTCGCCTTCTGCCTCGCCGCGGCCTTCGCGGCGATCGGCGGGGCGATGTTCACCCTGCAGGTCGGGTTCATGTCGCCCTCCTTCGTCGGCATCGTGCCCTCGATCGAGATGGTGATCTACGCCGCCGTCGGCGGGCGCCTCTCGCTCTTCGGTGCGGTCTGGGGGACGCTGCTGGTCAACTGGGCCAAGACCTCGTTCTCCGAGTCCTTCCCCGACCTCTGGCTGTTCGGCCTCGGCGGCCTGTTCATCGCCGTGGTGCTGATCTTCCCCAACGGTCTCGCCGGCATCTGGCGCGAGCACATTGAACCCCGCCTGTTCCGCAAGGCCAAGGGGACGACCAAGGGCCTGGCCCCCGTCGCCAGCCCCGCCCTGCCCCACGGCACCCCGGCCGAGTGAGGAGACATCCATGAACGCGGCCATCCTCCCCTCATCCCTCCCGATCGGCACGCCTGCCGACGAAAAGGACTTCCTGCTGGCGGTCGAGGCGCTCACCGTCTCCTTCGACGGGTTCAAGGCGGTCAACGACGTCTCGTTCTATGTCGATCCGGACGAGATCCGGGTCATCATCGGCCCCAACGGCGCCGGCAAGACCACGGTGCTCGACCTGATCTGCGGGCGGACCAAGGCGAGCTCCGGCTCGATCAAGTACAAGGGCCAGGAACTGACCAAGCTCTCCGAGAGCGCGATCGTCCAGGCCGGCGTCGGCCGCAAGTTCCAGACGCCCTCGATCTACGACGATCTCACAGTGTTCGAGAATCTGGAGATCTCGTTCCCCCGCGGCCGCTCGGTGTTCGGGGCGCTCACCTTCAAGCGCGACGCCGAGGTGCGCGACCGCATCCATGAGATCGCCCAGACGATCTTCCTGAAGGACCAGCTCGACGAGCGGGCCGAGTTCCTGAGTCACGGCCAGAAGCAGTGGCTGGAGATCGGCATGCTGCTGATCCAGGATCCGGAACTCTTGATGCTCGACGAGCCGGTCGCCGGCATGAGCGTCGGCGAGCGCATCAAGACCGCCGAGCTCCTGAACCAGATCATCAAGGGCCGCTCGGTGCTCGTGATCGAGCACGACATGAAGTTCGTCGAGGACATCGCCCACCGCGTCACCGTGCTCCACCAGGGCAAGGTTCTCTCCGAAGGATCGATGGAGCGGGTCAAGAACGACCCGAAGGTCATCGAAGTCTATCTGGGCCACTGAAGGCGTATCGATCATGCTCCAGAAAGCCGCCTCCCCCGCTCCCATCGTGCCGCCGGTCATGACCGGCACGCAGCCGATGCTCGCGATCTCCGACCTCCACGCGGCCTACGGCCAGAGCGAGGTGCTGCACGGCATCGACCTCGACGTGGCGCCCGGCGAGATCGTCGCCGTGATGGGCCGCAACGGCATGGGCAAGTCGACGCTCATGAAGACGCTGATGGGCATCGTGCCGACGAAGTCGGGCTCGATCACCGTGGACGGCACCGACGTCACCGCCCTGAAGAGCCACACCCGCGTGGCCAAGGGGCTGGCCTACGTGCCGCAAGGCCGGATGATCTTCTCCACCATGACGGTGCAGGAGAACATCGAGACGGGCCTCACCGTCACCGGCTCGCGCAAGGTGCCGCAGGATCTCTACACGATGTTCCCGGTGCTGCTGGAGATGAAGGGCCGGCGCGGCGGCAACCTCTCCGGCGGCCAGCAGCAGCAGCTCGCCATCGCGAGGGCGCTCGCCAGCAACCCGAAGGTTCTGCTTCTCGACGAGCCGACCGAGGGCATTCAACCCTCGATTATTCGCGAAATGGGGCGTACGCTGAAGAAGATTCGCGACGAGCGCGGTCTGTCGATCGTCGTCTCGGAGCAGGTCTTAAGCTTTGCCATGGACGTGGCCGATCGGGTTCTCGTGATCGAGAACGGCTCGATCGTCCACGAGAGCTTGCGCGCCGACATCGACGAGGCGCAGGTCGCCCGGTTCCTGTCGGTCTGAGCCACGCGCTCCCCTCCACTCGGCGGGAGGAGAGCGCGCCGGGAAACGCGGAGTTCACGACACCCACGAAAGCGGCCGGACCAGCCCCGGACACGCAACGGGAACGGCTGCCCAAATTTCGAACAAGAGAGGAGCGGCGAAGGAAATGCCCGAGACCCTGATCAAGGTCGATCTCACGCAATCGGCCTACGACAACGACATGGTGCACAACCGCTGGCACCCGGACATTCCGATGGTCGCGATGGTGAAACCCGGCGACGACTTCATCGTCGAGACCTACGATTGGACCGGCGGCTTCATCAAGAACAACGATTCCGCCGACGACGTGCGCGACATCGACCTGTCGATCGTGCACTTCCTCTCCGGCCCGATCGGCGTCGAGGGCGCCGAGCCCGGCGACCTGCTCGTGGTCGATCTGCTCGATATCGGCGCCAAGCCCGAGAGCCAGTGGGGCTTCAACGGCTTCTTCTCGAAGAACAACGGCGGCGGCTTCCTCGACGAACACTTCCCCCAGGCGCAGAAGTCGATCTGGGATTTTGAGGGCATGTTCACCAAGTCGCGCCACGTGCCCGGCGTGCGCTTCCCCGGCCTGATCCATCCCGGCCTGATCGGCTGCCTGCCCGATCCGAAGATGCTGGAGACCTGGAACACCCGCGAAAAGGCACTCTACGACACCAATCCGAGCCGGGTGCCGGCGCTGGCCACCCTCCCCTTCGGGCCGACCGCGCATATGGGCCGCCTGAAGGGCGAGGCGAAGGAGGCGGCGGCGGCGACCGGGGCCCGCACGGTGCCGGGACGCGAGCACGGCGGCAATTGCGACATCAAGGATCTGTCGCGCGGCTCGAAGATCTACTTCCCCGTCTACGTGCCGGGCGCCGGTCTCTCGATGGGCGACCTGCATTTCAGCCAGGGCGACGGCGAGATCACCTTCTGCGGCGCCATCGAGATGGCGGGCTGGGTCCACCTCAAGGTCAGCCTGATCAAGGACGGCATGGCCAAGTACGGGATCAAGAACCCGATCTTCAAGCCGTCGCCGATCACCCCAAAATACGACGATCACCTGATCTTCGAGGGCGTCTCCGTCGACGAGTACGGCAAGCAGCACTACCTCGACGTGACGGTCGCCTATCGGCAGGCCTGCCTCAACGCGATCGAGTACCTGAAGAAGTTCGGTTACTCGGGCGCGCAGGCCTACTCGATCCTCG
>JAESFL010000752.1_pt1 | contig 17681 bp, 17 predicted proteins | sample 9269401 | NCBI WGS metagenome assembly JAESFL01 (sample SAMN14506025, study PRJNA617098) | algae metagenome | isolation source: Gloeocapsa sp. UFS-A4-WI-NPMV-4B04 and co-occurring heterotrophs from desert... | place: USA: Utah | collected 2006-10-01 | reverse complement strand
TGGGCGAAGTGCTGACAGCTCTCTGCCATCTGGCCGAGGACCAGATCACCGGGGCGCGCTGCTCGATCCTCCTCTTCGATCCGTTGCGCCAGCTGCTCCGGTCTGGAGCGGCCCCCAACCTTCCTCCTGCCTACAACGCGGCCATCGACGACCTCCCGGTCGGGCCGGCGGTTGGGTCATGCGGCACGGCCGCCTACACGTGCAGCCCCGTGATCGTGTCGGATATCGGGAGCGACCCGCTCTGGGCCCCATGGCGCGATCTTGCCCTGCAGCACGGCCTGCGGGCCTGCTGGTCGAAGCCGATCCTGTCGCGGTCCGGCGAGGTGCTCGGCACCTTCGGCTTCTACTATGCCGAGCCGCGCTCCCCGACCGAAGGAGAGATGGCGGGCATCGACGCCGTATCGCATCTGGCGGCCCTGGCCATCGAGCGGCAGCGGAGCGAGGCGGCCCTGCGCGAGAGCGAGGAGCACTACCGCCATTCGGTCGAATTGAACCCGCAGATTCCCTGGACGGCGGACAGCCAGGGCAACATCCTCAGCACCTCCACGCGCTGGAACCAGCTGATGGGGATCCCGTCCGACGACACTGTGGGCTCCGGCTGGGCTCAGGTCGTGCATCCTGACGACCTGCCGCTGGTCCGGCAGAAATGGATCGAGGCGGTTCGCGCGTGCGAACCGCTCGACGTGGAATGCCGCGGGCGGCTCATCGATGGACATTATCGCTGGTTCCGGAGCCGGGCGATCCCACGCTTTGCCCAAGATGGCACGGTGATCCGCTGGTACGGCACGGTCGAGGACATTCACGACCGCAAGATCGCCGAGGAGCAGCTGCACCGGGCTGCCTATCATGACGATCTCACCGGCCTCGCCAACCGGCGGTTTTTTCGCGAGCGCCTCAAGCAGGCCTTGGATGAGGTTTCTGACGAATCACGAGCCATCGGCCTCCTGGTCATGGATCTCGATCACCTCAAGCAGATCAACGACCGCTTCGGCCACGATGCCGGCGACGATCTCCTGAAGGAGTTCGCCCAGCGCCTGCGGCAGGTGGTGAGGGCCTCCGATGTCGTAGCCCGTTTGGGCGGCGACGAGTTCGCCGTGATCCTGGCCGACGTCGCCTGCGAGGATGACGTTGCCGAGGCGGCTCGGGCAATCCTATGCCGGATGCAGGAGCCGCTGCGGCGCAGCGGCAAGGCGCTCGACTGCCGCACCAGCATCGGGGGCGCCATCGCGCTCGGGTCCGGAACCAGTCCCGAGGATCTCCAGAAGCAGGCGGATCTCGCGCTCTACCACAGCAAGAGCTCTGGGCGCGGCGCCTTCAAGATGTTCGTCCCGGCCCTGCGCCAGGAGGCCCAGCGGACGGCCTCGGCCCTGGAAGTGGCGGCGAAAGCCGTGGAGTCCGGCTGGATCATCCCGTTCTACCAGCCCAAGGTGGTGCTGGCCTCCGGCGCCATCGGCGGCTTCGAGGCCCTCCTGCGCTGGCAGCACCCGCGCGGGGGCATTCAATCGCCGGAAAAGATCGCCCCGGCCTTCAACGATACCGAACTCGGCACCGCCATCGGCGAGCGCATGCGCGCCTGCGTGCTGAGCGACATACGCGGCTGGCTCGATGCCGGGCTCAGCATCGGGCGCATCGCCATCAACGCGTCGGCGGCCGAGTTCCGGCGCGGTGATTACGCCGAGCGCGTACTCGAGGAGCTGAGACAGGCGGGCGTGCCGGCCCGGTGCCTCGAGGTGGAGGTGACCGAGAGCGTGTTCCTCGGGTCCAGCACCCAGCTGGTGGAGCGAGCCCTGCGGACCCTAAGCGCCGAGGGCGTCACCATTGCGCTGGACGATTTCGGCACGGGCTACGCCTCCCTGTCCCATCTCAAGCGCTTTCCGGTGAACACGCTCAAGATCGACCGCAGCTTCGTGCGCGGCCTGGAATCGGATGCCGGGGACGCGGCCATCGTGAAGGCCGTTCTGAGCCTCGGTCACAATCTCGGGATCGAGGTCGTCGCCGAGGGCGTCGAGACGGCTTTCCAGGCCTCGCTCCTGCAGCGCATGAGCTGCGACCTTGTCCAGGGCTACCACTTCGGACGCCCGATGCCGACAACCGACGTGCCGTCCTTCATCGCATCGTGGCAAGGAATGTAGCCGCCTTAGTCCGGCACCTCGTCATAGGATAGGGCCCAGCCCGATCCGGTGAAGCAGCACCGTCCGGGCGGGGCCGTTTCCCGCCAGACAAGGCTGCGCACAAATTCCATGCCGCCGGCCTCGAAGGCGGCCTGCAGCGCCTGCCTCTCCTGTCCCGGCTGCGACAGGCGTCCTTCCGCACAGACGAAGGACACGTGGCCGAGCCATCGCACGGCAAGACCGGCCCGTTTGCGCGTCACGCATAAGCCCGCACCGTAAAGCGAGTGCGTTCCTCCGCCTGGGCTCGGCTTCGGACGCGGAACGCCGAGGGGAAAGATGAGCCGGCCGTTCAGCCGCAGATGATCGATCCAGGCCTCGGCCGGCCGCTCCACGGCGAAGTTCACGTAGCCCGCATCCACATCCTCGCGCGGCCATTCGGCACCGTCGCCCTGGACGACGGTGACATTGGGTAGGTCGGCCAAATTCTCTGCGGCGCGCTCCGCAAGAACAGGGTCGAACTCGACGGCGAGCACATGCCCTTGCGCACCCACGAGATGCGCCAGCAGCGCCGTGTAGTAGCCCGTTCCCGCGCCGATATGCGCAACGCGCTCGCCCTCGCGCAGGGCCAGGGCATGGAGGCAGCGGGCATGAAGCGACGGGCTGCCGTTGTTGACGCCCTTGTCGGATGCCAGCGCAAAGAGCGCATCCTGATAGAGCACCGCCGGGTCGTGCGAGGCCACGGCCTCGTAGCCTCTCCCCGCACGCGAGATCTGCCAGGGCGGCGCTCCGAGGAAGCGCTCGCGCGTAACCATGGCCAACGCCTCTTCGAGCCTGGAATCATTCGCAATGCCCGAGAGCGCGAGAATCTGCTTGGCATAGGCGCGCCGAATCACGGCCAATTCGTCCTGGGTGAACGCGGAACTCATCGGGCTCTTCCTCACATGGTGGACAATTGTCCGCAGGAACGATGCCGGATGCAACCGAGTAGCCGAGCTTCGTGCTCGGGCTGGATCTTTCACGACTCTGCGAGACGGCAAACCTTGGCCTTGCCATCGCCATGATCGGGCGGCACGAGGGACTTCCCTCCCGTCGAGTTAGCTTTTCATGATCCTGTCGCGCCGCACCCTTCTCGCCGGTCTTGCTGCCTCCGGCACCGGCCTTCCTGCCTTCGCGCAATCCGCCCCGGAGCCGCAGCTCGTCCCCATCGAGCTGGTCGAGGACACGCTCGCCCTACCGTCCGCCGTGCGGCTCGGCCACAAGCATGGCGACGTAATCATGATCGAATATTTCGACTACAACTGCCCCTGGTGCAAACGCTCGGCCCAGGACCTGCCGGCGCTGCTGAAGGCGGAGCCGGACCTCTCCTACGTGCTGGTGAATTTCGCCGTGCTCGGAATCCCGTCGGTGACGGCGCACAAGGCGGCGCTCGCCTATCTCCAGCTCCACGGCCCCGAGCGCTATCTCGACCTGCACCTCGCCCTCTTCCGCCTGCGCGGCGCGGTGGATGGCGAGCGGGTGTTGTCGGAGGCCGAGCGCCTCGGCGGCGACCGCAAGCGCCTGGAGGAGGCCGCCAATGCCGAGCGCACGACGCAGTGGATGAGGGACACTCTCAAACTCGGCGATTCCCTGGGCTTCGTCGCCACCCCGTCCTTCCTGGTCGCCACGCAATCCTATGCGGGCGGCATGACGCTCGCCCAGAAGCGCGAGGCCATCGCACAGGCGAGGGGTTAAGCGCGCTCCCCTCAGCCCCCACGTCATTGCCGGCCTTGTGCCGGTGATCTCGATAGGAGAGGTGCAGCGCTTTCCGGATCGGGATATGGTCGGGACAAGCCCGGCCATGACGGGAAGGTCTCATGCAGTGACCCAGTAAGGGAAAGTTGCACGAGACGAAGCGAACCGGCTAAGCCTCGAAGCGTATGTCGCTCATCCGCTCCTCCCTTCTGGTCGGCCTCGGCTCCGTCGCCTCGCGCGTCCTCGGCTTTGCCCGCGACGTGCTGTTCGCGCAGGCCCTGGGGGCCGGCCCGGTGGCGGATGCGTTTCTGGCAGCCTTGCGCCTGCCGAACGTCGTGCGCCGGATCGTGGGGGAAGGCGGGCTCAACCCGGCGCTCGTGCCGGCCTTGAGCCGCCTGGAGCCGGACGAGGCAGCAAAGGTGGCGGGCGATACGATCAGCGTCTTCGCCCTTGCGCTGCTGGCACTCACGGGCCTCGTGGAGATCGGCGCAGGGCTGCTCGCCCTCGTCCTCGCGCCGGGCCTGCACGACGATGGCGGGACGCTGGCGCTTGTCGCGCTCTACACCCGCTTGTCCTTTCCGATCGTGATCTGCGTGACGCTCGCCTCCATCGCCGGGGCGGTTCTCAACTGGCGCGGACGCTTTACCGAAACGGCGCTTGCTCCGCTGGCCGTCAATGGCGGATTGATCCTGGCGCTCGTGGTGCTTGAGAGCGGGTTCGATCTTCCGCTTACCCGCAAGGCCGCATGGCTTGCCGCCGCCTCATCCCTTGCTGGCCTGATCCAGCTCGCCATCGTGGCCGCAGCGCTCCTGAAAGGCGGGCCGCACCTCGTCCGGTTTCGCCGACCGCGCTGGTCGCCTCTCCTGAAGAGCCTTCTTCTTGCCGGACTTCCTGTGCTGGCGGCGAGCGGCGCGGTGCAGATCTACTTTCTGGCCGCCACGCAGATCGCATCCTTCTGGCCCTCCGGAATCTCCTGGCTCTACTACGCCGAGCGCGTGATGCAGCTGCCGCTGGGCCTGATAGCGGGCTTGAGCGCAAGCCTGCTTCTGCCGGAGCTCGCCCGGCGCCATCAGGCCGGTGAGCACCAAGCTCTCGTGCTGGCGCAGAACCGGGCCCTCGAGGTGGCGCTGCTGCTCGCCCTTCCGGCCGCCGCCGCCCTGTTTATCCTCGCCCGCCCCATCAGCGCGGCTCTCTTCGAGCGCGGCGCCTTCGGATTAACCGATGCGGAGGGCACCGCTCTGGTGCTCATGGCCCTGAGTGTGGGCTTGCCCTTCGCCACCGTGGCGAAGGTGCTGAGCCAAACTCTCTTCGCCTTGGGCTCCATGAGGAGGGCTGTCGCAGCAGCCATTGTTGGCCTCGTGGTGACGGTAACCGCCTCCCTCCTCCTCGCGTGGCCTATCGGCCCGACCGGGATTGCCCTGGGGGTCAGCCTCGGCTGCCTTGGCCATGCGGGCGCAGTGATCCTGGGGCTGTCCCGATTCGGTCTCTGGTCGCCGGAACGCCGGAGCCTGAGTCGCTTGGCGCGAACGGTAACGGCCACCATCATCATGAGCCTCGGGCTCCTCGGCGCCAGAAGCGCGTTTCCCGAGCCGGGGTCTTTCATGCTGGCGGCTCTCTGCCTCGGCGGTTTGATCCTCTATGCGCTTGCGGCCTTCGCAACCGGCGCTCTAACCCGCGACGATTGGGCCTCTCTCACGAAAAAATCGTCAGAACCCTTGCGTCCCGACGCGGGCCTGTCATAACCCGCGCCGCAGAGAAGCATGTTCCTGCAAGGTGGGCTCTTTCGCCTTCCGCCAGGACGATGCATTGAAAAAGGGTTCGGGGCAGCTCGCGGGTTATCAGGCTCGCATACGCGTCCCGCGGGAGTTCAAGGCGATGGCGCAGTTCAAGGAGCTGGTGTTCTCGGGCGTTCAGCCCACGGGAAACCTTCATCTCGGGAATTATCTCGGGGCCATCAAGCGCTTCGTGGCCATGCAGGAGACGCACGACTGCATCTACTGCGTCGTGGACATGCATGCGATCACGGTGCCGCAGAACCCGGCCGACCTCACCCGGCAGATCCGGGAGGTGACCGCTGCGTTCCTCGCCGCCGGTATCGACCCCAAGTGCCACATCGTCTTCAACCAGTCCCAGGTGCCTCAGCACGCGGAGCTCGCCTGGGTGTTCAACTGCGTCGCGCGCCTCGGCTGGCTCAACCGCATGACCCAGTTCAAGGACAAGGCCGGCAAGGACCGGGAGAACGCGTCGGTCGGTCTCTACGCCTATCCGAACCTGATGGCCGCCGACATCCTGGTCTACCGCGCCACCCACGTGCCGGTGGGCGAGGACCAGAAGCAGCATCTGGAGCTCACCCGCGACATCGCCCAGAAGTTCAACAACGACTGGGCCGAGTCGATCGCCGCCCACGGCTTCGGCGAGGCCTTCTTCCCGTTGACCGAGCCGATGATCCAGGGTCCGGCGACCCGCGTCATGTCGCTGCGCGACGGCTCGAAGAAGATGTCGAAGTCGGACCCGTCCGATTACTCGCGCATCAACCTCACGGACGATGCGGACACCATCGCCCAGAAGGTGCGCAAGGCGAAGACCGATCCCGAGCCGCTGCCCTCCGAGGTCGACGGCCTGAAGACCCGTCCGGAGGCCGAGAACCTCGTGGCGATCTACGCCGCACTCATGGACACCACCCCGGAAGAGGTGCTGCGCCAGCATGGCGGCGCGCAGTTCTCGGGCTTCAAGGCGGCGCTGGTCGACGTTGCGGTGACGAAGCTCTCGCCGGTCGCCGACGAGATGCGCCGCCTCATGGCCGATCCCGGCCATATCGATGCGGTGCTCGCGGACGGCTCCGCGCGGGCGCGGGCGCTCGCCTCCGTCACCATGGATGCGGTGAAGGACATCGTGGGATTCGTGCGCGCCCGCTGACGCCATGCGCTGCTTAAAAGAGCGGCATGCGACCTGCTTGCCCTTGCCCCAAAGGCAGGGCAGCATCCGGGGTCATCAGGAGAGCGTTCCGTGAGCGACAAGCGTCGATCTTACGAATCGGGCCACAGGCCGAAATTCATGGTGGTGGTCGACAAGACCCCGGAATGCGCCCGGGCGGTGCACTTTGCCTCCCGCCGGGCGGCCCGCACCGGCGCCAGCATGGTGATGTTGGCCGTCGTCGACCCGCCCGACAATTTCGAATGGATCGGCGTGGGCGAGGCCATGATCGAGGAGGCGAGCGAGGAGGCCCAGAAGCTCCTCGAGACGGCTGCCCGCGAGGCCCGCAACGCCGCAGGCGTCGAGCCCGAGCAGGTGATCCGCGTCGGCACCCGGTCGGACGAGATCATGACGCTGATCCAGGAGGATGAGGATATCTCGTTCCTGGTGCTCGGCGCCGGCAGCGGCAAGGAGGGCCCCGGCCCCCTGGTCTCCACCCTCGGCGGCCGCGCCGCCGCCTCTTTTCCGGTGCCCATCGTGATCGTGCCCGGCGGCCTGACCGACGAGGAGATCGACGCGCTGGCGGGGTGATCGATCTTCGCGGTCTTTGCGTCGCAGCCCCGGTATGACACGCCAGCATATGGTCTCCCCTTGGAATCCGCCCTAATTCGATCCACATTGGGAGAGGAATCTGTTAGAACCATTCTAAATCCACCACTCGGCCGGCCTTGAACCGGCGCAGAGGACAAGCGACGATGTTTATCCAGACCGAAGCCACTCCCAATCCCGCCACCCTGAAGTTCCTGCCCGGCCGCGTGGTCATGCCGGAGGGCACCTTCGAAGCCAAGAACCGCGAACAGGGTGAAGTCTCCCCGCTCGCGGAGCGCCTCTTCGCCGTTCCGGGCGTCACCGGCGTGTTCTTCGGCTACGACTTCGTCACGGTCACCAAGGCCGATGGCGAATGGCAGCACCTGAAGCCGGCGATCCTCGGCGCGATCATGGAGCATTTCATGACCGGCGCACCGCTCTTCGCCAACGGCTACGGCGCCAGCCAAGAGGACGGCGAGGAGTTCTTCGACGAACAGGATGCCGCCACCGTCGAGACCATCAAGGAACTGCTCGAGACCCGCATCCGCCCGGCGGTGGCAGGCGACGGCGGCGACATCACCTTCCGGGGCTTCAAGGACGGCACGGTCTACCTCGTCATGAAGGGTGCGTGCTCCGGCTGCCCATCCTCGACCGCAACGCTCCGCCACGGCATCCAGAACCTGCTGCGCCACTTCCTGCCGGATGTGCGCGAGGTTCAGGCGGTCTGAGCACCGTTCGATCCGAGCCTGAGACCTCATCGATCGAAGCGCGGCCTTTTCGAGCCGCGCTTTTTGTTTGAGGCGACCCATGGCCTCCCTCTTGAGCCTGAGCCGCCCAAAATTTCGGGGAACCGACAATCCGGGTTCCCACCCATCCCGGTCATGCTCTAAAGAAACGTCAGACTTGACGGAGACAGATGTTGCGCGTCCTTGCCATCGATACCGCCCTCGGCGCCTGCTCGGCCTGCATCGTCGAGGCCGGCGAGACCGTGCCGCTGGCCGCCGACACCATCCCCATGGAGCGCGGCCACGCGGAGGCCCTGATGCCGCTCATCGACCGGCTCTCCTCGCAGGTGGACGGCGGCTTCGAGAGCCTCGACCGGGTGGCCGTGACGGTCGGTCCCGGCAGCTATACGGGCCTGAGGGTCGGCATTAGCGCCGCCCGCGGCATCGGTCTGGCGGCCGGGATTCCCGTCGTGGGTGTTGCCACCCTCTCGGCCTTCCTGGCGCCGCTCATGGTCGGCGAGAGACGCGGGCTCTTTACCGCCGCCATCGATGCCAAGCACGGCCACCTCTACATCCAGGCCGTCGCGCCCGGCGGACGGGTGATCATCCCGCCGGGGCTGATGACCTATCGCGAGGCGGTCCGGCTTCTCGGCTCGGGCCCCATCGTGGTGGCCGGATCGGCCGCGCCCATGCTGGCGGCCGAGGCCCGGATCCAGGGCGTCGAGGCGCAGGTCAGCGACGTGTCGGCCTTCCCCGACATCGCCTGGGTGGCGCGCCTCGGAGCGCTCGCCGACCCGGCCCAGGCCCTGCCGAAGCCGCTCTACCTGCGCGATCCCGACGCCAAGCCGCAGGACGGGGCGCGAATCGCCAGACAATAGAATTCTCGCGATGAGCATTCTCGACCGCTTCCTTCATCCGCCTGCGCCTCATGTGGAGGCCGTCGGCACCACTGCCGCCGCGCGGCTCGCGGCGATCCACGCCTCGGCCTTCACGCGGCCGTGGGGCACCCTCGACTTCGAGCGCATGCTCGGAGAGCGCGGCATCGTGGCGGACGGGCTCTTCCTCGGACGGGCTACGAAACCGTCCGGATTCGTGCTGTCGCGGATCGTGCTCGACGAAGCGGAGATCATCACGGTGGCCATTGGAGCCGAGGCGCGCGGGAAGGGCCATGCACGCGCCCTTCTCACGCACCATCTCGACGCCCTGTCCCGGCGCGGCGTCGTCCGTGTGCATCTGGAGGTCGAGGACGGCAATGGGCCGGCCATCGCCCTCTACCGCCGGGCCGGGTTCCGCGAGACAGGGCAGCGGGAGGGCTATTATCAGAAAGCCGATGGAACGAAGGCCTCGGCCCTGACCATGGCGCTGGACCTATAGCCCCGTTCGCCTACCTCGCATATAAGCCTCGTAAGCGCATCGTGCGGAAAAGTGGACCCGGTTTACCGCTCCCAACGATGCGCAACTTGATAGATGGGCATCGGATGGGTCCCAAAAGTGGCATCCACTTTTGGGTCCGATGCCAGGGAGTCGTTTCAGCCTTGGCCACACGCAACAGCACATCCGCCAGAACGCGCCGTTCGGACGCCATCGAGCGCGCCTGCCGCGAGAAGGGCCTGCGCATGACGGGGCAGCGCAAGATCATCGCGCAGGTGCTCGATTCCGCCGAGGACCATCCCGACGTGGTGGAGCTGCATCGTCGTGCCGCTGAAGTCGACGACCGCATCTCGCTCTCCACCGTCTATCGCACGGTGAAGCTGTTCGAGACGGAAGGCATTCTCGAACGCCTCGACTTCCGCGACGGGCGCTCGCGCTACGAGCAGGCGGCCCGCGAGCACCACGACCACCTGATCAATCTCGAGACGGGGGCCGTGATCGAGTTCCGCTCCGAGGAGATCGAGGCGCTGCAGAACGAGATCGCCCGGCGGCTCGGCTACAAGGTGGTCTATCACCGGCTCGAACTCTACGCGGTCCCGCTGGACAAGGACGATGCGTGACAACACTCGCCGTCGCCTTCCGGCTGGGGCTGCTCGGCCTGTGCAGCCTCGTGCTCGTGCCGCTGCAGATGCTCGCCCTGCGCCTCGGCTGGTCGGCCACGCTGCACGTGCTGCCGATGGTGTTCCATCGGGCGCTCATGACAATCTTCAACGTGCGCGTGATCGAGCGCGGCACGCCGCCCGGCAAGGCACCGACCATCGTAGTCTCGAACCACGTCTCCTGGCTCGACATTCCGGTGATCGGATCGCTGCACCCGCTTTCCTTCATCGCAAAATCCGAGATTGAGGGCTGGCCCGTGGTGGGCTTCATGGCGACGCTCCAGCGCTCGGTCTTCATCGACCGCCAGCGCCGCAAGGCCACGGCGGAAGTCAACGATGCGCTGGCCCACCGGCTGGTGAAGGGCGAGGTGATCGTGCTGTTCGCGGAAGGCACCACGAGCGACGGCAACCGGCTCCTCCCCTTCCGCTCCTCCCTGGTGGGCGCGGCCCAGACGGCGCTCATGCATGACAGCGTCGAGCGCGTGCTCCTGCAGCCGCTCGCCATCACCTACACCCGCCGCCACGGCCTGCCCGTGACCCGCCGCGACCGCCCCTTCATCGCCTGGTACGGCGACATGGATCTCGCGCCCCATCTCAAGATGTTCATTCGCGGCATTCCCCTCGACGTGGTGGTGACCTGGGGCGAGCCGATGCCGTTCAACGGCAGCCGCAAGCAGGCGACTGCGTTTGCAGAGGCCGAGGTGCGCCGGGCGTTGAGGGCCGCATAATCGCTGTCATTCCTGCACCGCCTCTGCCGCCTGCGCCCTCGCCTCGTCCAGCAGCCAGGCGCGAAAGGCCGCCAGCGCAGGCCGGTCGGCCGTCGCCTCCGGGCAGACGACGTAATACTGATAGGCGCCCTTCACCTGATGCGGGAAGGGCCGGACGAGGCGGCCGGCCTTCAGGTAATCGCCGATGAGCACGTTGGTGGCGAGCGCCACGCCCTGCCCGGAAGCGGCGGCCTGCAGGCAGAGATAGGTATGGCTGAAGCGGGGGCTGCGCGCGGTGTCGATCCCCGCGACTCCGACCTCCGCAAGCCACCGCTCCCAGGTGGTGTAGTCCGGCACGCCATCCACGGCCTCGTAGATCAGGGTGTGATGCCGCAGATCGGCAGGTTCGCGCAGGGGCCGCTCCGGATTGTTGAGCAGGGCGGCGCTGCATACGGCGAAGAAATACTCCTCCATCAGCAGATCCGTGCGCAGGCCGGGATAATGGCCGCGCCCGAAGCGGATCGCCATGTCCACGTCCTCGCGGTCGAAGTCGGTGAGGTCGCCCGACACCGATACGCGGACGTCCAGTTCCGGGTGACGCTCCCGGAAGGAGCCGAGCCGAGGAATGAGCCAGTTGGAGGCGAGGCTCGGCATCGCGCTCACCGTGATGATGCTGGAGGCTTCCGGCCGCAGGGCCCGCGCCGTCGCCTCGTCGAGCCGGTTGAGAGCCTCGGTGACGGACGTCGCGTAGCGCTCGCCCAAGGGGGTGAGCACCACGCCCCGGCTCGGCTGGCGCAGGAAAAGCGGCCGCCCGATCCAGGCTTCCAATGCTTTCACCTGCTGGCCCACGGCGCTCGCCGTCACGGCGATCTCGTCGCCGGCCTTCTCGAAACTGAGGTGACGCGCGGCCGCCTCGAAGGCGCGCAGGGCATTGAGCGGTGGCAGACGGCGACGGGTCATAGCGGCCTCTTGAGGTGCTCTGCCCAAGTTCTGCTTGGGCAGGACGCAAGAACTTCTCGTTTGCTCGATCCCTATCACAGGACCATATTTATCTCCAGTGAAACGCCATCGAAGGAGAACCGTCATGGCGACCGGATATGCCACAGCAAATCTTGGGTTCCACACCGCTCACCACAACCATGGGAACACGCTCATGAACCTGCTTCTTCGCTATGAGGCCTGGCTCGACCGCCGCAGGACCTCCAAGATCCTGTACGAACTCGACGATCATGCGCTGCATGATATCGGCTTGTCGCGGGCCGACGTGGAGGGCTTGAATGAGGCCTCCTGGCAGGACCACCTGCCGCCGTCCCTCGGCCGATAATCTCCACCCGAAAGGCCCCCGATGAAGCTCTATTCCGGCCCTGTGAGCCTCTTCTCCCGTAAGGTGGAGATCGCCCTTTACGAGAAGGGGCTCGCCTTCGAGCGCGTCGGGGTCGCCTTCACCCAGACGAAGGGTTATGCGCCTAAGCACCCCGACGTGCTGGCTTTCAATCCCAAGGGACAGGTGCCCGTGTTCGTCGACGGGGACCTGTCCCTCTACGACTCGACCGTGATCATCGAATATCTGGAAGACGCCTATCCCGAACCGGCCCTCTACCCGAGAGATCCCCAGGAGCGCGCCCGCTGCCGCCTGCTCGACCTCTTCGCCGACGAGTTCATGCTGGCGCCTTTGCGCTTTCTCATGCACCGGACCGAGCCGAAGCCGGACGATCTTGAGCGCTGGGAGGCCAAGGAACTGAAGGCGAGAGAGGCCGAGCCTGCGCTCGCCGGCCACTTCGCCGAACTCGAGCGGCAGCTTCAGACCAAGGATTATCTCTGCGGTGCGTTTTCAGCCGCTGACATCGCCGTGTTCATGACGGTGTTCTGGACCCGGCGTCTGGGCGGGCCTTCCTTAAGAGGGCATGAGGCGCTGGCTGGTTGGTACGAACGACTGAGCAAGCGTCCGGCTTTCGCGCTGGTTGTTGCTGAAATCCTCGCCGCCGATGCGGAATTGTCGGCGCCGGTCGAGGGCGCGTTCCGGGATTGAGGACATTCTTTGGAAATCACTTCGCTCCCGTCATCCCCGGGACAAACCCGGGATGACGGGGTGGGTTTTCAAACATCTGAGCCAAGTCCAATTCCTTGAGCCAAACAGCCGCTATTCTCTTGCACGCACAAAAGGCTTAAAAGGGCGCTCATCTTCGCCCGCCCGATTGCAAGCAGAACAGGCCGACCTCGTGAAAAAAGTCTTCGTCAAATCCTATGGCTGCCAGATGAACGTCTATGACGCCGAGCGCATGGCCGACATGCTGGCCACGGAGGGCTACAGCGAAACCAAGGCCATGGAGGAGGCGGACCTCGTCATCCTCAACACCTGCCACATCCGCGAGAAGGCGGCCGAGAAGGTCTATTCCGAGCTCGGCCGCGTGCGCGAGCTGAAACAGGAGCGCGAGGCCGCAGGCCACGAAACCAAGGTCGTGGTGGCGGGCTGCGTCGCTCAGGCCGAGGGCAAGGAGATCCTGCGCCGGGCGCCTGCCGTCGACGTGGTGGTGGGACCCCAGAATTATCACAACCTGCCAAGCCTGCTGAAGAAGCCGCGCTCGGAGCGAGTCGTCGACACCGAGTTCCCGGTTGAGGACAAGTTCGACCATCTGCCCAAGCCCTCGCAGGCTGCAATCCGCAAACGGGGCGTGTCGGCGTTCCTCACCATCCAGGAGGGCTGCGACAAGTTCTGCACGTTCTGCGTGGTGCCCTATACCCGCGGCGCCGAGGTCTCGCGCCCTGTGGCCAAGATCCTGGATGAGGCCCTGCGCCTCGCCGATGCGGGCGTGCGCGAGATGACGCTCATCGGCCAGAACGTGAACGCCTACCACGGCGAGCGACCAGACGGCGCCGTCTGGTCGCTCGGTCGGCTGCTGCATCGCCTGGCCGAGATTCCCGGCATCGTGCGGCTTCGCTACACCACGAGCCATCCGCGCGACATGGACGAGGAGCTGATCGCGGCGCATCGCGACCTGCCAGCCCTGATGCCCTACCTGCATCTCCCGGTGCAGTCCGGCTCCGACCGCATTCTTGATGTTATGAACCGCCGGCATACGGGCGACGAGTACCGCCGCCTGATCGAGCGTATCCGTCACGCCCAGCCCGATCTGGCGCTGTCCTCCGACTTCATCGTGGGCTTCCCCGGCGAGACGGATGCGGAGTTCGAGGACACCATGCGGCTCGTGGCCGATGTGGGCTTTGCCAGTTCCTTCTCGTTCAAGTACAGCCCCCGCCCCGGCACGCCCGCGGCGGACATCGACACCCAGGTTTCCGAGGCCGTGAAGGCCGAGCGTCTGGCGCGGCTGCAAAACCTGCTCGAAATGCAGCGGCAGGCCTTCAACCACGGAACCGTGGGGCGGACCCTCGACGTTCTCTTGGAGAAGCCGGGCCGTCACCCGGGTCAGATGGCCGGTAAGTCGCCCTACCTGCAGCCCGTGCAGTTCCAGAGCGACCGCCACGCCATCGGCGAGATCGTGACGGTGCGGATCACGCAGGCTGGCTCGAACAGCCTGTTCGGGGAATGGATCGGACCCGGCAGCCAGGCCGCGGCCTAGTCGATAACCCGTAAAGGCCCCATATTCGTCCGTCGCCGCACCGGCGGCGGATCATCAGAGGAGAGGCATTTGAGCCCAGCGGACAACGCGACCGCACGTGCACAAAAGGGACGTAACCCCGGCGGCTTGCACCCCGGTGTCGTCGAAGAGGCCGAAATCATCCTCACCTTCGAGGACAACCGCCTCGCCAGCCTCGTTTTCGGACAATACGACCAGAACCTTGCGCATCTCGAGCGTCGCCTCGACGTGACGGCCATCGCCAATGGCAACAGGGTCACCGTGAAGGGCACGCCGGAAGCCTCCGAGATGGCGCGGCGCGTTCTGGAAGGCCTCTACGAGCGCGCCCGCCAGGGTGGAGCGCTCGGCACCGGCGACGTGGACGGCGCCATCGAGGAGAGCACCCTCCAGGGCAGCCTCTTCCCAGCGGCCGAGGAGCAGCCGGCTGCGGGTCTGACCGCCTTCGATCAGATCTCCACGCGCCGACGCGGGGCCGTGCGCGCCCGCAACGCCGCGCAGAACACCTATATCAAGGCGCTGAAAACCAACGAACTCGTCTTCGCCGAAGGCCCGGCCGGCACCGGCAAGACCTGGCTGGCCGTGGGCTATGCGGTCTCACTGCTCGAGGCCGGACAGGTCGACCGCCTGATCATCTCCCGCCCGGCCGTGGAAGCGGGCGAGCGCCTCGGCTTCTTGCCCGGCGACATGCGCGAGAAGGTCGATCCGTATCTCCGCCCCATCTACGACGCGCTCTACGACTTCATGGAGGCGCGCCACGTGGACCGGGGCCTGCAGACCGGCATGATCGAGATCGCGCCGCTGGCCTTCATGCGCGGGCGCACGCTGACCAACGCCCTGGTGCTGCTCGATGAGGCGCAGAACACCACCACCATGCAGATGAAGATGTTCCTGACCCGCCTTGGCGAGGGCTCGCGCATGATCATCACCGGAGATCCGTCGCAGATCGACCTGCCGCCGGGCCAGAAATCGGGCCTCGTCGAGGCCGTGCGCATCCTGGAAGGGGTGGAAGGAATCACCCGCGTCACCTTCAAGGACGCGGACGTGGTGCGCCACGACCTCGTGCGCCGCATCGTCACGGCCTACGACAAGGCCGCCCGCGAGGCACCGCCGGAGCCGCCGCGCCAGGATTACCGGGACCGCAGGCCGTGATCACCCTCGACATCATGATCGAGGCGGGCGACTGGAGCCGCCTCGATGACGCGGAGGCGCTGGCCCAGAAGGCCGCCGAGGCTGCGCTGGCCGTCACCTACGAGGCGGACCGGGAGTTCGAGGCGAGCGTCATGCTCACCGACGATGCCCAGATCCGGGAGCTGAACCGCACCTGGCGGAACAAGGACAAGCCCACCAACGTGCTGTCCTTCCCGGCCCCGGAGCAGCCGGGCTTAGGCGGCCCTCGCCATTTGGGCGATATTGCTCTAGCGTACGAAACCCTGGTGCGTGAATCCGAGGAGGAATCCAAGGAGCTTGCGCATCATTTCGCCCATTTGATCGTTCATGGAGTTCTGCATCTCCTCGGCTACGACCACGAGGTCGAGGCGGAGGCGGACATCATGGAAGGTCTCGAAGTCAAGGCGCTCGCCACCCTTGGCATCGCCAATCCCTATCGCGATATGGCAGCATAACCGGCTGACAACCCACGGCAATGAACGAAGATCGAAGTCGTAGCGAACGCCCTGTCCGGACCCTCACCGAGACAGACGACACACGCGACCACTGGTACGACCGGGTTTTGACCCGTCTCGGCCTGAAATCCCGCGAATCCATCCGGCACGACCTTGAGGATGTTCTCGCGGAAACCGTCGAGGACACGGACTTCTCGCCCCAGGAGCGGGCGATGCTCAAGAACGTGCTGTCCTTCCACCGCATCCGGGTGGAGGACGTGATGGTGCCCCGCGCCGACATCGTGGCTGTGGCGGCCGAGACCAACCTGGGTGAGCTCCTGAACCTCTTCCGCACCGCCGGCCACTCCCGCCTGCCGGTCTATGGCGAGACCCTGGACGATCCCAAGGGCATGGTGCACATCCGGGACTTCCTGGATTTCATCGCCATGCGGGCCGATGGCGGCGCCTCGGAAGCGGGCACCGGCGACGAGACGCCCCCGCCGAGCCTCGGCCAGATCGACCTGTCGATGACGCTGGCCTCGGCCAACATCCTGCGCCCTGTCCTGTTCGTGCCGCGCTCCATGCCGGCCATCGACCTGCTGGTGCGGATGCAGGCCACGCGCACCCACATGGCCCTGGTGATCGACGAATACGGCGGCACCGACGGCCTCGTGTCCATCGAGGACCTGGTCGAGATGGTGGTGGGCGACATCGAGGACGAGCACGATGAGGACGCGACCCTCACGGTCACCCAGGCGGCCGACGGTACCTATATCGCCGATGCCCGCGCGAGCCTCGACGAGGTCAAGGAGATGCTCGGCGTCGACCTCACCGAGGAGGAGGGCGCCGAGGACATCGACACGATCGGCGGCTTCATCGTGACGCTGGCCGGCCGCGTGCCGTCGCGCAGCGAGGTGATCGTAGGCCCGGCCGGTCTGGAATTCGAGGTTCTGGACGCCGACCCCCGGCGCGTGAAGCGGCTTCGCATCCATCGCCGCACATTGGCCTCCACCGAGGTGGAGATCACCGAAGGCCAACCGGTCGCCGCGCGCCCTGAAAGCGCTGCCGCGGAATGATGCGCTTGGCGAAGCGCGATGCCCTCTCCGAGACACAGGGCATCGCAGGGATCCTGAAAGCGGCCTCCGCTTTCGGATCCGACGCCCGCGGATGGCGTCGTTGGCTTGCGGCCGTTGCGGCCGGGGCTGTCGGCGCCCTGGCCATGCCGCCCTTCGGCTTCCTGCCGGCGCTCGTCCTGTCCCTCGTCCCCGCGATCTGGCTCCTCGATGGGACCATGAAAGAGAGTGCGTCCCGCTGGGCTCCGCTCAAGGCCGCGGCCCTGCTGGGCTGGGTCTGGGGCTTCGCCTATTTCGTCGCCGGCCTCTGGTGGCTCGGCGCCGCCTTCCTCGTCGAAGCCGACCAGTTCGCCTGGGCCATGCCCTTCGGAGTCCTGGGCCTGCCGGCGCTCCTCGCCTTCTTCCCGGCCTTCGGCTTCGCCCTCGCCCGCCTCCTCTGGCTCCCCGATGCCCGGCGCATCCTGGCCTTCGCGTTAGGTCTCACCGTGGCCGAGTGGCTGCGCGGGCATCTCTTCACCGGCTTTCCCTGGAACAGCCCCGGCATGGCGCTCGGCCAGAACCTCTGGCTGATGCAGTCCGCCTCGCTGGTCGGCCTCTATGGCCTGA
>JAESFL010000751.1_pt1 | contig 17705 bp, 22 predicted proteins | sample 9269401 | NCBI WGS metagenome assembly JAESFL01 (sample SAMN14506025, study PRJNA617098) | algae metagenome | isolation source: Gloeocapsa sp. UFS-A4-WI-NPMV-4B04 and co-occurring heterotrophs from desert... | place: USA: Utah | collected 2006-10-01 | reverse complement strand
ACAACCAGGCGACGGGCGCCCTGTACTACGATGCCGACGGATCCAGCTTCCAGGGCCAGACCCAGATCGCCCAGCTCAAGGCCGGAACCGCGCTGTCGGCCGCCAATATCGGGCTGTATACCCTGTAGGCCGCCCCGACCACCGGAGTGGACACCACAGAGCCGGCGCAACCACGCGCCGGCTCTTAGCGTTGGGGGCTCTGCGTTGGGCGATGTCCCCTTCGCCAAGCTGCCACCGAGACGCTCCACCTTGCGCCGCGGCGCGCGCTCCCCCATGACAGGAGGGCACCCGAAGGAGCGCCCTATGACCACTATCGACCCCGCCGAGGTCGCCCGTTTCGACAAGATCGCCGAGACCTGGTGGGACCCGAAAGGGCCCATGAAGGTCCTGCACAAATTCAATCCGGTTCGCTTAGGCTATATCCGCGACGAGGCCTGCCGCCGATTCGGTCGCGACCCGCGTTCGGCCCGGTCTCTGGAGGGGATCAGCATCCTCGACGTGGGCTGCGGCGGAGGGGTTCTCTCCGAACCGCTCGCGCGCTTGGGAGCGACGGTGACGGGGCTCGATCCCGCTCCTACCAATATCTCCGTCGCCCAGCTCCATGCGGAGCGTGCAGGGGTGTCGGTCGATTACCGCAATGAGACCGTGGAGGCAGTGGTCGCGAGGGCCGAGACCTTCGACATGGTGCTCGCCATGGAGGTGGTGGAGCACGTGGCCGACCGGCAGGCCTTCGTGAGCGCCTGCACCCAGGCGGTGAAGCCGGGCGGCTCGCTCGCCATGGCGACGATCAACAGGACCCTGCGCTCCTTCGCGTCCGCCATCGTGGGGGCCGAGTACATCCTGGGATGGCTGCCCAAGGGCACCCACGAATGGGACAGGTTCGTCACCCCCGAGGAGCTGACCTCCGCCATCGAGGCCACAGGCTTCAGGGTCGATGACCTCAAGGGCGTGAGCTACAGCCCCTTGAGGGACAACTGGTCGTTGTCCCGCGACACGGCCGTCAATTATATGCTGCTGGCCTCGAAGGCTTGAGCGGGATCTCCCGCGGGGCGATGCTGAGCACCAGATAGCCAGCAATCGCCGAGAGAGCCGAGCCCATGAGAACGCCGATCTTGGTGGCATCGCCCAGCTCTGGCTGGCCCGGGAAGGCGAGCGCCCCGATGAAAAGGCTCATGGTGAAGCCGATGCCGCATAGGAGCGCGACGCCGTAGCATTGGGCGCGTGTTGCGCCTGCCGGCACATCTGCGAGCTTGAGCCTGATCGCCAGCTCCGTGAACGCGTAGACGCCAGCCTGCTTGCCGATGAAGAGGCCCAGGGCGATGCCCAGCGGCAGGGGACTTAAAATTGCATCGAGAGAAAGCCCCGAGAGGGACACGCCCGCATTGGCGAGGCCGAAGATCGGGATGATCGCATAGGCGACAGGTCTATGCAGGGCATGCTCGAGCCGGTGGAGGGGCGCATCCTCGGCGCGTGTTTTCTTCGGGTCGGCTTGGAGCGGAATGGTGAGCGCAAGCGCGACGCCTGCCAGCGTGGCGTGAATGCCAGATTTCAGGACGAAGAACCACAGCACCGCGCCGACGGCGAGGTAGGGCAGCAGCGCCGTGATGCCGAAGCGGTTGAAGGCGATGAGCGCGAGGAGGCAGAGGGCGGCCGCACCGAGCATCATGAGCGACAGGTCGCTCGTGTAGAATAGGGCGATGATGATGATCGCGCCGAGGTCGTCGAGGATCGCCAGCGCCGTCAGGAAGATCTTGAGGGAGGTCGGCACCCTGGAGCCGAGGATCGCCAGCACGCCAAGCGCGAAGGCGATGTCGGTGGCGGCCGGAATGGCCCAGCCCGAGCGCAGATGCGGCTCGTTCCAGGTGATGGCGAGATAGACGAGCGCCGGTACGACCATGCCCCCGAGAGCCGCGATGCCGGGCAGCATACGCCGCGGCCAGGTGGAGAGCTGCCCGTCCAGCATCTCACGCTTGATCTCGAGCCCCACCAGCAGGAAGAACACCGCCATGAGCGCATCGTTGATCCAGTGCAGGACGCTGAGGCCCAGGACATAGATCTTGAGCATGCCGAAATAGGCGCCAGCCAGGGGCGAATTGGCGATCACGAGAGCGATCACCGTCACGCCCATGAGGATCATGCCGCCGGAGGCTTCGCTGTCGAAGAACCGGCGCATCAGCGAGATGCGTCGGGTGGGCCTCAGGTCGCTCTTAGGCAGATCCATCCGTGACTCCTTTTCAGGCCCAACCGGCCTCGTGGGGAATGGTTCGGGTAAAGCGTCCGAAAACGGTTCCGTCCAATAACAAAACCAGGAGCAACTCTGCTGGATCAGCCCGTTATGGCAGCGGGGCGCCGGCGACGTGTGCCGAGCACCATGTCGAGGGTGACAGGCCGGTAGTCCCAGGCGTCCACGCCCACATCGTATTGCCGGGTCTGGGGCTTGAGCTTGCCATGGGAATGGCCGTGCAGGTCGATCCAGCCGCGGCCCATGTTCTTCCAGGTCCGGAAGGCGTAGTGGCACATCACCACCGCATGGCCGTCGAGCATCAATTCGGCGTAGGCCTGTACGCTCTCCCAACCCTTGGCGGCAAGGGTCGCCGCGCCATCGTTGTTGCCGGTGATCAGGTGCTTGCGGCCGTTGAGAAGCCCCAGCAGCTCGTCGATTCGCTCCGGGCGCACATGCAGGGCGAAGTCGCCCAGATGCCAGACCTCGTCCTCGGGCGAGACAATCTCATTCCAGTTGGCGATGAGCGCCGCATCGTGCTCGGGGATCGTCTTGAACGGGCGTTTGTCGATGCGCAGCACCCTGGAATCGCCGAAATGGGTGTCGCTGGTGAAGAAGATGGCCATGCAGGAGTCCGACGCAGCTTGACTGGCTGCGTCGAAACGGATGGGCCAGCTGCTGGTTCCCTTGAGTCTCAACGAGCGGCAGCATAGCCGCGCAATGCATTGTACTTCTTCACCTGTTCGGGGTTCAGCACGTCGACCGTCAGGAGATGGTATCTCAGATGGGCATTCCTTAGCTTGGCCTGAGTGATGCCGATGGCTGTCGTGAGTTCACTCAACAGATGGACGGTAATACGGCGCTGGGAGAAATGCTCATCCAGGGTCGTTTCCTGCTCGATGAGGAGCATCCCGAGTTCCACGGACTCGGCTTTCATGGCGGCGTAGAGCGCCTCCATCCGGCGCTTCTGATCGGGCGAGAGATCAAGTCGGTCGGCAAGTTCCAGAACATGGACAGGTCCAGGATAGCCGTTCAATTCGGCCGGAAGGGCAAGGCCCATCCCCCGCCCCTGCTTCAGGTCTTCGAGCTGCTGCGCGGAGAAAGCCTTGAGCGACCGCTTCTCGAAACCCGCATAGGGGGAATGGCTGCCGGAATGCTGATGATGTTGAGCCAGCGGTGCCGGGCTGAGAGCAAGGACAAGAATGACAGGCGGTAAAAATCTGACCATGAGGATCTCCTATCTCAGAGCCTGCATGCGCTTCTTCCCGATCAGATCATATGATTGCAATCATATGCCGGCTGATTTCAGCAAGAGAATTGACGAGGGTGAGCGCTTGATTGCGCCTTCCTTCTCCAGTGTGCTCAGGGTGCGATAGACGACCTCGCGGGTGAGACCGAGATCGAAGGCCAAGTCCTGGATATCGCCGGGCAGGTGGACCAAGCCGTCAGGTTCAGCCTGCAACTCCAGCATCAGGAGGACCCTCTCCCGCGCCGAACGCACGCTGCGGAGTTCCAGCCTATGACGCAAACCATGCAATTGATGCGCCAAGGCAGCCAGAAGGGACGTGGCACCGACGGGATTTTCTTCGACGGCTCGGAGAACGGCAGCCTTGGAGTAGCAGCGCACGAGGCAGGCGCACTCAGCGATGGCGTTGCAGTGATAGGTTTGGGAGAAAAGCGCTGCCTCGGCGAAGAACTGACCTGCCCGAGACCTGTGCAGGATGACGGGGCGCCCGTCATAGGTCGAGCGCTCCATCCTGATGACACCGTGCTCGACCCGGAAAATCGCTTTGACGGAGTCTCCCTGCCGGAACAGCGCCTCCCCCGATCTGAGTGCCCTTGTTTCGGAGGCGACGTCGTCAGGGAACATGATGGCCGCTAGTTCCTGTCATCCGGCACGACGGGCAGGGGCAGCACGTCGATGCCTTCCTCCAGGAGCGCTCGCGCCTCGGCGAGGTCCGCCTCGCCGTAGATCGAGCGCTCCTCCGTCTCGCCGAAATGCATCTTGCGCGCCTCCTCGACGAAATCCTTGCCCACGTTCTCAGCGTTCTTCATTACGTGCTCGCGAAGAGCCCGCAAAGCCGCGCGCAACTCGCGCTCTCGGTCCGAGAGAACCGCCATGGGCTGCGGCTCCGGGGCCGGTGCATTCGATGCCTTGTCCGTGCGAGCCACGGAGGGTGCCATGATCTGCTTCTCGACCTTCGCGGAGTTGCAGTAGGGGCAGGTGACGAAACCGCGCTTGCGCTGCGTCTCGAACGCGTCGCTTGAGGGAAACCAGCTCTCGAACTCATGGGCCTGCTCGCAGGCCAGGGCGTACTTGATCATGTCCTGGTGAGACGTAAGGATTCACGTTCGGAAAGGGAAGGGGATCAGGCGGTGGCCGCCCGATCCGTCTCGATGGTGGAAACGACCTCGACCTTGAAGGGCCGGGCGTTCTTGAGGGTGGGGATGCGCCCGCGAACCTCGGCTACGAGGGCGGTGTCGATCTCGGCCAGGAACACGCCGGGCTCCGTGCCGCCTTCCGCCAGAATGCGGCCCCAGGGATCGACGATCAGCGAATGGCCATAGGTCTCGCGCCCGTCCTCGTGGAGCCCCGCTTGCGCGGCGGAGATCATGAAGGAGCCGGTCTCGATGGCCCGCGCCCGGTGCAGGATATGCCAGTGCGCCTCGCCCGTCTGCTTGGTGAAGGCGGCCGGCGCCGACAGGAAGGAGGCGCCGTTCTCGGCAAGCGCCTTGTAGAGGGCGGCGAAGCGCACGTCGTAGCAGATGGTCATGCCGAGATATCCCCAGGGGGTTTCAGCTGCCACGGCCCAGGCGCCGCCAGTATAGGTGGCCGATTCGCGCCAGCTCTCGCCGTTCGGCAGGTCCACGTCGTAGAGGTGGATCTTGTCGTAGGAGGCCACCACGTCGCCGCTCGCGTCGATCAGGAACGCCCGGTTGGCGACCTTGTCGCCCTCCTTCACGGCAATAGAGCCGATCTGGACCACGATGCCCCGCTCCCGCGCGACCTCACGCAAAGCCGCCAGCACCGGGTCCTGCGCCTCCGGCCCGACCTTGTCGAACAGCTCGGCCCGGTCGCGGCAGACGAGCGAGGTCATCTCCGGTGTCTGGGCGAAATGCGCGCCTTGGTCGGCCGCTTGGCGCACGAGGGCCACGGCCGCGTCGCGGTTCGTGAGGACGTCGCGTCCGGAGCGCATCTGGATGCAGGCGGCGGTGAAGCGGGTCGGGTTCATGGACATCGGTCTCCATCAGGCCTGCAATAAAGGCTCAAGCTGGCCCCTGTCATCAAGATCATACAGGTCATCGCAGCCGCCGACATGCTTTTCGCCGATGAAGATCTGCGGCACGGTCGAGCGGCCCTTGGCCTTCTGGATCATCTCGGCCCGGGCTTCGGGCTTCTTCTCGATGTCGATCTCGGTGAACGCGGCGCCCTTCTCGGAGAGAAGCTTCTTGGCGGCCGAGCAGTAGGGGCACCAGCTCTTCGTGTAGATCGTGATGGCAGGCATCGTCGGACAATCTCCTGTGGTCGGGAGGGATATAGGAAGCTTTGCGCCTCCGTCACAACTCCTTTACCACCCGGGCGAAGGCCAGAACGTCCACGGAAGCCGCGCCGCCGCGCAGGAGCGCCCGGGAGGCGGCGTTGGCCGTGGCCCCGGTGGTCAGCACGTCGTCGACGAGCAGCACCCGCTTGCCTTGCAGCCACGCCTTGGCCTCCGTGGGGACCCGGAAGGCGCCCTGCAGGTTCTCCTGCCGCTGCGCCTTGGTGAGCCCCACCTGCCGGCGGGTGCGCTTGACGCGGGCGAGCAGGAACGGGTCGCAGGACATGCCGCTCTCGGCCGAGACAACTCTTGCCAATGCCATCGCCTGGTTGAAGCGGCGCCGCCACAGCCGCCAGCGGTGGAGCGGAACGGGCACGATCACGTCCGCATCCGCCAGAAGCTCTGCCCCGGCCCGTGTCATCATCCCGCCGAGCGCCCTGGCGAGTTCGAGACCGTCGTTGTACTTCAATCGGTGAACGAGAAGGCTCGCGGTGCCGTCGTACTCGGCAACGGCCCGGGCCCGCTGAAACACCGGCGGGTCGGCGATGGCAGCCGGCGAGAGCAGCGGCTGGCCGAGATCGACAGCAAACGGTGTTCCAAGCCGCTCGCAATAAGGGCGTTCGATGAAGCGCACCTCCGCCCAGCAGGAGGCGCAGAGAGTGTGGGGCTCCCCCGTGGCAGCCTGGCAGGCGATGCAGGTTGGTGGGTAGAGGAGGCTCAGGGCCGAGCGCCAGGACTCCCGCGCTCCATGATGGATGCGGGCGCGGAGCTGGATCGGCACAACGTTGAGGGGCTCGCTCATGGGCAAAGCTTAACCGATGAGTCATGCTCTGCCACCTCCCTGTCGGAGAGATCAAAAAACCCTTGGACCTTCGCGCGGCACACGCCATATCCAGCGCCTCATGAGCACGCCTCTCGTCTTCGACCGTCCCCTCGTCCGCCGCCGCCTGCAGCGTGCGCTTCACCAGGGCTATGCCGATTTCCTCTTGGTCCGCACCGTCGAAGATCTGGAGGAGCGGCTCTCGACCGTGCTACGGGAGTTCCCACTTGCGCTCGATGTAGGAACGCCGACTCCGGCCGCGGCGGAAGCCCTGCGCCGGAGCGGGCGTGCCGAGACTATGATTCGTCTGTCGCCAGTGCCGGAGCCAGGGAGCATTCTGGGCGACGAGGAGCGCCTGCCGTTCTCGGGCGAGCACTTCGATCTCGCCGTGTCGCTCCTGTCCCTTCATTCCGTGAACGATCTGCCGGGCTCCCTGATCCAGATCCGGCGCGTCCTCAAGCCCGACGGCCTGTTCGTCGGGGCGCTGCTCGGCGGAAGCACGCTCACCGAACTGCGCCAGTCGCTGACGCAAGCCGAATCGGAGGTGGAGGGCGGCGTCAGCCCTCGTGTGGCGCCCTTCGCAGATCTTCGCGACATCGGCGGCCTGCTCCAGCGCGCGGGCTTTGCCCTGCCGGTGACGGACTCCGACATCGTCCGGGTGCGCTATGCCAATGCCTTCGCGCTCATGCGCGACCTGCGCCAGATGGGGCTGACCAACGCGCTGAACGACCGCCGTCGGACCCCGTTGCGGCGCGCCACCCTGATTCGTGCGGCCGAGGTTTATGCGGAGCGCTTCGGCGAGCCCGACGGCCGGATTCCGGCGACCTTCGAGATCGTCTGGCTTTTGGGCTGGAGCCCGCATGAAAGCCAGCAGAAGCCCCTGCGCCCCGGTTCCGCCAAGGTGCGGCTGGCCGATGCGCTGGGCGTGAAGGAAGGCGCGCCCAAGCCTGAAAAGGATTAGCCGCCCTGCGGTGCCTTGGGGTGCAACCAGGTTGCCCTATCTTCATTCTCCAGAGGACCAGTCTCGGAGAAGGAAGCGCCATGAGGGAGCCCGGCCCGGATCACCCGATCACAATCACGCAGAACCCGCACCGCATCCGGGTCATGCTCGGCGGCTTCATCGTCGCGGAGACCACGCAGGCGCTCACCCTGCAGGAAGCGACCCTGCCGCCCGTGCAGTACATTCCCCGTGAGCATGTGCATATGGACCTGCTGGACTCCACCGACCACCACACCCATTGCCCCTTCAAGGGCGAGGCCTCCTATTTCACCGTCAACGGAGGCGGACTCGTACGGGAGAACGCGGCCTGGAGCTACGAAGAGCCGTTCCCTTCGGTTGCCGCCATCAAGGAGCATCTCGCCTTCTATCCCGACAAGGTGGACGCCATCGAGGAGTTCACGGACTAGGAACTGCTCCCAATAGCCTAGAGGATGCGGGTTGCTGGCTCGTGAAGCCCAAGGCAATGTGCGGCACAAAGGAATCCCAACTCGGGAAAAGCCCATGTCGCCGTTCACCTTCAACACCGCTCCTTCCCTCGTCTTCGGTTCCGGCAGCATTGCGCGACTCGGCGACATCGCGGCCCAGCGCCTTGGGCATCGGGTGGCTTTGGTCACCGATGCCGGGCTCGTGAGGGCGGGGCTCATCGCGCCGGCTCTCCGCGCGCTGGAGGAGGCCGGGGTCGCGGTCGATGTATTCGACGCGGTCGTGGCCGATCCGCCGGAAGACGTGGTGCTGGCCGCAGTTCAGAAGGCAAAGGCCTTCGACGCCAGGGCGGTGATTGGCTTTGGTGGCGGCTCCTCCATCGACGTCGCGAAGCTCGTGGCGCTGCTGGCCGCCAGCGGCGAGACTCTTGCCGACATCTACGGCGTCGGCGCTGCAAAGGGACCGCGCCTGCCGCTGCTCGCGATTCCCACCACGGCGGGAACGGGATCCGAGGTGACGCCGATCTCCATCGTCACCACCGGCGCGCACGAGAAGAAGGGCGTCGTCTCACCCCTCATCATCCCCGATATCGCGCTGCTCGATCCCGATCTCACGCTCAACCTGCCGCCGCACGTGACGGCCGCCACCGGCATCGACGCGATGGTTCATGCCATCGAGGCCTTCACCTCGACGAGCGCCAACAACAATCCGGTCTCGCAGGCGCTTGCCAAGGAGGCGCTGCGCCTGCTCGGCCGCAACAACGAGCGCGCGGTGCATCAAGGGCAGGATGTGGAGGCGCGCTCCGCCATGCTGCTGGGCTCCATGCTGGCAGGCCAAGCCTTTGCGAACTCGCCGGTCGCCGCCGTGCATGCGCTGGCCTATCCCATCGGTGGGCATTTCGGCATTCCGCACGGACTCTCCAATGCCCTCGTGCTGCCGTATGTGCTGCGGTTCAACGCGAGCGCCTGCGAGCAATCTTACGCGGAGCTCGCCCCTTATGCCTTCCCGGAACTCGAAGGCCGCGCGACGGGATCGGCCTTCGTCGAGGCCTTGGCCTCCCTCTGCGCGAAGGTGGGCTTGCAGCCGCGCCTGCGCGACGTAGGCATCCCGCAGGAGGCGGTGCCGATGATGGCTGAGGACGCCATGAAGCAGACGCGGCTTCTCGTGAACAATCCTCGTCCGCTCACGCTGGACGATGCGCGCGCAATCTACGAAGCGGCCTGGTGCGACGCACCATGACGGACCGTCCTTCGCGCCCCGATCGCTCGGAGTTCACGCTGTTTCGCCCCGTCGCCACCCGCTGGATGGACAACGATGCCTATGGGCACGTGAACAATGTGCATTACTATTCGTATTTCGACAGTGCCGTGAACGGCTGGCTCGTCGAGAAGGGGCTGCTCACGATCACCGCGAGCCCCGTCATCGGCCTCGTGGTCGAGTCGGGCTGCACCTATTTCGAGAGCGTCGCGTTTCCCGACATGCTGGAAGCCGGGATTGCGGTGGCGCATCTCGGGGGCTCGTCCGTGCGCTACCGGATCGGGATCTTCAAGCAGGGGGCTCAAGCAGCGGCCGCGCAGGGGTACTTCGTCCATGTCTATGTGGACCGCGCCACTCAGAAGCCGGTGGAGATCCCGCCCGAGACGCGCGCCATGCTCAGCGAGTTGACCTGAGCCGCCCGCTCAACGACACGAGTGCCACGCCGGTCAGCACCACGGCGCCGCCCATCATCTCGCGCAACCCGATGCTCTCGTTCAGGAAGAGGACGGCAAGAACCGCCGTCCAGACCGGCTGGAGATAGCCGACCATCGAGGCCCGGGTCGGACCGGCGCGGCGGATGAGCCGCATGAAGAGCAGGATCGGCAGGGCGGTCGACACGATGCCGAGGGCCAGGAGCGAAGCCGCACTGTCCGGCACCGCTGCGAAGGCGGAGGGGCCTGCAACGGCGAGCGCCAGCGCAGTCGCCGGAATGGCGGAGCAGATCTGCTGACCGAGAGCGAGGCGGGCCGGGTCCGCTTGCTTGATCGAGCGGACATAGAGGTTCGCGCTGGCATAGCTGAGGGCCGTCGCCACCATGGTCAGCGCACCCCAGGCGCTGATGCCGCTGTCCGGCAGGGCTGCAGGTCCGATGAGAATACCCATGCCTGCAAGGCCGACGAGGACACCTACGAAGCGCCGCGGAGTCAGCCGCTCGTCCGCGTAAAGCAGGTGCGACAGAACCGCGACCATGAGCGGCCCCGAGGCCTGAATCATCGCCGCCGGAGCGGTTCCGATCTGGGTCAGGGCATGAGCCACGAGGACGTTCGGGATCCATCCGTTGAGGGCGCCGAGGATCACCCAATGGTGCCACTGGCCATTATCGGGGCGAAAGCTCTTGGCTTGCACGGCGAACCACAACAGGAGGGCGGACGCGCCGATGAGGCCGCGGATGGAGGCCAGCACGAAGGGGTTTATGTTTCCGCTCAGCTTGATGAACAGGAACGAGGTGGACCACAGCATCGAGCAGACGAGGAGGTTCACCGCCATGAAGACCGGGGTCGGGGCTGCGGGAAGCGCGGCGGCTTCTCCTTGTGTGGCGGACATGCGCGACCTCAGGCCAGGAGGTCGACGAGGAACGGGATCAGCGGCTCATCGGCCGGCGGCATGGGATAGGAGCGCAGCTCCTGCGGCTTGACCCATTTCAGCGCCTGCCCCTCCATGGGCTGCACGAAGCCGTCCCAGCGCCGGCAGACATAAAGCGGCATGAGCAGGTGGAAGGTCTCGTAACCGTAGCTCGCGAAGGTGAGCGGCGCGAGGCAGGGCTCCTTCACGGTGATGCCGAGCTCCTCGCGCAGTTCCCGGATCAGCGTCTCCTCCGGGCGCTCGCCCGGCTCCACCTTGCCGCCTGGAAACTCCCACAGGCCTGCCAGCTGCTTTCCTTCCGGGCGTTGCGCCAGGAGGATGCGGTTGTCCGTGTCGATGAGGGCGACGGCTACGACGAGGGTGAGCTTGAGAGGGGGCACGTCGGAGATCCGCTTGGAGCGCGTGGCGTGAAGGGTCGGGGCCGGTTCTTAGCCTGATTTCCTGGTCGGAGCGAACTGAATCTCGGGTGCGCTACGGCACAGGTCCAACGTGAGCACCCGATTCACCTTCTTGCTGAAGCTGGCTCACTGCATAGGTTGTTTATGTTACGGAATTACATGAATGACAATGCAAGGAACGCTCCAATGAGCAAACATCTCTCCCTCGTCGCCACAAGCATCGTCGGTTGTCTGGCGTTTGGACCTAGCGCGCAGGCCCAAAACTGCTCAGGATCTCCGGTCTACTTCACTGGCGAGATCTCCGAAGTTGAAGGCCCACTGACCGTGAAGGCCGGCAAGGGCTGCCTTTTCAGCATCGACGGCATTCCAGGCGCGCTCACCGAAACGGTGATCTCGCAGGAGCCGAAAGTCGGCAAGGCAGGAGTCGAAGGCCTGAAGCCCTACTATCTCGCCAAGCCCGGTTATCAAGGGCCGGACGAATTCGCCTACTCGTTCATCGGACAAGGGAAATACGGTGGGCTGATGCGCGTGACCATCCGGCGGAAGATCACGGTCGTTCCATAATCGGAGCACTATCGGCTGCGCTCCTCAGGAAACATGAAAATGTCATCGCCTGGACAAAGGGTCTTCAGGGCAGGGTCACCGAGCCACCCGTTCCGGTACCGCCGGTGGCCGAGCCGCCTGCGGACCGGGCGGAGGATGTGCCTTGCACATTCACCCTCGTGCGCGTTCCATGCATGCCGATACCCAGGGCAATCCCCACGCCTGCGCCGTTGAGGAAAGCCGTCACAGGAGCCTGTGCGAAACCCGCCGCAACCGGCGTGTAGCGACCGGGTCGCTCTTCGAACAGAACCACATTGGTTGGCGGGGTCACCCCATCTCCGGGGTTGGACACCATGGCAACGCGCTGGTTCGTGGACAGAACGCTCTCACGAACCGTCATTGAATTACAGGCAGACACGAGACAACCCAACGTGCAGACAGCAGCAATGCAGGGTTTCGACAGTGGTGCTGCCAGCATCGCGAGCCTCCTGGATCAGATCTCTTCCACTTTAAGGGTGTCTCAGCAACACGGCCAGAAGCTATGCCGGATATATGTAACCCTTGATCATTACCTCCTCGGAGAGTTCAGGCTCAGAGAAATGCCATGCTTGATTGAGGCGAGACTGGCATTTCGCCGATCTTGGCTATAATAAATATTATTTATTCGTTGTGAAATAAGTCATTATGCGATAGTTTTCGCAGTAGACGGGCAAGTATTCGCCGTCCAAAACCTCCCACAATGCGGGATATCTTCAAATCACGGGGTAATATTCACATCCGAAAGCTATGGGCCATCGGAATTCCTATGGTCTTGGCCTGAAGGAGAGAAATCATGAACTTTCCGAAGATCGCAAGATATGCCTTGATTACTGCTTTCCTGACGGGCGGATCGTCAGTTGCGCTTGCGCAGGCAACAGGTGGAGGTGGATCCGCAACAGGTGGCGATGCCACTAGCGGCGATGCCACAGGCGGCAACGCCTCGGTCGGAGGCGGTGACGGTGGAACCTCGACCGGCGGGGGCGCCACGAGCGGTAGTGCCACCGGCGGTGCCGGCACATCTGGCGGCGGTTCCAGCGGCAGTGCAACCGGCGGTAACGCGACGAGCGGCGATGCGACGGGCGGCAATGCGTCCGTTGACAGCGGCGGTGGAACGGCCACCGGCGGAAATGCCACGAGCGGCAGTGCCACGGGTGGAGCCGGTAGCGTGAATGGCGGCACCGGCAGCGGCAATGCCACGGGCGGCAGCGCCACGAGCGGCAATGCGACGGGCGGAAACGCCACCGTGGGCGGTGATGCCAGCGGCGAAGCCATCGGCGGCTCAGCCCTGAGCGGCAGTGCCTCCGGCGGGAGCGGCACAGTCTCAGGCAGTGGCGGTGGGACAGCCACGGGAGGGAGCGGCACCAGCGGAACGGCGGCAGGCGGTACTGCTTCCATCGGCGGAACCGGTGGAAATGGTGGCACCGGCGGCAATGGGGGCACCGGCGGTGGTACCGCGGCTCCAGTGATCGACACGGACCGCTCGTCGGACTAAGCAACGGAAAAGCCGGCCCGGCTGATGCCAAGTCTCAGCCGAGCCGGCTTCGTTGATTTTCCTGGCGCAGCGCGGAGGTCCACCATGACCCGAACGATCCTTGCCGGGCTGACGCTGGCAATTGCAGTTTCTTTCGGGTTTGACCGCGAGGGTCTCGCGCAGGACCATGCTGCTCACCAAGGGCCATCGCATGCCGGTTCGGCAACGGGCGGGGCCGCTCGCGGGGGCGATGCCGTCGGAGGCACGGCCCGCGGGGGAGACGCCAAAGGCGGCAATGCGATAGCCGGGCGAGCCGAAGCCGGCCGGTCGAACTGCGAGCCGGCCCTCGTCAGGGGCGCGGATGCCAAAGGACAGGATGCGGCACGCGTCAACGCGCGAGGAGGGGATGCCCGCGGCGGAGATGCGATAGGATGCAATGCCAAAGGTGGAGATGCCATCGGCGGCAGCGCCACAGGCCATCCCAACTGATCCCCGCGCTCAGCGGAAAAAATCTGGAGTCCGGTCAGCTCCGGTAATCGCCGTTGATCTCCACATAGGCCTTGGTGAGGTCGCAGGTCCATGCGGTGGCCTCGCCGCGGCCGAGGCCGAGATCCACGCGGATCGTGATCTCGTCGCCCTTCATGTAGGCGGAGGTCTTGGACTCGTCGTAGTCCGGATCGCGGGCGCCCTTCACGGCGACGCGGATGTCGCCGAACCAGATCGCGAGCTTGTCCCGCTCGGCAGGCTCTCCGGCCTTGCCAACGGCCATGACCACCCGGCCCCAATTGGCGTCCTCGCCGGCCACCGCGGTCTTCACCAGGGGCGAGTTGGCGATCGCCATGGCGATGCGCTTGGCCGAGGTCGCGCCCGTTGCGCCGGTCACCTTTACAGTCACGAACTTGCGCGCGCCCTCGCCGTCGCGGGCGACCTGCTGGGCAAGATCGCACAGGAGGCTTTCGAGCGCCGCGCGGAACTCCTTGAGGCGCCGGTCGCTCGGCAGGGAAATCGCCGGCGCGCCCTTGGCGGCTGCCGTGCCCGTGGCGAAGAACAGCAGCGTGTCGGACGTGGAGGTGTCGCTGTCCACCGTCACGCAGTTGAAGCTTTTGTCGGCGCCCTTCTTCAGCAGTGCCTGCAGCGCGGGGGCGTTGATTGGCGCATCGGTGAAGATGAAGGACAGCATGGTGGCCATGTCGGGGGCGATCATGCCAGCGCCCTTGGCCATGCCGTTGATGGTGACCTCGACGCCGCCGAGTTTGACCGTGCGGGTCGCCACCTTCGGGAAGGTGTCGGTGGTCATGATGGCCTTGGCCGCATCGGTCCAGCCGGTGGGCTTGGCCTTCCTCTCGCAGGCCGCGAGCACGCCCTGGAACTTGCTGGCGTCGAGCGGCTCGCCGATGACGCCCGTGGACGCGATGAAGACCTGAGAGACGCGGCAGCCTGCGGCCTCGGCAGCGATGTCGGCGGTGAGCTTCACCGCTTCCGCGCCCTTCTTGCCGGTGAAGGCGTTGGCGTTGCCCGAGTTCACCACCAGCGCCCGCGCGGTGCCTTTGCTCAGATTCTTGCGGCACCAATCGACCGGGGCCGAGGGACATTTGGAGCGGGTGAAGACGCCTGCCACGACCGTGTCCTTCGGCAGCGTCACATAGAGCACGTCCGTCCGGTTCTTGTACCGGATGCCGGCCTCCGCGGTGGCGATCCTGACACCCTCGAGGGCGGGAAGCGTCGGGAACGACGTGGGCGCGAGCGGAGACACGGTCTTGGACATGGAGGACTCGGGCAAGAGCTGTTGGGATACGACGTTGCGAGCGCGACCTGTGGTTTTTTAAGGCTTTTTGTCAAGTGCAGGCTTCACCGAACGTCATCGTCACAACGCGGAACGACGCCCTGTCCCTGTCGTTGACCCGGTCTTGAGAACAATGGAGGCCTTCCGTGACAGGCAAGCACCCCAAGACCCAACCCCAGGATCGTCCCCGCAGCGACCTCGATGTCGATCCGGGCATCGGTCGGTCGAAAGGCTCCACCATAGCCGGCGAAGACCCGCGCGACCTCGACGGCGGCTCGACCTTCCAGGGCGATGTCGAGAACCAGACCAACCGCGAGGGTGGCGTCGATCCGAACCGCATGGGCCGGACGAACAAGTGACACCTTGAGCGCTGTCATTCCGGGGCTGAACGTAAACAAAAAGGGCGGCCCTGAGGGCCGCCCTGAACGTTTCCGAGACCTGAGTAAACCTTACGGCTGCTTCTGCTCGACGAGGTTGCCCTTGTCGTCCAGGCGCTCGACCTTGGCGTTCTTGCGCAGACCGAGAATGAGGTCCTGCTGGGCCTTGCGGCCAAGATAGGCTTCCACCTGGTCCTTGGTCTCCTCGAAGGTGGGAGCCGGCTTGTTGCGCTTCTCCTCGACCTTGATCACGTGCCAGCCGAACTGGCTCTTCACGGGATCGGAGATCTGGCCGGCGTCCATCTTGAAGGCCGCTTCGGCGAAGGGCTCGACCATGCGGTCCTTGGTGAAGAAGCCGAGGTCGCCGCCATCGGTCTTGGAGCCGGGGTCCTTGGAGACCTCACCGGCCACCTTGGCGAAGTCCTCGCCCCCCTTCACGCGGGTCGCGATCACCTTCGCCTCGTCCTCGTTCTCCACCAGGATGTGGCGGGCGCGGACCTCCTGCTCGGCCGGCACGCTCTTGACGGTCTCGTCATAGAGCTTGCGGGCGGCCTCCGGGGTCACGGCCTTCTTGGATTCCTGATCGAGGTACTCGTCGAGAAGGGTCTTGTCCCGGTTATACGCGAGCTTGCGGGCGAATTCGGCGCCGCTGCCGACCTTGGCGGCCTCGGCCGCCTTGGCCCCGAGCTTCAGATCGATCAGGTAGCCGGTGAGAAGCTCACGCTTCTGCTCGTCGGGCACGTTGGGCATCTGCAGGGCCGAATCCTCGGCCGCGATAGCAAGATCGCCTTCCGTGATCTCGATGCCGTTGACGCGGGCCACCACCTTGGCCGGGTCCACGGCCGGAATGGCAGCCGCCGATGTCGCAGGAGCGGGAGGGGTCTGGGCAAGGGCGGCACCGGCCAGGAGCGGCAGGGCGACGCCGAGGGTCAGAAGGCTCTTCCGGACGTTGAGTGAGCGATTCATTCGTGTTTCCTCTGGTGAGCGTGATCGCCCACGGACAGCGACGATCAGATGGCCGAATGTGTTTACGTTTGCAAGAGATGGCATATTTATGTCACAGCATCGCCGCTCGCGGGGTCTTGAACGCCCCTCCGGGCACCCGTTGAGGCTGCGCCACTAAAGGCACGGCCTTTAAGATGCAATCTGGCATGATTAGGTCTATAAGGCGGCCCAAACGCCCCCTTACCCCTTTACGGAATTTTCGAAGGCTCCCGATGTTCGGTTCTCTCGCGAAGAAAATCTTTGGCTCGGTCAACGATCGCCGGCTGAAGTCCTACCGGCCCAAGATCGCGGCCATCAACGCGATGGAGGCCGAGCTTGAGGCCCTGTCCGACGAGCAGCTCCGCGCCCGCACGGAAGAGTTCAAGGCCCAGCTCGCGGCAGGCCAAACCCTGGACGACATCCTGGTCCCGGCCTTCGCCACCGTCCGCGAGGCGGCCAAGCGGACGCTGGGTCAGCGCCACTTCGACGTCCAGCTCATCGGCGGCATGGTGCTCCACGAGGGGTCGATCGCCGAGATGCGCACCGGCGAGGGCAAGACCCTGGTGGCGACGCTTCCGGTCTACCTGAATGCGCTCGCCGGAAAGGGCGTGCACGTGGTGACGGTGAACGACTACCTGGCCAAGCGCGACTCCGAGTGGATGGGCCAGATCTACCGCTTCCTCGGCCTGTCCGTCGGCGTGATCGTCCACGGGCTCGACGATGTGGAGCGCGCCCAGGCCTATGCGGCCGACATCACCTACGGCACCAACAACGAATACGGCTTCGACTACCTACGCGACAACATGAAGTACGAGATGGCGCAGATGGTCCAGCGGGGCCACAACTTCGCTATCGTGGACGAGGTGGACTCGATCCTGGTCGACGAGGCCCGCACGCCGCTCATCATCTCCGGCCCGCTCGACGACCGCTCCGATCTCTACAACGCCATCGACGTGGTGATCCCGTGCCTCGACAAGAGCGATTACGATCTCGACGAGAAGCAGCGCTCCGTGTCGCTCACCGAAGACGGGACCGAGAAGATCGAGGGATTGCTGCGGGAGATCGGCCTGCTCAAGGAGGGCGATCTTTACGATGCCCAGAACGCCACCCTGGTCCATCACATGAACCAGGCGCTGCGCGCCCACACCCTGTTCCAGCGCGATAAGGACTACATCGTCCGCAACGGTGAAGTGGTCATCATCGACGAGTTCACCGGCCGCATGATGCAAGGCCGCCGCTACTCGGAGGGCCTGCACCAGGCGCTCGAGGCCAAGGAGAAGGTCCAGGTTCAGCCCGAGAATCAGACGCTCGCCTCCATCACGTTCCAGAACTACTTCCGCCTGTACCACAAGCTCGGCGGCATGACCGGCACGGCGGCGACCGAAGCCGACGAGTTCATGGAGATCTACAACCTTGAAGTGGTCGAGATCCCGACCAACCGTCCCGTCGCCCGTATCGACGACGACGACGAGGTCTACCGGACGTTCG
>JAESFL010000750.1_pt1 | contig 17727 bp, 9 predicted proteins | sample 9269401 | NCBI WGS metagenome assembly JAESFL01 (sample SAMN14506025, study PRJNA617098) | algae metagenome | isolation source: Gloeocapsa sp. UFS-A4-WI-NPMV-4B04 and co-occurring heterotrophs from desert... | place: USA: Utah | collected 2006-10-01 | reverse complement strand
GGATCGGGCTTGCCGCGCGGCACCTCGCGCCCGCTCACATCGGCGTCGAACAGCGACAGCAGCGTGCGGCCCTCGGACAGGTTCACGCGGGCGAGCAGCGCGTCGGCGTTCTTCGAGGCCGAGGCGAGCACCGTGCGCAGCGGCAACTCCCGCAGCGCCTCGGCGAGACGGATCGCATCGGGAAACGCTTCGAAGCGGCCTTCCGCGATCAGCCGGTCGATCACCGCCTGCTTTTTCTGCGCGTAGGCAGCGGCCTCTGCCGCCGCCCCTGCACCGCCGAGACGCTCCAGCGTGGCTCGCGCGCCCTCCAGCCGCCGCTTGCCCGCGACATGGGCCTGATAGAAGGCCGTGGTGAAGCCGCTCGGGTCGGCGAAATCGGCCAGCGCCTCGCGCCAAGCCTGCTCGTGGGGCGAATCGACCAGCACGCCGTCAACGTCGAAGATCACCGCGCGCAGGGGCTCCGCCACGGCGTCAGGGCTTCGAGCCATGGTCCTCCCCGGCCGGCCGGCGGATCGTGCGCGTCATCGAGGGCTCCGCCGCCGACAGGCCGAGGCGCTCGCCCTCATGCCATAGGGTCAGTTCCTCGCCCTCCAGCAGGCTGTAGGTGGCCGCGTCGTGGTCGAGTTCGACGCGGATCGTCCGGCCGCGGATGCGGAGCGTGAAGCTCATCCGGCCCCAGGCCTCGGGCAGGCAGGGATGGAAGCCGATGCGTCCGCCCGAGTCGCGCAGCCCTGCGAAACCGTAGACCAGGGCGAGCCACGTGCCGCCGATCGCCGCGATGTGCGCGCCGTGCATCATGTTCCCGCCGATGTCGGACAGGTCCATCGCCACGGCGAAGTTGAAGTAGTGGATCGCTTTCTCGCGCAATCCGATCTCGTTGGCGACGATGCTCTGGATGCAGACGGAGAGCGACGAATCGTGCGTGGTCAGCGGATCGTAATATTCGAAATTCCGCCGCTTGGCCTCGTGCGAGAACTGCTCGCTCAGCAGGAACATGGCCAGCACCATGTCGGCCTGCTTGATCACCTGACACCGGTACAGGTTCAGCGGGTGGTAGTGCAGCAGCAGCGGGTAATGGTCGTCCGGCGTGGCCGCGAAGTCCCATCGTTCCAGATCGAGGAAGGCGTCGTCCTGTGGATGCACCTTCAGCCGCTCGTCGTAGGGCAGATACATGCGCTCCGCCGCCTGATCCCAATCCTCGGGCTCGTCAGGTTCGAGGCCGGTGCGACGCACGAGGCTCGCGAAGCTCTCGGGGTCGTCGCGCTCCAGCCTGCGCACGGTCGCGGCGGCGGTGCGCATGTTCTCCCGTGCCATCAGGTTCGTGTAGCAGTTGTTGTTGACGATCGCCGTATACTCGTCCGGCCCGGTCACCCCGTGGATGCAGAAGCGGCCGCCCATGCGGTCTGAGAAAAAGCCGAGGTCGCACCAGAGCCGGGCGGTCTCGACCAGGATCTCGGCGCCGTAGCGGCACAGGAAATCCTCATCACCGCTGACCTCGACGTAATGGCGCACGGCGAAGGCGATGTCGGCATTGATGTGATACTGCGCCGTTCCCGCCGCATAATAGGCGGAGGCCTCTCGTCCGTTGATCGTCCGCCACGGAAACATCGCGCCGCGATGCCCGAGTTCGCGGGCCCGGTCGCGGGCGCTGTCGAGCATGTCGTAGCGGACCTTGAGCAGGCTGCGCGCCATCGGCGGGTTGGTGTAGATCAGGAACGGCAGGACGTAGATCTCGGTGTCCCAGAAGTAATGGCCCTCGTAGGTCCGCCCGGTCAGGCCGCGGGCGGGGATGCCGTGTCCCTCCGCCCGCTCCGACGCCTGCATCAACTGGAACAGATTCCAGCGGATCGCCTGCTGCAATCTCGGGTTTTCGGCGTCCACCCTCACGTCGGCGCGCTGCCAGAAGCGGTCGACATCCGCCTCCTGGCGCGCGCGGATCGATGCGAAGCCGCGCTCCACCGCACGGTCGAGCGTCCAGGCCACCCGGGAGCGGATCGGTTCGGGCGCCGTGTCGCCGGCATAGTGGTAGCTCAGGTATTTGTGGATGCGGATCGTCTGGCCGGGTGCGAGGGTGGCGCGGACGACGACACGGGCGAGATCGTCGTCGCAGCTCGTCTGCGCGGCGAACGGCCCGTCGGCGGCGATGATGTGATCCATGCCGCAGCCGAGCACCAGTCCGGAACTTCCGGTGCGATAGCTGAGGATCGCGCGCAGAGCCGCGGCCCGGACCCCGGCCGGGTGTAGGACGCGGCCGACGAACCCCTCCGCCAAGCGCGGATCGCTGGTATCGGCGGCGAGCGGCTGGTCGTTCCGCAACTCGGAGGCGATCACCACCTCCGCCTCCGCGCCCTCGATCGTCAACGCGTATTCGAGCGCGGCGAGATGACGGTGCGCAAGGGAAACGAGGCGGAGCGTGCGCAGGCGCAGGCGCTTGCCCGAGGGCGTCATCCAGGCCACGTCCCGGTTCAGGGTTCCGGTCCGGAAATCGAGGATGCGCCGATAGGAGAGGATCTCGGCCTCCGCCAGGACGAAGGGCTCGTCGTCGACGGAGAGTGACATGACCGTCCCGTCGGGACAGTTCAGGATGCTCTGACCGACGGTGGGAAAGCCGTAGGCGCGCTCGCCGTACGAGATCGGGCGGTGCTCGTAGAAGCCGTTGAGATAGGTCCCCGCCTCGTGGACCGGTGTTCCCTCGTCGGCGATCCCGCGCATTCCGAGATAGCCGTTCGACAGGGCGAACATCGTCTCCGCCTGCCCGGCGAAGTCGCAGGTCAATTCGCGCACATAGCGGACGGCCTCGATCGCCCACGGGTTCGGGGGAAAGATATCGGTCGGCGGATTCAGGCGCGGGCGCAGCATCGATCGTCCGTTCGCTCCGTCTCGGGGGATGCCGGCCCGGCGGTCTCGTTGACGACAAAGGGCTGACACCCGTCCCCGAGCGCCGGCCTCCTGCTGTCCGCCCACGTGGACAGATCGGCACCGCCTTGGGGCCGAGGCCAAGCCGGCACTGCCTACGAGCATGCAACCTGAGCAGCGTCGATCCAGACGCCGCTCGCAATACCCGTGGGTCACGACCAATCATCTCATACAATCGACGCAACCATACGGTGTCAATAGCGGTTGAAGATCGAATAACCGAGCGACGTTGATCGCGATCGGTGATTATTCATCATTTGCTGTGAGATCATAATCCTAGATTTCTCTCAACAGCCCTCAAATTTTCTTCTGGGAGCCCACCGTCATCTGCCTCATCGCGGAAAATATTGGAATCATTGATCGGCTTCGATCGGCCCTCTCACGGCTGGCCGTGCCGGTGATCGACGGACGGAGCCGACCCGATGACGTTGCGCCTCACGCCGATCCCGAAAGCCGGCGGCCAGCTTGCGAAGCGACGCCCCGAACCCGAACGGACGAGATCGACGCCTCCGGCATGAGGCTGACATGAACGACAGCATCCTGGTCGTGAATGCCGGCAGTTCGTCGATCAAGTTCAAGCTGTACCGCATCGACGGTGCGGACCCGGTTCCCCTCCTGGGCGGCGGGATGAGCGGCATCGGCGGCACGCCTCTGCTGACGGTGAAGGACGGAAGCGGTGCCGTCCTGGAAGAGCGCCGCTTCACGCCCGGCGACGTACCAGACGCCTCGGCCGCGCAGCACCACCTCGAAGATTGGTTCGCCCACCACCGCGGCGCCGAGTCGATCGTCGCGGTCGGGCACCGGGTGGTCCACGGCGGCCCGGACTTCGCGGAGCCGGTTCTGATCGACGACGCGGTGCTGCGCAGGCTCGAAAGCTTCATCCCGCTGGCGCCGCTGCACCAGCTCGGCAATCTCGATCCGATCCGGGTACTGCGGCAGCGCCGGCCCGACCTGCCGCAGGTTGCCTGCTTCGACACCGCCTTCCATCGCGGCCATCCGGAGCTGTCCGACCGCTTCGCCGTGCCCCGCTTCCTCCATGACGAGGGCGTCCGGCGCTACGGCTTTCACGGCCTGTCCTACGAGTACGTCGCCGGGCGCCTGCGGGATCTGGCACCCGAGACGGCGCAGGGGCGCGTGGTGGTCGCCCATCTCGGCTCCGGCGCCTCGCTCTGCGCCCTGGAGGGGGGAAGGAGCGCGGAGACCACCATGAGCTTCACAGCCCTGGACGGCGTGCCCATGGGCACCCGCTGCGGTGCGCTCGATCCCGGCGCCGTGCTGCACCTCATCGAGCACAAGGGCATGACCCCGGCCGAGGTCGGGCACATGCTCTACCACGAGAGCGGCTTGCTCGGACTGTCGGGCCTCAGCAGCGACGTGCGGACCCTGCTGGCGAGCGACCGGCCGGAAGCCGCCATGGCCGTCGCCTTCTTCTGCCGGCGGGTGGCGCAGGCGGCGGCATCGCTCGCCGTGACGCTCGGCGGCCTCGACGCCTTCGTCTTCACCGCCGGGATCGGAGAAAACGCGCCCGAGATCCGACAACGCATCGTCGCCGAATTGGGCTGGGCCGGTTTGATCCTGAGCAATGACGCCAACCGCTCCGGCATCGCAAGACTCGATGCGGCGGGCAGCCGGGCGCAGATCTGGATCATCCCGACCGACGAGGAGCGCATGATCGCGAGACACACGCTGCGCTTGCTGGGCCGCGCCGCGCCGGGAGCGACGGCATGAGGCAGACGACGCCGGGCCTGCGAATGTGCGGTGCCTTTCTCGCGATCGGAATCGCCGCCGGTCTCATCGTGGCCGTCCCCCCGCCGGCCGAGGCGCAATCGCGCCTGAAAGAGCTCATCGACAGGCTGCGCGGCCAGAAGATGCCTGAGGGCATCGCCAAATCGAACGGACGCATCGAGGCGACGCAGGTCGACGTCGCGGCGAAATATGCCGGCCGCATCGCCAGGCTGCTCGTCAAGGAAGGCGACGAGGTGAGCGCGGGCCAGGTGGTCGCAACGATCTCCTCACCCGAGACCGAGGCGCAGTTGCGCGGCGCCCAGGCTCAGGTGTTGCGGGCCAAGAAGAGCCTCGCGGAAGCGGTCGCCCTGATCGCCCAGCGCACCAGCGACCTCACTTTCGCCGACGCCGACTACAACCGCGGCAAGGAACTCGTCGGCAAGGGTTATCTCACCAAGCAGATCTTCGACCAGCGCAAGGCCAAGGCGGATGCGGCGAAGGCCGGGCTCGAGGCCGCCAAGGCGCAGGAGGAGCAGGCCAAGTTCGCCGTGAAGAGCGCCGAGGCCGATGTCGAGCGGCTGCAGGCGGTTCTCGTCGATCTCGTGCTGCGGGCGCCCCGCGACGGGCGGGTGCAGTACCGGCTGGCGCGGGAGGGCGAGGTGGTCGGCGCAGGCACCCGCATCCTGACCCTGCTCGACCTCGCCGACGTCTACATGACGATCTACCTGCCGGCCGCGCAGGCCGGGCCGCTGGCGCTCAACGACGATGCCCGGATCATCCTCGATCCGATCCCCCAATACGTGATCCCGGCGACGATCAGCTTCGTCGCCGCCGAGGCGCAGTTCACGCCCAAGAGCGTCGAGACCGAGGAGGAGCGCGAGAAGCTGACCTTTCGAATCAAGCTCCAGATCGATCCCAAGATCCTGAAGAAATACCATCGTCGGGTGAAGACGGGCGTACGCGGCATGGGCTTCGTCCGCACCGAGGCCGATGCGAAATGGCCGCCCGACCTCGCCGTGAAGCTGCCGTGAGGCCGGCATGAGCGACGCGGCCGTCATCGCCCGGCTGGAGCACGTCTCGCATCGCTACGGCGGGACGCGCGCGCTCGACGACGTGTCGCTCGACCTTCCGGCGGGCCGCATGGTCGGCGTGATCGGGCCGGACGGCGTCGGCAAGTCGACCCTGCTCGCGCTCGTCGCCGGCGTGCGCCGAATCCAGACCGGCCGCGTCATGGTGCTCGGCGGAGACATGGCGGAGCGCCGCCACCGCACGCGGGAGGCGGCGCGCATCGCCTACATGCCCCAAGGGCTCGGCCGCAATCTCTACCCGACGCTGAGCGTGTTCGAGAACATCGATTTCCACGGCCGCCTGTTCGGCCAGGGCGCCTCGGAGCGGCGGCGGCGCATCACCGACCTGCTCACCGCCACCGGCCTCGACCCGTTCGAGGACCGCCCGGCGGGCAAGCTGTCGGGCGGCATGAAGCAGAAGCTGAGTCTCTGCTGCGCCCTGATTCACGATCCCGACCTCCTAATCCTCGATGAGCCGACCACGGGTGTCGATCCGCTCTCGCGCGGACAGTTCTGGGAGCTGATCGGCTCGATCCGGGCCGGACGGCCCGGCATGAGCGTGATCGTCGCCACCGCCTACATGGACGAGGCCTCGCGCTTCGAGCGGCTGATCGCCATGGATGACGGCCACGTCATCGCCAGCGGAAGCCCCGCCGACCTGCTGGCCCGGACGGGCAAGCCCGACATGGAGGCGGCCTTCATCGCCCTCCTCCCGCCGGAGAAGCAGGCGCAGCACCGGCCCGTGGTGCTGAAGCCCCGGCCGCCTCGGCTCGACGCGGTGCCGGCAATCGAGGCAGAGCACCTGACGCGGCGCTTCGGCAGCTTCACCGCCGTCGACGACGTCAGCTTCCGCATCGCTCGCGGCGAGATTTTCGGCTTCCTCGGCTCCAACGGCTGCGGCAAGTCCACCACGATGAAGATGCTCACGGGCCTCCTGCCGGTCTCGGAAGGAAGCGCCAAGCTGTTCGGCCACCCCGTGGGCGACAACGACATGGAGACCCGGCGCAACGTCGGCTACATGTCCCAGGCCTTCTCGCTCTACAGCGAGCTGACGGTGCTGCAGAACCTCGAGCTGCACGCCCAGCTCTACCACCTGCCGCCGCAAGACCGCCCGGTGCGGATCAAGGAGCTGCTCGAGCGCTACGAACTCGAACCGGTCAAGAACGCGCGGCCCGACAGCCTTCCGCTCGGGATCAAGCAACGGCTCCAACTCGCGGTCGCCGTGCTACACCGGCCGGCGATGCTGATCCTCGACGAGCCGACTTCGGGCGTCGATCCCATCGCCCGCGACGCCTTCTGGCGCACGCTGATCGACCTCTCGCGCGACGAGGGCGTCACGATCTTCCTGTCCACCCACTTCATGAACGAGGCCGAGCGCTGCGACCGCATCTCGCTGATGCATGCCGGCCGGGTTCTGGCGGTGGGCACGCCGGCCGAGCTGGTGCGGGAGCGCGGCAGCACTTCGCTGGAACAATGCTTCATCGATTACTTGGCCGAGGCCGCCGGGCTCGACCCGAAGGCGGCGGAGAAGGCGGGGCTTGAGACGGCGGAAGAGGCGGCCGAACCGGACGCCCCGCCCTCCCCGGCGCCACCCCGCGCGGCCCCGCACCGCCACCGCTTCGATCCGCGGCGCCTCTGGGCCTATGCCCGGCGCGAAACGATGGAGCTGCTGCGCGATCCGATCCGCATCGCCTTCGCCTTCATCGGCCCGATGCTGCTGATGATCGCCTTCGGCTACGGCATCTCGTTCGACGTCGAGAACCTGCGCTTCTCGGCCTTCGACCAGGACAATAGCCCGGAAAGCCGTCAGCTCGTCGATGCCTTCACCAGCTCGCGCTATTTCAGCGAGCAGGCGCCGATCCGCTCCGCGACCGAACTCGACCGGCGCTTCCGCAACGGCAGCGTCCAGATCGCCGTGGAGATTCCGCCCCGCTTCGGCCGCGACCTCCAATCGGGCCGCGCGCCGGAGGTCGCCGTCTGGCTCGACGGGGCGATGCCGTTCCGGGCCGAGACCAGCCGCGGTTACGTCACGGGGCTCGCCAACCAGTACGCCCACCAGCTCGCCATCGAGCGCCTCGGCATCGACGCCTCGAAGACGGTGAGCGTCGAGACGCGCTTTCGCTACAATCAGGCCTTTCGCAGCGTCAACGCCATGGTGCCGAGCGTGATGATGCTGCTGCTCATCCTGATCCCGGCGATCATGTCGGCCATCGCAGTCGTGCGCGAGAAGGAGACGGGGTCGATCGCCAACTTCCGCTCGACGCCGGTGACCAAGTTCGAGTTCCTGCTCGGCAAGCAGCTTCCCTATATCGGCATCGCCATGATCAGCTTTGGCCTGCTGGTCCTCGTGGCGCTCTTCGTCTTCGACGTGCGGGTCAAAGGCTCATTCGCCGCGCTCTGCCTCGGAACGCTGTTCTACGTCTCGGCCACCACCGGCTTCGGGCAATTCATCTCGACTTTCATGAAGACCCAGGTCGCGGCGGTCTTCGCCACCGCGCTCCTGTCGATCATCCCGGCCGTCAATTTCTCGGGACTCCTCGTCCCGATCTCGTCGCTCTCGGGCAGTGCCCGGCTGATCGGGCTGTCGCTCCCGCCGGCTTGGTACCAGCCGGTGACCGCCGGCACCTTCACCAAGGGCCTGCCCTTTGCCGAACTCGATCGCAACATCCTCGTGCTGGCGGGCTTCGCGCTGCTGTTCCTGATCCTGTCGCAGCTCCTCCTGCGCAAGCAGGAGGCGTGAGATGGCGGGCCCCGTCCGCAACAGCGGCCCTTCCGAGCGCGTCGCCCCTGACCAAGCAGCCGCCGCCCCCGCGCCGCTGGGCTTCGGCACGCATGCCGCCAACGTGTTCCGCCTCATCGTCAAGGAGCTGCGCAGCATCCGCGCCGATCCGGTGATGCTGTTCCTCGTCGTCTACGCCTTCACCTTCGCCGTCCACTCGGTCGCCTCCGGCGCCTCGACCGAGGTGCGCAACCTGACCGTCGGCGTGGTGGACGAGGATCAGTCCGACCTCTCGCGGCAGATCGTCAGCGCGCTCAACCCGCCGCTGGTGAAGAGCGTCATCGCGCTAACTCCGGCCGAGATCGACCCCGCCATGGATACAGGCCGCCTCGTCTTCACGGTCGAGCTGCCGCCGCGCCTGCAGAAGGACGTGCTCGCCGGCCGTCCGGCCGAAGTCCAGCTCGGCGTCGATGCCACGGCGATGACCCAGGCCGGCAACGGCTCAGTCTACCTCCAGACCATCATCGCCCAGGAGGTCGCCCGCTTCGCCGCGCGCAGAGACCTCACCGACACCGCCCCGGTGCAGGTGGTGACGCGGGCGAAGTTCAACCCGAACCTCCAGACGAGCTGGTTCACCTCGGTGATGCAGGTGATCAACAACATCACGCTGCTCACCGTCATCCTCACCGGCGCCGCGCTGATCCGCGAGCGCGAGCAGGGCACGGTCGAGCACCTGCTGGTGATGCCGCTGGTGCCCGTCGAGATCATGCTCGCCAAGGTGATCGCCAACGGGCTCGTCATCCTCGTCGGCGCCGGTCTGTCCCTGGTCTTCGTCGTCGAGGGCTGGCTCGGCGTGCCGATCGCCGGCTCGATCCCGCTCTTCCTGTTCGGAGGCGGTCTCTACGCGCTGGCGGTGGCCGCACTCGGCATTCTGCTCGGCACCATCGCCAGCTCCATGGGCCAGTTCGGCCTGCTGGTCATCCCGATCCTGCTGCTGATGCAGCTGCTCTCGGGCAGCAGTACGCCGATGGAGAGCATGCCGTACTGGCTCCAGATCCTGGTGCAGATCGTGAGCCCGACGCCGCACTTCGTCGCGCTGGCCCAGGCCGTCCTCTACCGCGGCGCGGGCCTGTCCGTAGTCTGGCCGCAACTGCTCGCGCTCGCCGTTCTCGGCAGCGTCTACTTCGTTTTCGCCCTCGCCCGCTTCCGCCGCGTGATCTTCGGGGTCTGACCGACGACGCGCTATTCCCTTGTTTTTGCATCGTCTTTTACCGAAAGCCGGTGACCATCTTTCGGGACGATGCTCCAAGCCGCGCTCCGGTCACCCGGATGCGCCCCGCCAGCCAGGAGAAGCCCCGTGACCGAGCCCCAGACCGCGCAGCGACCGGCCCCGACGCTGGAGGCCGAGGAACTCGCCCTGATCGACCGCTACTGGCAGGCGGCGAACTACCTCTCCGTCGGCCAGATCTACCTGCTCGACAATCCGCTGCTGCGCGAGCCCTTGAAGCCGGAGCACATCAAGGCGCGGCTTCTCGGCCACTGGGGCACCACGCCGGGCCTCAACTTCATCTACGTCCACCTCAACCGGGTGATCAGAGCGCGCGACCTCGACGCGATCTACATCTGCGGTCCCGGCCATGGCGGGCCCGGCATCGTCGCCAACACCTATCTGGAGGGCACCTACAGCGAGATCTATCCGAACGTCTCGCAGGATGCGGACGGCATGCGCAAGCTGTTCCGGCAGTTCTCTTTCCCCGGCGGCATCCCGAGCCACGTCGCCCCCGAGACGCCGGGCTCGATCCACGAGGGCGGTGAACTCGGCTACGCCCTCGTCCATGCCTTCGGCGCCGTGTTCGACAACCCCGACCTGATCGCCGCTTGCGTCGTCGGCGACGGCGAGGCCGAGACCGGGCCGCTCGCCGCCTCGTGGCACTCCAACAAGTTCCTGAGCCCGGTCACCGACGGCGCAGTGCTGCCGATCCTGCATCTCAACGGCTACAAGATCGCCAACCCGACCGTGCTCGGCCGGATGCGCGACGACGAGCTGGAGGCGCTGTTCACCGGCTACGGCTACGAACCGTTCTTCGTCGAGGGCGACCAGCCCGAGCCGATGCACCGAGCCATGGCCGCGACGCTCGACCGCGCGGTGAGCCGCATCCGGGACATCCAGGCCGAGGCGCGTGGCGGCGGCATGGGCTTTCGCCGCCCGCGCTGGCCGATGATCGTGCTGCGCAGCCCCAAGGGCTGGACCGGGCCGAAGACCGTGGACGGCAAGCGGGTCGAGGGCTTCTGGCGCGCCCATCAGGTGCCGGTCGGCAACGCCCGCACCGATGACGGGCACCGCAAGATCCTCGAAGACTGGATGCGGAGCTACGCGCCCGAAACCCTGTTCGACGAAACCGGGCGCCTGCGCTCCGAGCTCGCGGCGCTGGCGCCCGAGGGCAAAAGGCGCATGAGCGCCAACCCGCACGCCAATGGCGGTCTCTTGCGCCGCGAATTGCGGCTCCCGCGCTGGCAGGATTTTGCGCTTGCGGTGCCACAGCCCGGCGCGGCTGTCGGCGAGGCGACCCGCACGCTCGGGCACTACCTGCGCGACGTGGTCCGCCTCAACGCCGAGGCGCGCAATTTCCGCATCATGGGCCCGGACGAGACCGCCTCGAACCGGCTCGACGCCGTGTTCGAGGCGACCGACCGGGTCTGGATCGAGAACATCGAGCCCTACGACGTCAGCCTCGCCCACGAGGGCCGCGTCATGGAGGTCTTGAGCGAGCATCTCTGCCAGGGCTGGCTCGAAGGCTACCTGCTCACCGGCCGCCACGGCTTCTTCTCCTGCTACGAGGCGTTCATCCACATCGTCGATTCGATGTTCAACCAGCACGCCAAGTGGCTGAAGGTGTCGCGCGAACTCGGCTGGCGGCGGCCGATCTCCTCACTCAACTACCTCCTGACCTCCCATGTCTGGCGGCAGGACCACAACGGCTTCAGCCACCAGGATCCCGGCTTCATCGACCTCGTCGCCAACAAGAAGTCGGACATCGTCCGGGTCTACCTGCCGCCGGACGCCAACACCCTGCTCTGGGTCGCCGACCACTGCCTGAAGACCTACGACCGCATCAACGTGATCGTGGCCGGCAAGCAGCCGCAGCCGCAATGGCTCGACGCGCACGCCGCCGGGCTGCATTGCGAGGCCGGCATCGGCATCTGGCACTGGGCCGGCACCGACGACAGCGGCCTCGAACCCGATGTCGTGATGGCCTGCGCCGGCGACGTGCCGACTCTCGAAACCCTCGCCGCCGTCGATCTGCTGAAGCAATCGGTGCCGGGCCTGCGCATCCGCGTCGTCAACGTGGTCGATCTGATGACGCTGCAATCGGACAGGGACCATCCGCACGGGCTCTCGGACGCCGCGTTCGACAGCCTGTTCACCCGCGATAAGCCGGTGATCTTCGCCTATCACGGCTACCCTTATCTCATTCACCGCCTCACCTACGCCCGTACCAACCACGCCAACATGCATGTGCGCGGCTTCATCGAAGAGGGCACCACGACGACGCCTTTCGACATGGTGGTGCTGAACGAACTCGACCGCTTCCACCTCGCCATCGCGGCGATCGACCGGGTGCCGGGGCTGGTCACGCGGGCGGCGCGGGCCAAGCAGGATTTTCGCGATCGCCTGACCGCGCACAAGCTCCACATCCGCGAGCACGGGGAGGACATGCCCGAGATCCAGGGCTGGAAGTGGCCCTACGAGACCCGCCGGGAGAGCGGGGCACCGCACTGAACGGGACGCCGGCCGCCGAGACACGGGCGGGCTTGCAGCGAAGCGCGATCCGGCGTCAATCGGGCTCCCGAAACCGGGACGGCCCCCAAGGCCCACCCCGGCGCATGGGCGGGAAGGGCACGCAGCCGCATGGACACGCAACAGGCCGGCCGGGTGCTCATCGCGGGCGGCGGCATCGCCGGGCTCGCCCTCAGGCGGGCCCTGCATCAGCGGGGCATCCCCTCGCTCACGCTGGAGCGGCGCGGGGTGCAGGCGGAGGCGGGGCTCGCGATCAACCTGCCCGGCAACGCGGTGCAGGCGCTGAGCCGGCTCGGCCTGCTCGACGGGCTGCGCAAGACCGGTTCGCCGGTGCGCCGCCGCGAGTACCGCACCGCGCGCGGGCGTCTTCTCTTCGCGGTTGACGAGGAAGCCTTCTGGGGCGGCGAGACCGTTTCCCACTGCCTGCGCCGCGCCGACCTGCTGTGCCTCCTGCAGCGCGACCTGCCGGACGACGACATTCAGCAGGGAGCCGGGATCGCCGGTATTCAGCTGGGCACAGAGGGGGCTCGGGTCGAGCGAGAGGACGGCACGATCGAATCGGGCGGCCTGCTGGTCGGCGCGGACGGCGTGCACTCGACGGTTCGCCGCGACCTGTTCGGCGATCGGGCGCTCGGCGCCGCGATGCTGGCCAGCCAGAGCTGGCGCTTCATGACACCCAATCCCGGCATCGAAGCCTGGACCCTCTGGGCCGGAACCGGAGCGCTCTTCCTGCTGATCCCGGTCGATCGCGGCGAGGCCTATGTCTGGGTTTCAGCGACCACGGAGCGAAGCGACAGCACCGACTCGGCGGCGATCCGCGGCGCCTTCGCCGCCTTCCCACGTCTCGTTCGCGACACGCTCGATGCGGCCGTCGCGCGGCTGGGTGCGATCTACCACTCGCCGCTGGAAGAGGTTCGCATCGCGGCCTGGGCACGCGACCGTGTCGTCCTGCTCGGAGACGCAGCCCACGCGACCGCGCCGGTCTGGGCCCAGGGCGCGGCACTCGCGCTGGAGGACGCGCTGGTGCTGGCCCGACTGCTGGCGGAGCGAAACGACTGGACCGGTGTCGGAGCGGAGTACGAGCGCCTGCGCCGTCCCCGCGTCGAGCATGTCCAGCGGATGACGGATCGCCTGTCGCGCACGGCACGGTGGCCGGATTGGGCGAGAAACCTGCTGCTTCCGGTCGTCGGCCCGCGCAGCTACCGCGCCACCTACGATCCGCTTCGCACGTCGGTCATCTGATGCCGAAGATCGCGCTTCGCTCGAAGCCGCCCTCTCAGACCTGCCCGTGAGGCCGAACGATGGGGAGGAGTGGAGCGGGTGAAGGGAATCGAACCCTCGTATTCAGCTTGGAAGGCTGCTGCTCTACCATTGAGCTACACCCGCAGACCGAAACTCACACTGAAGAACCGGTTGCACAGGTTCTTTCCGCGCGGAGCGGCGTTGCAGCGCGGCGATAGCACGGCTGGGCCTGTTTGAGAAGCGCGAACCGGGCTCTCGCCCTCATGTGGAAGCTGTGCCAGGGAGAGCGGATCGCCGGGCGAGCCCCCGGTTCTGGCCCGTTCGTCGGATCCACCGTTGTTTCATCGCCGCAAGCCCGTCCCTCCCCCAATCGACATCCATGACGACGCGTCGATTGAATCCGCGCGCCTCGACATCCGCGGCGTGAGCCGGCGCTACGGCCGGACGCTTGCGCTCGACGACGTGTCGCTGTCATTGTCGGCGGGCGAGATCCTGGCCGTACTGGGCGATTCCGGCTGCGGGAAGAGCACCCTTCTGCGGCTGGTCGCCGGGCTCGATGCGCCGGATACCGGCGAGATCCGCATCGATGGCCGGTCCGTCGCCGGTCGCGGCGGCGAGGAACCGCCGGAGACCCGCGGCGTCGGCCTGATGTTTCAGGATTACGCCCTGTTTCCGCATCTCACCGTTCTGGCCAATGTCCGGTTCGGGCTGCGTCATCTGCCGGGCAAGCAGGCGCGGGAGGTGGCGCGAGAGCGCCTCGCCGAGGTCGGGCTGGCGGGTCGCGAGGCGAGCTATCCGGCGACGCTGTCCGGCGGTGAGGCGCAGCGGGTGGCATTGGCCCGCGCCCTCGCACCGCGCCCCCGGCTGCTGCTGCTCGACGAGCCGTTCTCGAATCTTGACGCCGGCACCCGCGAGCGGGTTCGCGCCGACACCCTCGCCGTCCTGCGCCAGGACGGGATCGGCGCTATCCTCGTCACCCACGACGCCGCCGAGGCCGTGGAGTTCGCCGACCGCATCGCCCTGATGCGGAAGGGTCGGCTGGTCCAGTGCGACACCGCCGAAGCGCTGTATCGCGCACCCGTTTGCCCCTTCGCCGCGCGGGCGCTCGGCGACGTGGTGATGGTCGCCGGCCTCGTCTCCGGCGGCCGCCTGACGACGCCGCTCGGAAGCGTCGCCCTGCCCTCCCCCGCGCCCGACGGCGCCGTACAAGCCTGCCTACGGCCGGAGGCGATCCGCATCGTGCCGCGCGGCGAAGGCGTGCCGGGCCGGGTCCTGCGCCGCAGCTTTGCCGGAGCGAGCTCCCGCATCGTCGTCGAAGTCGCGGGCCTCGACGCGCCCCTGCGCCTCACCGCAGGACCGGATGAGATTACGGATGACATCGTCGAGTTGGGCCTCGTGGAAGGAAGGGTCTTGGTCTTTCGCGAGACCGAGCCCGCCTGATGCCCTCATTTTATCTGGAATAACTATAAATCATCAGACTTGTCGGCCCACTTGACCGTCTATAACACCCAACGAGCATCGACGATGCTCGGGGGAATTGAATGTTGCGGCTGCGAAAGTTCGGTTGTTTCGTGGGTTTCAGCCTCGCCCTTGCTCTGGCTGGCCAAGCACAGGGCGCGGAGGTGAATCTCTACACCACCCGCGAGCCGGGCCTGATCCGTCCCCTCCTCGACGCCTACACCGCCAAGAGCGGCGTGACGGTGAACACCGTGTTCGTCGAGAAGGGCTTGGCCGAGCGTATCGCCGCGGAAGGTGCCCGCAGCAGCGCCGACGTGGTCATGACGGTCGATATCGGCAACCTGATCGAGTTGGTCGACCGCGACCTCGCGCAGCCGGTCCGGTCCTCCGTTCTGGAGGCGGCTGTTCCCGCGCCCCTGCGTGACGGGGACGGGCGCTGGTTCGCCCTCTCCATGCGCGCCCGCGTGCTTTACGCCGACAAGGCGCTCGGTGACCTGAACGCGGCGACCTACGAATCGCTCGCTGACCCGAAATGGAAGGGCAAGATCTGCCTCCGGTCGGGACAGCACCCCTACAACACCGCGCTGATCGCGGCCTTCCTCGTCCGCCACGGCCCGGAGAAGACGGAGAGCTGGCTGCGCGGGCTCAAGGCCAACCTCGCCCGCAAGGCGGCCGGCGGCGACCGGGACGTGGCGCGCGACATCGCCGCCGACCTCTGCGAGATCGGACTCGCCAACTCCTACTATGTCGGGCTGATGCGCTCGGGCCGCGGCGGACCGGACCAGCAGAAATGGGGCGAGGCCATCAAGGTCGTGCTGCCGACCTTCGAGGGCGGCGGCACCCACGTGAACGTGTCGGGCGCCATCGTCGCCAAAAACGCGCCGCATCGCGAGGAGGCGGTCAAGCTCCTCGAATATCTCGTTTCCGACGAGGCGCAGGCGCTCTACGCCAAGGCCGACTTCGAATACCCGGTCAAGGCCGGCGTCGCGGCCGATCCGATGCTGCAGGCTCTCGGTCCCCTGACCTTCGACACGACGCCGCTCGTCGAGATCGCCCGCAACCGCAAGGCGGCGAGCCTGCTGGCGGACAAGGTCGGCTTCGACAACTGACCGCTCTGAACTGATACCGGTCCGTTCCCGAGGCGGCCGGCCGAAGGAACGGACCCAAGACGCATCCATGAAGCCCGCACGTGGCCTCCTTCATGCTGCGGCGGCGCTGCTGGCCGTCATCCTCCTGGCGCCGGTCGTCTCGCTCGCCGTCGCGGCGGCCGAGGGGACCGGCGAGCTGTGGCCGCATCTGGCGGCCTACGTCCTGCCCCAGGCGATCCGCGACACCGGCCTGCTGCTCGCCGGCGTCGGACTCCTGGTGATCGGGCTCGGCACCGGAACGGCGTGGCTCGTCTCGGCCTTCGCCTTCCCCGGCCGCCGGCTCCTCGATGCGGCCCTGCTGCTGCCGCTCGCCGTACCCACCTACGTCGTCGCCTACGCCTATCTCGACCTGATGCACCCGCTCGGGCCGGTGCAGAGCGGCCTGCGGGCGCTCCTCGGCCTGTCGAGCCCGCGCGACCTCCGCTTCCCCGATCTGCGCTCGCTGCCGGGCTGCATCCTGCTCCTCGGCCTCGTTCTCTACCCCTACGTCTACCTGCCGACACGGGCGCTGTTCCTGATGCGGGCGGGGACGCTGCTGGAGGCCGCCCGGATGCTCGGCGCCGGGCCGGTGCGAACCTTCTTCCGGGTCGCGCTGCCCCTGGCCCGGCCGGCCATCGCCCTCGGCACAGGCCTCGCACTGATGGAGGCGCTCAACGATGTCGGCGCGGCCGAGTTCCTGGGGGTCCGCACCCTGACGGTGCAGGTCTACGCGACCTGGGTGAACCGCTCGGACCTGCCCGGCGCCGCGCAGATTGCTCTGGTGATGCTGGTCGGCGTCGTCGGTCTCGTCGCGCTGGAGCGGCTCGCGCGCGGCGGCCGGGGCTATGCCGGCACGGGCCATCGCGACCGGACGACCGCGCGCCGGGTCCTCTCCGGCTGGCGGGCGGGTCTCGCCCTCACCCTCGGACTCACCCCCGTTCTCCTCGGCTTCGGCCTGCCGGCGGGCTATCTCGCCTGCTCCGCCTGGCAGCGGCTGCGGGCCACGGGGCTGCCGGAGACGCTGGCCGCGCAGGCCTTCAACACCGTGCTCTACGCCGGCGCCGCGGCCTTCGTGACGGTCGCGGTGGGGCTGCTGGTGGCCGCCTCCCCGCACCTGCTGGGGCGGCGAAGCGGGACGGCGCTGATCCGGGCGGCCGGCCTCGGCTACGCGATGCCCGGTACGGTGCTGGCGGTGGGGCTGCTCGCACCGCTCGCCCTACTCGATACAGGGGTGAGCCATCTGGCCGGCGCGGGGCTCGGCTGGGTTCCGGCCGTGGGCCTCGGCACGGGCGCGGCGCTCGTCATCGCCTACACGCTGCGCTTTCTCACCATTTCGGTCGGCGCGACGGAAGCGGGTTTCGCCCGCATCCCCTCGACTCTTCCCGATGCGGCGCGGATGCTGGGGCGTGGGCGTTTCAGCACCTTGCTCGCAGTGCAATTGCCGCTGGCATGGCCCGCCGTCCTGAGCGGGGCGCTGCTCGCCTTCGTGGATATGGCGAAGGAATTGCCGGTGACGTTGCTGCTGCGACCGCTCAACGTCGAGACCCTGAGCACGCACCTCTACGGCGAGGCCGCCCGCGGCACCTACGAGGACGGTGCCGCGAGCGCGCTGCTGATCGTCATGACGGGTCTGATCCCCGTCGCGTTGCTGCTGCGCCTCGACCGGGATGCCGG
>JAESFL010000749.1_pt1 | contig 17734 bp, 19 predicted proteins | sample 9269401 | NCBI WGS metagenome assembly JAESFL01 (sample SAMN14506025, study PRJNA617098) | algae metagenome | isolation source: Gloeocapsa sp. UFS-A4-WI-NPMV-4B04 and co-occurring heterotrophs from desert... | place: USA: Utah | collected 2006-10-01 | reverse complement strand
AAGCATGGACGTAAAGCTAAGAGCATTTTTCGCTATGGCTTTGACCATCTGCGGAACATTGTTCTCAATTTGGAGCAGAAAATGGATGATTTCTTGAATGCTCTACATTTTTTGTCCTGTACTTAGGCACATCCCATAGTCGTACCGTTTGATCGTAACTACTGCTTGCCAGGGTTTGACCCCTGGGATTGAAGAGCACTGTCCGTACAGGCGCGTCATGACCTAACCACTGATTGATTTGCCCTGTTTGCACATCCCACATACAGATCGAGCCATCTTGTCCGTTGGTTGCCAGGGTTTGTCCATCGGGACTAAAACTTAAAGATGCAAGCGCAATGGTGGCGGTGTGGAGGGTTTTGACGGGACAAAGCGATATATGATTGTTATTCAACTGCAAATGCCACAGCTGAATCGTTTCATCTTGACCTCTACTGGCAAGGGTTTGACCAAACCCTTCTGGGGTCGCTACGCAAACAGGACTGGGGCTCAGGGATTGAATACCATTGGTAAATCCATGCAGTGTTTTGAGGCTTTGCCCTTGTAGATTCCAGAGATGCGCCGCTTGATCTTGACCAGCACTAGCTAGTTGTTGACCGTCAGCGCTGATCGCCAGGGCGAAAATATCGTAAGTATGACAGTCGAGCACATTGATGGCATGTCCGTCGAGAACCTGCCAAAGGCGCAGGGTACCATCATCACTGCTGCTCGCCAGCATATCACCCTTAGGGCTAAACGCAAGGCTCCAAACCCAATTGGTGTGTCCATACAATACTCTAACATCAGGCTTGCCATTAGACTGCTTGCCATCAAACTGTGATGCACTTGCTGGAGCGTGAGGTGTATTCCATAGTCGGATTGATTGGTCTTGACTGCAACTGGCAAGCAGTTGACCGTCTGGGCTATACCGCACACAACGAACTCCATCCGTATGCCCCTGTAGGACGCTCAGGCAGTCTCCATTGCTCACATTCCAAATCCGAATGGTGGTATCTTTACTCCCACTGGCTAAGATTTTACCGTTGGGTGAGAAGTGTACTGAATAAACGTTCTCCGTATGCCCTACCATGATATGAAGACAGCGCCCCTGCAAATCCCACACGCGTACCGTTTGATCGTTACTCCCACTAGCGATTCGTTGTCCGTCAGGACTAAAGCTCACAGACCAAACACAGCTAGTATGCTCTGTTAAAACCTGCAAACACTGACCGCTTTGCACATCCCACAAACGGATTGAAGCATCAGTCCCACTGCTGACCAGTGTTTTTCCATCGGGGCTAAAGGCAACCGACCATACCCAGCCGATATGTCCCTCAAAGATAGCAATCAGTTGAGTTGCTGCAATGTTCCAGAGATAAATCCTGCCGCTTAAATCGCCGACTGCGACAATTTGACTATCAGGGCTAATGTCAATCGATATGACGTGACTCAGCGTCCCTGAAAAAATAGACTTCGTGAGATCAGCATTCTGAAAATTCACCCCTGCCAAATTGATCTGCCGCAAGTCGGCTTGCTGCACTACGAGATCTGAAAAGTCAGAACCACGCAAATCGACCTGGAGCTTTATCAGAAGATTAATCAGGTTGCCTGCAACATATCCTGTTTTTTGCCGCTGTTGCGTTAAGAGTTGCCGCGATCGCACTTCAATATCTGACACATTCCCAAACCGACATAGAAGCCGTTCAATCACAGGTTGCACAATCAATCGCAATTGAATCTCTCGCACATAATCTTTCGCGTGGACTCGAACCAAGGTATGACTTCGCAAGATATCAATCTGAGCAGTCTCAAATTCTGTACAAACTTGCTGAATAAATCGTTCCGTGACATATTCCATCACAACGGGCTGTAAAAAGAAGAGTCCATCTGTTTTTTCGATGAGAGACCGCCGGAGCAGCGAGTTGATGAGATTCGGTACGCCTTGCTGATTGGCAAGATCGACCGCATTTTCGCGCAGGTCTGCGATCGAGACTGGCTCACGATGAATTGCAAACCAAAACAATGTTTTCTGTTCGGCTTCAGAGAGGCGATTGAACTGACGATCGAGCAAATCGCGAATGTCTTCAAAGACAAAAAGCCCCTGCTCAACAAAAGGCAAGATCTCTGCAATGCTGCCGTTAAATAATTCCTGGGTTGTGGCTGCCACCATCTTCAGTGCCAGAGGGTTGCCTCCATAGTGATGCACCAGGTAAGTCCATTCGGCTTCTGAACCTGTAAATGCTCCCTTCTGCCGAAACAGGGCGCGTCCATCATCGGCTGTCAGTCCAGTCAACGGTAGCGATCGCACCACCCCTGCTTCACCTTCCATCAGCCCCAGTTCGCTGGGCTTTTCTCGACTGGTGAGTAACAAGCAACTTTGGTGCGGTGTGTCTCCAATCGTGTGCAGTAATTGCCCATACGTTTCATAACCTGCTCGCCAATGCCCGACTTGCTCGCTGTGCAAAAGGCTTTCAGCATTATCGAGGATTAACAAACACCGTCGCGATCTCAGATATTCCATTAATTTCAAGAACTTTCCGTCGAGCTTAGTGGGGATAACAGGGTCTTCCCCATAAATCGGCATGAGAAATTTCAGCAGGCTCGACAAGAGTTCTTCTAACAGGGGCGCATTAGCAAGCGATCGCCACACCACAATTTCAAATTCTGTCTGCATTCGCAGCGCTGCTTTGACCGCGATCGTGCTTTTGCCGATGCCTCCGATCCCCAACAAGCCCACGACACGGCAGCGATCAGATACAATCCATTGCCACAATTGCGCCAGTTCGGTTTCACGACCGTAGAACACCGAGGTATCGACCGCATTGCCCCAATCCTGTTGAGGGTTTGCCCGTTGGCTCTCGGGGTCTTCCCCTGCCGCAACGGAGGTAGTATGGTCTGTCTTGATTAATTCCAGCCCAAACGCCCGAAACAAGTGTTCTAAGGACTGACGATCGACACCCAGTTCGCGCTTGAGCACTCGATAGAGGGTATTAAGGGAAAGCCCAGTGCGCTCGCTGAGATCTTCCTGCGTGAAGTGTTTGCCCCAAATCTCTTCCGCTTCTGCCTCCTGTTTCGCCGCCTGAAACCTCTGCCACCCTTGAGGCGATAGGGTCACACCTCTTGCCCGTCCAACAGCAGCACGACTTTGCCTAGATTTAGCTCCATTGGAATCCATCGGCAACGCAGCAGTAGTAGAGGACAGAGCAGATTATGGGAGAACATTGCTAACGGCAATTCATTAGCAAGGTATTTCCATACCTACAAGGCTAACAGGTTTAACAGTTTGGCTTACTTTATGGCGTAATCTCATCTAAAGATCTACCTTTAGACAGATAAAGATTAGCTCGCCGCTTAACTCAGGGAACTTGAGTGTTTTAAATCGAGTGAGTGCTAAAGAATGAGAACAACTCATTGAAGGACTGGAGAACCCCCTTGGCGACCAATCAGGGCAAACGCATCTTATTTTTGAAAGGCAGACTGGGCAAGGGTTTTAGGCATTTAGTATTTATGATTATCGATTCTTGAAATCCTTGCTACATAAGGCATTCAGAATTTAGATGCGTTTGCCCTGGGCGACCAATCAGATAACATTCGATGTTTAATCCGAGAATCTGTCCAATCTCACCGTTTCAGGCACATTAGGCACCGATCGCCTTGTCGCCGTCTCAGCGAAGCAAGGGATAGGGGTGGTGTCTCCACCGCCCGAACGTTGAGGTTGATCTAGGAATTGTAATCAACCTTTCTTCAGCCAAGATCGGCAGCAGGACAAACGCATTTTATCCAAGCAGGGTTCATTCGGGTAAACCCCGCTCGCTAAACGATCCACAAGTATAAGACTAAGACAAACAGCAAATTAGGATAAAATTCCATGACTCAATATGACTACATTATCATCGGTGCAGGTTCGGCAGGCTGTGTGCTTGCCAACCGTCTCACAGCAGACAGTGAAACAACAGTGCTATTACTCGAAGCGGGTAACCCGGATACCAAACCAGAAATTCAAAGCCCGTCAGCAACCTTGAGCCAGATACGTTAGAGGAGTACAGCAACTCTAATAATTTGCACACTGCGTTAGTTGTCCGAACTACAACCTGAAGAGGAAAAACTATGACAACTACATTTGTTCAGAACCAGGCTTTTTTCAAATATCTTACAGCATTTCTCACAGGTCAGCTTCTGCTTCCTGATGACGCTGCCTATGAACGGGTGCGCCATCTCTGGAATAGGAAGGTAAAGACCCAACCCGCTGCGATCGTGCGTTGTTTGACTGTGCAAGATGTTATTCATACGGTTCGCTGGACACGTGCACAGGGGCTGCCCCTCTCGGTTCGAGGTGGAGGACACGATTTTGCAGGACGAGCTTTAGTCGAGAATGGGGTCGTAATCGATCTTTCCCAGATGAGAGCCGTCACTATCGATCCGGACGCGCGCAGTGCTCATGTTCAAGGTGGAGCAACGGCTGGCGACCTAATGGAGGCAGCACAGGAATATGGGTTGGCAACAGCGACAGGAACCGTCTCCAGCGTTGGAATGGCTGGATTTACCTTGGGAGGGGGATATAGCCCTTTGATAGGTGCTTATGGGTTGGGTGCCGACAACTTGCTGTCAGCACAAGTGGTGACAGCCGACGGGCAGCTTGTAACCGCAAACGCCCAAGAACATGCAGACCTGCTTTGGGGACTGCGCGGCGGCGGTGGCAACTTTGGAGCCGTCGTTTCCCTGGAGTATCGTCTGCATCCGCTCACGACCGTGTTATCTGGGTTACTGCTGTATCCTCTAGAGCAAGCCAAAACAGTGTTACACCGTTTTAATGAATTCATCGCCACAGCACCCGATGAATTGACGATTCCATCTGGGTTCCTTCAGATGCCAGATGGCCTGCCAGGTCTGTTTCTCTCACCCACCTATTGTGGTTCGCTCGAAGCAGGTGAGCAGGCAATCGCCCCCCTGAGAACCTTTGGCGATCTGCTGGTCGATCGGGTGCAACCCGTCACGTATGATGCACTGATTCATGGGCAGGATGCGCTTACACCGAAAGGTCGCCACTACTACATTCAAACACGATCTCTCAAGGGTCTCCAGACTGAGACGATCAAGGTGCTGCTCGAACAGGGACTGCCATTACCTTCTCCCTTTTCTCTCATCCAGGTGCATAACTTTCATGGAGCCGCGAGTCGTGTGGGTGTGTCCGAGACCGCGTTTGCGTTGCGTCAGGATCATCTGATGGTTGAGGCGATCGCCGCCTGGGACCCCCAGTCCCCCGTCGAAGAGCAGCGGCATATCGAATGGGCGCAGAACCTCTCATATGCCCTTGCACCCTATGCCTTCAAAGGGGGATATATCAATCTCCTAGATGAGAAAGAGCAGGAGCGCGTTCCGCTTGCCTTCGGGTCGAACTATGAGCAATTGCTCGATCTCAAGCGGACATACGATCCGGATGATGTATTTCGTTCAACGATCGGACATTTCACATCATAGGGAACGTTGTCACCCGCATGAGCTGAGCAGGACGAAGTTCGCTGCTCTGTTGACTCTCAACAACGAATCTAGAACACGATCAACTCGGCGACTGCCCGCAAGAAATTCAACATAGAGGAAAACTTCAATGTCTCAGAACAACAATCTCACGGTGACTGATCGCTTTACCATCTTCGAGCAACTCAACATGCATCAGCGGTGCATCGACAAGGGTTGGGGCCGCGAGCAGGTCGACCTCTACAATCGCCTTTACTGGCCGGAGGCTAAATTCAACGTCAACGATCTGCGTACTTCGACCTTCGAGGGTACTGCCGGCATGAAGCAGATGTTTGACTACGCGCACAGCGTCTTCCCAATGGACAAATGGTTCCACTCGATGGGCGCGTTCGAGATTTCCGGCGCGGCTGACCGAGCCGAAGCGCACTGGCGATGGGTCGTATCCTGGAAAGCCGAGCACGTCGGAACCGTATCCACTGGCACCTACGACGATATTTTTGAGCGTCGCGACGGCATCTGGAAGTGTCTAGAGCGCACCTCCAAGACCGATCCTAACTGGCCGGAAGACCTGTTCCAGCCATTCCTCGACGCGGCAGAAACCACCTTCAAGGCATCTTAACAAACTAATTTACAGTCCCCTTAAAACATCAATCTGCCACTATCAACGAGCAATCCTACGTCAGTCGTTCCATCGATTTCTAATAAATCCTCATAAAAACTGGAGAATAGCAAAAATGATGGAAAAGATACCGATGCGCCGCGCCGCCCTTCTCGCGCTCCCGCTGCTCTTTGCCACCTATTTCGTTTCCGCCTGCTCGCAGTCCGCAGCGACGATACCGACGATCACCTATCCTGAGACCAAGCGGTGCGATGTCGTCGAGAAGCCTTTTGGGCAGACGATCGCCGACCCCTATCGCTGGCTAGAAAACGACGCGGGCAAGATTGCAGATGGGGAAAAGTTTCGAGTATTTGTCAAAGTGCATGGCGATAAAACACAAAACCTGAAGAGGAAAAATTATGATAACTACGTTTGTTCAGAATCATGCTTTTTTCAACGATCTCACAGCATTTCTCACTGGTCAGCTTCTACTTCCTAAGGACACTGCCTATGAGCAAGTGCGCCATCTCTGGAATGGGAACGTAAAGACCCAACCCGCTGCGATCATGCGTTGTTTGACTGTGCAAGATGTCATTCATACGGTTCGCTGGACACGCACACACGGGCTGCCCCTCTCGGTTCGAGATGGAGGACATGATTTTGCAGGACGAGCGTTGTCTGAGAATGGTGTCGTAATCGATCTTTCCCAGATGAGAGCCGTCACGATCGATCCGGACGCGCGCACTGCTCATGTTCAAGGTGGAGCAACGGCTGGCGACCTAATGGAGGCAGCACAGAAATACGGGTTGGCAACAACTACAGGAACCATCTCCAGCGTTGGAATGGCTGGCTTTACCTTAGGAGGAGGATATAGTCCCTTGATAGGTACTTATGGACTGGGTGCCGATAACCTGCTGTCAGCACAAGTGGTGGCAGCCAACGGGCAGCTTGTAACCGCAAACGCTGAGGAACATCCAAACCTGCTGTGGGGACTGCGCGGCGGCGGTGGCAATTTTGGAGTTGTCGTTTCCTTGGAGTAACGTCTACATCCGCTCGTGACGGTGTTGTCTGGGTTGCTGCTGTATCCTCTAGAGCAAGCCAAAGCAGTGTTACACCGTTTTAAAGAGTTCATCGCCACAGCACCCGATGAATTGACGATTGAGTCTGGGTTCTTTCAGATGCCAGATGGACAGACGGTTCTCTTTCTCTCACCTACTTACTGTGGCTCGATCGCAGCAGGTGAGCAGGCGATCGCACCCCTGCGAACCTTTGGCGAACCGCTAGTCGATGGAGTGCAACCCGTCACGTACAATGCACTGATTCATGGGCTGGATGCAACGGCACCGAAAGGTCGCCACTACTACATTCAAACACGATCTCTCAAGGGTCTCCAGGCTAAGACGATCGAGGTGCTGCTCGAACAGGGACTGCCATTATCTTCGCCATTTTCGATGATCGGGCTGGATAACTTTCATGGAGCCGCAAGTCGCGTGGCCGTGTCCGAGACCGCATTTGCGCTGCGTCAGGATCATCTAATGGTTCGGATGATTGCCGCCTGGGAACCGCAGTCTCCCGCCGAAGAGCAGAGGCATATCAAATGGGCGCAGAATATCTCACAGGCACTGGCACCCTATGCCTTCAAAGGGGGCTATATCAATCTCCTGGATGAAAAAGAGCAGGAGCGCGTTCCGCTTGCCTTCGGACAGAACTACGAGCGCTTGCTCGACCTCAAGCGGACATACGATCCGGATGATGTATTTCGTTCGGCGATTGGGCATCTCGTAGCATAGTGATCGTTGCCATCAGCCCGTTGGCGCAGCCTACCAGAGGTAATCGCGCCTCATCGATAGAGATTACCGTCCGGCTATTTGGGTAAAAGGCTTTAGTCCATAGTGACGTTGATAACTACCTCGGAAGGAGTCCGCCATGGTCGGTGTATTCGTAACATTTCACTACACAGACAATTTCGATGAGCAAGCCGTGCGGAAGATCGCAGAGATCGCACGCCCAAGGTTTGAGGGAATGCCGGGATTACGCTCAAAGGCGTTCACGCTCAATTCCGGAAAGCGTGAGGCTACGAACTTTTACGTTTGGGAGTCAGAGGATGCAGCTAAAGCGTTTTTCACCGATGAGCTTGTCGAGCGGGTAACCGATCTCTACGATGTACGTCCTAGCATCGAGTTCGTACAGATTGCCACGCTAGTAGAGAACGAGGGGAGCGTTTATGGCAAATGATAAGACCCCTCGCTATCAAACTTACCTGATGCGATGGATTCTTCACGATTGGGATGATGAAAAGTCCTCACTCATTCTGAAGAATTGTCATCAAGCCATGCCGGATCACGCCAAGTTACTGCTAATCGAAAGCATCATTCCACCCGGCAACGAACCCTCTCCCGCAAAGTTCGGTGACCTGATCATGCTATTGCTGACGGGCGGACGAGAACGATCTGAAGAAGAGTATCGATCGTTGTTGCGATCCAATGGTTTTGAACTGACGCGCCTGATTCCAACACCCTCCATACTCAGCATCATTGAAGCAGTGAAACTCTAAAGCATCTATGTTCCTTTAGGAATAGAAAGATTAAATCATTGCTTAACTCAAGGAACTTGAGTGTTCTAAATCAGCTAAACGTTGAAGAATGTGAACAACTGAGTCACTTTGAGGTCGCGATCGCTCATCTGATAAGTAACTCAACAAACTATACAAAGGATATCAAAACAATGCCTTTAGCTCAAACGACAATCGCCAAACCCTCGATCGTGCTGGTACACGGTGCCTTCGCAGATGGAACCTCATGGCAACACGTCATTCCGCTTTTAGAACGCGATGGCTACACTGTGACGGCTGTGCAGAACACGCTCACCTCTCTTCCAGACGATGTTGCCACAACCAAGCGGGTGATTGATGCCCAAAAGGGTCCCGTCATTGTCGTCGGACACTCCTATGGCGGCAGCGTGATTACAGGTGCGGCGGCGGGCAACCCCAACGTGCAGGCATTGGTTTATATTGCTGCCTTTGCACCGGAGGCAGGCGAAACGCTTAGCGCATTGAGCGCTAAATATGCCACCTCTGCGCTCATCAAGGCATTGGTGCCTGATGCGGCAGGCTTCCTCTACATCAATCGAGAAGAGTTTCGTGCGGTCTTCGCCCAGGATGTGTCGATCGCCGAGGCACTGATCATGGCAGCGACGCAAAAGCCGATCGCTAGTGTGGCTTTTGAACAAACAGTGGATCACGTCGCTTGGAAGACAATTCCCTCTTGGTATCTTATGTCTCAGGAAGATCAGGCGATTCCTCCTGAGCTACAGCGTTTTATGGCAGAACGCATGGGTGCCAAAACGAGCGAGATCAAAGCGAGCCATGTGCCGTTTATTTCTCATCCCAGTGAAGTCGTCAAAATGATCGAAGCGGCTGCCGCTGTCCTTGTCCTTGTGAAGTAAAAGTCAGTAATCCGTGATGGTTGTGTCGAATCCGCTCTCCTTTCGGCGATCGAGGGTCTTAGACCTTTGGCAAGACAACGATCACCTTTAACAAATAAAAATGGACAAATCATCATGATTAGCAAAAGCTCTACTATTCTCGCTGTCGGTGCTACGGGTCAGTTTGCAAGTCTTGTTGTGCCTGAACTCGCTAAGCGAGGCGCGAAAGTCCGAGGACTAATTCGGGATGCAAAGCAGGGCGACACAGTGCTGAAAAACGGTGCGGTGGAGGTAGCAATCGGTGACCTGAGCGATCGAGCAAGTCTGGACAAGGCGTTGAAGGGCGTGGATTCAGTTTTCTACATCGCACCAGCTTTTATGCCTGATGAGGTGGCGATCGGCAAAAGCATGGTGGCAGCAGCGAAACAGGCTGGTATACGCCGCTTCGTGTTTTCATCTGTCATTGACCCAATCCTCAGCATGCTTGTGAATCATGCAGCCAAAGCACCAGTCGAGGAAGCAATCTTGGAATCAGACATGGAATACACTTTCCTGCACCCGGCGCTGTTTTTTCAAAATATGGCGCAAGCTTGGTCAACAGTAGAAAAGACTGGCATCTTCTCCGAACCCTGGTCAACCGAGACCCGCTTCAGCCGGGTTGACTACCGCGATGTAGCGGAGGTGGCAGCGATCGCACTGACGGAGGATCGGCTGCTCTTCGGGACGTTCGACCTTTGCGCCGAAGGCAACCTCAACCGCAGAGACGTAGCGACCCTGATGGGCGAGGTGCTGGGAAGAAAAATTGAGGCGACCCGGCTCAACCCGGACAAGATTGCAGATACCCCCGAGGGTACTGGTGCCGAGCAGGTGTCGCTGATGAAAACGATGTTCGACTGGTATGATCATCACGGTCTGATGGGAAACTCGCTCATCCTCCGTGCGATTCTGGATCGCGAGCCAAGGACACTACGAGCCTACTTCGAGGAACTCGCTGCCCAAGCGCAGTCCACAGAGCGATCGCTCTGTGGACTCAGCAGAATTTAGCCCAGCGTGTTCAATCCTGGACCTGGAGTGCCTCTGTGCTGATGCTGTCTATTGTCAAGATACACTTTGAGTCTAACGGCAAAGAAAACCATCATGCCTTTCGTGATGGCGGCATTGAAAGCATCGACATTGAAGTTTCGATTTGGACGATGCCCCAAGAGATTGACAATCCCATCTACTTTGACCAGGACGATCGATATGCTGCCTACGACTGCCCGTGATTGCAGGCACTGATGTGGCTAGCGTTGTCTGGAGTGTGGGCGATAGCATTCCTACATTTCACTACGGTGAATTACAGTGTATCAATCTTTCATCATCGATCCGATCGATAATGAAAGCGTTCGTTTTAGCCAACGCGAAAATTTTTCTGGTTTAATCGTCCCGTTACTTGCCAAAGATTTGAACACTAAAGTAATACATGGCTTTGAATTAATGGATCGAGCACTTAAGGCTCGTGCCGAAAGTTTGGAATCGTAAAAGAATCAATAGACCTCTTGCATGAATGGCAAATCAAGGGGTTCAAACTATTAGGAACTCGTGCTAAAAATCGATTCACGCAATAAGTCTATTGTTAAACTGCACATTCTCAGTTGCACACCTATCAAAAAACCTCATAACATCGAGCTATCTGTAGCAAATCGCCAATACAATCAATTGTTAGCTTCTTGGCGTATTGTGGCAGAGCATGTGAATCGAAGGTTGAAGATTTTTCGAATCTTGTCCGAACGCTATCGTAATCGCCGCAAGCGGTTTTGCTTAAGATTTAACCTCATTGCTGGACTGCTTAACTATGAACTCTCCCTTGCCTCCTGATTCATGCAAGAGGTCTATTAGTAAAGGTGTGTTGCGATCGCGCATAGAAGCCATTTGGGATCTATGAACTTGCCAGTCTTTTGAGCATCAATCTGATGAAACAAAGGTTGAGTTTAGCCGTCGCATGGCTGAGAGTTCTCTCAAAATTTTTAACCAAGCTCTTACAACGTTCGACCCAAGCATTCGTGCGCTCAATTATCCATCGAGTTGCCACGACAATGAAACCAGTTTTTCCTTGGGCAGCCTTTTCGGCTTTGCTGGGTTTGGGAGCTAGTTGCAAACGAATCTTGGTCATGATCTGAGGATAAATCGCTTGTAACGCCGTAGCGATCTTGTCAGGATGATACCCATTGTCCAGGAGGATGGTGGTCTTCGGAATGTTAACAGGCTTGACACGAAAGTAGTCCAAGTGATGACTCAACATTTCAATTGCCGCCCTGGTCATCCGACACATTGGCTTTAGTGCAGTGGCTAAAAAAGGGGAAGCCCAAAGTATCAACTGCCAGATGTCGTTTAATGCCATTGGTGCATTTATAATGACAAAATCCATTGGTTTCCACACAACCACATTGCACGTATTTTTTACAGCTTGCGAATCAATAATTAGCAATGTTGTCCACTTCGTTTTTTTTTTGACTTGTTCCCGCACCTTGGAATGCAAGGTAGCCATAATTTGGTCTAGTGCTCCATCCAAACGCCACTGTTTGTAATACCAGAATACTGTTGAGTAAGGCGGCAAGTCTTTAGGTAGGTCGCACCAATTACACCCATTTTTGAGTTGATAGAAGATGCCGTCGAGAATTTGTCTTTTAGTCCAACGTGGTGGTCTAGTTTTCTTCTTTTGGGGCAGGAGTGGCGAGATGATTTCCCACTCTTTGTCCCTTAAGCTGCTGGAGTATGGCATTTATTTGTGATCTTAGCTTTTCATCAGAGATCCCAAATGAGTTCTATAGTCCTGCCAACGGCAAATCTTTCCTTTAGGCGTGCGGATGCGCACCTTGCCACCGTCAATACTCATTTCCTCAACGCTTTCCTCGACGACGGGTAATGCAAAAGTTTGTCGATGCACTAGCCGTTGTTGTGTCCCTCGTGATACCGCGATTCCCGTCAAAACAGCAACATCTTGAGCTGAACGTTCATAGGATGCATTGGCGCTCACCAACAAGCAGCATTTCTGCAGGTAACGACTCAATTGAGTCCGGGCTTTGACTTGGAGGACTTGCGCCTGGTTCTCAGTGATGCTGATTTCTCCCAGGATGCTTTTGAGTCGCCGGCTTCGTCCGGTGCTAGTACCGCTCGCTGTTGCGATAAAAAAAGACCAATTTCTGGGCTGACATGTTCCAATATCTGTCCTCGTATCGCTGCTTCGATGCCTTCTAACGTTGTCAATTGCTCCGGTGCTGTTTCGTCGTATAACAAAGCCGCAATTGCACGAGCATGAGCTTGGATTTGTTGAAGTTTATCGGCATCCATTGCAGTATCCCTGGGGTCAAGCATTGATTACTTTTACCATAATGGAGCCATTCTTCATTCAGCTTCTTGAGTATTTCTACTTACTGCATAACTGGGATGCACCCGGTAAATCACACCAGTTACAGCCATTCTTGAGTTGATAAAAGATGCCATCCAATATTTGTCTCTTTGTCCACCGAGGCGGCCTGGTCTGCTTCTTTTGGGGTAGCAATGGCTCTATGACTTCCCATTCTTTATCGTTTAAGCTGCTAGAGTACGGCATTTCTGTTTATTTTAACTTACCATTAGAGATCCCAAATGGGTTCTATAGAAAAGCCAAGGCAGCGCCACAATTTTGAACACTGGGAATCGTAAGAGATCTTATGCGGTCTTCACCTGATAGAAAGCTTTCCGCAGGGCAACTCCATCCAAAGCTCTCTCTTTAGACACAAAAAGATTAACTTGCAACTTAACTCAATGAACTTGAGTGTTTCAAACGCAGTGGACGTTGAAGAATGAAAGCAGTACACAAAAGGCGATCGCAAATCCTCATATCTTCATCAATGCTCTGATTGGTATTGTCAACTTAACCCTGAAGACATTATTCAATATCAATTTTCTGTCTATTGAGATGACCCTCTTCCCCAAGTGGGTATCCCGCCCCATAAGCATCCCTGTCCAGAGTTTTTCTACGTTCTCAAAGGAGTATCTATGAACAACAATCCTGTCTTCAATATCTTCGGCGAGCCAGTCGAAGTTCTCGTCACAAGTAAAGCTACAAACAATTCTTTTTGCACTGGAGTGCAGACATCGCCACCCGGTGGCGGTCCGCCTCCGCACAAGCACGCGCGGGAAGATGAACTCTTTATGTTGATTGAAGGAGACTATGAATTTTTCGATGGTCATGAATGGAGCCGGGTCATGAAAGATGAGGTTAAGTACTCGATGAGAGGTAATTTTCATGCCTTTCGCAATTGTGGCAAGACAACGGGCAAGTTTCTCTTCCTCACAACCCCCGGTGGTCTCGATGAGTACTTTGAAACTATCAGTCCGCTAACCTTGCCAGAGGATATGGAGCGCTTCACTGAGATCAGTAAGCACTATGGTATTGAGTTCATGGCTTCAGAGCCACCCAAGCTGCCAAACGCTTTGCAAACCGGAGAGATGGCGGCAGCGATCAGGTGATGAACTGACATCGTGTTGCCCTGCAGTACGACTCTACTCGTGAGAAGTTTCACGCAGTCTTTGCCATCCCAAGAATCTCGTACTTATGAAAAACTTGACCAAGCTATTAGTGAAGCCATCAATCTGGTAACTGACAAAGACATAATTGGCTGGTTTAGTCACTGCTGTTATTATGTTTCACTCAATTCAAAAAGGCTATCAGCCCTTCCTCGACGCAGCAGGCACTACCTTCAAGGCATCCTCATAATCAGACTTCAGAAGATTGGGATTGAACAGCAAAAAGGGATTCAGTCATCGAAAAGAAAAGTAAGGAGCAACTATGTTAGCAACGATGGATCAGAAAGGCTCAGCAATGAATATTGACCTGCGATCACCAGCACTAAACTGCAGGGCAAACGCATCTTATTTTTGAAAGGCAGACTGGGCAAGGGTTTTAGGCATTTAGTATTTATGATTATCGATTCTTGAAATCCTTGCTACATAAGGCATTCAGAATTTAGATGCGTTTGCCCTGACTAAACTGGATTGATGGTGAGTGGGTCGATTCAGCGCAGCATACCGAGAGCATCAACCCAGCCACGGGTGGAATCATTGGCACTTACGCGGATGGTGGGCGTGAAGAGGCGATTCTAGCGACTAAGGCTGCGGTACGGGCTTTTCGAGAATTGGATTGGAAGGACAATCGTGCGCTCCGGGCACGAGTTTTAAATCAGATCGCGGATCGCTTTGAAGCACGACGAGACGATCTGATCGAGATTCTCTCACTCGAAAACGGCAAAATCCATGCTGAAGCAGCGTTTGAAGTTGAGATGATTCCGAGCAAGTTTCGGTACTGGGCATCGGTTGTGCTGACGAATTACGGACGCGCTCTGGAAGTTTTGCCGGGACGCCTTTCGATCGTTACTCAGTCGGCGATCGGTATTGCTGGAATCGTGGCACCCTTCAATTCGCCGCTCGTGCTCACCGTGCGTTCTTTGGCACCAGCTCTCGCTGCTGGTGTCACCACAGTGCTCAAATTGCCTGGTAACACAGCACAAATCAACTATCTCTTTAGTAAGGTTCTGGCTGAAGCTGCTGACTTACCAAAGGGCGTGATCAATGTCTTCAGCGAAAGCAGAGGCAAAGGCGGCTCGTCCTTTCTCATGGAGTCAAAAGATATTCGTGTAATCAGCTTTACGGGTAGTACGCAGACAGGGAAGGCAATTTCCGCAACAGGGTCAGCGACACTCAAGCTGTTTCAAACCGAACTTGGTGGCAAAACACCGATGATCATCTTCGACGATGCTGATCTTGAGGCGGCTGCACCAAAGGTTGAGAAGGCACTCACAACCTTCGCGGGTCAGTTCTGCATGACAGGTTCCCGGCTGTTGGTGCAGCGTGCTGTTGCTGATCGGTTTCGCACGCTGATCACCAAGCGACTGGAGAACGTTAAAACAGGACCGGCGTCTGATCCATCTAGCGATATGGGACCGCTTATAGATAAGCTGAACGTCGCTCGTGTTGACAAAATGGTGGAGGAAGCGCTCGCAGCGGGTGCGAAGGTGCTAGTACGCGGCGGTCCGATTGTCGAAGGTCCACTCGCGAGCGGTGCGTTTTATCGTCCGACTCTGCTAGAAGTAACCGATCCGAAAATGACAATCGTTCAGGAAGAGGTCTTCGGTCCAGTCCTGACGATGCAAATCTTTGATACTGAGGCAGAAGCGGTAAAGCTTGCAAACGACAGCGAGTATGGTTTGGCTGCGAGCATTTGGACTAGAGATGTTGACCGTCCACTGCGCGTCGCCCGCGAGATCGATGCAGGCACGATCTGGATCAACGATTGGGCGATCATTTGGGACGAGTTTGAGGAGGGCGGATTCAAGCGCAGCGGCAACGGCAGGCTGAATGGTCTAACGGCGATCGATGAATTCCTGGAGTACAAACATATCGCCTTCAACTCAGGCACGCTTCCCAGTGTTAGCGTTTCTGCCCAATAGTTGAGCTTGAGCTTAAGTCTTTTCTGAATCAGCCTCACAACCATCAAGCCCGATTATCAGGTTTGCTTAAGCAGCCTTGTAAGAGTATATATGTCGAGTACACCCGTAGAAATCGTCCAAGCCATTCTCAATGACCCCACTAACCCTGATGTCGTTAACCCGCTCGTCTCCCCCGATGCTGTCTACGTATCGCTCAGCTACAATAATCCCGACCTGAAAAAGCTCATGCCTTGGGCAGGCACGCATAAAAACGGTTCTGCCGGCATCCTCAAAACTTTCCAGGATCTCAATACCTTTTGGACTATCGAGACGTTCGATATCCAGCAGATCTTCGGCGAAGGCGAGAACGTAGCTGTCTTCGGCAGCTTTACTGTCCATTCGGTGAAACTCGATAAAACGTTCGTCTCTCCGTTCTCCGTCTGGGCGAAGGTGAAGGATGGCTTAGTCACCTATATGCAGTACATGGAGGACACCTTTGGCACAGGTTCGACCTTCCGATCGGGTGGTACCTGGATATTCCAGAGCAATCCAGACGGCAGCGAAGTATCGGTGCCATAGCAAAGCGATCAACGCAAAATTGCCACAGTGAACAGATCCATTTCGAGAGAAAACAAACGGGCTTGCTTTTCAGATCGCATCTAAAGGAATTCTATGTCAACTATGGCAACAAAAGTGAATCGGCAGTGGCGGCTTGTCTCGCGTCCCGTAGGTTTGATTGCAGAATCAAATTTTGAATGGATGCAAGAACCCGTAACCACTCCAGGAGAAGGACAAATCCTCATCCGCAACATTTATCTGTCTCTCGATCCAACCAACCGAGGATGGTTAGACGAGAAAGGAAATTACCTCCCACCTGTGGTCATTGGAGAGGTAATGCGGGGGTTCGGTATTGGTGTCGTCGAGCAATCTTGCAACGCCAACTTCCCAAAGGGAACCTTTGTTCAGGGGTTCCTGGGGTGGCAGGGCTATGCGATCACGGACGGCACTGACTTAGATAAGTTGCCAAAAGACCCATCCATTCCGCTGACAGCGTACTTGGGACTTTTTGGATTCATTGGCATGACAGCATATTTCGGTCTTCTGGATATAGGAAAGCCCAAAGTTGGTGAAACGCTTGTGGTTTCAGGGGCAGCTGGATCTGTTGGCTCTCTCGTGGGGCAAATCGGAAAAATCAAGGAGTGTCGTGTCATTGGGATTGCGGGTAGCGAAGAAAAATGTCGCTGGCTTAAAGACGAGCTTGGCTTCGATGCCGTAATCAACTATAAAACTGAGTCGGTTCTCGAGAGCTTGCAGCAGCATTGTCCTGATGGGATCGATGTTTACTTCGAGAATGTAGGTGGTGAACTCCTTGATGTTGTCCTAAGCCTCATCAACCTCCGAGCGCGGATTGTCCTTTGTGGTCTAATCTCTCAGTACAATGCTAGCGAACCAGTGCCCGGACCATACAATTTTGTCAACATCTTGATTAAGCGTGCGAAGGTCGAAGGATTTATTATCCTTGACTATTTCAACCGCGCCCAGGAAGCCATAGCAAATTTAAATCAGTGGTACGCGCAGGGCAAAATTAAATATCGTGTCGATGTGATTGATGGTCTTGAGAATGCTCCCCGTACATTTAACAAGCTCTTTGACGGCACGCATAAGGGCAAGCTCATCATCAAAGTTTCAGCTCGACTTTATCCATTTTGAAGAGGAAAGGTAGCAAGATCAGGACAGCGTTGTTTGGTTCGTCCTGATGAACTTGCTACCAAAAGAATTTCTGCCATTAATCTTAACGTTTGCCCCCCTGTTT
>JAESFL010000748.1_pt1 | contig 17885 bp, 17 predicted proteins | sample 9269401 | NCBI WGS metagenome assembly JAESFL01 (sample SAMN14506025, study PRJNA617098) | algae metagenome | isolation source: Gloeocapsa sp. UFS-A4-WI-NPMV-4B04 and co-occurring heterotrophs from desert... | place: USA: Utah | collected 2006-10-01 | reverse complement strand
GCCGGTGGAGGTGGAGCTGGCGAAGGTGAGTTTCGCGGCAATCGGCGTCTGCTTGTTCTCTGGGAACATCAACTGGGCGCTGCGCACGAAGAGTTCGCCCGGAAAGATGCGGGTGGCGATCGAAAGCGCGTTGATGCCCGGATCGAACACGCCGAAGCCGCCCGGCTCCCAAATCCATTGCTGCCCCGGATGCCATTTGCGCACATCCTCATGCCAGAGGATCTCCATCCGGCGAATTTCATGCCCTGCCAGCCGCTCGGCGGCCGCCGTGACGGCGGGATTATGTTGCGCGTGCCAGGTCGTGAACAGCGACAGCTCGCGGCCCTCGGCGAGGCAGGCAAGGTGCTCCACTTCCGCGAGCGTAACGCCTGGCGGCTTCTCCAGGAGGGTGTGCAGTCCGGCGGCGACGCAGTCGCGCGCGATCTCGTAGCGAACCGAGGGGGGCGTGCAGATTGCCACCGCCTCAAGATCGCCGACCTCCCGGATCATCTCCTGGTGGCTGGTGAAGGAGCGCACGCCCTCGACGCCGCGGCCATGGCGGCTGACCGTCGCGACGAGCTCGAAGCGGGGATTGTCCCCAATCGAGGGCACGTGCTGGTCTTCGGCGATCTTGCCGAAGCCGATGATGGCGATCCTGAGGGGGCGCATCAGCGTCTCACTCCTTCAACATAGGCTCGCGCCTGCGCCCCCACTTCGGCGGGCGACTGGCCGGGTTTGTAGACGCCGGAGCCAAGGCCGAAGCCGGTGGCGCCTGCGTCGAGATAGGCGCGCATATTGTCGGGCCTGACGCCGCCGACGACGAGCAGCGGGACTTGGCTGGGAAGGACCGCCCGCATCGCTTTGACAACTGCAGGCGAAGCGGCCTCGGCCGGGAAAAGCTTCAGCGCGTGCGCGCCGGCCTTCAAAGCCTGGAATGCCTCGGACGGGGTGAAAAAGCCGGGCGAGGAGACCATGTTGGCGGCCGCGGTGGCGGCAATCACTGGCGTGTCGGTGCTTGGGGAGACGATGATGCGGCCGCCGGCCTCCTGCACCCGTGCCACGTCCGCCACCTCGAGCACCGTGCCGGCGCCGACGAGTGCGCGCTCGCCGAGGCTCCTCGCCAGGAGCCCGATGCTGTCGAACGGCTGCGGCGAGTTCAGCGGCACTTCGATGATGCGAATGCCGGCCTCGTAAATCGCCTCGCCCACGGCTTCCGCTTCAGGAGGAGTGATTCCCCGGATGATCGCCACCAGCGGACATTCCGACATCCGGCGCTGCAGTTCCTCGTTCGCCTTCACCGGATGAGCTCCGCCAGATGCCTCGTGCCGGCAAGGAATGCCTCCTCGCCATCTACCTCGCGCGCCTGCCGACCGGCAAGTTGAAGCGCGGTGGCGTAGAGGCTGGTGAGTTCCGGCCGCCCCATCGCGACCACTTCTCCTTCCGGTGCGGAGCGCAGGCCGATACGAAGGTCGGAGCCGATCAGAAGCCCGCTCGTATAGGAGGCCGCATCGGCACGCTCGGCTTTGCCGAGCAGCACGCGGGCGCGGACCGAGAAGAGCTCGGCAGTGAGTTCGTCGCTCCTGAGGCCGCGCTGCACGCCGGCGGCGAAGGCGTCGCCGGTATCGGCCGGCGCCTGCAGCAGGTCGGCAAGGATGCTGTGCTCGCGGAGCAGGTTGAACATCTCGCCCGTCATGATCGTCCGGAACGAGGCGATCCGCCCGTCCTCCATCTTCACCCATTTGTTGTGCGTGCCTGGATGGCAGACAAGCGCATCGGGCGAGATCATTCCCTCCGCAAAGGCGCCCAGCATCTGGACTTCCTCGCCGCGCATCACGTCGGCAGTCTCGCCGCTGTCCAGCGCCACGCCGGGAACGATCGCGATATGGTCCGGCACGACCCATTTCAATCTTGATGCCAATTCGGGTAGACCGGCGGGGCAGGGGACGTAGGGAGCCTCCATCCAGCCGCGGTTCGAGCCGATCATTCCTGCCATGAGCAGCGGGCGGTCGCCGAGCCGACCCTTGATCTCACCGACAGCGCGATCGAAGCCTCCTTTGCCGACCGCGAGGATCCCCTGATCATCTTCCATCTCGTCCGTCATCGCGCCGTCGGCGCCGATCAGGTAGGCGCGCCGGTTGGTGGTCCCCCAGTCGACGGCAATGAAGCCTTCAGCCAAGCGCATGTTTTTTTGTTCCTCTCGTCCCGGGCTCCTAACGCCCAAGCTCCCTTTGGGTCCCATGCTCCCTTGCGCCATGTCGGCAAGCCTCTATGGGCGGGCCATCGCTGACCGAGGCAAAGAGGGGCGCCGCGATGCAACCTTATGCGTGCGGACTCTTTGTGAAGCCAGCTTCTATGCGAAACCGGGGCAGGAAGACCAAGGGAGCACGTCATCGCTAATTTCATGTTCGCGACCGGGATCGAGAACAGCATCCCGACGATCAACAACGGCCGCACCCGCGTCGATCAGATGGAATCGTGCGGCCATTACGAGCGCTGGCGCGAAGATTTCGATCTCGTCCAGGATCTCGGAATCGAATATCTGCGCTACGGCCCGCCAATCTATCGGACCTTCCTCGGCCCTGGAAAATATGACTGGGAATTTGCCGACATTGTTTTCGGAGACCTGAAGCGGCGGGACATCGTTCCGATCGTCGACCTCTGCCACTTCGGCGTTCCCGATTGGCTCGGCAATTTCCAGAATCCCGACTTCTCCACGCAATTCGCCAATTATGCAGGGGCGTTCGCCGACCGCTATCCCTGGGTCCAGCTCTACACGCCGGTGAACGAAATGTTCATCTGCGCCATATTCTCAGCCAAATATGGCTGGTGGAACGAGCAGATGAAGACGGACCGCAGCTTCGTCACGGCGCTGAAGAATATCGTCAAAGGCAATGTGCTCGCGATGATGGAGATATTGAAGCGACGCCCTGACGCGATCTTTGTCCAATCGGAGTCTTCAGAATATTTCCACGCCGACAGCCCTGCCGCAATTGGCCCGGCCGAACTCATGAACGCGCGCCGTTTCCTCTCGCTGGACCTCAATTACGGCCGGCGGGTGGACAGCGAGATGTACGAATATCTGATGGACAACGGAATGACACGGGAGGAATATCATTTCTTCCTGCACAACCGGCTGAAGCAGCACTGTATTCTCGGCAACGATTATTACATGACCAACGAACATCGCGTGTTCGCCGATGGCCACACGACGTCCTCGGGAGAAGTTTTCGGCTACACGGAGATCACCCGCCAATATTACAACCGCTACCGCCTGCCGGTGATGCATACCGAGACCAACCTCAGGGAAGGTCCGAGGGGCGATGAGGCGGTGCAGTGGCTGTGGAAGGAGTGGGCAAGCGTTCTTCGCCTGCGCAACAGCGGCATCCCCACCGTGGGCTTCACCTGGTATTCGCTCACCGATCAAGTCGATTGGGATACGGCGCTACGGGAGCAGAACGGCAACGTGAACCCGCTCGGCCTCTATGACCTCGATCGGAAGATCCGCGAGGTCGGAAAAGCCTATAAGAAGCTCATCCAGGATTGGCGGGAAGTGCTGCCGGCGTTCAGCATGTGTCTGTCGGTGCCGGTGGTGCGGCCCTCCCAGTCGGGCCGTACCTATTCGTTCGGCCAGCAGGCGGAAGCGGCCAACGCGAACGAAGCCTTGCCCTCGCAGCCTGCAAATCCAGAGCTGGGTTAGGAGATAAAGGGATGAAGATCGCCCGGATCGAGACTTTCTACGTGCCGCCGCGATGGCTGTTCGTCCGGGTCGAGACGGAGGATGGCGCCGTCGGCTGGGGCGAGGCGAGCCTGGAAGGGCATGCCGAGGCGGTCGATGGCGCGTTCGAGGCGATCCGCGATCGCTTCATCGGCCATGACGCGCGGCGGATAGAGGATATCTGGCAAGTCGCTTTCCGCGGCGGCTTCTACCGCGGCGGGCCGGTGCTGATGTCGGCGCTGGCGGGTCTCGACCAGGCCTTGTGGGATCTCAAGGGCAAGGCATACGACATCCCGGCTTGGGAAATGCTCGGTGGCAAGGTTCGCGACAAGATCCGCGCTTATGCGTGGATCGGCGGGGATCGGCCCGACGAGATCGAAAGCGCGGCGACGTCGCGGCGTGAGCAGGGCTTCTCCGCCGTCAAGATGAACGCCACGGCTGAGCTCGACTGGATCGGCACGCCGAAGCTGTTCGACGAGGTGATCCACCGCGTCCGAGCGGCGCAAGGGGCAGGGATGGACGTCGGGCTCGATTTCCACGGTCGGGTGCACAAGCCGATGGCAAAGCAGCTCGCCAAAGTATTGGAGCCGCTGGGGCTGCTCTTCATCGAGGAGCCGCTCCTGTCCGAGAATATCGAGGGGCTGGCGCAGATCGCGCATCTCACGACCACCCCAATCGCGCTCGGCGAACGCCTTTATAGCCGGTGGGACTTCAAACCCTTCTTCGAATCACGGTCGGTGGATATCATCCAGCCGGACCTGAGCCATGCCGGCGGTCTGCTCGAATGCCGCAAGATCGCGGCCATGGCCGAAGCTTATGACATAGCGGTCGCGCCGCATTGTCCGCTGGGGCCGCTGGCGCTTGCCGCCTGCCTTCAGCTTGCGGCTTGCACGCCGAATGTCGCGATCCAGGAGATGAGCCTGGGCATCCACTATAATGTGGGGCACGATCTCTTGAACTTCATCAAGGACAAGGAGGCGCTCTCGCCGATCGACGGGTTCCTCCCGATACCGGAAGGTCCGGGACTGGGCATCACGATCGATGAAGAGGCCGTCCGCGAGGTCGGCAAGGATCGCCACCGCTGGCGCAATCCGATCTGGCGCCAAGCTGACGGCAGTTTCGCGGAATGGTAGGCGCCGTAGCAGAATAGCCCACGGCATATCTGCTACGGCGTCTCACCTGGTACGCGCATGATCAACTCTGCCGCTTCGCCCCCCGGCGTTCGCAGCGGTCGAGGATCGTCAGGCCACCATTCTCAGCCGGCGCGAACGCCCGTTCGCCGTCGAGCAGTCCACGCCGAGTTCGGCCTGAAGCCGATCGAGCTCCCGCTGCCGCGATTCCTTATAGGCATTGGCGTAGCGCGCGTCGCATTCCGCTTCTTCCTGGGTCTGCGCACGAAAATAAGAGATGCAGATCTGGCGGCCGAACACGTCGTCTCCGCGCATCCTGACTTCGGCACCGGCGCCTTCGGGAAGACTGTCCCGAGCTGCAACCAGACTTTCGATCAGCGCTTCGAGCGACGTGTGATCCTTAATTTCGATGAAATCCTTGACCATTCTACTCATGACAACCCCTCCCATACCCCGGAGACCTGATACTGTGGGCAGGAATCCCGACGCAAGAATTAATCTGGGTTTATCCACAGCCAGGTTTCAGTCCGCTGAACGCTGTTTTTAGAATTTGGTAAGGTTTCACGTACGAGGAGCGAGTTCGTCTGTCGAAAGAACCCTCTGACTTCAGATCGAACCGAAGGTGAGCAAGACGCAGTTCCGTTCTCGATTACGTTACGTCATCCATGTATTCTTCCGTTTTCCCATCCGCGGAAACGACGCTTCGGTGGCCGCCCCATGCCGGGAGTTTTCCGCTCGTACCTTTTCACGAAGGTATGCGACGCGGGTGGCACATGTGCCGTGGCCGTGAAGCCACAGTTGGGGGGAATTTCGAAATTTGCTGCGAGCCCACGGCACGGACATGGCTGGCAAGCCGCATGACGGATGGAATTATCCCGGGAAAACGCCGCCGAACTGCCGTTCGACACGAACGCCGCCAAGCGTCGCCCAGCGCCTGCTTCCAAATGCAGCCAGCCTGATTTCAGATCGAACGTCCGCGGCCTTTGTTCGTTGGGCAGGATAATCCTCTTTCCGGAGATCAAAATGGCCGTAAAGCTGAAGCCCGTCACCGATCAGGTCATCGTCATCACCGGGGCTTCGAGCGGCATCGGCTTGGCCACTGCCAAGCTCGCCGCCGAACGCGGAGCCAAGGTCGTGCTGAGCGCCCGGACCCGCGGAGCGCTCGCCCAGGCCGTGGACGAGATCAAGCAGGCGGGGGGCGAGGCCGTGTTCGTCGAAGCCGACGTTTCCGACCGGCAGGATCTCGAGCGGGTCGCAGCCACCGCCCTGGACCGCTTCGGCCGCATCGATACCTGGGTGAACAATGCCGGTGTCGGCATTTGGGGGCTTATCGACGAAGTCAGCGAAGCGGACATGCGCCAACTGTTCGAGACCAACTTCTGGGGCACTGTGTACGGCTCGCAGATCGCGGCTCAACACCTCCGCGCCCATGGCGGCGCGATCATCAACATCGGCAGCCTCACCTCCGACCGTGCCTTTCCCGTGCAGGGCATCTATTCCGCCAGCAAGCATGCGATGAAGGGATTTACCGACGCGCTGAGGATGGAACTGGCGCATGAAGGCGCTCCTGTTTCGGTGACGCTGATCAAGCCGGCATCGATCGGCACTCCGATGCCACAGCATGTGAAGGATTATTCGAGCCTGGAGCCGAAATTCCCGCCGCCCGTTTACGCGCCCGAGGACGTCGCCAGAACCATTCTCCACGCCGCCGAACATCCCTTGCGGGACGCCTTCATCGGCAGCGGGGCCAGGACGGTGAGCACGCTCGCCAGCATCTCCCCGCGCTTTCTCGACTGGCTCAGCGCCGCCTTTCTCGTCCGCGCGCAGTACGGGAAGGAGGAGGCGACGAAGACCGACAACCTCTATTCAGGGTATTCCGAGGCGAAGGTGCGCGGCGATCACCAAGGCAGCATGATCCGGCCAAGCCTCTACACTAAGGCTGCGCGCCACCCGGCGATCACATTGACCGCCGCCGGCGCGGCCGCAGCGGGTGTAGGCCTCTTCCTCTGGAGCCGCGGCAGGGGTGAAGGGGAGGGTGTCCAGGCCGAACAGTCAACGGAGAAAGAGGTGGAAGCCCACCCTTCTTAAGCCGGAGGGGCAGGCTCCTTGATGTCGAAATAGGCGCGGAGCGCCTCGAGCGATTGTGCTGCATTCTTGTGATGCACGAAAATCCCGCCTGCCTGCTCCCACAGGTGCCGGTATTTCGAATTGTCGTCGACCAGCACGTCGCCTTCCTTGGCATGGTCGCGCTTGTCCCGAGCCATGCAGGTAATCATCCTTACGCCCGGAAAATGCTGCGCCGCCCAACGCATCTTCTGGTCCGCCGCCCAATTGCCCCGGGGCAGCCCGGTAAGGATGATCGGATCGAGATGCTTCACCGCGTCGAACAGCTGCATCGCGTCCGGCATCAACGGCAGGCTGAAATAGAAATCCGGAGCGCTTGCCAGCATCTTCCAGAAGCGGCCGATCCCATGCTTTTCCTCGTACCGACGCGGCGGCGCGCCCAATACAGCCGTCGCGCCCCTGTCGAAATCCGCGAGCACGCCATCGCAATCGAGGTATAGCTGCCTCACTTCAGAAGCGCGCCGGCTGCAGCATCACTGGAACGGGAAGCTCGATCGCCGTCCAGCCGAACTCGCGAATGACGTCGTTGCTTTCCTTCGCGCGCCGCCCTTTCCCGAGCGACCATGTGATGTGGTAAGTGCTCCCGTCCGGCCGATCGGTGGTGCCGGCGATGCTCACCACCATCGCCTCCACGCCCTTTCCATCGTCGGCCCGGCCGACGATCTCGCCCATCGTCTCGGACGGCAGCTCGGCGCTCCGCGCCACGCGCGAGGTCAGCGTCACATGGTCGGCAATCACTTCCGAAAATCTGGGCGGAAACTGAAGCAGCAATTCCTTGCGCTGCTCCCGGTCGAGCTTCCAGCCGATCACCGTCCCACCCGGTTTCGCCCGCTGATGCGCCTGCTGAGCATTGATCGTCATAGCGCTCACAACCGCTTTTTACTGGAGCCGTTCCCCGCGCCTCGCGTTCACTCTCGGGAATAGGAGACTGAGATGGAAGACAGGAAGGACGAGCACGTTCCGCAGGACGACCCGAAGGCGAAGCAGCGAGGCGAAGATAACCGGAAGGCGATGGACGAAGTGCCGGAGCATGGCACCGATCCGCTCCACGAGGGCCCCTGAGCTCTCAACCAGCGCGTGACGTCGAAACGAGCATGAGCGCGTGGCTCGGCACGGCCGCGAGCCGCTGCAGCTGCGCTATGCTGCTGGAGGAGCGGTCCAGCTGTCGTCGATCATTTTAATGATGCCCGAGAAATCCTTGCCGGCGCCGCCAAGCTTGTCGGCGAACCGCGTGTAGAGCTCCTCGGCATGCGCACCCATCGGCGTATAGGCATCGACGCTCTGCGCCGCTTCCATGGCTAGCCGCAGATCCTTCAGCATCAGCGCCGCGGCGAAGCCGCCCTCATAATTGCGATCGGCCGGCGTCGCCGGCCCGACGCCGGGTACCGGGCAATAGCTTGTCATCGACCAGCATTGGCCGGAAGCCTGGCTCGAGATGTCGAAAAAGGTCTCCGGGTCGAGGCCGAGCTTTTGCGCGAGCACGAAGGTTTCGCAGGTGGCGATCATGGAGGCGCCGAGCAGCATATTGTTGCAGATCTTGGCCGCCTGACCCGCACCCGGCGTGCCGGCATGGATCACTGCCTTGCCCATCAGATCGAGAAATTCCTTCGCTCGCCCGTACGCTTCGGCAGTGCCCCCCACCATGAAGGTGAGGGTGCCGGCTTCAGCTGCCGCGATACCGCCGGAAACCGGCGCATCGACCATCGCATAGCCTTGCCCTTGCGCCTTTTCGATTTCCTCGCGCGCCGTTGCGACATCGATCGTCGAACAGTCGATCAGGATCGCCGATGCCGGAGCCGTCCCGATGATGCTCGTCTCATACACTTCCCGCACATGCTTGCCGGCGGGCAGCATCGTCACCACCGCATCCGCCTCGGCAACTGCCTCGGATGCGGAGCCGGCGCGCTTGCAGCCATTCCCCTCCGCCTTGGCAAGCGCGGCCTCCGCCAAATCGAACGCCCGCACATCATGGCCAGCTTTGGCCAGGTTTGCAGCCATGCCGCTGCCCATGTTGCCGAGCCCGATAAAACCAATACGTGCCATTGCGATTATCTCCCAACACCGTTGTTCGTCCCGGGCACAGTCGAGGGGCGTTCGTCTTAAGTCCGTGCCAGCGACCTTCGATTTGGCCCGGGGCGAACGAAAGGGGTAGCTATTTCCCTTTCCAATCCGCCTTACGCTTGTCGACAAAGGCGGCCATGCCTTCTTTCTGATCCTCGGTGCCGAACAGGCCGTGGAAGAGCCGTCGCTCGAAGATGATTCCTTGCGCAAGGCTCATCTCGTACGAAGCATTGACCATCTCCTTGGTCGCGATGGCAGCAAGCGGCGCCATGCCGGCAATCTGCTCGGCCGTCTTCAGCGCTTCCTCCAGGAGCTCACCGGCAGGCACCACTCGGGCGACGAGGCCGGAGCGCTCGGCTTCCGCAGCGCCCATCATGCGCCCAGTGAGGCACATTTCCATGGACTTGGCCTTGCCGATCGCGTGCGTCAGGCGCTGCGAGCCCCCCATGCCCGGGGTGACGCCGAGCTTGATCTCCGGCTGGCCGAACTGGGCATTGTCGCCGGCGATGATGAAGTCCGCCATCATCGCTACTTCGCAGCCGCCGCCGAGGGCGTACCCAGCCACTGCCGCGATCCAGGGCTTGCGCGTCGCCGTCACTTTCTCCCAGCCCTGGAAGAAGTTCGACGCGTACATGGATGCGAAGCCCTGGTCCGACATTTCCTTGATGTCCGCGCCCGCGGCAAAGGCCTTTTCGTTCCCCGTCAGAACGGCGCAGCGCTGACTTTCGTCGGTGTCATAAGCGGCAAAGGCGTGGATGAGTTCGCTGAGGACACCGCTGTTGAGCGCGTTCAGCGCCTTGGGGCGGTTGAGCGTGATCAACGTCACCGCGCCGCGCTGTTCGACCAGGATGTTCTCGTACGTCATGGCTTGGCCCCATCTGTGGAAAGCGGCGTCCATTCCTGTCCGGCGGGCATGGGCGCGAAGATCGTGTCGATCATGTGGTCGGTGACTCGTTCCGGCGTGTCCGGATCCCAGCGCGCCTGGTTGTCCTTGTCGATCAGCACCGAGCGCACGCCTTCGACGAAATCGTGCCGTTGCACGACATGCGCGGCCACAGAATATTCCTGCCGCATCTCGTCGGCGAAGTCCTGCATCTTCGCTCCGTCGGCGAGCAGGCGAAGCGACACCTTGCAGGCCTGCGGGCTTTTGGTGCGAAGTGTCGCCAGCTCCTGTTCCGCCCACTGGCTGCCATCAGCCTCGAGTTCGACGATGATGTCCTCGAGATTATCGGATGCGAACGTGCGATCGATGATGTCGGTGTTCCCCGCAATGCGTGCCGGCGGAGGCGTGACGCTCGCTTTCCCGAGTATCGCCTCGAGCCTCTCCGGTCCTTCCGAAATCTGCGTCTTCACTTGGTCCAGAGCGTCGCTTGGGATGTAATGGGTTGCCAGCCCCAAATGCAGGCATTCGGCGCCGTCCAGGCGCGCTCCGGTAAGCGCCAGGAATTGACCCACCCGTCCCGGAAGGCGCGAAAGATACCAGCCGCCGCCGACGTCGGGGAACAGGCCGATGGCGGTTTCCGGCATCGCGAAGCGCGTATTTTCGGTTGCCACGCGATAACGGCAAGGTTGCGAGATGCCGACGCCGCCGCCCATGGTGATCCCATCCATGAACGCAACCGTGTCCTTGCGGAACGTGAAGAGCAAATGGTTCAGGCGGTATTCCGTGAAGAAGAAATCCCGCGCCTCGGCGCCGTCCGTCGCCCCGCTCTCGGCGAGCATCCGCACATCGCCGCCCGCGCAGAAGCCGCGGCCTTCGAGATGATCGATCAGCACGGCGCGCACGGCCGCATCCTCCCGCCACTCGACGAGCGCCTCGATCATCGCCGCGCACATGTCGCGGGTGAGCGCATGCAGCGCCTTCGGCCGGTTCAGCCTGATCCGGGCGATCTGGCCTTCGATGGAAGTCAGCACGTCCGAAGTCACGCACCCACCTTGTTCGTCCCGAGCCAAGTGGAGGGGCGCTCGTGCCGAGTCCGTGCCAACGCCCCTCGATGAGGCTCGGAACGAACCGACATTGCCGACGCCGGCGTCGTCACTGGCGGAGCATGTCCCGGGCGATGACGTGGCGCATGATCTGGTTGGTTCCTTCGAGAATCGAATGGACGCGCAGATCGCGCCAGAAGCGTTCGATCGGATAATCCTGGAGGTAGCCGTAGCCGCCGTGAAGCTGGAGTGCCCGGTCCACGACTGACGAACCCGTGTCGGTCGCCAGCCGCTTCGCCATCGCCGCAAAGCGCGTCTTGTCCGGGGCATTGCCGGAGACCTTTGCGGCCGCCACGTAGAGAAGATAGCGAGCCGCCTGCAGCTCCGTCTCCATGTCCGCAAGCGTGAACTGCGTTGCCTGAAAGTCGGCGATGGATTGGCCGAATGCCCGACGCTCCTTGGTATAGCGCACGGCCTCGTCGAGGCACCTTTGCGCACCTCCGAGCGAGCAGGCGCCAATGTTCAGCCTGCCGCCGTCAAGGCCCATCATGGCAATGCGAAAGCCTTCGCCCTCTGCGCCGACAAGATTCTCCGCCGGCACGCGGACTTCGTCGAAATTCACCTGGCAAGTCGGCTGCGAGCGCCAGCCGAGCTTTTTCTCCTGCGCGCCGAAGCTGACGCCCGGCATATCCTTTTCGACGACCAGCGCGCTGATCCCCTTCGGCCCCTCCTGCCCGGTTCGGACCATCGTGACATAGATTTCGTTTTCGCCGCCGCCGGAGATGAACGCCTTCGAGCCGGAGACGACATAATGGTCGCCATCCTTCACCGCGCGCGTCTTCAGCGCCGCGGCGTCGGATCCGGATCCCGGCTCGGTGAGGCAATAGGAGCCGAGCTGCTCCATCGTCACCATGTGCGGCAGATATTTCTGCTTCACGGCCGCCGAACCGAACCTGTCGATCATCCAGGCGGTCATGTTGTGGATGGAAATAAAGGCGGAGGTGGAAGGATCGCCATAAGCCATCGCCTCCATGATCAACGCCGATTCCAAACGTCCGAGGCCTATACCGCCGCTTTCTTCGGACACGTAAATGGCACCAAAGCCGAGTTCGCCGGCCTTGCGAATCGTATCACGTGGGAAGATATGCTTCTCGTCCCATTCGCCCGCAAACGGCGTCAGCGCGTCGGCCGTGAACTGCTGCGCCATCTCCTGGATTTGGCGCTGTTCGTCGGTAAGGTCGAACTGACTCATGAACCGTCCTTAGTCGGCGAGGCCTTCGGCTCGGAGAGCCGCTTGAACCGTCGGCCGCCCCGCCACGCGGGCGGAAAAGGCCGTGAGACCGGGCCAGCGCGCCAGGTCGATCTGGTGGATGCGCGTCCAGTTCAGGATCACGAACAGATAAGCATCGGCGATCGTGAAGCCCTCACCCGTGAGATAAGGACCCTCGCCGAGCTGCTGCTCCAGATAATCGAACTTGGCGGCGAGCGCCTGCCTGGTGGCTTCCTTGCTGTCCTCGGGCGCCGCGGGGTTCCACAGCGGGCCGAAGCCTTTGTGCAGCTCGGTCGCGATATAGTTCAGCCATTCGAGCAAACGGTAGCGGCGGATGCCGGACAAGGGAATGAGATCGCCGCCCAGTTCGTCCGCAATATATTGGAGGATCGCGGCATTTTCCGTGAGCACCGATCCGTCGGCGAGTTCCAGGGCGGGAACGGCGCCCTTGGCATTGATCGCCCGATAATCCCGGCCGTCCTCCGTTCGCTTGGCGGCGAGGTCCACCTTGACCAGCTCGATCTCGGTGCCCGTCTCACGAAGAGCGATGTGCGGGGCCTGTGAACAGGCACCAGGGGTATAATAAAGCTTCATAGTCGCTCCTCAGCCCATGGTTGGGATAACGAAGGCATTCTCGCCGGTGACGCTGCCGTCCGGCCAACGCTGTGTGATGGTCTTCGTTTTGGTGTAGAAGCGCACACCTTCCATGCCGTGCTGGTTGATGTCGCCAAAGCCCGAGCGCTTCCACCCGCCAAACGTATGATAGGCGACCGGCACCGGGATGGGTACGTTGATGCCGACCATGCCGACCTGCACGCGGTTCGCGAATTCGCGCGCGGCGTGGCCGTTGCGAGTGAAGATGGCGACGCCGTTGCCATATTGATGATCTGACGGCAGGCGGACGGCTTCATCGAAGCTGTCGGCGCGCACCATCTGCAGCACGGGGCCGAAAATCTCCTCCTGATAGGACCGGAAGCTGGGCTTCACATGGTCGAAAAAGGTCGGACCGATGAAGAAGCCTTCCTCATGCCCTTGAAGCGCGAAGCCGCGGCCGTCGACGACGAGCTCGCCGCCTTCATCGGCGCACATCTGAATGTAGCTTTCGATCCGCTGCCTGTGCGCGGCGCTGACGACCGGTCCGTAATGCGCGTCGCCATCGGTCGAAACGCCGACTCGCAGCGCATTGATCGCGGGAATGAGTTTCTCGCGCAGGTTGTTGGCGGTCTGCTCGCCAACCGGTACCACCACCGGCAAAGCCATGCAGCGCTCGCCGGCCGAGCCGAAGGCGGCGCCGGAAAGATCGTTCACCACCTGGTCGAGATCGGCGTCCGGCATCACGATGCCATGGTTCTTGGCCCCCCCGAATGCCTGCACGCGTTTGCCGTTGGCGGTGCCGCGGCTGTAGATATATTGCGCGATGTCGGAGGAGCCGACGAAGCTCACCGCCTTGATGTCTTCCTCATCGAGGATCGCGTCCACCATCTCCTTGTCGCCGTGGACGACTTGGAGGATGCCGTCCGGAAGCCCCGCTTCCTGCATCAGCTCGGCCAGTCGCACCGGTACCGAGGGATCGCGCTCGGAAGGCTTCAGGATGAAGGCATTGCCGCAGGCGATCGCCACGCCGAACATCCACATCGGGATCATCGCCGGGAAGTTGAAGGGGGTGATGCCGGCAACGATGCCCAAGGGCTGCCGCATCGAATAAACGTCGATGCCCGGGCCGGCGCCTTGCGTATATTCGCCCTTCAGCGCGTGCGGGATGCCGCAGGCAAACTCGATCACTTCGAGCCCGCGCTGGACGTCCCCCTTGGCATCGGCAATCACCTTGCCGTGCTCGGAGGACAGGAGGTGTGCGAGCCCCTCCATATTTGCCTCGACCAGTTCCTTGAACTTGAACATGACGCGGGCGCGCCGCTGCGGGTTGGTGGCGGCCCAGGCCGGCTGGGCCGCACGGGCATTGTCCATCGCCTTTCCCAGGTCCGCCGCCGTGCCGAGGCCGACGCGCGCCTGCACGCCGCCATTGTTGGGATCGAAAACCTCCCCCTGCCGTTCGCCGGAGGCATAAGAAGCGCCGCCAATGAAATGATCGATCTTACGCATGGGAGTCCCTAGCCATGAACCTGATGTGGCTAGGCCCTAGCCAAGCCGTGCCGCAAATACCAGCCGACCAAAACCGTCATGGCGGGCTTGATCCTGCGTCCCTCTTTCCTTCAAGGCGGCACGACGAGAAGAGGGACCGCGGATGACGTGCGGGGTGACGGGAGAATAGAATGAAGGTGGGTTCGTTGAAGCAAGGCCGTGACGGTCGCTTGGTCGTGGTGAGCCATGACCTAGCTTGGTGCGCGGACGCGACTCACATCGCTCCGACGCTTCAGGCGGCGTTGGACAATTGGGCAGTCGTGGCGCCCCAGCTCGAGCTTCTCGCGACCGACCTCTCGCACGAAGCCATTCCAATGATGCGCTTTCATGAGCGGCAGGCGGCAGCGCCGCTGCCGCGGGCCTATCAATGGGCAGATGGCTCGGCCTATGTGAACCATGTCCAGCTGGTCCGGCAGGCGAGGGGGGCGGAGATGCCGGAAAGCTTCTGGACTGATCCGCTCATGTACCAGGGTGCTTCCGACGAGATGCTTGGCCCCCGTGATCCGATCCCGCTGGCCGACGAAAGCTGGGGCTGCGACCTGGAAGCGGAAGTGGTGGTCGTCACCGGCGACGTGCCGCGTGGCGTTTCGCGCGATGCCGCGCTGGATCATGTCCTGCTGGTCGGCTTGGTGAATGACGTGTCGCTGCGCAACCTCATCCCGGCCGAACTCGCCAAAGGCTTCGGCTTCCTTCAATCCAAGCCTGCTTCTGCCCTGTCACCCGTGCTCGTGACGCCTGATGAGCTTGGCGCCCGCTGGCGGGACGGCAAGCTGCATGGTGCCTTGAAGGTCGATCTCAATGGCGAGCCGTTCGGCCGCGCCGATGCCGGTGAGGACATGACCTTCGATTTCGGCACGCTGATCGCGCATCTCGCGACAACCCGGAATATCGGGGCGGGCTCGATCATCGGCTCCGGCACCGTCTCGAATCGCGGCTCCGACGGCAGCCCTGGGAGGCCGATCGCCCAGGGCGGCCGAGGCTATTCCTGCCTTGCCGAAGTGCGGACGGTCGAGTCGATCCTCGACGGCAAGCCGGCAACCCCCTTCCTGAAGGCCGGCGACCAGGTCCGTATTTCGATGGACGACGATCATGGCCATCCGATCTTCGGCACCATCGATCAGACGGTGGTTCTCGTCTGATCCCCAGGCGGCGATGAACGGCAGGGGCCGGTGAGCGACTGGAGCCTTCGATCTTCTTCGATATCTTGATGCGCCGGGCCCTTGCCAGCCAAGCGTTCAATGGCCATCGCTGACGCCATGAAGCGCTTCATTCTCATCGGCCTCGCCGTTATCGCGGCTATGCCCGCGGCCGCTCAGCGCCGCGCTCCGGCCGCGCCGCCCACCAGCCTCCCCGCCGTGGCCGACGACGTCAGCCAGCAGTCGCTACGCTCGATCGTGGAGAAGCTCGTAAGCTTCGGCACGCGGCATACCTTGTCGTCGCAGACCGACAAGCGGCGCGGGATCGGCGCCGCGCTTCGATGGACGGAGGAGGAATTCCGCCGCTACTCGCGCGCCTGCGGCGGCTGTCTCGCCATCGCGACGCCTTCGGACGTGGTAACCGGGCGTCGCGTGCCGACGCCGACCAAGGTGACGAACGTGTTCGCCATCCAGCGCGGCACGTCTCATCCCAACCGGGTGGTCATCATCTCCGGCCACATCGACAGCCGCGTCAGCGACCCCCTGGATGCCGTCAAGGATGCGCCGGGGGCGAATGACGACGGCTCGGGCACGGCGGCGGTGATCGAGGCGGCACGCATTCTCTCCCGCCACAAATTCCCGAACACGATCGTCTATGCGGCCTTGTCCGGTGAGGAGCAGGGTCTGCTCGGCGGCAAGATCATGGCCGATTATGCCAAGGCGCAGAATTGGGAGGTGATTGCCAACCTCAACAACGACATCATCGGCAATAGCTGCGGCTCCGACGGATATTGCGACGCCGCCCACGTTCGGGTCTTCTCCGAAGGTCCGCGCTGGCAGGGCCGCGAGGATCTTGCCGCCCGTCAGCGAAGTCTCGGCGGCGAGAATGACAGCCCATCGCGGAATCTGTCGCGCTTTGTGGACCGGCTCGCGGACGAGCTCAGCCTCGGGCTCGAGGTAAGGCAGATCTGGCGCAACGATCGCTTCGGGCGGGGCGGCGACCATACGGAGATGCTGAATGCCGGCTACCCGGCGATCCGCTTCACCGTCGCCGTCGAGAATTACAATCACCAGCATCAGGATCTTCGGGTCGAGAACGGCATTCAATATGGCGATACCATCGACAAGATGGACTTTCCCTATCTGCGCCGGGTGACGCAGCTCAATGTGGCCGCCCTTGCTGCCCTCGCCGCCGCCCCGCCGCCACCCGCGCCAAAAGTCGATGGCGCGGTCTCGGCCAACACGACGCTGAGCTGGGCGCCGGTAGCCGGCGCCCAGGCCTATGTCGTTCGCTGGCGGCGAACCGATGCCAGCCAATGGGAAAATAGCGTTCGCTTCGCCGAAAAATCCCCGGGCCTCACCATCCTTCATGATGCGGCTGATCCGGCTACCGGGCTGAGGAGCGGCCGTGGCAGCAATGTCTATTCAGTCGTTCTGCCGGGCGTGCGCGTCGACGATTACGTCTTTGGTGTCTCCTCCGTGTCCGCGGACGGTTACGAATCGCCGGTTGCGTCCGCCGTGCCAGGTGGTGCGTTCCGACCCTACGCACCCCCTCCGCCCGCGCAGCAGTGATGGAGCCATGGCAAGACAGCAACGCACCGGACTTCCGAGCCGGGAACAGATAATCGAGTTCATCGAAGGCTCGGAGCAACCGGCGGGAAAGCGGGAGATCGCCAAGGCTTTCGGGCTGTCCGGAAACGACAAGATCGCCCTCAAGCAGCTGCTGCGCGACATGGGCGATGAAGGGCTGATCGACAGCGCGCCTGGCCGCGCCTTTCACAAAATGGGCGGTGTTCCCAAGGTGACGGTGCTGCGGGTCGTGGATGTGGATGACGGCGGCAGTGCGTGGGCGGTGCCGGAGCGGTGGGAAGGAGAGGGCCCGGAGCCTCGGCTTCGCCTTCAGGAGAAGGGGCGCGGAGCCGCCGTGGGCGTGGGTGATCGCATCCTTGCCCGCACCGAAGCCAAGGGCAACGGCTTCATCGCGCATCCGATGAAAAAGCTCCTCAAGGGCAGCGAGCTGGTGCTCGGCGTGGTGCACCAGGAAGGCGAGTCTCTGTGGTTGCGCCCTGTCGAGAAGAAAGAGCGTCGCGAGCTGCCGATCTCGGACCGAGGGCAGGCGGAGGTCGGCGATCTGGTCCTGGCGGAGAAGACCGGCCGCCCACCGCGGCTCAGCGCGCGCGTCTCGGAAGTTCTGGGTGATCCTTTCGCGCCGCGGAGCTTCAGCCTCATCGCCATCCATAAGCATGGCATTCCGCATGAATTCCCCGACCGGGTGCTGGAGGAGGCGGAGCGTTCGGCTCGGATCGATCTGGGCACGCGTGAGGACCTGACGAACGTTCCGATCGTTGCCATCGATCCCGCCGATGCTCGGGACCATGACGACGCGGTCTGGGCCGCGCCGGACG